>Ga0172371_10001779_pt1 | contig 34155 bp, 29 predicted proteins | sample Lak12m_FD_114543 | JGI IMG/M metagenome (GOLD analysis project Ga0172371, IMG submission 114543) | Freshwater microbial communities from Kabuno Bay, South-Kivu, Congo - kab_022012_12m | ecosystem: Environmental > Aquatic > Freshwater > Lake | place: Democratic Republic of the Congo: South-Kivu...
ACACGCCCTTCGGCCAATCATTCAACATTTGTCAAAGAAACCCTTTTCGTTGTCAACAGGAATTGAGCAACTCCAAAGCGAGGTTTTGCAGCAGTTTTACATCCTTATGGGATAACACCCACCGGGATGGGATGGACTTGATGCCAAACGCGGCTCCTGCCAAAGAGCCCGTGATCGCTCCGATTGTGTCTGAATCTCCACCCAATTCCACGGCGGCACGCAGCGTTTCCTCGAAAGAAGCATGATGCAGTAACGCCCACAACGAGCATTTGAGGCTGTCGAGTACGTATCCGCTGGGATTGAGTCCTGATCGCGCTGCGCTCGAATCGGCGCCTTCCGCTTGTTCAAGGATGGCTCCCGGAAATTCGTCGATGCTGGAAAAGAGGATCAGGGCGGAGTTGACAGCCGCGTCCGGCGCCTCGCCCTCCAGCAGGTCTGCGATAACGGAGTCGAGGAAGGCGCAGGACCATTGGCAAAGCGGGTGCATGTGGGTCACACGTGAACTTAGCCTGCTTTGTTCGATGAGTCTCCGACGGCTGGCATTCGGAAGCAGTGCCACGGGGGCGCAGCGCATCAGTGATCCGTTGCCGGCGCTATCCGGGCTTGCCGTCTGGACCGCAATAGCCGCGGACTCCCAGTTCTCGCCAGCAGCTACACGTGACAATACCTGCTGCGTGTGCCGGCCGATGCCATAACCGTCATCCCGGTACCAGGCAGCCAGCCGCGAAGCCAGATCGTCGGCATCGAGATCGCAGTGAGCTATCAGGCTCTGGGCCAGGATGATCGTCTGCGCCGTATCATCGCTGGTGACGAAACCGCCGGGTTCTCCCAGGGCATCGCCGATTGCCACACCGGCCAGGCAGCCGGCGGCACGCTCCTGCCGCATCTGGTCATCGATGGCCATCAGGAGCTGGCTCGGGCGGCAGTGTAATCGAAACGGCTGCGGGCGACGGCGTCAGCCGTGACCGCGCCGACATCGCCGGTCTCCTCAAAGACGCGAATCTGTTTCTGGGCTCCGTTGCCCTTGGCAAGTATGACCGACAGGTGGGAAATATATGCTGTCAGACCCAGCCGGTCATGAGTATCACCGGTGAAATCGATGATTCGAGCGATGGCGTCGCGAGTTGGCACCTGGTGGCTGTTCTCAAAATCGATGAGATTGCCCTCCAGTCCGTAACGGGTTGCCCGCCACAGGTTCTCTTCCAACTGGTTGACCGAGTTTGGAGGCGGCAATCGTCCGCCCTCATCGAGCATCTCTCCCAGCTTGGCAACCAACGCCACGGCCAGCGAGGCGACCGCTACCGTATCGGCGATCTCTGGCTGGCAATCGCAGATGCGCACTTCCAGTGTCCCCAGCAGCGGATGCGGCCTCAGGCTCCACCAGACCTGCGTGGGTTCCGTGATCGAATTGGTGGCGAAGTACATATCGATGAGATCCGCATACTCTTTCCAGCCATCGAAAGCGCCGGGGATGTTGCAGCGGGGGAAGGAGCGGGTGAAGATCTGTGCCCGGGTCGAATGCAGATATGTATAGAGGCCCTCAGCGAAAGGTGAGTTTGCCGACAGCGCCAGCAAGTGCGGCATGAAATTGCGCAGTGAATTGTAGATGCGGATCATACGCTCGTGCCCGCGCACCCCTATATGCGTGTGCATGCCGTAAGTGAGGTTGCGCCAGGCGCAGTACCTTAGCCGCTCCTCAACCGCGCGGTAATGGGGGGTGTCGAGGATCCGCTGTTCTTTCCAGTCTGAGAAAGGGTGGGTGCCAGCGGCGCAAAGCCCCAGTCCTGTCTCACTCGCCGCGGCTGCTAGCAGCCTTCTCTTCTCCTTCAGGTCTGATTCCGCCTGCGCCATGGTCGAGCATTTGTCGGTGCAGACCTCTATCTCCGAGGCGATGAGCTCGCCACGGACGAAAGCTCCCAGACGCTTGCGTGCGGCGGTGTGGAGTTCCTCGAAGCGATTGGCAAGGGCGAGCGTTTCGGCATCGAGTATCTGAAACTCCTCCTCGATGCCGATGGTCAAATCCTGTGAGCGGTCAAACCTCTCGGCCGACTGCTCGAGGCTGTAATGTTTCCAGGTCACACAATTATTCCAGTCGCTCCTGGAGCCGCACCAGATCCTCGTAGCCCTCTTTCCTGATTATTACCCGTGCCTTGCCGTCTTTAACGAAGACGACAGCCGGCCGCGTCTGGCCGTTGTAGTTGCTCGCCATCGAATATCCATAGGCGCCGGTGCTCGGGGTGATCAGTATATCCCCCGGTATGGGCTCGGGCAGGCCGACGTCACGCACGAGCACATCTCCCGATTCGCAGTGCTTGCCGGCCACGGAAACGGTGATGCTCGGTTCTGCCTCGGGGCGGCTGGCGATCAGCGCCTCGTAGCGCGCGCCGTAGAGCATAGGCCTCAGATTGTCCGACATGCCGCCGTTGACGGCCACATATGTCTTGACTCCGGGGATGGTCTTGACCGTCTCTACGGTGTAGGCGGTGATGCCCGCGTTGGCCACAATCGAGCGCCCGGGCTCCACAGCGATGCGCGGCATCGGCAGGCCTACCCGGTCGAACTCAGCCTCCACGCCGCTCACGATCATATCGGCCAGCTCATCGACGCTGGCCGGCGAGTCTTCGCGCAGGTACGCTACTCCCAGCCCGCCGCCGACATCGAGCAGGCGGCACTCAAATCCGTACTTCTGTGAACAATCAGCTGCAAAATCCGCGAGAAGGCCGATCGCCTTACGATATGGCTCGAGCGCGAAGATCTGCGAGCCAATATGACAGTGGAGCCCCTCGAGTTCCAGATTCTCTGCCTTCATCGCGGTTTCGACCGCCCCGGCGGCCACACCCTCGGTCAGTCCCATGCCGAACTTCGAATCGAGCTTGCCCGTCTGTATGAAATCGTGAGTATGGGCTTCGATCCCGGGCGTTATCCTCAGCAGGATCCGCTGCCGCCTGTTCTGCTCCCCGGCGACCGAGTCGAGCGTCCGCAGCTCATCGAGTGAGTCCACTACCACCCGGCCCACCTCGTTGCGAACCGCCCTTTCGAGCTCCTCGCGGGTGTTGGCGTTGCCGTGCACATAGATGTTCTCCGGCGGGAACCAGGCCTTGAGCGCCGTGTATAGTTCGCCGCCCGAGGCGACATCCAGCCACAATCCCTCCTGCCCTATCAGCTGGCACATCGCGATGCATGTGAAGGCCTTGCTGGCGTAGATGACATCAAAGTCTTTCAGGCGGCTGGAAAACGCCCGCCGGTAATCGCGGCAGCCGTCCCGGATCTGCTCTTCATCGTAGATGAAGAGCGGCGTGCCGTATTCAGCTGCGAGCTCCAGAACGTCGCAGCCGGCCACTTCGAGGTTGCCGGCCGCATTCACTTTGCTGGACTGCGGTAATGGAGGAATCGGGATGCCCATAGGCTCCGAAACTAACACAGCGGTGCGCGGAGGGTCAAACACGGACCGCCATTCAGACACGCTTCGTCTTGAGTGGTGGATTCACCCTCTGGTATAGTTTTCAAGGATGGCCGCCAAAGAAACTAAGTTCACGTCCTACATGGGAGACACGCCTCCCCAATTCGCCAACCGCAGCGAAGAGGAATGTGCCAGGATCCTGGATTACTACCGCATTCCCTGGATGTATGAACCTCGCACCTTCGTGCTCGAACGGGACGCCGACGGCAACGTGGTCGAGGCTTTCACCCCGGATTTCTATCTACCGGAACAGGATCTGTTCGTCGAGCTTACGACCATGAAGCAGGCTCACGTGACCAAGAAGAACATGAAGATCCGCAAGATCAAGGAGAGGTTTCCCGAGATCAACATCAAACTGTTCTACAAGAAGGATTTCCTGAAGCTGGCGCACAAGTACGACCTGTCGAACGAATAAATCCTCGAGAAGGGCAGCATTGCCGGAAGCAAAGGACTTTCAGGGCCTGGTCGGTGAGACCTACCTCGATGAGTATGCCATCGCCGAGCGCGTCCGGCAGATAGCGCGCGAGATCTCCGATGATTACGCCGGGCGCGAGCTCCTGTTGCTCTCCATACTCAAAGGGGCGATCTTCTTCCTCGCCGATCTCTCCCGCGAGATCACCGTACCGCTCACTATCGATTTCATCTCGATCTCGAGCTATCGCCGCGACCGCCGCGAGGGCGAGGACGTGCGCGTGCGTTTCCTCAAGGACCTCGATCAGGACATAGAGGGCAAGGATCTGCTGATCGTCGAGGATGTCATCGATACCGGCCTCACGCTCAACTACATCACCAGAAGCCTGTGGCTGAGGAATCCCGCGTCGCTCGAGATAGCCACGCTACTCGACCGGCCCTACAGGAGGCTCGCGGATCTGCCGGTCAAGTACCAGGGATTCCAGGTGCCGGACGAGTTCTTCGTGGGTTACGGGTTCGACTACAGGCAGGAACTACGCAACCTGCCGATGATCGCCCGCCTGAATATCTAGGGGACCGCCTCGCCGGGGGTACCGACGTCTTTGTTAATCGAGGATGGTCTCGACCTTCTGGTCGAAGGTTCTTTCCGAGATGGGGCCGATGAAGAAAGCCGCGATGTTGCCCTCTTTATCGACGAAGAAAGTCGTGGGAATGCCGCTGAGGTTCACCTTGCCTGCCTTCTGATAGGTGTAGACCACCTTGCCGTCGGGATCGAGCCCGATCGGAAAAGACAGGCCATGCCGCTGGGCGAAGGCGCGCTGGTCTTCTTCCTGGTCCCTGACCGCGATACCGATGAATCCCACCCTGTCCTTATACTTTTGGTACATCTTTTCTATCGTCGGCGCCTCGATCTCGCAGGGGCCGCACCATGAGGCAGCGAAGTTGATCACCAGCGGCTGGCCGGCGTAATCCGCAAGCGAGATGTTATCGCCGGCAAGAGACTTCACGGAGAAATCAGGAGCGGCCTTCGTGGCTTCAGCCTCGGTCCCCGTTGAAGAATTGGAATCACCGCAACCGGTTGTTGCCAGGAGCATGGCGGTAACAGCCAACACTGCGAACAGAAGTGGCCGACGCCAGAGCCGCATTTTTTTTCGGGAATTCATGGAATGGGATTTCAACTTTTTTTACCGGGCGACCGCCCGGCGATCAGAAGCCTCAGCTGCCACCGAAACCTAAAGTCACCTCACCATTGCGGACGATCACCGGCACCATTGACTGCCCGGCCAAGCGGATCGCCTCTTCCTTGGCCTCCGGATCAGAAGTCACGTCGAACTCGGTGTATTTTACGCCGCGCTCCTGAAAATCGTCTTTGGCAGCTGCGCAGTAGGGGCACCCCGGCTTGGTGTAGATAACCACTTCATCAGGCACTCTGAGACCTCCTAGGCTTCGATGAAATTCATTTTAGCATACACGGCTGGCAAGGTTGCTTTTTAGCCGGCCCTTTTAAATAATGGGATACCGCCTGGGTCGTCCGTTCCGCGTATCCTTGCCAGGCATCAATCCAATCCTTGACCCCGTGGGAGGCAGTACATGAGCGACCGGACACCCATAATCGCAGGTAACTGGAAGATGTATAAAACCAGTGCCGAGGCAGCCGCATACGTGAACGAGTTCCTGGGACTTGTGGCAGACGCGCGTGACGTGGAGATTGTCCTGTGCCCTTCATATACTGCGCTTGCGGAAGTGCGGCGGCTGACCGCGGGAAGCAATGTGCGGGTGGCGGCGCAGAACATGCATTTCAAGAATGAGGGCGCCTACACCGGTGAAGTGTCGCCTCCGATGCTCGGCGAGATCGGCATCGACGACGTGGTCCTCGGCCACTCCGAACGGCGTGAATATTTCAACGAGAATGACGCCGATCTCGCTCTCAAGGTCACAGTCGCCCTCGAAAACGGTTTCCGGCCGATTCTATGTTGTGGCGAAACTGACGCGGAGCGTGAAGCATCCCGGACAGAGGAAAAACTTCAGCTGCAGATGACCGGCGGACTGGCTGGTATCGATGCCTCGAGGCTGCCGGAGATCGTAGTCGCCTATGAGCCCATCTGGGCGATCGGCACCGGCAAGACAGCCACTCCGGAGATCGCGCAGGATACCATCCATTTCATCCGCGAAACCCTGGCCGGTCAGTTTGGAGTTGAGGCGGCCGGACAAGTGCGCATCCTTTATGGCGGCAGCGTCAAGCCTGACAATATCAGCGAGCTCATGGCTCAAGAGGATATCGACGGCGCCCTGGTCGGCGGCGCCAGCCTCGCCGCCGTCGACTTCGCCCGGATAGTAAATTTCAAATAGAAGGAACCCTTGTCCGGCGGCGATCCCACATCTTCCCGCCCTGAACCCCTGTCCGGCGGAGACCCCGCCTGTGTGTGCCTGCTGGTACTTGACGGCTGGGGACTGGCACCTTCCGGGCCGGGAAACGCCATCACTTCGGCGCGAACGCCTAACCTCGATCGCCTCTTCGATGAATTCCCACATACGACCTTGAAGGCTTCTGGCGAGGCTGTAGGCCTGCCGCCAGGGCAGATGGGCAACTCCGAGGTCGGCCACCTCAACCTCGGCGCCGGCCGTGTAGTCTATCAGGACCTCACCCGCATCGATCATGCCATCGCCGATGGGTCATTTTCCAAAAACCGCGAACTCCGCCAGGCCTTCGGGCGTGCGCTTGAATCGGGCCGTTCAGTTCATCTCCTCGGCCTCCTGTCGGACGGGGGCGTCCATAGCGACATCAACCATCTCAAGGCTCTGGTGGCCATGGGGAAATCCTTGGGTTGCGACCGAATCTACCTGCATATGTTCCTCGATGGTCGCGATGTGCCGCCAAAAAGCGGCCTAGGCTACGTCGAGGAGATACAGGACTTCATCAAATCCGAAGGCGTTGGACAGATAGCGACCCTATCCGGACGCTACTACGCCATGGACCGCGATCATCGGTGGGACCGGGTGAAATTGGCTTACGATGCCCTGGTCCACGGTTTCGGCCCGTGTGCGGATGACCCGGTCCAGGCGATGAGGGATTCCTATGCGCAGGGATTGACTGACGAATTCGTGGTCCCTACGGTGATCGACCGGGACCCGGATTCGCGAATTCGCGACGGAGACAGTGTTATCTTCTTCAACTTTCGCCCCGACCGGGCCCGCGAACTGTCACGCGCCCTGACCTTCGATGATTTCTCGGAATTCGATCGCGGCGACGCTCCGCCCCGACCGGCATTCGTCAGCATGACCGAGTACGATGCCACGTTCACGACTCCGATCGCCTTCCCGCCCGAGGAGCTCCAGCAGGTCCTGGCCGAGGTCATCTCCGAGGCAGGCAAGACCCAGCTTCATATCGCCGAGACTGAGAAATACGCTCATGTCACGTTCTTCTTCAATGGCGGCCTCGAAAAGATCTATCCGGGGGAGACACGCAAGCTGATTCCATCGCCGACCGATGTAGCGACTTATGACCTCAAGCCGGAAATGAGCGCGCGCCAGGTCACCGACGACTTCATCAGCCTGGTGGATCAGGCGCATTACGATTTCATCGTGCTGAATTTCGCCAATTGTGACATGGTGGGGCATACCGGCAGCCTGGCCGCCGCCATCCAGGCGGTAGAAGTCGTCGATGAGTGCGTCGGCAAAGTCGTAGCAAAAGTATTGGAAATGCAGGGCATTTGTCTGATTACCTCAGATCATGGAAACGCCGAGGGGATGATCGCGGAGGATGGCGGGCCGGATACGGCGCATTCCACCGATCTGGTGCCTCTCATCGTAACCGGGGCTTTCGATCTGCCGGAAGGATGCGCGTTGGGCGACGTCGCACCTCTGGTCCTCGAATTGCTGGATATACCGATCCCGGCTCAAATGACCGGACGCTGCCTCACCGGCTCCCGGTGATTTCGGGGTTCTTCTTGCAGATGGCGAGCTGTACCGCTATCATCTGAAAGGCTGAATCGGGCAGCGACCCGATAAAAAACTCAGCGGGGCAATCACATGACATTCATATTCATAGGCATACAGACTGTACTCTGCGTCGCGCTTGTCGTCCTCATCCTGCTCCATTCAGGAAAGGGCGGCGTTTCCGGTATCTTCGGTGGCGGCATGAGCGAGACTTTCAGCGGCACCAGCGTCATCGAAAAGAATCTCACGCGGGTGACCGTTGTCGTGGCTACAGCCTTCTTCATCAATACCGCCCTTCTGGTATTTGTGTTCGAGACCTGATTTTTTTCGCCTTTCCCGGTCTTCTCCGGAAGTATCATCCCGCGTCCCCGCGTTTCGGAGGAATAATTGAAGATTTCAGGCACGACCAGATTGCTAGGGATCCTGGGCTATCCCGTAGCTCACAGCCTCTCCCCACGCATGCAGAACGCCGCTTTCGAAGCCATGGGACTGGATATCTGCTACGTGCCCCTGGAAGTCGCTCCGGATAATCTTGCGGATGCCACCCTCGGGCTGAGGGCTATGAACTTCATGGGCGCCAACGTCACCATTCCCCACAAGGTTCCCATTGCGTCGCTGGTCGACCGGCTCGAAGACACAGCCGCCATGACCGGCGCCGTCAACACGATCGTCAACGAAAACGGTGTGCTGACCGGCCACAACACCGACGCTACCGGATTCATACGCTCACTGGAAGAAATCACTTCTCTCGACTACTCATCCGAGTCCGCGCTCATCGCCGGTGCAGGTGGCGCCGCCCGCTCCGTAGCCACAGCACTGGCTACCAAGGGGATAAATTCGCTCGCGATCGTTAACCGCTCATCCTCCCGCGCATCCGAGATTCAAAAGTTGCTGGCGCGCAATTTTCCAGATCTGCGCGTCGAGATTCGCGACACCGAAACCCCGAACGAGGATCTGGTGGAGACCAGCAAAATCGTGGTAAACGCCACCTCTGTAGGCATGGAGGGTGACCTAAAGATGCCACCACTGGCGGTCGATAAAGTAACGAAAGATCACGTCGTCTGCGACATCGTCTACACGCAGTCACAGGAAACTCCGTTCCTGGTAGCGGCGCGAGGCAAAGGGGCAACCACGTTGGGCGGACTCGGCATGCTTCTCCATCAGGGAGCGGCTGCGATCCACTTATGGACCGGAATCGAGCCACCCATCGATGTGATGAGGCTAGCGATTGAACCCAAGCGAACTGACAACCCGCAAGACCCGCAAGAAACTTCAGCCGATCGGCGAGATATTAGTAAGTAACGGCCTAGTCACCTCGGAGCAGCTGGCTGCTGTTCTGGAAAAGCAGAAGCATTCGCCCAAGCGGCTCGGCGAAATCCTCGTAGAAGATGGCATCCCCTCTCAAGACCAGCTGAATCTTGCACTGGCCGAACGTCTGGGTGTTGAGAGCATCTCGCTGGACGATTTCGAGATCGATAACCTCGCTGCGACCATGATTCCCGAGAAGCTGGCGAGGCGCTACGGCGCATTTCCAATCAAGTTCCTCGATGAAAACACACTGCTGGTCGCGATGGTAGATCCGACTAATGTGTTTGCCATAGACGATCTGCGCATGATGACGGGTTACGATATCAAGCCCGCTATCTCCTCCGCTGAAGATGTCTTCAACCAGATTTCAAAGGTACACCGTCTGGGCGATACGGTGGCCGAAGAAACCGAGGACGATGAAGTTTTTGGTTCTGACACGGCCATGGAAGCGGATATCCGGGAGGTCGCATCAGAGGCCCCGATCGTCAAACTGGTCAACGGAGTTATCAGCCAGGGTGTAGATGACCGGGCCAGCGATTTGCATTTCGAGCCCCAGGAGAAGGACCTTGTGGTCCGCTTCCGCATCGATGGTGTGCTTCATGAGGTAATGACCGTGCCCAAGCGCATGCAGGCTGGCGTGCTTTCCCGCATCAAGGTCATGGCGGACATAGATATCGCCGAGCGGCGCATCCCCCAGGATGGCCGCATCGGACTCACTGTCGGTGGCAAGCCGATTGATATCCGCGTTGCATCCATGCCCACGGTCTACGGTGAGAAGATCGTCCTGAGGATCCTGGATAAGAGCAGCGTGCTGCTCAACCTTTCCGATCTCGGTTTCTCGGAAAGAGCCCTGAAACGTTTCGAGTTTTCATTCCGAAAGCCGTACGGCGCCATACTTGTGACCGGACCGACCGGAAGCGGCAAATCCACGACACTCTATGCCGCCCTCAATGTCCTAAATTCCAAAGAAAAGAACATAATCACTGTTGAAGATCCGGTGGAGTACCGCCTTTCCGGTGTCAACCAGACCCAGATCAATCTGAAGGCGGGGCTGACCTTCGCGTCGGGTCTGCGGGCCATTCTGCGATCCGACCCTGACATTGTAATGGTCGGGGAGATCCGCGATAAAGAGACGGCGCAGATATCGATCGAAGCGGCGCTGACCGGCCATCTCGTCCTCAGTACGCTGCACACCAACGACGCGCCTGGAGCCTTGACCCGTCTGACCGAAATGGGGATCGAACCGTTCCTGACTGCTTCTGCGATCGAATGCGTCCTGGCTCAGCGTCTTGCACGCAAGTTGTGCCCCAACTGCAAAGAACCTTACCAGCCGACCAATGAAGCCTTGAGCCAGAATGGCTTTCCGCAGGAGGTCATGGGTCAGGACATCACGCTCTACAAGGCAGCCGGATGCAACAAATGCAATAACACCGGCTATAAGGGACGGCTTGGAATCTACGAGGTGATGATGGTCAGCGAAGCGATCGAGCGTTTAACGGTAGAGAGAAAAAGTGCCGATGAAATCTCAAGAGTGGCTCAGGCAGAGGGCATGTTGTCACTCAGGGAAGACGGTATAGATAAGGTAATCCAGGGCGTGACTTCGATGGAAGAAATCGCCCGGGTAATCGTTTAGCCGGGGATTAGCGAGGGGGAGACACTCATGGACCTGGTCGATATTCTGATAGAAACTCTCGATAGAAAAGCGTCCGATCTACACTTGCCCGTGGGATCACCGCCAGTGATTCGTGTTGCCGGTAAACTCATCCGCCTGGACTATCCCAAACTGACCAGTAACGACACCAGAGACCTCATCTACAGCATCCTTTCTCAGGAGCAGCGCCAGAAGATTGAAAATGAATGGGAGATCGATTTCTCCTACTCGGTTCCCGGCAAGGCGCGCTTTCGCGTCAATGCCTACTTCCAGCGCAATAGTCTTGGCGCCGCATTCCGTCTGATTCCCGCAAAGATCAAGGACATAGATGAATTGATGCTTCCTCCTGCCATCCACAAGATGGCCGGCAAACCGAGGGGCTTCGTGGTGGTGACCGGGCCTACCGGTTCGGGAAAATCAACCACCCTGGCCGCCGTAATCCAGGAAATCAACTTTACCCGGGAAGAGAACATCATGACGATCGAGGACCCAATCGAGTTTCTGCATCGTCATGGTAAATCGATGGTTAACCAGCGGGAAGTCGGTACTGATACAAAGTCTTTCAACCGGGCGCTAAAGTCCGTTCTGCGGCAGGACCCCGATGTCATCCTCGTTGGCGAGATGCGTGACACAGAAACGATGCAGACCGCACTGACTGCCGCTGAAACGGGGCACCTCGTTTTTGCGACGCTGCATACGCAGGACGCTCCCCAGACCATCGATCGAATCATCGACGTTTTTCCCGCGCATCAGCAGGGGCAGATACGAGTGCAGCTCGCCGCAACCTTGATGGGAGTCTGTACTCAGCAGTTGCTGCCGACCGTCGATGGTACCAGCCGCGTGCCGGCCTGTGAGATTCTGGTTCCGACGCCGGCGGTGCGCAACCTCATCCGCGAGGCAAAGACACACCAGATCTATTCTGTCATGCAGACCGGGGCCAGGTTTGGAATGCAGACCATGGACGCTTCGCTGGCCGAGCTGGTCCGGAGGAACATGGTCACTAAAGAACTGGCAATCCGCCGGTCTAGCAACCCGGAAGAACTGGAACGGCTCATTTTAGGCAAGAGAGCAGCTTAGGTCGCCAAATTAGAAGTCCATAGGCAGGGATGATGTCATGAGTACATTCGCATACAAGGTTCGAGATATGAGGGGTGTGCCCGCCCAGGGAGTGCTGGAGGCGGAAAGCCGGTCGGCCGTGGCGGCCGAGCTCCGCAACAAGGGTTATACAGTCGTGAATATAGACGAAAAGAGCTCGGGCACCTCACTGGATGGACTTCTGAAAGACGCCAGGCGCATCAAATCGAAACATATCACTGTTTTCTCGCGGCAGTTCGCCACGATGATCAACTCGGGCTTAGCCTTGCTGCGGGCTCTCTATATTCTCGAAAGTCAGACCCAGAACGTGAAACTGCGGAAAATCATCGGTGAGGTAAGGTCCGATGTCGAGGGCGGCAGTTCGCTCTCCGACTCTATGGAGAAGCATCCGAACATATTCAACCGCCTCTATGTGAGCATGGTCAGGGCAGGCGAGGCTGGCGGTATTCTCGACGATACGCTGGGCAGGATCGCCAGCCAGCTGGAATCCGAGGACAGTCTCAGACGGAAGGTGAAATCGGCAATGGTGTATCCATTGCTCATCGCAGCCTTTGCAGTGATCGTCATGATGTTGATGATGTTATTCATCATTCCGATCTTCTCCCAGATGTACGCCGACGTCGGCAGCAAGCTGCCGCTGCTTACCCGCATCATGGTAAACATCAGCGACACCATGCGCAGCATTTGGGGCGTTTTCATCATCGCTGCGATTTCGGGAATCATTTACGGGCTGATGCGCCTGAAAAAGACGCCGAAGGGAACGGCTGTCTGGGATCGCGCGAAGCTCAAGGCGCCGATGGGAGTCGGCGACATCATCCTCAAGCTGGCGATGGCCCGTTTCTCGCGTACGCTCAGCACGCTGGTTTCTAGCGGCGTCCCTATCCTTCAGGCTATCGAAATCACGGGTGATACCGCCGGCAACGTCGTGGTCTCTGAAACCATGGTCAATGTGAAGAAGGAAGTAAAAGAAGGCCACTCCATGTCGGAGCCACTTGCCAGGGCGCAAATATTCCCACCGATGGTAACCCAGATGATCGCTGTGGGTGAGGAGACGGGCGCGATGGACACCATGCTGGACAAGATAGCGGACTTCTACGAGGACGAGGTCGATGCTTCGGTCAAATCGCTAACGTCCATCCTGGAGCCGATAATGATGATAGGAGTCGGTGCGCTGGTTGGCGTAATCGTGATATCTCTGTATCTGCCCATATTCAACCTGATGTCGGTTGTGAAATAAACCGGCTTCGCGGTCGGCAGACGAAACTATACTGGGGATAGGAATATGAGCATCAGTGCAATACAACGCACAGAGCGGGTTTCAACGAGGGAAACGGCAAGAGAAGCGAAGGTTGTCGAATTCCCCCGATCGAAGAAGACCGATTTTCGCAATGAAGAGATGGTCGAGCAATTCCAAAAGACGCGAGACCCTGACATCCTGGAGAACATAATCGCGAACAACCAGGGTCTTCTTCATTCCATCCTGCGGCGCTTCTCGTATTTTCCCGATCCGTATGAAGATCTGCTCCAGGTAGCCAATCTGGGTCTTATCAAGGCAGTTCATAGGTATGATCCATCGAACGGCGCAGTATTCTCCAGTTACGCGACTGCGGTCGTGGATGGAGAAGTCAGACATCATCTCAGGGACACAGTCCTCATGCGTCAGCCGCGATGGCTAAGAAAAACCGAGAAGAGAATCGAAGAAGTTTCAACTGAGCTGACAAGAAAGTTGAAGCACCCCCCATCGATCCGCGAACTGTCCGAGGCTGTGAATATCTCCGAGCAAGGCATCCTTGAAATAATGCGCGTCTACGCCAATGTCAGCCTGCATAGTGTCGATGATCCGATTACCAGGGAGCGTTTGCAGTCGGGTCCAGACTCCAGCATGATCAGCTCCAGACACTATGAGAATTTTTCGCTGCCGATCGAGGATAAGATCATCATCGAGGAAGCGCTGAATGCCCTGAGTGCGTTTCAGAAGAAGATCGTCTACCTGCTTTTTTATAAGGACTTGACCCAGGCTGAGGTCGCAGAAGAAATGGGCATGACGCAGCGCAAGATTTCACGGGAATCCGCCAAAGCCCTGGGCCGGCTGAAGGTGATCCTGAACACGAAGATTTTTTAAAGTTCCCTTGTCCAACTGCCGAATAACGGCGCATACCGGGTAAACTCACCGGTCGAAAGGTGTCTAGGAAAAAGGCAGTTGGGTAGTATAGGGATGAAGGTGAAAAGGGCAAACCACTCGTAAGGGTGGGGCGCAAAGCTACAGGACCAAGTCAAGCTTGGTTGGCTGAGCTGCCACCAGAGATTCAGATATTAGGATCTGTGGTTTGCCAACAAGCCACAGGTCTTTTTTTGTGGTTTGCAAAGAGTGAATGAAGTCATGAAAGGAGGTGTCAAGATGATTTCGAAGATTATGAAGAGAGCACAGGTTAGGGGAGAAGGCGGTTTTACCCTTATCGAGCTGTTGGTGGTTATCATCATCATTGCCATCCTGGCAGCAATCGCTATTCCGATGTACTTGAGTCAGCGGCAGAAGGGCTGGAGGGCCAACGTGCAGAGCGACCTCCGTAACGCCGCCGTGGCAGAGGAGAGTTATTTTACGGATAACTCGAGTTATGCCGCAGCTGTAGTCGATCTCGAGAACCAGGGATACAATAACTCTGGTAGCATCACCATGCTCGCTCCGGTCGCAGGCGATACCGGGGACCTCGCCACCAGCTACTGTCTGGAGGCTTCCCACGATTCCGATCCGGGTGGCACTCAGATGCATTTCCTGAGTAGTGAAGGTAATCCTGCAGACGGTGCATGTCCGGCAGCAGGACCGTAATGACGCAGCATAGTAACTGAGCGAAATCCGTGAAGGCGGGCCACCGGCCCGCCTTCACTTTTAGCATTTATGGCAGGAAATAATTATCTGAGCCGCCAGGAAACTATTCATCAGGATGCACGAAACTATTCATCAGTATGCACATATATACCGATTCTTTAAATAACTGGCACATTCTTAATAATCGGGGCTTTGTCCTGAAAAAACCCGGTGCTGGCGTCTGTAAGAGTCCAGAAGCCACATCCGGTGTCGATACATATTGTGGAGGTAATGTTGAAACATGTCCGACTTTGCGTTGACGGTTTGGCCCGCAAGGATAAGGTGTCCCTACGGGCGATTGAGTCTGCGAACGTTGTGGCTTGGGATGTAGATTTACGACGTAAAAGTCCCGGCTTGTTTAAACGCTGCAATTCGGGTTTCACCACGATCGAGCTTCTGGTGGCCATCGCGATATTTTCAGCATTGATGGCAATGAGTATGGGCGCATTTTCAAAATACTGGGCGGGCCGTGCGATCGATTCGGCTCAAGCCGAGGTGACGGCGCAGATGCGCGAAGCTCAATCACTCGCTGTTGCCACCGGAAACACATACAGGATTGATTTCAGCGATTCATCGGGCCTGACATACAAAACCCAGCGCCGGTCAGGAGGCAGTTGGGTGGACGTTCGTTCAGCGCAATACCTCCCCGGAGGAGTGACGTTCAACTCGCCGACGTTCGGGACGGAGTCTGCATATGTTGAGTTCTATCCCAGGGGTAATGCCGAAGGCGGCCAGGTCGAATTATCGGGTCGCTATGAAATGGCCAGAACGATTACGGTGGACGGGGCTACCGCAAATGTCAGGTAGAAATAACAAAATGGCGATCGTACGTGAACAGAAAGGCATGACCCTGATTGAGGTTATGGTAGCCATGATGATCTTCCTCACGGTGTCATCCGGCATAGCTGGCGCGATGATAACCGGTCTTAGGGCTGAAGTATATGCGCGGCGAGCTACATTCGGGAAACAGGAAGCCGAACAGCGGCTCGAAGAGATGAGGGCGAGGCCCTATTACGTTCCCTATTCTACAGATGAAACTATCGGCACTGTCGGCGACATCGACCTGCTCGACCGCTATTACCCTAATCCCTCGACGACTCCAACCACTGATGTCGATGGCTGGACGGGCACTTATTATCCGGGAACTGACGCGCATTACACCAGGGTCTCCCAAGTAGATGAACACGGAATCATCACAACGGTTGAGACCAGGTTTGTAGATTCGAACAATGTGGTCATCGTGCCTGTTTCCACTTATGACAGTAATTCAGCCGGTAACGACACTCCTCCGAGCGAGCTTGTGGATGTGATCATTACGACGACCTGGCCTGACCGGTCTCCGAAGAACACCTACACTCTGGAATCGCTGATATCTTCGACATTGCAGACGCCGCCGGTCAGCGAGAGCGGTTGCACCAACACTTCTGAGGCAGGGGTTGACGTTATCGGCGGTATTCTCATCGCCGAGACGGGCGTGGATGAACCGTACACGGCTATCTTGAACGGCACACTCGGAGAGGCGCATGCCGCCGAGGCATATCCGTGCAGCACTGTCATCACCGCCAGCGGCACCGGCGGCCAGATGGCTATCGTCGACGGCAGCACTTACGCCGGAGCCATGGCCGCTGTAAGCGGGCCGCCGGATGCGTATTCATCGGATGGACCTGTCACCGTCGGCCCACCTTCGAGCTACCCGAAGCCGACTCTCAGCAATACACGGGCTTCAGGTGATATCGAAGATGAGAACGGCTGGACGGAAGTAGAGGCGGAGGGTGAGGCTTTCGTCGGTACTCAGACGTTGCAGTTGGAAGGTGTCAGTGGGACGCCATCAGGGACATTCAGCGGCTACCGGCGGTGGGACTTCCTGAATCCGACTATAACAGTCACCGGTGGCAGCGGTTGCGATCACGGTGAGAATATCAAAGCTAATATCGAGCAGGAAGACGGTACGGTCACAGGTGAAGCGGAAATTGATTATCAGCAGATCGATATCATGCCGCTGCAGAAGTGGCCGACTGATACCCATGCCAATCCGTCTGCTGCCCAGGGAGTCGCATTTATCCGCGATTTCCATGCCTCGGCGCACGCGACTACTGATGGTACTGATGACGGAGTATCGAAGTCCATTACCTATTCCTTCACCCTGGGCATGTTCAATCCCAACAAATCCGGGTGTTCGTATAACAGCACCGGCGATAGCTGCTATGACCTGATATCTGTAAACCAGTCGAATCCGCTGCAGAACGTATCGCTGGGCAGCTCCAATTACAGGTTGCAGAATGAGCTGTTCACCGAGTGGCATAGCTATGATTCCACAGAAATCACCAATGCCATGACCGTGTCTCCCGACAACAAGACCGTGACCATCAGCGCCGACACGCCGCTGGTGCGGATCTCTTCCAAATATGGCGGGGAGATAAAGTGGAAGAATGCGAACAACGACGTCACGCTTGTCGATCAGGCCGGGTTGCAGGAACTGGGAATCGGCAAGATAGATATCTCGATCAGCCGCAATGGATAACGCAATCAAACATCGCTCTGGGTCATATCTTCATCTAGGATCGCAGCAGGGATTTACCCTGATAGAGATGCTGGTATCGATTTTGATACTGTCCGTGATCATGACGGCCATGTTCAGTTTCCTCTGGGGGATGACCGATCATTGGGCCACCGGAAAGGACACCGCGGAGATAACCGACAACGCGCGCATCGGCCTCAATCGCATGACTCGTGAACTCAAGCAGGCTTCTATTCTAACGGATGCTCAGCCCAACCAGGTTTCGTTCATCGTGGACTTCGGATCCGGTCCCGAAACAATCACATACGGTTTTACGCCGGGCACAGAGGGAGATGGGGGAGTTCTATGGCGCGAGACTACGACTGCGCCCGGTGAGCACGATGTGATCCTCATGAACGATATAGTCGATACGCAGTTCACCTATTACGGCAATGACTATAAATGTGACACACAGACGATGGATGGAACCATCACCTTTGAAGAGTTGCAGGCTTGTTCTGCTGATCCGATAGCGAAGGTGGCCCGCATCGATATCAACCTTTCACTTCAGACCGGGGACCAGAACGCCCAGACCTTCTTGGATCAGGCCTGGCTGAGGAACCGGGTAGTCACCAGCTGACATCGGGATGGAAATCATGGTGAAACTGATAGGAAAAATCGAATATACAGGTCGCGAAGACGGAGTCGCTATGATCACAGTGATTCTGCTGACGGCCGTATTGATGGTCATGGGCGCCGGCATGTATGTCGTATCGAGTCGCGAAGCGATCATGTCAACCGCAGATAATACAGGCGGTCAGGCTTTCTCCTACGCCGAGGGTGGAATTGAGAACGTGATGAATATCCTCAACACTACGGCAACCGAGAGCCAGTTGACGCAGTTGCGCGCCGATCAGAGTCCCGACGGTCAGGGGCGTCTGATGGCTGTGCTCGCGTCGGACCGGCTGAACCCGGATGACCCGGTGGATCCTGACAATGCCGTTGTCATGAATATCGGCAGTCAGACTTACCATGTGTGGGTAGACGAAGTAGATGAAGACGGTAATCACTGCGAGGGGTGTGGTCTTAATCCGGCAAGCAACAGCCCGGCTTATTTGCAGATCACCGCAACCGGCTGGTCTGGTGAGGGTTATCGCAAGCTGGAGCAGCGTGTGCGGCTGGAAGGGAGCGGGTTCCCCCTCGGCTTTTATGTTAACGGTGACGTCAGCATCAATGGTAATCCGACACTCAACAATCAGAGTATGTATGTCCGTGGCAGCGTTTATAACCGGTATAAGATGACGGTTACCGGCACTGACCTTTCCCGCGGAGGCAACGCTGGCGTGAAGGCTACGGGATCGATCTACAAGACCAAGAGCAGCAAGTCATATATTTATAAGAGTTCTGGAGCTCAGAATAGCAGCTATTGGCTGCCGAACTTCATCAACGACCGCGATAGCCGGGGTCCCACCGGCAATACCTTCACGGTTGAAGAACTCGAGAGCACGCTAGCGACCGCCGGCCTTACGGCAGCCCAGTTGGCTTCGCTGAAACAGCAGGCGATCTCGACTGGTTATTATAATGGCAACGCCAGCAACAACCTCATGCTCCAGCAGGGTGACCTGCCGGCCCGCGAGGGTGATGTCGTCATCTATGTGGAGTTTCCTTCAGGGAGCCCCAACAACAATGAAGTCAATCTCAAGTTCGAATGGCCGCACAGTCCTTACACGACGGGCAAAGCGCTGGTCATCGTCAAGAACGGGAGCGTCAAACTGACCGGCAATGCGATCGGGAATGCGAGGGGCGTAGTCTACTGTCCTGATGGTGAAGTCAGGGCTGATGGCGGCGGTGGCGGTCATTTTACCGGTTACGTCTGGAGCAAGGGATTCACCGATATTGGCAACTTCAATTTCGACATGGACGACGATTTTGTCAGCGACCCGCCTTTCTTTACCTGGACGGTAACGAGGGAGACGGCCTGGGAGGAGATCGACGGCTAGGCGAACTCGTGAGTAGACTGCCGAACTAAATAGCGGTATTCACGCGGCCCGCGAAAGCGGGCCGCTTCCTTTTGCGTTTGTGCGCGGAGGTAAAAGGGAATCAGGTAGCGAAAAGTAGGTTGTCCCGCCGTCCTTCCATCAGTCGGGTCCCAGTCACACCGGAGCAGCATGAACTTAAGTCATCTTTCCAATCAGGACCTTCTCGCCGAGCTTAAAACCCGGCCTGCCGGATTGAGCGGCGATGAAGTTACGTCACGATTGGAAGAGTACGGCCCCAATGAGATCACCGAAGCACGCAAAACTCCCCTGATCCTACGCCTGGCGGCGAATTTTTATCACACGTTCGCTTTACTGCTCTGGGTGGCCAGTATCCTGGCGTTCGTCGCCGGGCTTCCCGAGCTGGGGTGGGCGATCATCGCCGTAATCATCATCAATGCGCTGTTCAGCTTCTGGCAGGAATTCCAGGCCGAGAAGGCTGTTGAAGCTCTCAAGCGTATACTGCCTGCCCGCGCCCGGGTTATCAGGGGCGGCGAGATCACGGAGATACTGGCACAGGATCTGGTTCCGGGGGACATCATGATCCTGCAGGAAGGCGACAACATCTCCGCCGATGCGCGTTTGATCGAGGATAGCGAGCTGCGGGTCAACGCGGCCACCCTGACAGGTGAATCAGAACCGGTGCGCAAGATGGCGCAACCGGTGTCGGGAGAGGGACTTACGGTCAGCGAGATTCCCAACCTGGTGCTGGCCGGGACCAGCGTGGCGCTGGGAACCGGCAAGGCTGTCGTCTACGCGACGGGGATGAAGACCGAGTTCGGGAAGATCGCGACGCTGACGCAGACCGTGGAAGTCGAGTTGAGTCCTCTGCAGAAGGAAGTAAACCGGGTGGCGCTGATCATCGCCGCCGTAGCCCTTGTGATGGGTGGCGCGCTGTTCGGCGTGGCCGCCCTGTTCACCCCACTGAGCATCGCCACGGCCGCCATATTCGCCATAGGCATGCTGGTGGCCAATGTGCCGGAGGGTCTGCTGCCCACAGTCACCCTTTCGTTGGCGATGGCGGTCAAGCGCATGGTTCACCGGCACGCCCTGGTCAAGCGGCTGTCCGGTGTGGAAACACTGGGGAGCACGACCGTGATCTGCACCGACAAGACCGGCACGCTCACGCAGAATGAGATGACAGTCAGGAACTTGTGGGCGAACGGCAAATTGATCGACGTAAGCGGCGCGGGATACGAGCCCGCAGGCGCTTTTTCGGAAGACACACGGCCTATCGGTCACGAGGTATCTGAAAAGCTCGAACCGCTGGTCGAAATCGCATCCCTGTGCAATAACGCACGGCTCATCAAGCCGGAAGGAGAGAAAGGTCGCTGGGGCATCGTCGGCGATCCAACTGAAGCCGCGCTGCTGGTAGCCGCCGGTAAATGGGGCTTCGACTGGGATGAAGCCTTGCGCAACAACCCGCGTGTTCACGAACTTCCCTTCGATTCCCGCCGCAAGCGCATGACGGTCATCCATCGTGCGGGCGGATTCCCGGGTTCCGGTGTAGAGCTTTCCGAAAAGGCGGAGGCCGGCTCTTCGATCGCCTACACCAAGGGCGCTCCCAAGGAAGTCCTTGCGCTTAGCTCCCGTATTCTCATGGATGGTTCCGAGATCGTGCTGACCGATGAGCAGCGGCAACAGATAATCGATCAGAACGATGAACTGGCGCGGTCGGGGTTGAGGGTGCTGGCTATGGCTTTCCGGCTTCTGCCTGACGGCATAGAGATCGATCCTGAAGATGTCGAGCAGGACCTGACCTTTATGGGACTGATGGCGATGATGGACCCACCGCGCGCGGAGGTCGAGGAGGCGATCGGCCACTGCCATGACGCGGGCATCCGGGTGATCATGATCACCGGTGACTACGGTCTGACGGCGGAGTCGGTGGCGCGTCGCATAGGCCTGCTGGGATCGGAGCCCGCGCACATCGTCAACGGTGCCGACCTGGAGAAGATGGAAGACGATGAGCTCAAGGAAGTGGTAGAGGAAGATCGCATCCTCTTTGCCCGGGTGTCTCCGGAACACAAGATGAGGATCGCCGCGGCTCTGAAGCAGAAGGGCGAGATCGTGGCGATGACCGGCGATGGCGTCAACGACGCGCCGGCGCTGAAGACCGCTGATATCGGTGTTGCCATGGGGATCTCCGGGACGGATGTCGCCAAGGAAGCGGCGACTATCGTGCTCACCGACGACAACTTCGCCAGTATCGTTGGTGCGGTCGAGGAAGGCCGCGTTGTCTACGACAACATGAAGAAGTTCCTGGCATATATCTTCGCGCATCTCACGCCGGAAGTGGTGCCATTCGTCGCCTTTGTCCTGTTCGGCATTCCGTTGCCGCTGACCGTCATGCAGATACTGGCGATCGATCTCGGCACCGAGACGTTACCGGCGCTGGCGCTGGGCGTTGAACGGGCGGAACCGGACATATTGAAGCGCCCGCCGCGGTCGCGGAAAGAAAGGCTGGTGGACTTCGACATGCTGGCACGTGCCTGGATCTTTCTGGGTATTATCGAGGCAGTGCTGGTGATGGCCGGCTATTTCTGGGTACTGTATTCGAGTGGCTGGCATTGGGGAGATAGCCTCGACGCCAGCGATCATCTCTATATAGAGGCTACGACTATGACCTGGGCGGGCATTGTGGCGACGCAGGTGGGCACCGCTTTCGCCTGTCGCACCAACCGTGTTTCCGTGCTGCGGGTGGGCTTCTGGTCAAACCGTTGGTTGTTGTGTGGGATAGTGTTTGAGATAGTCCTGACGGCACTGATAGTGTATGTGCCATTCTTGCAGGAGATCTTCCAGACGACGGGTCTGGGTTGGCAGCAGTGGGCGGTGCTGGCGACGTTTCCGCCGATAATGTTCATCAGCGATGAGCTTCGAAAGTTTTTCATGCGCAATTTCTCTACCAGATCAGTCAAGGGAGGAACGTGATGAAATTCGTGGTTTTAGGTTGCGGGCGCGTTGGCTCCCAGTTGGCCGGCGCTCTGCATGTCGAGGGACACGAAGTATCGATCATTGACAAACAGCCGAAGGCATTCCGGCGGCTGAGCCCTTCGTTCAAGGGAAAAACGGTATCGGGGATCGGTTTCGACCGCGATGTGCTCATCGAGGCGGGCATCGAGCGAGCCGACGGTTTCGCGTCGGTGACCAACGGCGACAACAGCAACATCATTTCCGCTCTTATCGCCAAACGTGTGTTTCACGTCCCGAGAGTCGTCACCAGGATCTACGACCCGATGCGCGCCAATATCTATAAAAACTTTGGCATCCCCACGATTTCTTCGACAGTCTGGGGTGCCAACGAGATTCGGGAGCACCTGCTTTACCGGGAGCTGAAGAGCGAACGCGGTTTCGGCAGTGGCGAGGTCGAGTTGCTGGAGTTCGAAGTTCCCACCCCCCTGGTTGGGCGCAGCGCCAACGACCTGACGGTGGAAGGGCAGGCCATGGTGATATGTGTCGTCAGGCTGGGGCAGGCGATGCTTCCGTCGGGTGCTACGATCCTTAAGGAGGGCGATCTCGTTTTCGCCTGCGTCGCGAACAGTTTTGTGGGCAAGTTCAGAGAGTTGGTCGGCTACTAGGAGGATGTCATGAATGTCCTTGTCATCGGTCGTGGCAGGACCGGGTCAGCGTTAAGCAAGGCCCTGGCGGAAAGCGGCGCCCATCGGGTCGTGGTTGTGGAGTCGGACGAGAGCCGCGCCAAGGAAGGAGCGCCCGAGGGAGTGAGGGTCGTCTGGGCCGATGGCTGCGACCCCGCCGTTCTGGAAGAAGCTGGGGCGCGAAACTCGGATCTGGTGGTCGCAGCCACCGGCGATGACGAGGACAACCTGGTCATCGCCCAGCTGGCGAAGATGCATTTTGGTGTGCAGCGGGTGATCGCCCGCGTTAATAATCCCCTGAACAACTGGCTCTACACCAAGGAATGGGGAGTGGACGTCGCGGTGTCTCCCACGGACATCATTACCAGGATAATCGAAGAGGAGATGTCACTCGGCGATCTGGTGACCCTCCTCAAACTGCAGCACGGTGAGGTGGCCCTGGTAGAGATCAAGCTCGGGGTGGACTCTCAGGCCTCCGGGAAAACAGTGGCCGACCTGACCCTGCCAAAGGGTTCGGTGATTGTTGCCATAATGCGCGAGGGTGAAGTCATCGTACCCGGAGGGCCGACTCGACTGCAGGCGAATGATGAGTTGCTTGCAATAACTTCAGTCGAAAAAGAAAACGAGCTGATGCGGGCCTTGCAGTAGCGTAGCCAGGCTGCGGGAGGATTCTGACGGGCTATGACTGAGAAGAAGATCTTTGACATATCGGTGTCGATATATAGCGGCATGCCTTTCTATCCAGGCGATCCCGGAGCCGAGATCAAACCGAGCCAGATGATCTCACAGGGTGACGTGTCCAACCTATCCGAGTTGAGGTTGGGTTCGCACACAGGTACTCATATCGATGCGCCCAGGCATTTTGTCGATAGCATGCAGCCGGTCGATGAGTTGCCGCTTGATACGTTAGTGGGGCCAGCCAGGGTGGTCGACCTGACAGACGCTAAATCCCTGATATCCCGTGAAGAATTGGCCGAGCTGGGCCTGGAAAGCGTCAGCCGTCTGCTGATCCGCACGACCAACTCAGAGCTTTGGTCCGGGGCCGAATTCAGCCGGGATTATGTCTCACTGGCGCCGGACGCGGCCGCCTACCTGGTGGAGTTGGGAATCAAGCTGGTCGGTATCGACTACCTATCCATCGAGCAGTTCCGGTCCGAGGGCTATCTGGTGCACCATACGTTGCTGGGGGCGGGTGTCGTGGTCCTGGAAGGAATAGATCTAAGCGGCGTGTCTGCGGGGGAGTACCAGCTTGTCGCTCTGCCGCTTAAGATCCAGGGTGGGGATGGCGCGCCGGCGCGCGCGATCCTGGTCGAATTGTAAGAGAATATCCGGCATCGCTGGGAAGAACCGGGGCTGAGGGCCAGTACGGCAACTATTCAGTAACGATAGTTCTGACCGTACCGATCTTCTCGGTCACCACGAAGGACGTCACGTCGCCGTCACGGCGGAACTTCAGCGAGATCGCGGCTTTCCCCACGCGCAGCCCCTTCACATCTACTTCATTCAGCCACCGGGGCAGGACCGGACTGTTCACGTATACCGTGCTGGTGGGAGCGTCTGCTTCGATGCCAAGCAGCGCCTGCAGGATCATGAAGATACTGCCCGCGGCCCACGCCTGGGGGCTACAGGCCACCGGGTAGCTTACCGGCCGGCTTATCGAGCGCTTGGTGAAGCCGCAGAAAAGCTCGGGCAAGCGGTAGTAGTCATAATGCAGCGCGGCGTCGAAGAGACCGCTGGCGACGCGGGCTGCCTCCTGGTTGAATCCGTATTTCTTCAGCCCGCGGATGATGATTGCGTTGTCGTGCGGCCAGACGCTGCCGTTGTGGTAGCTCATGGGATTGTAATTTATGGAAGCCTTGCTCATGGTGCGGATGCCCCATCCGGAGAACATGTCCGGCTGCATCAGTCTGTCCGCCACCTGGTCGGCCTTGTCGTCGTCGATGATTCGTGCCCAGAGGCCGTGAGCCGGGTTGGAACCTATAGTCTTCACCTGTTTTTTGTCCCGGTCGAGGGCCATGGCGAAGAAGCCCTCCCGGGGCATCCAGAAAGCTTCGTTGAAGTGGCGTTTGAGCATCTCCGCCTGTTTTGAAAGCTCATCCGCGCGCTCATGATTACCCAGTAACGTGAACAGCTCGCTCATGCGGCGCTTGGCGTAATAAATATAGGCCTGCACCTCTGAAAGCGCTATGGGCGTTTCCGCCAGGGTTCCATCGGTATGCACGACCGAGTTGCCCGAGTCTTTCCAGCCCTGGTTTACCAGCCCCCGTTTGGACTTGGTCTCGTATTCCACAAAACCGTCGCCGTCCAGGTCACCGTATTCGTCGATCCACGCCAGCGATTTTTCGATGGCGGGCACCAGGCTACGGGCCATGTCAAGGTTGCCGGTCCATTTGATGATATCGGAGAGCATGATCAGGTAGAGAGCCGTGGAATCGGCGCTGCCGAAATAGGGCGTATGCGGGATGGCCCTGATATTCGCCAGCTCGCCGCGGCGGACTTCATGAAAGATCTTGCCCGGTTCCTCGTCACGCCAGGGATCCACGACTTTCCCCTGGAGTTGGGTGAACACATCAGCGGTAGCCGTTGCCGGCGTGGCATCGAGCATCATGATCTGTAGACAGGTGATGATAGTGTCCCGGCCGAAAGGCGTCACAAACCAGGGCACGCCGGCGCTCAGGAAATAGCCCATCTCGGTCTCGGTCTCGAGCATGCGGATATCCCGCTGGCTGCTGCGCAGGACGGCAGTGAAGAGTTCATTGTCGGTCTCGATCTGGCTGGAACTCTTGAACCAGGATTCGTAGCTCTTTCTGACGTCGCCAATCGCCTTGTTGAAATCGGTGGCCAGGGGAGGCTGTGTCGTGGGCAGGATCGGCTCGATGCTGTACTTGATCACCCGGCGCTCGCGAGGCTTGAGCTGAAAACGGAAAATGGCCTTCGTGCCTTCGATGGCTGTTGGCGGCGTTTCCAGCTTTATGTCGGTTTTACGCAGGATAGCGTCGAGGCCGTGGTAGGCCAGCAGGATCGAGTCCTGGGTGACTTTCGGCGCCAGCCGCGTGCCGTATTTGGTACGCTTGGTGCCACGCACTTCGAACATGTCCGCGAAATCAGAGTCGAAATCGAATTCCAGCGAGATGTCCACGGGGAAGTGGTTATAATTCTTGATGCGGATGAGCTCATACAGCTTGCCGTTGACGACGCGGATGCGCCTGATGTTGATCGTCTCCTGGGGCACTACCGTGCCGTCAGCGCACATGAAGTCGGCGTTGGTGAGTTCGATCTGGCTCATAAAACCACGATCGGCCGTGGATGACAGCAAGACCGGATTGGAGCCGAACAGGGTCATGGCGAAGGTGCTGAGGAAGCGCGTGTCCTGAAAGTAGAGCCCCAGCCCTGAGGTGTCCTCACGTGAGACGTTGCCTTCGATATCGCTGTAAAGGAAGAGCTCCCCTTCCTTTACGACCAGCTTTTCCTTCTTGACGTCGACGATGACGAAAGGTTCGCCCTGCGCCAGGACGCGGCTGGAGTCCTCCGTGAGAACCTGGAAGTACTCATCTCCGATTTTTATCTGCTGGTTGTCGGTCACGTCAGGGCTGGGCATGGCCTTTTGGTCGGCGAAAAGGGTAAAACATAGAGATGGTCATCGGATAATTGCCGTATTTTAGCATATCATTAACATGCGCCATGAGTTCATCTGACCTGCATAGTCAAAAGATGCGTTGGGGGCCGGAGGTCGATCCCCTGCGGATCGGATGCGGCTGGGATCCTGATGATCTTGGCAAGCCGTGGCTGCTGATCGAGAGCTCGGGAGGCGAGTCCCATCCTGGCAGTGTGCATCTGCAGAAACTGGTGGATATCGTCAGGGAGGGAGCCCGTGAAGCCGGCCTGACCGCGGGCCGTTCCTCCTGTACCGATATGTGCGATGGTATCGCCCAGGGTACGGCGGGCATGAATTATTCACTGGCGTCGCGTGAGTTACTGGCCATGGCAGCCGAGCTTCATTACCGCAGCGGCCATTTTGACGGCTGGGTGGCGGTGTCGTCATGCGATAAGGCCATTCCGGCACACCTCATCGCTGCCGCCAGGTTGGGAGCTCCGGTTGTCTTTCTCCCTGGCGGCGTCATGCGAACGGGGCCTGGTGATGTCTCGGTAGATCGTATGGGTGAACTCTACGCGCGCCTTCAACGCGGCGAGATCAGCGAGGAGGATTACAGATTTCACAGCCTGACCGCCGCGCCTTGCGCTGGCGCCTGTAATTTTTTAGGAACCGCCGTCACCATGCAGATAATGACCGAGGCGCTTGGACTGGCGCTGCCGGCCTCTGCCTGCTGCCCGACGGATGCGCCTGAGCAAGAAGGCCTGGCCCGTGCCACCGGCGATGCCGCTGCGGCGCTGATATCGGATTATGTTACGGCGCGGGATCTGATCACCCAGGAGGCCCTGGAAAACGCGATCGTGATCCACGCCGCGGCGGGAGGCTCGACTAACGCCATGCTCCATCTGCCGGCGCTGGCGGCGGAGCTGGGCATCGAGTTCTCCTGGCAGCGAGTACGCGAGATCAACGACGCCGTTCCCTGGATCCTCAATCTGCGTCCTTCGGGACAGCATACGGCTGACTTGTTCTGGGAGGCCGGTGGTGTGCCCCGGCTCATGAAGGGGGCAGCCCGGTGGTTGAATCTTGACGTGCGTACGGTGACCGGCCGCACGCTCGGTGAAAACCTGCGGCAGCTGGAATCATCCGGATTCTTCGAGAAGCAGGCTCGGCGACTGGAGAATTACGGATTGAGCCTGAGCGATATCATCAGGCCGGCCGGGGAACCGCTCGATCGACGGGGCGGCCTGGCCCTTCTGGAGGGCAATCTGGCTCCCGATGGCGCCGTATGTAAACGTTCGGCAGTAGCGCCTGAGATGCTCCGGTTTGAAGGACGCGCGCGCGTATTTGATGACCAGACCGACGCGCTCAACTCAGTGCTTTCCGGAAGAATAAATCCGGGGGAAGCCATCATAGTCCGTTTCGAGGGGCCTCGTGCCAGCGGCATGCCGGAAATGTTCTATCTGACGGCGGCACTCGCGTCCGATGCGGCGCTCTGCGACAGCGTGGCGCTCGTGACCGACGGCCGTTTTTCGGGAGCCACCAGGGGACCCTGCATCGGGCACGTATGCCCTGAAGCAGCCGCCGGCGGTCCTATCGGGCTGGCAGAGGATGGCGATATCGTCAGCATCGATCTGGAAAAGGGCTTGCTGGAACTGGTGGGCACCAGGGACGGCCGCAAGAACCAGGCAGAAATGGAAAAAATCCTTGCCGATCGGAGCTCGGAGAGTACTCCCTGGAAGCCACCGCGGCGGACTGGCCTGCTCGAGTTTTATACGCGGCTGGCCGGTCCGGCAAACAAAGGAGCGCGCCTGCAGCTCGAATGAAGTAAGTCACGGCTTTCAGGACCTCTGCCGATAGTGTTATCAGCAGACAAAAAGCCTGCAAATATGAGGTGCCTGATGAGTCGTCATCCGAAGTTTTCGAAAAAAATAAGAAGCAGATTTGCGTCTATACGCAAGACTGGCATTCATCTGAACGCGTACGAGCCACAAGCCACGCCGCGGACCCGGGAAAAAAGCAAGAAGGTCCTGAGGGATCTCGTAATCGTGTTCATGGTTTTTTCCGTCGCCTTCGTTCTTTCTTCCGTTCTCGACCTCCACAGCAGTTTTGAAGATGCTTCCCTGCAACTGAAGGCCAGCCCATTCCAGTATGACGAGATCGTCGCGGCCCTGGCTGTGCTGGCGGCTGCCCTTAGCGTCTTTGCGGTCAGGCGCTGGCGCGATCTCGAAACCGAGATCGACGAGAGGATCAAAGTCGAGGAAGCCCTGGTTGATAGCGAGGAGCGTTACCGGACGCTCGCCGAAGCGGCCCAGGATATCATCTTCATCGTCGATCGCGATAACCTCATCCAATACGTGAACAGCTTCACGGCGGCGAAGTTGAATGACGAGGCCGGCAAGTTCGCCGGCCGGCAGCTCGAGACCGTCTTCCCCGAAGAGATGGCTGTCCGGCTGGCTGACGAACTAAAGAAAGTGTTCGCCGACGGCCAGCCTTTGCACGTGGAGCACGAAGCCCGCTTCGGGGAGGCGGCATCCTGGCTTAGCACTTCGCTGGTTCCTATCAGGGATGATAAAGGCGGTTACGACAATGTTCTGGGGATAGCTCGTGATATAACTACGCGCAAACTGGCCGAGGACGAATTGCAACGGGCCAAGGAGGGCCTCGAGGTGACGGTTTCGGAGCGGACCGGTGAGCTCAGAAACGTGAATCAGAGGCTCAAGCTCGAACTCAACGAGAAGAAGTTTGCCGAGGATCGCCTGCAGGCTGTGAACCGGGCTCTGCGGACTACCATGGCGGCCAGCCAGGCACTCACCAAGGCCGATGAGGAAGCCGGGTTGCTGAGGGAGATCTGCCGCGCCGTTGTCGAGGTAGGGGGATATCGTTTCGCCTGGGTCGGCTTCGGCGAGGAAGAAGATGGCAGGATATTCATGAAGGCGGCGGCCAGCGCCGGCTTCGAAAAGGGCTATCTTGACGCGGTCAAGGTCTCGTGGGAGCGCAACAGTGGGTCTGGCGGCGGTCCGGTTGGCGAGGCTATCCGTACGGGAGCTCCGCATGTTGTGCGCGACATTCTGGTCGATGAGTCTTATGCTCCCTGGAGGGCGGAGGCCAGTAGCCGGGGGTATGCCTCCACGGTGTCTTTACCTTTGGCCGGAAACGACGAGATGATCGGATCGCTGAACATTTACGCCGCCGAGGCAGACGCCTTTGATGAAGAAGAAGTCAGACTGTTGAGCGGCCTGGCGAACGATCTCTCTTATGGCATCATCGCCCTTCGCACCCGCGGCGAGCGGGATGAGCAGGCTGTGGTTCTCAAGCGCTCGGGAGAGCAGTTGTCGCTGCTCCTGCAGTCCCTGCCCATCATCTTCTATACCGGCAAGGTCCGGGACGATTTCGGCATAACCTACGTAAGTGACAACGTGACCACCTTTACAGGCTATACGCCGGAAGAAGTCACTACCGATTCTTCTTTCTGGATGGATCATATTCACCCGGACGACGCACCTCTGGTTTACGAAGAACTCCCGAAGGTTTTCGATCGGGGCTACCATGAGTACGAATACCGTTGGCGTAGCGCTGACGGCTCCTACAAGTGGTTCCTCGATATCCTGCGCCTGGTGAAGGCGGCGGATGGTGAAGAGGACTACATCGTCGGCATGTGGCTCGACATCACCGCGCGCAAGCAGGGTGAGGAACGGTTGCTCCAGGTCAAGGATAATCTGGAGGATGAGACCAGGCTGCGGGCTGATGAGCTTCACGAAACGCAGTTGCTTCTGGAGGCTGTTCGCACCCGGTTCGAACAGCAGCAAAACGAGACCGCCCTGTTCAACCAGATGGACGTGCTTTTACAGAATTGCGTGACCGAGGAGGAGGCCTATGCGGTCTTCGCCCGTTTCGCCAGCAAACTTTCTGAAGCGGAAGACTCGGGTACGCTATGCATGCTTGATGAGGTTACGCACGATTTCGTGCCGGTAGCGGATTGGGGCGCGACGCCTCCTATCGTGAATCAATTTGGACGCTCTGACTGCTGGTCTCTGAGATTGGGGCATACGCACATATTCACGGGTTCGGAGCAGGGCATCAAGTGCGCGCACGCTGAGTCCGCACAGCCGTACTTATGCGCACCTGTGCGCGTGGCCGGTACGGCCATAGGCGTGCTGGTGGTGCAGTTCGATTACGGCGCGGCGGCTGACGAGGCGAAAATTGCCGCCAGGAAGGAGCAGGCGGTAAGGCTGGCCCGGCATCTGGCGATGAACGTGAACAACATCATGTTGAGGCGCGCTCTCAGCGCGGCCGCAAGCACCAAGTCTTCATAGTACAGCCGCCCCGGGTTCGGCCTGGCCGGCTCCTCCGCAGTCTTTCTCTCTGGTTACAAAAGCAGGGAATATGGGAAACAGGGAGAAGAGAAAACCGTTTTAATAGCTCACAGCTGCGGTCCGTGGCCGGGCTTTTTTGCCTGTCCAGCAGGGCGGAGCCGCAGAAGTGGGGAGGCACGGCAGGGACTTGAACTTAGGGCTTAAGTCCCTGCCGTTATTTTCCTTCCGGGCCTTTCAGGAACCACTCCATCAACTCCCAGCCGCGATCGAACCTGAGCGCGCTCGATCGCGCGTTCTCTTCATCGAAGGCCTGACCGCTGTTTTCCCTGCGCGTGGAATCGTAACTGATGAACGGCACCGGATCGGCATTATGGGTCTTGATCGAGATCGGGGTGGCGTGGTCGGGCATGATCAGGATGCGATATTCGCCGAAGCCCTCGAGCCCTGCCAGCAGGGTACCGAGCAACAACGAATCGAAGCGTTCGATAGCCTCGATCTTGGCGTTCAAGTCGCCGGCGTGTGACGCCTCGTCCGGGGCTTCGACGTGGACGTAGACAAAATCCTTGGTTTTCAGCACTTCGAGCGTGTACTTCGCCTTGGCCACGTAGTCTGTATCGAGCCAGCCTGTGGCGCCCGGGACCTCGATGATCTCAAGGCCGGCGTATTTGCCCAGACCTTTTACCAGGTCCACGGCGGATATGACTGAACCCTCGAGGCCGAATCTTTCCCTGAATGACGGCATCGCCGGCGCCGTCCCCTGCCCCCACAACCAGATCATGTTGGCAGGGGCTTTTCCCTCGGCGATGCGTGCGCGGTTGACGGGATGATCGGCTAGCAGCCGGGAGGAGGCCTCCATCAGCTCGCGTAGCCAGTCGCCGCCGTCGCCGGAAGGCAGGTGCGCTTCGATCGGCTTGCCGGAAATGTCGTGCGGGGGGATGCACTTTGCCTTGAGAGCGGTCCCCTTGGAAACCATGATGTGCCGGTAGCTGAGACCGGGAAAGAAGCCGGCCTCCTCGTTGCCCAGGTTATCCTGCAGGCACGCGATCAGCTCGGCGGCTGAGTCAGAATCGATGTGGCCGGCGGTGAAGTCGCGCATGACGCCATCTTCCACAAAGACGAGATTGCAGCGGAAGGCCACGTCGCCGGGGCCGAGCGCGATATCGAGGCTGGCGGCTTCGAGAGGCGCTCGTCCGGTGTAATAGAGGTGCGGGTCGTAACCCAGCACACAGAGGTTGGCCACGTCGCTGCCGGCAGGAAAACCTTCGGGTATGGTCTGTGCGGAACCCACGACACCGCCATCGGCCAGGCGGTCGAAATTGGGAGTACGGGCTGCCTGCAAGGGAGTCCGTCCGTCGAGCTCGGCGAGGGGGAGGTCGGCAGAACCGTCGGGGATGAGTGCCAGATATTTCATGCGGCAATCCTAGAGGCCGAGGACGCGGACGACCTGATCGAAGTCCGCCTCTACCCGCGTGACCTCGCGGCCTTTCGCGATCGCGGTGTCGGGATCCTTGAGACCGTGGCCAGTGAGCACGCAGACGACCCGGTCGCCGTCCTTGAACAGGCCCTGTTTCTGCTTCTTGATGACTCCAGCCAGACTGGCGGCTGAAGCCGGCTCGCAGAAAGTGCCCTCGGTGGAGGCGACCAGTTTGTAAGCCTCGATGATCTCTTCGTCGGTGACCGAGTCGATCAGGCCGCCAGAATCACTGGAAGCTAAAAGGGCCTGGTCGCCGCGGGCCGGGTTGCCTATGCGGATAGCCGTGGCGATCGTCTCAGGGTTGGCGATCGGATGCCCCAGGACGAGTGGGGCCGCGCCCGCGGCCTGGAAGCCGATCATACGCGGTAGCCTGCTCGAGCGCCCCGCCTCTTTATATTCATTGAAACCTTTCCAGTACGCAGTGATGTTGCCGGCGTTGCCGACGGGGATCGCCAGGTAGTCCGGCGCCTCTCCCAGGGAGTCGACGACCTCGAATGCGCCGGTCTTCTGTCCTTCCAGCCGGAAGGGGTTGATGGAATTCACCAGTTGCACGGGATACTTGTCCACGATGGCGCGGACCAGATCCAGCGCCTGGTCGAAGTTGCCGTTGACCGACAGGACCTGAGCGCCGTGGGTCACCGCCTGGGCCAGCTTGCCGGCGGCGATTTTGCCTTCGGGGATGATCACGATGCAGCGGATGCCGGCGCGGGCGGCATAGGCCGCGGCTGAGGCCGAGGTGTTGCCGGTCGACGCGCAGATGACTGCGGCAGCGCCCTCCTCGAGGCCCTTGGAGACCGCCAGGGTCATGCCCCGGTCCTTGAAGCTGCCGGTGGGGTTGAGGCCCTCCAGCTTCAGATAAAGATCCAGTCCCAGCTTTTCCCCCAGCCGGGGCGCGGGCAGGAGCGGCGTCGAGCCCTCGGCCAGGCTGATAACCGGGGTGGCGGCGGATACCGGCAGGAATTCGCGGTACCGCTCGATAAGATAGCTGTCCCTGGGGCCGCTATTGCTCATGGCCATGCCCCTCTACCCGGATCGGCCACGGCTGTGACTTGACCTCGGGCAGTTCTGCGATCTTCTCCAGGGCTTCCCGGAAACTCGCTTCCCGTACGGGATGGAAGACCATGACCAGCTCCGCGTGGGCGCCGCGTCCCTGCTGGATAACGCTCTCCACGCTGACGTCGTGGTCGCCGAACACCTGGGCGATCGTGGCCAACACGCCCGGCTCGTCTTCGACCTCGAGCCGCAGGTAGAACTTCGAGACCACTTCATCGTCGGGATAAAAATCCATCTGGCGCCAGGCTGCGACTGTCTCCAGCACGCCAGGAGATTCACGGGCGATTATGGAGACGATGTCGCTGACCACGGCGGATGCTGTCTGCATGCCGCCGGCGCCGGGGCCGGAGAGCATGATCTCGTCGATGGAGCCGCCCTGCAGGAAGACGGCGTTGTAGGCGCCGCTCACCGTAGCCAGGGGATGGTCTTTCTTCAGGAGTGCCGGATATACCCGCACGTTGATCTTGTCGCCGTAGAGCTTCGCGACCCCCAGCAGCTTGACCGTCAGATTGAGGTTGTTGGCGTAAGCGATGTCGAGCGCCTTGATGTGTTCGATGCCGACGCAGGCGACATCGTCGAGGCTCACGGCGGTATGGAAGGCGATGGACGCCAGGATAGCCATCTTGGCGGCCGCGTCCTTGCCGCTGATGTCCTCGGTCGGGTCGGCTTCGGCGTAGCCCCACTCCTGGGCGTTGGCAAGGGCGTCCTGATATTTGGCGCCGGTGCGGCTCATCTCGGTGAGGATGAAGTTGGTCGTGCCGTTGACGATGCCGTGCACCCGGTCGATGTCGGCACCGGCCAGTGACTCGGTGAGGGTGCGCACGACCGGCACCACCGCGGCCACGGAGGCCTCGAAACGCAGCTGGG
>Ga0172371_10001780_pt1 | contig 34145 bp, 30 predicted proteins | sample Lak12m_FD_114543 | JGI IMG/M metagenome (GOLD analysis project Ga0172371, IMG submission 114543) | Freshwater microbial communities from Kabuno Bay, South-Kivu, Congo - kab_022012_12m | ecosystem: Environmental > Aquatic > Freshwater > Lake | place: Democratic Republic of the Congo: South-Kivu...
ACCCAACAGCGTGATGTGTAGGTGGCGTTTGTCTGGCTCCAGTCGCACGCTGCCACCACAGGATTCGACTGTGTGGAAAAGTGAATTGAGCAAACGATACACGCGCGGTCGCATATCATCAGACCCAGGGATATGCAGCATCTTTTCGGTAAGGTGGTAGGGGTATGCCGGTGACGGTGTGAAATAGCCGATTCTTCCCCTTGCGGTTTTCTTCGACTCACGCTCCCACTGCTTTAGTTCTTCCCGCGCCTGCCGGTCCTGCTCAATCAGCGCGTGTGGATTTATAAGCCGGTCGGCGACTTTGACCATTGTACAGATAGCGAGAATCTTTGTCCGTTCATCCTCAGGTAAATACCCCAGTCGGGTTGTCGGATCAATCACCGGTTGTCGGCGTGGGCGTGCCGAGGCGAACCGTTGCACCGGCTTGGGTCCCTCAAACGGGGGAAGCGGCTCACGCTTGACTTTATGCCCAGCGCGCAGCTTTGCCCAATACCCACGTGGCGGCACCGGCACTTTCAGGCGTTTGCAGGCTTTATAGATAGCCACATCCGAGACGCCATACCTTTTGGTGACGACCGTGACGGGGTCTGCCCATACCTCCTCGTAGAGTTTGTCACGGTCATAAGTCGGATCAGTGCTCATCGTTGTGCCTCTTCAATCATGTGTTATGGATGAATTGCAATCCAGCCCTCATCATGCGCTATCGGCATTGGCGGCACAGCAATGGTCCCCCGAGTCACCGCAATCGCAGCAAACCCACAGATGACCGCATCCAGGGCATCAGCGCTGTCCAGCAAGCGTGACTCGTATTCATCCGGAAGGAATATGCGTGTCGCCAGGTGCTCAACGATTACGGTGCGGGCTTTTCGGGCAGTATCAGCAGTACCGTTGTATCCACTCGCGCATAATCCCCAGGTGGCCAGTTGAGTCGCGGGGAATGCCTCGACGAGTATGCCTGATTGTGGTGGGGATTGCCATGGCCAGATTGGGCATGCCGCGGATACCAGCAGTGAGAGGCATGCCGCGGTCATTGGGGCGCCAGGACGCGCACCGGTCCAAAGGGTTGAGCGGACATTGACCTTACGAGAACACTCTTGCTCGGATCGACGTAATGGTTTTGCGGGAGTAAGCGGGGGAGTTTGACCGGTGATCGCCTGGACAAAGCTTTTGCCTTCGGGAAATGGTCGTCCGCCACTCGGAACGATGGAATGTACCTTTGCCAACAAGGCTGTATACGATCCGAAGGTCTGAACGAACGGTTGAGGAATCGCGAAAGGTGCATCAATGCCGGCTGCAGTGAAATCCTGCTTTTGTAGTAACGTGATCAGTCGCTGGAATGGATGATCGCCGTATGTTGTTGGCAATTCCTGTACGCGCTGCAGCACGGTGAGCTGCAAGCCGGCGTCGCCGTCTTCGAGCCTGGCGATCCAGACATTACTTTGCCTGGCATTTGGACGCCATTGTCTGTGATCGCCGCTAAAATCGATGCCGTACCAGCGCATAGATGCTTCCTCACAGCCGGTAATTCGTGCCCTGAATCCGTAATCGTCCTTTACGTTCCTCATACTCTGGCATCATCAAGCGCAGCCATTTCCAAAAGGCTGGAGAATGGTTGCGCTCTTTGAGATGACAGAGTTCATGGACCACCACGTAATCGACCAGAGACATCGGGGCCATAATGATGCGCCAATTGAAACGGAGTTCACCATCACGGCTGCAGCTCCCCCAGCGCTTTTGCTGGTCACGGATAAGAATGGGGGGAGGGGCAACGCCGATCATTTCGGCATATCGTGCAACACGAACCGGTATCCGGGCAGCGGCACGCTTGCGGTACCATTGCATGATCACTTTCTGAATCGCACCCTTGTGCTCAGAAGAAGGCAGCGTGTCGGGCAGTTGCACTTCGAGATAGCGACCGGACAACTTGGCGCGAGGATGCTTGATGCCACTGCTGTGCGTGACCTTGAGCCGATACTGACGCCCCAGGTATAAATAACTTTCCCCGCTGACATATTGGCGCGGGTGATAGGTCGCTGTTACCTCCCGGATATCCGCCATGCGTTGGACGATCCAGGCACCTTTGTTGTAGACAACCATATCGATCTGTTCGACAGGAAGATCATCGGGAGCTTTCAGTGAGACCCCTTCAAGGGCATCGACGGCAATAGCGACAGTGCGTCGCCGTGGTCGGCGTTCGATGGTGTATTGGATCGTCGTCTGGCCGAATGTGACGGCACGGTGTTCCAGGATCATCGGGCTAACCTGACACGGGCAAGGTCCATAATCTGGGCGGTCAGCGCTTCCACCTGATCTTTGTCGAAACTCGCTTGCCGGAGACGGCTTTTGATGGTACGGCGCATCATGCGCTGGACATCCTCTTTATGCAGCCAGTCGACAACGGCGAGTGATTCCAGCTCTGCCAATAGCTCGGTTGCCAGGTCACGCTTTTGTGGATTGAGCACGTGATAGCCTGGACATTTCTCGGCAACGATATTATCTCGCACTTCCTTCGGCTGTTGGTCTAGTATCTGATAAAGGGCTAGGCCGGTTTCGCTCAAGCCCATGTCCTGGGCGACCCGACAGATATTCCGAATCTCCCCCAGCATCCCCTGATATTGCCGTAACACATCCGCCGCTTCACGTCGGGCCTGCCGGCGTTCCTGTAACATGCTGGCGATTACTCGCTGGCTTTATATATCAGAAGGGAAGCCCTGTGCCCGATGGCATAGGGCTTTCCAGTTGGAGGCGTACCCCCTATGCCGCACTATCGAAAACTGAAGAATCTGCGGATAAACGATATCCGCCATCTGGCACGGTTGCTCGGTACACCGGCGATTGAACTACTCATGATGTTCAAGGCTGTGCATGCCAATGAGGATGCCTGGTATCGCACGCGCTTTGAGCCGAAGAAATCCGGTAAGGTATGCGTGAGATCAATCCGCCACTCATAAAACTGAAACTGCTGCAACGGCGCATCAACCGCCTGCTGCAGCGTCTGCTGGTACCAGTGGCGGTCAAAGGCGGGATCAAGGGGCATTCGCACATCGACCACGCGGCGGCGCACACCCATAAAGCCATGGTCATCATCATGGACCTGTCCGATTTCTACCCGTCGGTCAAATCGGGGCGGGTCTACGATATCTTCTGCCAGCGGTTAGGGTGCAGCCATGAGATTGCCCGGCTGTTGACACGGCTGACCACATACCATGGATGCCTCCCCCAAGGCGCCCCGACGAGTGGCACACTCGCCGTGCTGGCCGCAGAGCGGCTGGCCATCCGCTTGTCGCATCTGGCAGAGGCCTACAGCTCGACATTCACGATGTATATGGACGATATGGCTTTTTCCACGAACAATCTCCTGCCAAAATCATTCCAGGCAAAGGTGAAGGATATTGTCGAACAGGAGCGCTTCAAGCTGAAGGAATCGAAGACCGAGGAGATGGTGGCAACGTAGCGGGAGCAACTGGTCACCGGCCTTAAGGTGAATGACGGCCTGGATATCCCATCAGATACCCTGGCTGACTTACGTGAAGATATCGCTATACTCAAAACGGGGACAGCAAACCTCACGCCGATCGGCGAGGGTGACCTGGATGAAAAATAACCGGGTATCTGATATTATAGTGCCACTGGTTCACAACAGGCCAGCCCTTGTAGACCGAAACCGCGCCCGGCCATGCTGTCCGGCCTGTTTCGCCGAGAGAGGATGCTCTCGTTTGCGGTTTCTCTCATGATGAGTGTAGTTTATAGGGAGATAATGCCATATCTGCACTGACCGCTTTTAGGTGGCCAGCGTTTAAGTTCGCCTCCAGATAGAATTGGCGCTAAAATCGATTTTACTGACAAGATGAGAAGCTTGCGCGTTCCCTTGGCGGCAAGTTGAACTACTGGTCTCAGCCGGCGCTAAATTCGCGTAAGATGATCCGGTTGCAAAACCGTTACCGGCGTGTCATTGCTGAATCGGGTGTAGATGCAATAGCGGGGACCGGTGCTGCTGGCGCCAGGTGAAACCGCCTTATTCAGGGAGAGCGCGAAATATTTGTAGGAGAGATGGCTATGGTAATCGGAGCTGAACCGCTATCCGGTTTGGATTTCTTCAAACGACTCTACGCCGATCCGGAGTTCTGCCAGGCATTAGGTCGAATGACACTTGCGGCTGGCCGTTTTGAATCAAACCTTCGCGCTTTTCTCATACTCAACGGCGTTGATGTTCCCGAAAAGGAAGCCACTTTCGGCTCGTTGATTGCGAAGTTGAAAAGGCTTGGTCACTTGAGTGAGAACGGTTTGGAGGTATTGAGTACCCTGAAGCGTCAACGCAACTATTTCACCCACAGCGTCTACGATCTCTTTGCGGAACGTATTCCTGAAACCATCCTTCCGCGCACCGATCTCATCCGCCTGGATATCTATGCCTACCTCAATTATGCTGAACAGCTCGAAGAGAACCTGAGCGGTCTTTCCGAAATAGTCGAAAAACGCATCGCGGAGTTGACCGATGCCAAAGAGACAACAGGGGAAATGGACCGGTTGCTATTCCGACCGTAATAGCACCCATGCTCCTTTCATCCACTGAAGGCGAATGGGGTCATTTTCAGCGGAGTATCCGACAAGGCGCTGACGACCAGTGCGTGATTTACCGGCACCGGCACCGATTCCCACCCGTTCCTGCCGGCAAGCGCCCGTGTCAGGATGGCCGATTCGGATGCATACGCCCAGGCCTGCAGTCGAGGATGCCAGCGCACTTCCAGCGGCATGTTGCCTTTCAACAGGATAATCGTTCCCGGTTGCGTGCGGGACACCAGCACCGCACTCATGCGACCTTCCAGATATCGCAAGTCCTCACATAACGCCGCCAGGTTTATTCCGGCTTCTCTCGCATGCCGGTTGGCGAGTTGCGCGAGCAGTTCGGAATCAACCTGCGCGTGCCGGGGCAATCGCCAGCGCCGAAACCAGGCATCGACATTGTGGAGATGCCCGTTATGCGTCTTATGTGCAGGAGAACATAAGTGTCATTATGCTGAGTCAGTGTTTATGTTGAGTCAGAGAGCCGTCCCCGTGTGGCCGGGCCTGATCCCGGCGATTCTTCAGCACATAATCTTCCGACTTCCGGTCTTTCGACTTGATCTTTTCCGCGCTTCGAGCGATGAATTGGCCCCGTTGCGCACCCGATGGTAACACCGGTGTCCGGGGAAGGAGGAATCCTCGATGTGTGGTTTGGCCGGGTTGGTATTGCGTCCTCAACCACGATCACCACGTGTGCGGATCATGATCGCTAATATGTTTTCACGTCTACTATTACACAGCGAACACCGTGGCCCCCATGCGACGGGGGCGCTGGTAATGACGACCACCGGGGAGATGGTCATGGAGAAGGCCCCAGTGCCGGCACATCGCTTTATCGCCTCTCCAGCGTTTCAGACGCTCTGTGCCCGGATTGGGCCCGACACGACGGTGCTGATGGGGCACACGCGCTGGCCGACCCAAGGGTCGCATTTCGATAACCAAAACAACCAGCCACTCATCCTTCCCGGCGCCGATGGCCTGGCGGTCGCGCATAACGGCGATATCCCCCAGGTCAGCCGGTATTTTACCCAGTTTCAGTTGGAACGAGAGTGGGGGGTGGATAGTGAATTGCTGTTGCGCCTCGCCGCCCGGCATTGCCAGCCGCATGGAATCGCCCTGCAGCCATTCATCCGTGATGTCGCGGTCTGCGCCGGTCACCTGGCGGCGATCCTGGTGGCGGCCGCGCAACCGGAGACGGTGATTCTGCTGCGCCGAGATCGACCGCTCCATGTGGCCTGGTGTCCCACGCAGCATCTCATGGCGTATGCCTCGGAGTCGGCGATCTTACGCCACGCGCTCCCCACCTCGTGGACGTGGCAGCATCAGGCGGTGGCGCCGGAGACGGCCTGGGTCGTGTCGTGTGCCGACCTGGCCAAGCCCACGGTCGTGCCGCTGTAACCGGGTTGGCAGGGAACGGGTGGTGTCCGTATGCTGGAGGAGACGGCGGCCGTACTGGTCGCCGATCTTTTCACGAAGGAGGCAACACTCTTGTTTGCCCAACCACTGTTACCCCCACCGCAGACCCCGCTGGAGGCACTGGTGGCCCAAGCCTATCAGGCCATGATGACGCGAGGCTATGGGTATCACACGATCTATGAGGCCTGCCGCTACTGGCGGCAACTGATGGCCTATGCCGCACAGCACGCCGTGGAGACCTTTAGCCCGGAGTTGGCCGCGGAGTATCTCGCGGCGTGTCAGCGCCGGCCGAACGTCTCCCCGCACTTCCTAAGCGCGACCAGTCGCGCCCTCAGGGTATTGGAAGAGTGCCAGCAGCGCGGGACGTGGGATACACGCAAGAAGCCCACGTCTCCCTTTGCCACGCCGCGCACGCCGCTCGAAACGCTCGTCGCGCACGCCTATCAGGCGATGGTGGCCGGCGAAACCGGGCCGTCCACGATCCGCGAGGTCAGCCGCTGTTGGCAACAGTTGCTGGAGTATGCCGCCTGCCATGCGGTCGAGATCTTCACCGCGACGTTCATCGACGAGTATTGGGCCGCGTTTCAGCAACGGCCGGCCGTGTCACGGTATCGCTTGCGCGATACCCGGCATGCGCTGCGGATTCTGCAGGAGTTTGCGCAGCGCGGCGCATGGGACCGGTATCCCGTCCGTCTCAAGGACCCCACGCCTCCCTTTGCCGCGCCATGCACGCCGTTGGAGAGCGTGATGGCCCAAGCCTACCAGGCCATGGAGGGGCTCGGCTACCAGCAGACGACCCTTGCGGCGACCGCACGCCGGTGGGGGCAGTATGCGCGGTTTGTCGAAGGACGTGACGAGGAGATGTTCTCCCCAACGCTGGTGGACGCCTTCCTGGAGACGTATCAGGACGCGTCTCCCACGATGCGAGAGCTGGCTTCCCGCGCGATGCGCGCCTTGCTGGATTTTCATCAGTACGGCTATTGGCGGAAGTACCTGTTACCACGACAGGAGACGCCGCTCCTGTTCGATCCCCCCCGCACCCCATTGGAGGCGGTCATCGCGCAAGCGTATCAGGCGATGGTCGCACAAGGGTATAGCGCCGCCACACTCGCCAACGAATCCTGCTTCTGGCGTCATTTTGTCCATTATGCCGAGGTCCAGGGCGCCGATTCCCTCTCGGCTGGATTGGTTGACGCCTATCTCACGCGCCAGCGTGAAGACCCCACGGTGCCACAGAGTCACGCCAAGGGTTCGACACGCGTGCTCAGACGGTTACTCGAGTTTGCCGAGTGTGGCGCGTGGCGGCGCTTTCCCGCCCGTCGCCAGGAGGCCACGCTGACGTCCGCAACCTTTGCGGCGGCACGCGAGCGCTTTTTGCAGTATTGGCACACGGAACGCCAGGTCGCCCGCAACACGCAGCAATACGGTCGGCGGTATACCCTCCAGTTTCTCCTGTATCTCGAAGCCGAGGGAGCACGGGAGTGGCACCACCTCTCCGGCCCGCTCATCGGGCGATTTATCAGCGAGCACCCCACCTGGTCGTCTGGGGCGCGCCAAGTCGTCGTGAGCACCTTGCGGGTGTTTCTCCAGTATCTCTTCGTCCAGGGTGAGATGGATCGTGACTGGTCCGGCAGTCTGCCCACCGTGCGCCGTGGGCCCAAACGTAAGCTGCCGGTGATATGGACCCCTGAGGAACTCACCGCCGTATTGGCCGCCGTGGAACGCTCCTCAGCCTTGGGGAAGCGCGATTACGCCATCCTCCTGCTGGCTTGCCGTCTGGGCATGCGTACGTCCGATATCCGCACACTACGCTTGGATGATATTCACTGGGAGCACGCGCGTCTGGAATTCCTCCTGGAGAAGACCGGCAGACGGGTCGTGTTGCCGTTGCCCGGCGAGGTCGGCGAAGCGCTCATCGCCTATCTGCGCGAGGGACGTCCCCACACGCCGCATCGCGAGGTGTTTCTCTCTCATATGCCCCCGTATGCACCATTCGCGGAAGAGAACCGCCTCCACGGCATATTGAACCGCTATCGCGAGCGCGCCGGGATTCGCTGGAAGCCCGGTCAGGCGCATGGGATGCATTCCTTGCGTCACACCTTCGCCACCGGCTTACTGGACGCCACCGTCCCCATCGACACCATCGCCAGTCTGTTGGGACATCAGTCCCTGGAGTCGACCCGCATCTACACCCAGATCGATATTCCTGCCTTGCGCCAAGTGGCGCTTGATCCTGAGGAGGTATCCTATGACCGCTGAGATTTCCGACTACACCAGCATCCTCACGCCGCATCTCCACGCCTATGTGGCCGAACGGCTCGCGTGTGGGTTTAAGTGCAAAACCGTGCAAGTACATCTGCGTGCGTTCGACCGGTGGCTCACGGCCCATCCCTGTCCACCCGATACGCTGCCGCGGGCGACGGTGGAGGCCTGGATCGCCAAGCAGCCGAATGAACAACCCAACACCCATTGCGGACGCATCTGCAGTCTGCGGCAATTTGCGCGGTATCTCATTCGGCAAGGCCTTTCAGCCTATCTCCCGCCCCCACGGAGTGGGCAGGCCGATCGCTTTGGCTTCGTGCCACGTATTTTTACACCGGCAGAGGTGCAACAGATCTTCCAGGAAGTCGACCAGTGGCCGTATTTGCCGCATCGCCCGGTCCGCCATCTGGTGATGCCTGAAGTGTACCGCGTACTCTACGGGTGTGGCCTGCGCGTGGGCGAAGCCTTGAGCCTGCGCATCCGCGATGTGGATCTGACGCAAGGCGTGCTGACCATCCGTAAAGCCAAGTTCGATAAGGAACGTCTCATCCCGGTGGCGCCGGCGCTCCACGCCCGTCTGCAACGCTATGCCGCCGCGCGCGGGCAGCGTCCGCTCGACGAACCATTCTTCTCGGACGAATACGGCATGCCGGTGACCCATGGCGCGGTGTACACGATGTTCCGGGAGATTCTCTGGCGCATGCGCATTCCCTTTGTCGGGGGCGGACATGGGCCTCGCGTCCATGATCTGCGGCACACTTTTGCCGTGCATCGCCTCATCCATTGGTATCACCAGGGGGTGGATTTGACGGCGATGCTGCCGCTACTCTCCACGTATTTGGGGCATGTCGGCATGGCAGGCACCCAGCGCTATCTCACCATGGTACAAGATCTCCTCCCCGCCATCACCGAACGCTTGGAGCAACTGGTCGGACACGTGATCCCCGGAGGTGATGCCGTATGACCCCCACCGATTTCAGCCACTACCTGACCACATTCCTGGCCGAGTATTTACCGGCGCACCGCAACATGAGCCCGCATACTATCCGCGCCTACCGCGACACCTTCGTGCTCTTCCTCCGCTATTGCCGGGATGTGCGCGGACTGAAGATGGAAGCGGTCACCGTGCAGGCGATCACCGCCACGCTGATCACCGACTTCCTGGCGTACTTGGAGCAGGAGCGCCATTGTAGCGCCGCCACCCGGAATCAGCGGTTGGCGGCGCTGCACGCGTTCTTCCGGTATATGCAAATCGAAGCGCCGGAAGCCATGCGGGAATGTCAACGCATCCTCCTCATCCCGACGAAACGTGCCCTGCGTCCAGAGGTCGGCTACCTGTCGGTCGAGGACATGGCGGCCGTATTGCGTCAACCCGGATGGGAGACGCCCCAAGGCCGGCGGGATACGGTACTCCTCAGCCTATTATATGATACCGGCGCCCGCGTGCAAGAGCTGGTCGACCTGATCGTGCGGGATCTCCGCTTCGAGACCCCCGCCCAGGTGCGCTTGACCGGCAAAGGGCGGAAAGTCCGTATCGTGCCCTTGTTGCCGCAAACCGTCAAACTGCTGCACGCCTACCTGGAAGAGCAGCAACTCCTCCAGGCCGGGCGGGAAGATCGGCCGATCTTTCACAATCGCTACGGAGCGGCCTTAACGCGCTCGGGGGTCCGCTATCTCGTGCAGAAATACGTCGGGCAAGCGCGTGAGAGGCAGCTCACCATCCCTGAATGCGTCTCACCGCATAGCTTTCGGCACACTAAGGCGATGCACCTGTTGGAATCGGGCAACCCCCTGGTGGTCATTCGCAATCTCCTGGGGCATGCCGATGTCAAAACGACGGAAGTGTATGCGAAAGCCGATTTACGGATGAAACGTGAAGCGCTGGAACGTGCGGCATCCCTGATGCCGACTACGGAATCGCACGATCCGACCTGGCTGCAAAACCGGAGTCTATTGGAGTGGCTCAAGGCCTTGTAAGCGGAAGATTATGTGCTGAGAAACCGGGCGATTTGCGCCAAATCGTGCGGAAGTCGCCCGGTGACTCAACATAAACACTGACTCAGCATAATGGCAGGTTAAGGTCTTAAGGTCTGCCCGGCCACCAGTGGATGATTATTCAACGGATTGCCTGCCGATCCGCGTGTCGGCCAGCGGGTGTGCCCCATCAGCAGTGTCACCTGGTCATCCACCGCATCGAGCAGCCTGGCGTATTCCGTGGTACCCACGAAGTGCTGCGCCGGCAGCGGATGCTTCACTACCTGGCAGGCACCATCGCGCCTGACCGACGCCGCCCCGGTGGCATGCGGTCCCCGGTGTTCCGATAACAGTAGCAAGCGGGTGAACATCTCGCCCAGCGCATCCAACTCTCTCCGGCTCCGTCGCTTCTCGCCGATAATGACGCCGGCTAACCCGCACATGACGTCTCTCCTTCCTCGCTCACCTGGAATCCCTGGAAGATCCCCCGCGCGTATAGAGTGCGGTTGGTCCGCAGCCAGGCAGCGGTCTCGTCATATCCCCACAACTCGGCAATCTCAATGACGCGCGGACGGTCGAGCATGTTCGTCAGCCCCGAGCGGCGGACGGCCTCCAGGCCGTCGAACACGGCGGCCGGAATCGGGATGGGATGCTCTTTCATCGTCGTCTCCTCTCTTAGCACAAGGGCTGCAGCATTTCGGCTCCAGCCCCGGTGGCGGCTTCGGTTTTCTTCACGCTCGTGCGCTGTGGTCGTTGTTCCGCGTATTTGAAGGCGGCGTCGCCCGGCATGCGCGCGAGCAGGTGGCGCCGGGTGTTGCGGTGTTCCGGTCCCGAGAGCTTCAGCGCCAGGATGAGCGCGACCCGGAAATCATATTTGGCACTAGCCGGATCGTAGGCTTTCTTCTTCGCAGAGGCGCCATGGCTGTTGAGCGCCCGGGCACAGAGCGCTAAACTGAAGACGATGGCGGCCTTGATTTTGCCGGCATGCAGGCCTTCCGGCGTGTAGGAACGAAATTCGATGGTGTTGCGCAAGGCGGTCGAATTGAAGTTGACGAGGGTATAGCGTGAGGCATGGTAACGCGTGGGTGTGTAGTCGCGCGTTCCGTACCAGCAGCGAAAGAAGGCTTCGCGGGTGGCCGGTCGAGATCGCTGCAGCCGGGTGATGAAGGCTGGGTCGAGCGGTTTGGTATAGCGGGCCTTTCGCTCTTCGCTCACCGCGAAGGCATGGAAAATCAGTTCCTCGTTGGCATAGATTTGCTTGGCAAGGATCGCCAGCGTTTTTCCTGTGAAGCTTTCCGCTCCCACGTGGACGTGCAACCCGGCCTGGCCGTTCACCTGGCACTGGGCGCGGCGCAATGCGCGGACGATCTCCTGCACGGTCGGGAGATCGTCCCAGGTTAAAATTGGCGTGACCACCTCTGCGCGTTGTTCCGGGGGGTAGGCAGATAACGAGCTATCCGCCACCACGCGCCACTCCCGGCCATCCAGTGCCGTCACGCACCATGGATCATACGGCGGGCCTCCGAGATGGCGAACTTCGCCACCCACCACCGACTGCACCGCGCGGGCGACTGTCTCGCGTGTCTGGCCCCCACATTCCAGCTCGACACCATAATGGAGTTGCTCCAGCGTTACCATCTTTTGTTCCTCCTCTCTAATAAGAGAACACGCTTTTCGTGTTCGTGCCCCAATGAACGCTTGGCTTGGTGATTCAGTCAAGGTCTGTGGTGCCAGGAAGGCGAGAAAGGTGAAAAACACACGCCCCACGTGTGCAAGCCAGCGTGGGGCGATCGATATCCACCCGGGTGAGCCCCGGATTTCCTCGTAGGGATAGTCAAAGCTCGGGGCTAAGTCGGGGCCGGCTCGATGCCCAGCATTGCCCGCTGTTCGGCCCAATCGACAGGAAATGCCTTTGGCATCGATTGCAAGGTGAGACCCGTGGCACGCCCGTGGAGGATTGCCTCCACGATATCCGGTGCCAGCAATGCCAGGTTCAGTGTCCGTGCGACATAGGAAGTATCACATTTGAGACCAGCGGCGAGTTGATGCACGCTCCCATATTCGCCGGTGGCCAGCATCTGCTGCCAGGCATACGCACGGGCGAGGGCGATCACCAGCGAGGCGGTCATCTCGGTCTGGGTGGGGCGGAGCCGTTGATGGCCGTGGCGCACGCGCGTCACATTGATTGGGATAGAGATCGTCAGGGCATCAGACATGGGCCAGCTCCCGGAAGGCCGACTCCTGGCCAAGCTCGTTGAGTCCTTCGAGGCGGATGCGCACATCAACTCGGTCGGGATATACCGTCACCGTTTCCACGAGTAACCGGACAATCCGTTGTTGGACCGCAGGATAAAGGCTCTCCCAGGTACGGTCGAGTTGCTGCAGAGAAAAGACGGCATTATAGAGGATGCGTAAGCCATCGGCATCATCAGGATGATCTTCCCGATGCCGAGTAATCAGTCGTTCGGGTGAGCGGAAGAGTGCGCGCAGTTCCTGGATGACGACACCTTCCAGCTCACCGGCGGAGACGGAGCGCACCGGGCAGGTGCGTCTCCCGTGGCGCTGCGAGGTGGAGCAGACATAATAGCGGTACGACTTATTCGCTTTGCGACAACTCGAGGGCGTCATAGCACAGTCACAGGTGCCACAACGAATTACGCCGCGGAGTAAGGCGACTTGCTTGTCTGCTGCCGGTTTCTTGTCCTGTGGCTTGGGTAGGAGCGCCTGGACTTTTTCCCACATGTCTTGCGTCATAATCGGTTCTTGCTGCCCCTGATAGAGCTGACCCTGATACCGGATCTTGCCGATATAGAGTGGATTGGTCAGCACACGTCGCACGTAAAACTTGCACCAGGGATTGCCTGCATACACCCGTCCGCGCCGAGAGGTGAACGTTTTCGTGCGGTAGCCTTTCGCATTGAGTGCGTGCATGACCGTCGTCACGGATTTATGTTCCAGAAAGAGCGTAAAGACTTCACGGATAATGTCGGCTTCCGCAGGATTGATACTGAGCTTGTGGGTAAGGGGCTCGATATCATACCCGAACGGCGGAAAGCCGCCGATGAACATGCCCTTTCTCCGCGATGCGGCCATCTTGTCGCGGGTGCGTTCGCTGATGATCTCCCGTTCGAATTGGCTGAAGGAGCTCAGGATATTCAGCGTCAGGCGGCCGACCGGTGTCGAGCTGTCGAACTCCTGTGTCACCGAGACAAAGGCGACATGATGCTGTTCGAAGAGGGTCATCAGCCGGGCAAAGTCGATGAGTGAGCGCGTGATGCGATCGAGCTTATACGTCACCACACAATCGATCCGGCCCTGGCGGATATCACGGAGCAGGCGCTGTAAGGCAGGCCGCTCCATGTTACCGCCGGTGTAGCCGCCATCATTATATTCGTCCGGCACCACCTGCCAATTCAGGTGTCGCCGGTTCGCGATATACGCCAGGGCAGCTTCCCGTTGAGCATCGAGACTATTAAATTCCTGCTCCAGGCCCTCTTCGGTACTTTTCCGGGTGTAAATAGCCACCCGCACCAGGGGCTGTACGGTGGTCGTCATCGCTGGTCCTCCTTCACGCGGAAGAAGGCCGGACCGCTGCACCGCGTGCCGGTGATCTCACGGGCGATGGCTGTCAGCGAGGTATACAGTCTTCCGTCATACTCGAAACCGTTGCGGCAGACCGTGACGCGATAAAGGGTACCGTGCCATTCGCGCAGCAGGCAGGTGCCGGGGAGGATAGCCTGGCTGGATTGCGCAGCGGCTGACCGTGAGGTGTTGCCATGCCGCTGGTAGGTTTCGGCCAGCATGGTGCGCACCTCGGTGGATAATCCTCCGTAGGCCAGTTCCTGGATGCGGTAGGCCAGCCGTTTGACCAGGTAACGGCGATTGTGCCGGGGGGCATCGCCGCCGATGAGTACCCGCCAGCGTTGAGCGAGTTGATCGATGGGCAGGTGATCCAGCTCCGCGAGCTGGTGCATCACGTGCAGATCATCACCTGCCGGTGGAGGTGTCGAGCGTTTTGTCGTTGGCGTTGTCATGTCTCCCTCTCCTTCTCTGGAGTATGTGGGACACATGAACGCTCGTTCTCACGAACCAGTCAAGTCCATAGTTACCAATCAGATCGCTCAATCGGCAAGATACGCAGGCGGGGTACCTGGATCAGATCGCTGTTATTCGCAGGCGCTGGCGGCTCTTCACCGAAGATGCGCTCGTGCCGCGCCTGTTCGGTTTGCTGCTGCCGGCGTTCTATTTGCGCACGGGACGGTTTGCGCGGCGCGGCAGGTTTTGCCGGTGGATAGACTTCCTGCATGGGGGGCCGTTTAGGCTCCAGCCGCTCCGGATGCTCGCGCGCCTCTCGGCGCAGCCGATAGACCTGGCGCGTCGATATCTCCAAGTGGGCGGCGACGCGAGAGGCAGACCAGCCACGTTTCGTCAGATCGTGCACCATCCACAGGTTGTGCGGTGGGTCAGCCTGCTCGGTCAGCGCCGGCACATAGACCAGCATACCTTTGCCTTTAAGCCGCTGCTGGAGCTGCCGCACGACATACGCCGGAAACACCTCGTTGGCATTGACGACTTTACGCGTCGGCATCGGTCTCTCCTTCGAAGGCACGGCGCACCTCCGCGGCGCGTTCACGGTCCTGTGCCACCACCCAGCGGACATACCGCGGCGTGCAGTCTGCCAGGCGGGCGATCTCCGCCGTGGGCCGCCCCTGCTCATGGTAGATCAGGATGCGATACTTCCGTCCCATGCGCGCATGCTTGCGCTGCTTCGGAATATACAACCAGCATCCGTTGCAATACTGCTGGATCTCTTTCACCAGACGATCCGGCAATACTTTGCCGGCGCTCAATGACGGTCGTCGCTGCATCGCTTGCTCCCCTGACAGTATAACATACCTGAATTGTCAGTACCAAAATGGACAAAATGGGCATGAAGGCGGAAATCGGCACGTAGCAATTTTCCGTCTCTCCGCCCCTGGATGCCCCACCGCGGGCCGGTTTCTCCCATCCACGGAAATCGGAGAAAAATGGCCGCCTGAGAGAATATTTGAGCGTGAAATGGGGGTGGGGAAGTCCACAGATTCACCGCCTCCCCGGCCATTTCACGCGTGGAAAATCGGGAAATCCGGCCGGGGAGAGAAGGTTCGTTGTGTAAATGGCTGCCCGGGAAGGATTCGAACCTTCAACCCCCAGATCCAAAGTCTGGTGCGCTGCCAATTGCGCCACCGGGCATCTTGCATATAGTATACCGAAGACACCGTAGAGGGTCAATGAAAAGATGACTGCATTGTGGATCATGTCGAGATAGCGGATTTTCCGGACCTTTTTATCGTCTGCCGTGTCTGTACTGAAAGGAAACCGTCTTACCGACTCGGCACATCGCCTTGATTTTGCCTGCCTATCTTTTGCTGCGCCGTGAAGATTAGCACTTGACACCGAAAAGAGGAAGGAATACAGTACTGCAACGCCGAATAAGATACCGAGCAACAGTATGTTGCTATTGCAGACGTTCATCGACCCCCTTTAGAAGGTGTAAAGGCATTGTCTGTCTCAACCTTACCCAAGCAAACGCCGACTGCATTGCGGGCAGAAGAGCAACGTCATCGCGGTTTGACCTTTCGCTCCTTTATAGTCTGCGTTTTCTCCCTGTTGCTCATGGGCATCTGGCACGAGTATCACGTCGGCTTTCTGGGCGGCGGCGGCGATGCGCTGCTGGAAAATTCCCCCCCGAACGGCGCCGTTACCACCCTCATCATCGTACTCTTCATCGCGGCGTTGCTGTATCGCTTCCGCCGCTCGTTCGGATTGCTTACCGCCGAGCTGGTAGTGATTTACGCGGCGCTGTTGATTGCCGCTCCGCTGATGACGCAGGGACTCTGGCACCGCCTGTTCGGCCTGATTGCCGCCCTGCCGCATGACCAAGATTTCAAGTCATACGAAAGTCTGCCGACGATGCTCTGGCCGCATGGTGAGAATCTGGTCATCAACGGACGGTTTGTAGATGGGCTGAAGGATTATACGGTCACCGGCACGGATTACAAACAGGATTTTGTCAAGCAGATCGACGGGAAAGATATCGTCTGGCGGAATGCCGTCTGGACGCTGCCCCGGCTGACCAATTTGGATGATAAAGAGACTGCCCGCTCGCAGCTCGAATACACTATACGCCGCTATCAGAAAAAAGGCGGAAAAATGACGGAGATGCTGGCGCCGGGCGAGAGCTACCTCTTTTCCTGCCTGGTGCGGGCGGCCGATTTCAAGAGCAGCTCCCATTACTTCGTGCGGATGAAGGTCGATGACGGCCCCATGCGCACCGTGCTCCTCGACGCCGCCGTGACGCCGAAGACCTTTGCCAACCCCACCGGCCTCAAGCGCATCGGTAAATGCCCCGTCATTATCCCCCGCGAGATCAAAGACAGCCTCACCCTCGCCATCGGCCTTGCCGGTCCGGGCAATCTCATCATACACGACATAGAGTTCTTCAACGCTAAAGGCGTGGAAGCCGCATATACCGGGATAACGATGACGCGGGAACAGAATCTGCGACCGAAAATCATCGGCGAGGACGGCAAGGAAACGGACAACCCGAATTATTTGCCGGAGAATGAACGCAACAACCTGGTAGTCAAGCCGGATAACATGTTCAGTCTGGCGGGCATGGGATACCTGCTGCAGGGATTCATCCCAATGCGGCAGTGGATCACCCCGATGTTCGCCTGGTCGCTGCTCATCGGCGCGCTGTTCATGGGTTTTTTCGGCATCAACGTGCTGCTGCGCAAGCAGTGGGTGGAGAGCGAGCGCTTTACCTATCCGATGAACCTGTTTCCCCGGCACTTTTTCGGAGATGACGCGGTCGATATCGGCGACATGCTGTGCAAGCTGTTCACCAACAAGGCGCTGTGGTTCGGTTTCGCGGTCATGCTGCCACTGGTGCTGCTGAAAGGCATCCATTTCTATGTGCCCTCAGTGCCCGCGCCGGACTGGGGCAACATGTGGCTGTCCAAAACGCTGGGCGCCTATGTTACCCACCCGATACTGAAAGCCTTCCTCAACCAGGCCGGCATCAACCTGGTATTTTCGTTTTTCTCCATTGCATTGCTGATCGAGACCGACCTGCTGCTTTCCATCTGGGTATTCTTCTTCCTGTTCCAGCTCTGGTATGTCTTCGGACAGGCATTCAACTTCACCCGTTTCGAGGGTTACCCCTGGCAATGGTCGCAGGTGATCGGCGCCTTTATCGGATACGCGCTGATGGCGGTAATCGTCGCGCGGCGGCACCTGGCCGGCGTGTTCCGGCAGATTATTGGGGTGAAATCGCGCGAGGACCAGACGGAAGTAGTCTCCTACCGTACCGCGTTCATCATGATACTCTCCTCGCTGATCATCATCGGCGTCTGGGGCATGTGGACGCGCATGGGGCTGAAGGCCGCGCTGCTCTTTTTCGGCTGGTGCCTGATATGCGGGCTGACTTCCAGCAAATTACGCGCGGAGGCCGGCCTGCCTTTCGGCTACTGGTCGCCATATTTCGGCATGATGTTCGTGGGGGCGCTGGGCGGATTTGTCACTTTCGGCACCACCGGCATGCTGGTAGCCGCCATCGTCAGCGGGTTCATCGGCGTCTCCTGCTTCTACTTCATCGCGCCGGCGCAGGTAGAGATGATGGAGCTGGGCCGCCATTTCAAGGTGCGCCCGCGCGACGTAGGGTGGGGACTGCTGCTGGGACTGCTGGGCGGCCTGATCATCGGCGGTTATTCCTTCATGAGCTGGGCTTACGGCAAAGGCGCCGACAACTTCAGCTATTCCTGGCCGTATGTACAAGGCACCTGGTATTACGCGCAAACTTATGTAACCGGCGAGGCGGCGATCGACAGCGCGTTTGCCGCCGGCAAGCTGGCTGACCCGAAGACCGCGCCGCTCGATTTCGTGCACAACATCAATGCCAAAGGCGTGGGCATCGGCTTCGCGCTGTCGCTGGTCTTCGCGTTTCTGCGGCAGACCTTCATGTGGTTTCCACTGCATCCGCTCGGATACGTGGTGGCCGGCAGCCACTTCGGGTATGTCTTCTGGTTCACCTGTTTCCTGGCGTGGGCCGTCCGATTCGTTACCCTGCGCATCGGCGGGGCCCACTCCATCCGTAAGGGGCTGGTTCCCTTCAGCATCGGCATGTTCCTGGCTTGTATAACCTCGATTATCATTTTCGAGATCGTGGGTTTCTACTTCCAGGCGCAGGGGATGACGACCGTTTACAGTTCGTGGCCATGATGAAAAACAACTCTTCGATAGTCAGCCAGGCGGTAGTCGGCGTGCTGTTCATCGTATTGACGATAACGGCGTTGTGGGTATTCGTTCACTTTGCCGAACCGCCGGAACGCAAGCCGAACGTCCCGTTCGACGACAACTACAACGAAAAATCGTTATTGGGCGAGTTGACCGAACAGGGACTGCGGCAGCGTCTTGCCGAGATCAAGGCCGCCGGCGACACCGGCGATCAGCGCCAGGTCGGACGTCTTGCCGGCACACCGGGTTTTTATAACACCGAGCGCCTGATTGCGCGGACGTTCAAGGAAGCCGGTCTGGAGGTGATCGAGCAACGCTTTCAGGTTGTGACGCCGGTTACCGAATATTGTGAAATCCTCGATGCGAACGGCAAACCGCTGCCGGATGTAACGCTTTATCCGTTCGAGCCGTCCGGCCTGGCGCCGATCGTTACCCCGCCCAATGGGGTATCCGGCAAGCTGGTGGTAACCGCGTCCACCAATCCGCTGGACCTGGTGGACAAGCCGCTGGAAAAAAGCATCGTCCTCAATCAGAGCATGAGCAACGTAGCCTGGGCGGCGCTCGCCTCCATGGACGTCAAGGCGATCATCGTTAAGGAAGGCGAAACCGACCGCAATCCGGACCCGGATCAGCCGCTGCCCTGGACTTCGATGCTCACGCAGTATGACGTGCAATATCCGCGCTTCTACGTCCGCGGTCCGCTGGAAAATTACGCGGGGCGGGAGCTGACCGTCCGCTGTAAAGTAACCTGGCAATCGAAACCGGTGAAGAATATCATCGGCGTGCTGCGCGGCGGGGGCGATACACGCGAAGCGCTGGTGGTGAACGCGTATTACGACAGTTATTCCGTTATCCCGGAACTGGCGCCGGGCGCCGAACAATCGATCTCGCTGGCGGCGCAGCTCGAGCTGGCGCGGGCGCTGGCGCCGTATAAAGGCCAGTTGAAGCGCGACATCATTTTCACCGCCATCGCGGGACATTGCCAGGCGCAACGCGGCACCTATCAATTATTGGAGGCTATCGAGCGCTTTTCGCGGGATTATCAGGATTATAAAACTTTTCAATTACAAATCAAGGATAACGAGCGGATGCTGGGATATACCCGGCATGCGCTGGACATCATTTCCTCGGACCAGTTATGGACGGAAGCGGACAACAGCGCTTACCGCAACAAATGGATGAAAGAAAAATCGGATTTCCGTCACTGGTTCGATCAAGCGTTCGCCACCGTCGCCGGGGAGATCAACCTGGAGGTACGCGAGGATTACCTGCAGGCGCGCATCGAGTGGATTCGTCAGGGTCGGCCCACCTTCATTAAAGAATTGAGCGAGATGACCCTCGCGGAACGCAACGATCCGGATTTTCAACACCCGCTAATGACGAAGTATATCGATATGAAACGGCTCGATACGGAGGCGGGCAATGTCATCTCCACTCCGTTCTGGATGATACGCTACCACCTGAAAAAGCAAAATCCGACGGAAGATTACTTCACGAAGTGGGGCTATCGCGAGAAGGCGCGGATATATTTCGAGGAGCTTGCGGCTTACCATAGCCGCCAAATCGAAGAGCTGGAGGATAAAATCAAGCTGCGCGATCTTTTCGTGCCCGACGATAAGGGGCGCGGCGGATACGAGCGCATGCTGACCGTGAACCTGGAGCTGTATTCCGGCGGCCAGCAGAAGCAGAAGGACCTGTGCGTGCTGGCGGGCTTGCTGTTGCCCGGCACCAAAGTCGAGCCGCAAAGCACCGAGCTGCGCAATACGCTGCAGGAATATGTTCCGCTGGCCAATGGCGCCGACCCCGAATACCAGGTAGTGAGCTGGGGCACCAAGGATGCGACGGGCAATCCGGGCGACGTGCCGGTGCAGAACAACCTTGATTCGACCATCTGGTTCCGCCACAGCGAGGTTGCCTTCACCGTGGCCAACCGGAGTTTCTTCCCGCCCCGCCTCGGTACGCCCGACGATACCTTCGACAGCATCACCACCGAGCTGGTGCGCGAATATCTGCCGCTGCTCGGGCGCACCATGCTCGCCATCGGCAAAGGCCGCATGGCGTTCAAGCGGCTCCCTCCCGTGCCCGGATTGCGTGAGTTTGTTTCCTGTTTCGGAACGCTGTATACCACCGCCGGAACGGCCTCCATCGTGCCGACGCATCAGATGGGCCAGAACACGTTCGTGCATATCATGTGGGGCACGCCCGCCTTGACTACACGGGGCATTGTCCTCCATGAAGTGCAGCAGACCGATCCGTATGGCAATTATGAGGTAAAATATCTTTCCAAACCATTATATGCCGCCATTACCGTCGATGCCGCGCGCTTCGATAAGAACGGTTTTGTCGATTATTATAAATACGTGTCCACCACGCGCGGTATGTTCCAGAACGAAACGGTGGATGATCTGCAGCTCATGGTGGGCGGCAACGGCACCAAACAGTTGAACCTGTCGATGTTCCGCTGCACCCAGGTTGCCTGCTTCCAGAAAATCAATCCGAAGACCTTCAATGCCTTCCCGGCTTTCGAATTCATGGATAGCATCGGACTGCAGCCGCCCGCCTCCGTCCATACGGAAATTGCCGCCCCACAGGGTATCTTCGCCTACTTACCGCCGGACACCAATTTCTACGTGGCGATGAAGGATGGCAGCCCCGCCAATCCGAGCATCCAAACCTATCGCGCATTCATGTTGAATGTCACCAACAGGCCGGCCGGCCAGAAAGAATTGCCGACACTGACTCCGCTGCGGAAAGAAGATAAAGGCAAGCCGCGAGACCGCGTGAACGAACCCGAGCTCAACGGCTACGGTTACCTGGCGGCCGACTGGCCCAATCTTACTTTCCCTTATTTCGATGGCGCGGAGTCCATGCTGCGGACCAATCTCAAACGATTGATCCTGCAGAACAACTACTTCATGGCCGACGAGCAGATGCTCGATTCGCAGGAGCAGGGGCAGACCTGGCTGGAGCAGGCAAAGGCGCTGCGCGCGCAAGGCGATCCCTTCTCCGCCGTCAATGCCGCCGGCAAGAGCTTCGCCTACGCCATCAACAACCATCCGGTCATCCGCAATAAAATTTCGAACGCCGTCTTCGGCATCATCTGGTATCTGGCCATCCTGGTGCCGTTTGTCTTCTTCTTCGAGAAACTGATCTTCGGTTTCACCGATATCCGCAAGCAATTATTGGCGGTAGGCGGCTTTTTCATCGTCTTCTTCCTGCTGCTGCGGCAGTTCCATCCGGCGTTCAAAATGGTGAGCAATCCGCTGGTGATCCTGCTCGGTTTCCTCATCTTCCTGCTGTCGCTGCTGGTTACCATCATGATCAGCGGCAAGTTCCAGCAGGTGGTGAAATCGATCCGGCGCAAGGAAGGCGCGGTCGAAGGAGCGGATATCAATCGCGGCGGCGTCATCGGCACGGCTTTCATGCTCGGGCTGAACAACATGCGCCGCCGCAAGGTGCGCACCGGTCTAACCTGCGTAACGCTGGTGCTCATCACCTTCGTGATGATCTGCTTCACCTCCGTCTCCACCAACCTGGTGGACGTCGAGTATCCGACCGGCAAGGCGCCGTCGAACGGCATCGTCCGCCGCGATCCCACCTTCCAACCGATCACCGACGTCGAGCTGCAGAATATTCAGTCGGCTTACGGTCTCGATTATCCGGTATCCGTGCAGCGCTGGATCGTCGGCGGCGCGGCGACGGCGGTACAGAAGATCAACACATCGATCGATATCGACCGCGAATTCATGGCCGGCGCGCAGAAGATCAGCAAGCGCGCCACCGCCGCCGCGGCAATGGTCCTGCAATGGAACGAGCCGCAATTCACCGGAATCGATAAATACCTGCTGACCAGTCAGTGGGAAAATGAAGAGCGTGCCCTGTATCCGCCGCCCCCCAACAGGGCCGCGGTGGCGCCGCCCGGCTCGGATAAAAATTATGCCATCATCTCCGACACTATGGCCCGCGATCTGAACCTGTCGGTCGAAGACGTGGAAACCAGCGAGCCAAAGGTATTGATCCGCAATCAGGAGTACATCGTGCGCGGCATATTCGACTCGGTAAAGCTGGATACCATGCTGGGCATGGACGGCCAGTCGATACTGCCCTACGACCTGAACAGTCCCACGAATATGGGGCGTATGGCCTCGACCAATAAGGCGGCTACCCAGGCGGAAAGCAGCTCGATGACGCGGCCGAAAAATATCGACCGGCTGAAAGCCTCGCAGGTCGTCATCCTCAGCGCGGCGCTGCCGGCGGCATCATTACGCCCGGAGGAGCAGAATATCGCCGTTTCCTGCGCGGTATTATTGCCGGAACCGAACGAGAAATACCGATTGCGCGGCGACCTTCCACCGCGCAACGGCATCGATCTCCAGGCGCAAAAAGATGTTATCGCCGAGTATCTGGAACGACTCGGCATCGGCACCTATTACGCGAAGGGCGGCATCGCCTATTACGGCTACCGGGCGCGCAAGAAGACCATGGAAGGCGTGCTGGAGCTGTTGATTCCCATCCTGATTGCCGCCATGACGGTATTCAATACCATGCGCGGGTCGGTCTACGAGCGCAAGGATGAAATCTACGTCTACAACGCGGTGGGCATTGCTCCGAACCACGTATTTTTCATGTTCATGGCGGAGGCGTGCGTCTACGCGGTCATCGGCGCAATGCTCGGTTACCTGTTAAGCCAGGTTACCGGCTCGGTACTGGTGGCGCTCAACCTGACCAGCGGTCTGAACATGGATTACAGCTCGATCGAGACCATTTATGCCTCGCTGGCGATCGTCGTCTCGGTGCTGGTTTCGACTATCATCCCGGCGCGCACGGCATCTAGAATGGCGCTGCCCTCCGACGAAATGAGCTGGTCGGTGCCGAAAGCGGAAGGCGATGTGATGCGGCTCAACCTGCCGTTCACCTTCAGCCCGCACGATCGGTTGGCGGTGATCAGCTATTTCAACCGCTGGCTCGATGCCAACGGCGAAGGCAGCTCCGGTCCGTTCTACTGCGCGCCGCCGCGGTTACTGCTGGATCGCGACGAGCGGGAGGTCCGCAGCGGCGGTCTGATTCCGGCCATCGAAACGACGGTCTGGCTCAAACCGTATGACCTGGGCGTCTCGCAACGTCTGACCATCGACTTGCCGACCGACCCGGAAACGGACGAATATATCGCGCACATCACCATCGAGCGTCTGTCCGGCACGATAGCAAGCTGGGAGCGCGCGGTAATGCCGTTCCTCGGCGCGCTGCGCAAGCAGTTCCTGAACTGGCGCGCTGTTAGTGACGTGGAACGCACCGAAATGTTCGATGAGGCGAAGTCCCTTTTCGCCCAGGCGCCGGCGACAACCGACGGGACGCGGGAAACCGTGAATGTTTAGCGTACCGTATCGGAGTCGTTACTTACTAATGAGACAACAGCCGGGAGACCGTGAATGACTAATCCCATATCAGCAGAAGAACGCGGACGTGAGGATGCCCGGAAAGCCGCCGTCGCGGAAGGCACGGATATGCCCGACGCTATCGTGGTGGAGGAAACGACCGGGCCATCTTCGATACGCGACAAAGAGATAAACCTGTATCGCTCGCTGCTGCAGCCGCCGAAGGAATTCCAGAGTGGCTTCACCTGGACCACCATCGCCGGCGCGCTGTTCTGCGGTCTGCTGATGATGCCCGGCTCGATTTACCTGAGCCTGATTACCGGCGGCGCCATCAACGCGTCCTGGGTGACGGTCATTATCTTTACCGAAGTCAGCCGGCGCGCGCTGAAAACGCTGCGCACGCAGGAGCTGGTGGTGCTGCTCTACGTGGCGGGCGCCATGGCGACGGGCGGTCCCATCGCCGAGTTGATTTACCGGCAATACTTCGTCGGCTCCGACGCGGTGAAAGATATCGGATTGTTCGGCAAGTTCCCCGCCTGGTGGGCGCCGCAGCCGAACAGCCTGGCTATTCTCGAACGCAACCTGTTCCACATCGAGTGGCTGCTGCCGATTCTGCTCATCCTTTTCCTGGCGGTCATCAACGCGGTGAAGGGCTACACCCTGGGCTACTTCTTCTTCCGCCTTACCTCCGATGTGGAGCGGCTGCCCTTTCCCTTCGCGCCTATCCAGGCGTCGGGCGCCATGGCGCTGGCGGAATCCGGCGAGCGGAAGCAGACATGGAAGTGGCGCGTTTTCTCCATCGGCGCCATCATCGGCCTGCTCTTCGCCACGGTGCAGATCGGCATACCCCTCATTACCGGCGCCATGCTCACCACCTCGGTCCAGCTCATCCCGCTGCCGTGGTACGACGCCACCACCGCCACGCAGAGCATTCTGCCGGCCACGCCGACGGGTATCGTCATCGACCTTGGCCTGCTGCTCTTCGGCATGGTCATGCCCTTCTGGGCGGTAATGGGGGTTGCCGCCGCGGTGCTGCTTACCTTTGTCATGAATCCGCTGCTGTACAGCATGGGCGTGCTCCACCGCTGGCAGCCGGGCATGGACACCATCAATACCTCGTGGTGCAACACCGTCGATTTCTGGATGGTATTCGGCATGGGCGTAACGTTGGGCATCGCGCTGATCGCCTTTTACCAGACGGGCCGAGATCTTATTCGCCAGGTGCGCGAAACGCGCCGCCGCCGGCGGGAGACTGCCAGCGGGGTCGCCGCCCGCGAGAACATCTGGGGCACGCCGCCCGCCAACCGCGGCGACTTTTCACCCTGGGTCGCGATGATAGTCTACTTTGCCGCGGCGCTGACCGTGGTGGGAATGTGTTATTATCTGCTGGTAGTGTATCCCGGACCAAATGCGAGTCCCGGCGCGAAGAATATCATCTGGTTCCTGCTTTTCTTCACGCTGATCTATACGCCGTTCTTCACCTACATCAATACCCGCCTCCGCGCCATCAACGGCCAGCAGGTTGTCATCCCGTTTCTCCGTGAAGGCGCGTTCCTGCTTTCCGGTTTCAAGGGGGTGGAGGTCTGGCTGGCGCCGCTGCCGCTGGGCGATCAATACGCCGCACAGGCAGAATCTTTCCGCGTGACCGAGCTTACCGGCACCAATTTCTGGTCATATGTGAAAGCCAACCTGATTATCGTGCCGTTGAGTCTGGTGCTGAGTTTACTGTTCTGGACTTTTATCTGGCACTCCAATGCCATCCCCTCGGAGAACTTCCCCTGGGCGCAGAAAATGTGGGACTTGCAGGCAAAAACCCAGGTGCTCGCCTACTCGATGACACTGCCGGCGGGGGGCGCCCAACCGCTGTTCTTCCAGGCGCTGCAGCCCAATGTCGCCGGCGGCGGGTACACAGGTGGAGCGGTGGTCGGCGGCAGTGCGCTGGTCTTTACCATCATCATGTTCTCCTTGCTCTCGCATTTCCACCTGCCGACCATGGCGGTATATGGATTTCTCATGGGCATCGGGCAGATGCCCCACGGGCAGGTCTTTCTGATATTCGGCGCCCTGCTGGGCCGCTTCTATTTCCAGAAGCGGTACGGGCAGACGCAATTCCTGCAGATGGTGCCGGTAGTGGTTGCCGGTTACACCACCGGTGTCGGGCTGATCGCGCTCATCGGGGTGGCGTTCAATCTGATCATCAAGGCCATCTCGCCGGCGCCTTTTTAAAGGATGGATCGTTGGATGGAATCATATGATTGCTTCTTCGACAGGTGAGGTATCGAATGGAATCAATAGGTAAACAGGTAAAACTGCCGATCGGCACGGCGATGCAGATTGCCTTGCAGGGGATTAAAATTCGCCTCGGCAGGGCAATGGTCACTATCTCCGGCGTTATCCTCGGCATTGCCTTCCTGATGAACGTTCTTGCCGGCGCGCATATCACCACGGCGATGAAGTATGAAGAAGAAGTGCGGATGAAGGTCGATATGATGGTGTCGCTGGTGAAGATGCAGGTCGAAGACCCGAAGAATCAGCAGATCGCGGTGCTGGCGGTCGGCACGGTGAGGGATTACGAAGAAAAAGCGATTCGTAATGAGCTGGCGCCCAGATATCGCATCCGCGCCAGCGGACTGCGGATGGCAAAAGTCAAATCGGTTCCATTAAACGATCTGACGAACGGCACCGATGTTGTGCTCCTTATCGGCGACGAGGTGAATGCCCCGCTATCGGTGGAAGCGCTGACCAAGCCGATGCGGCAGAAGGTCATCCTCGATACCCTAGACAACCGAACTTACGCTGGAGAGGCATTCAGCGAAATACCCGGGGTGCGGCACGAGCTGTTCTTCGGCAAGCGAATGGCGGAAGAGCAAAAAAAGAATGAGGAGCGCATGCATCAGCAAAAATTCCGCAGCATATGGATTGTCACCATCTCGCTGCTGGTAACCATCATCGGCATTGCCAACGCGATGCTGATGTCGGTTACCGAGCGTTTCAAGGAGATCGGCACCATGAAGTGCCTGGGCGCGCTGTCCGGCTTCATTCGCCGGCTTTTCCTCATCGAGAGCGCCGTCATCGGGGTAGTAGGCTCGATCGCGGGGATTATCATAGGCGTGTTGTTTCCGATGCTCCTCTTCGGGATGGCGTATAACTTCAAAGTCGTATTCAGCGCCGTGGACTTCGGATACATTGGGTTGGTCAGCGTGGGCTGCCTGGTGGCGGGCACTATCCTCTCCATCCTCGCCGCCATTTATCCGGCGACGATTGCCGCGCGCATGATCCCCGCCATGGCGTTGCGGTCGAATGTGTAGGAGGAAGTGGCTAGTGACTAGTGGTTAGAGGTTAGTGGCTAGTCACCAACGTGGGCTTTTGCCTACAACCGAATAAATCAGCTTACCACGCGGTGGTTTCGATACGGTAAAATAGCTGCGGAAAGAATCGCTCAGCTTACCTACCTACTCAACCACCGGACTCACCTTGCTTGGTTAGGCATAATTGTGATCCAACGTTATTCTTTGAGGCATTCAACCTCAAAGGTACAAAACCGATCTGGAAGAGATGCGTTTTCGGTTTTCCGGCTTTTCCGGTTGAAGAGGACTGACTAATGAGCGTTCCGACACTGGATCTGGATGCATTGTTCGATACCGGCGGCGTCACCGGTCAAGGCGAATATGTCATCCGCGCGGTCAATGTAAAAAAAGAGTTCCGCAGTGGGGAAAACGTGACTCATGCCCTGCGCGGCGCCACGCTGGATATCTGGCGGAAAGAGTATATCTCCATCATGGGGCCTTCCGGCTCCGGGAAGACTACCTTTTTTAATGCCATCGGCGGTTTGTCCAAACCCACTTCCGGGAAGGTCTATATCGATCAGGTGGACATCGCGCAGCTCGATCCTTACGAGCTCGCCTGGCTGCGCTGCCGTAAAGTCGGCTACATCTTCCAGTCGTTCAACCTGATTCAGGTTATGTCGTGCCTGGAAAACGTCACGCTGCCTATGGCCTTCGCCGGGCTGAGCAGCGAGGACGCCCGCGACAAGGGGATGGAGATTCTGAAAAAGGTCGGACTGGATGATCGCGCGTTGCACAAGCCGTCGGAGATGTCCGGCGGGCAGCAGCAGCGCGTGGCCATCGCCCGCGCGCTGGCCAACAGTCCCACCATCCTGCTGGCGGACGAGCCGACCGCCAACCTAGACCTGCATACCGGCGAAGAGATTATCGAGCTTTTCGCGCAGTTGCGCGACGAGCTGGGCGTCACCGTGGTGACCGCTACCCATGACCTGAAGATGCTGAAGAAGTCCGACCGCATCGTATGGATCGAAGACGGCCTGATCAAGCGCGTCTCGACCGCCGAAGAGATGGACATCAAGCTGGAGGAGATTCATTAATGGCAAGAGCCGCAAAATCCCCGGGCCCGGTGATACGCGATCCCTTCGCGGTGATCCCCATCCAACCGGAAAACGTGGATCAGCGCCGCGACAGCAGCGGGATGATCCACCTGCGGCTGCGCATCGAGCCGCAGGGGTTTGCGAAGAAAGTGGCGGTATGGCTGCGTTACGATTACGCGCGCAAGATCGAGCTCGATGAGAACGGCACCTTTTATTACAGCCACGTGGACGGCGAGACGACGCTCAACATCATCGTGGATCGGCTGGCGGAAAAGCTGGGCGTCGAGCGCCGTGATGCTGAAGAAGCAGTCATTTTGTTCACCAAAAAACTGATGACCATGAATATGCTCGCGCTGAAAGTCCCGGCAACCGCCCAGCAGCAATGAGTTGAGAGATATTGAAACTACAGATTTAGCGGAGCATTCATATAGCGGAGTTCAAAAAAAAAATTCTGCTACACGAATTATTCGGTGAAATCCGCGGTTTCACAAAACGTTAAGAGGAGCTCAGATGAAGCGGGACAATGCTATAATTCGCGTCTTCGATGTCACCCGGCGCTACCGCCTGGGCGAGGAGATTGTCTGGGCGCTGCACGGGATCTCCCTCGATGTTTACGAAGGCGAATATCTCTCCATCATGGGGCCGTCCGGCTCGGGCAAATCCACGCTGTTCAATATGATCGGCGCGCTAGATATCCCAACCACGGGCAAAATCGAATTCATGAACGAGGACCTGTTCGCGCTGTCCGAGGATAAGCAGGCGTGGATTCGCTGCAATAAAATCGGCTACATCTTTCAGACCTATAACCTGGTGATGGTAATGACGGCGCTGGAGAACGTGGCGCTGCCGATGATCCTGCGCGGCGAGCCGAAAGCGCAGGCGCATAAGCGGGCGACGGAGATTCTCACCAACGTCGGTCTCGGTCACCGCACCGACCACCTGCCGTCGCAGCTCTCCGGCGGCCAGATGCAGCGTGTGGCCATCGCCCGCGCGCTGGCCAACTCTCCCAGCGTCATCCTGGCCGACGAACCGACCGGCAACCTGGACTCGAAAACAGGCGAGGAGATCATTCTGCTGCTCAAACATCTGCAGGAAGAACAGGGCGTCACCATCATCACGGCCACCCACGATGTGAAGATGCTCAGCATCTCCGACCGCATCGCCTGGATACGCGACGGCAAACTGGAGCGCCTGGAAGCCCGCGAAGACGTGAAGATCAGCACCGGCGCCATGTCCGACGCGGATTAATTGATTTTAGATTTTGGATTTTGGATTTTGGATTTTTTAATTACATGTAAAACGAGAACGCTTATCAGAAATAGTAAGCGTTCTCGTTTACAGGCAAACTAAAATCTAAAATCCAAAATCTAAAATTCTTACAGTTCTACCAGCCTGGTATCGCCCACACCTTCGATTTTGCGGATTTTGTCCAGCACTTTATCGTTGGGGTGCTCGTCCACCGCCAGCACCATTACCGCGTTGCCGCGGGCCTGCACGCGGCCCACCTGCATGCCGGCGATGTTGATATCGTGGGCGCCGAGGATCTGCCCCACCGAGCCGATGATGCCGGGCTTATCGGTATGGTAGGCAACGATATAAGTTCCTTCGGTCGCCATCTCTACCCAGTAATCGTCAACGCGGGTGATGCGCAGGGTATTGGGCCCGAAAAGGGTTCCGGCGATGACGTGGCCGTCTCCCTCCGTATGCACGTATACGGTAATCAGCGTGGCATAACCGAAGGCCTGGCAGGTGGTATTCTTCACTTCCTTGATATCTACTCCGCGCTGTTGCGCCACGAAACGCGCGTTGACGAAGTTGATGCCGCCGCCGAGAATGGGGGTAAAGATGCCCTGCAGCAGCGCCGGAATCAACGCGCCGGTGTTTTCATTGGTCACGTCGCCGCAATATTCCACTTCGACCGAGCGCACCGCGCCGTCATTGAGCTGTCCGTGGAAGCGGCCTATCTTCTCCATCAGCGCCATATAGGGCTGCAGCCGCGCCAGCAGCTCCGGCGCCAGCGCCGGCATATTCACCGCGCTGCGGGCGGGGATGCCGCGGAAGTAATCGCGAATCTGCTCCGACACGTCCACCGCCACCTTCACCTGCGCTTCTTCGGTGGAGGCGCCCAGGTGCGGCGTCAGCAGCAGGTTGCCGCTCCGCGCCGCCGCCTTCAGCAGCGGGTTGTCGGCGGACGGCGGCTCTTCGGCATAGACGTCCACCGCCGCGCCGGCGATCACGCCGTTCAGCACGGCGTCCGCCAGCGCCGCCTCGTTTACCACTCCGCCGCGCGCGCAGTTGATGAGCCGCGCGGTGGGCTTCATCGTCGCCAGCCGCTCGGCGTTGATCATATCCGCCGTGTCTTTTGTTTTGGGCACGTGAATGGTGACGAAATCGGCGGTTTGCATCAATTCATCCACGGAAACGAGCTTGATCCCCAAACGAGAGGCATGCTCCTGGGTGACGAAGGGATCGTAAGCGATCACCTCCATCTCAAAACCCTGGCCGCGGCGCGCTACCGCGCCGCCGATTTTGCCCAGGCCGATGATGCCCAGCGTCTTGCCGTAGAGTTCGGTGCCGGTGAAGTTTTTGCGGTCCCACTTGCCCAGCTTCATCGAGGCATCGGCCGGGCAGACCTTGCGCGCCAGCGACAGCAGCAGCGCCCAGGTGTGCTCGGTGGCGGCCATGGTGTTGCCTTCCGGCGAGTTGAGTACGATGACGCCTTTTTGCGTGGCGGCGGGCACGTCGATGTTATCCACGCCCACCCCCGCGCGGCCTATTACTTTCAGCCGGTCCGCTTTGGCGAGTACCTCCGCGGTGACCTTGGTCTGGCTGCGCACGATGAGGGCATCGTAGCCGGCGATGGCTATTGCCAGCTCGTCAGGGGAAAAGTCGGTCTTGACGGTCACGTCTACATGCGGATCGTCGAGCAAGGCGCGCAGGCCGTCTTCGGAGACCGGGTCGCTTACCAGCACCCGGGCAGTCGCTACTGCAGTCATATGTCGCTCCCTTTGTAAGGATACTGCGTACAATGCCCCGCCGCTCTTCAGGAATTCCACTGCGCGCGCGTTTCACCTGGGACGCACCCCGGCGTGTCTGGGCATTGGTGCTTGAGTATCGTATTATAGCATACCCCGTTGGCGAAGTAAGCGGTGTACGGTTTTTTTAGATAAAAGAATGAAATGACATAAAAAGTTGCCTCATTTTAATACCTTAATGAGGCAAGGTTAGTCCGGTGGTTGAGTAGGCAGTCAAGCTGATCGATTCTTTCCACAGTTCTTTTGCCGTATCGAAACCACCGCGCGGAAAGCTGATTTACATAGGTTGTGTCAAAGCTCACGTTGACTCCACCTGTTTCAGCCGCTCTTCCAGTTCCTCCATGCGCTTGCGAAGGGCTTCCATGCACTCGTGTACCGGATCGGGCAGCATGTCGTGCGCCAGCGTGTCGATTTTCGTACCGCCCAGGCGCACCACTTCGGCGGGAACGCCGACCGCCGTGGCATTGGCGGGGATCGGATGCAGCACCACCGCGTTCGAGCCGACCAGCGCGTTGTCTCCTACCGTGAATGAACCGAGGATTTTCGCGCCCGCGCCGATCATCACGTTATCACCCAGCGTCGGGTGGCGCTTGCCCTTCTCCTTGCCGGTGCCGCCCAGCGTCACGCCCTGGAAGAGGGTGACGTTGCGCCCGAGCTCCGCCGTCTCGCCGATGATCACGCCCATGCCATGGTCGATGAACAGCCCTTCGCCGATCATCGCCGCCGGATGAATCTCGATGCCGGTGAAGAACCGCGCCGCCTGCGAGATGAAGCGCGCCGTCAGCGGCAAACCCCAGTGCCACAGTTTATAGGCGACGCGGTGCCACCAGATGGCGTGCAGGCCGCTGTAGCACAGCAGCACCTCGGTGACGCTGCGCGCCGCCGGGTCCCGCTCGAACACCGCCTGAATGTCCCGCCTGATCTGCCCGAACATGATCGTTCCGCTCCTGTTCTTATAACTCGGCGGGGCATCAGAAAAAACGCAGATCCCCGCAGATCCCCGGTTTTTGAGGCATTTGGAGACAAAACCAACAAGGTAGTATTTATCGTGATATCAAGTATAGCTTCAGTGAGGCGGGGTGTCAACTATGATGGGTGAGGAAGGCATCCGTCAAGCGGAAGGAGTGGTATAATAAATGATAGGTGACAACACGATGCAATCTTTCCTCCGTATCTTCGCCGGTGTGTTGGTTGGATTCGGTATCTTTCTTCTGTTGATTACCCATGACTGGCACTGTAATCCGCCTGATTTCGCGGGCATGGAAACCTGTCTGAATAATCAACGGTCGCTCGCACTCTCCATTACAATGTATCAACAGGACCACGATGGACGATTTCCGACGAAGTGGAACGGACTGGCTGCATTTTATCAAGCGAGTCGAAAGGTTTACATCTGCCCAACCGAGGATCGCGAACATCGTGGAAAAGTAAACGGTTATGGCTTCAATGCATTTCTATTAGGAAGGACGATACCCGACAATTACCCGAATGCTGATAAAACACTTCTTACGGCAGATGCCGTTCGGCCGGACATATTGCTATACTCGATGGACGATATCAATCGAACTCATCACGCAAAGGGGATGGAGTTCATCGCCTCATTTCTGGATGGCCATGTCGAGGCAATAAAAAGCGATACTATAATCGAGCTGGATCCCGGCAAGCTCTCTCCACGTAGATCTCCGTGACCACCGAATAGAATTTCAGCGAATATTGAAAGTACCTTCCAATTAGACCGTTAAGGCGATATGCATTATAACGCGTTCCTCCCACCTTCCCGCCAGGCCTGCCACGCCTGGATGATGCGCTCGTATTCCGGGCCGGCATCCCAGGATTCTCATGGTTCCGGGCCTATTCCCCGTAACTCGCCGTCACCACCGTATGCAATCCCCCGCGGACGTTGAAGTCGCCGGTGATCGTCATGCGCCGCGGGCGGCAGGCGGCGACCAGATCGTCGAGGATGCGGTTGATCACCGCTTCGTGAAAGGCGCCTTCGTCGCGGAAAGACCAGAAATACAATTTCAGCGCCTTCAGCTCCAGGCACAGGTCGCCCGGCACGTAGTTGAGGCGAATCACCGCGAAATCCGGCTGCCCCGTGCGCGGGCACAGGCAGGTGAACTCCGGGCAGGTGATGTCGATGTTATAATCTCGCTCCGGATTGGGGTTCGGAAAGGTCTCGAGCTCTTTACCGGGAATAGTGGGCATCGGCGCTCCTTATCGTCAATTATTATACCCGCGGACAGGTTCAGGATCAATCCAAACGGATCAATCAGGCGGTTAGACCGGTCGTAGACCAGTCGAAATAGAGAGTCAGACCAGTCCGACCAGTCTGACATGTCAGACTGGTCGGACTGGTCGGATAGTGCCTGCATCGGCTTGATTGCTTGCTCATTCCTCCCGCGGTTCGAGTCCCTCATAATAGCCTTCCCTGATATCCGCCAGGTAGGCGTCCACAATCTCCGAATCAACGTCGGCGGTGGTGAGGACGTGGCGGACAAAGATCATGCTGGCTTCCATCTCGACATGTACCACATCGGTCACGCCCAGCGACAGATAAAGCGCCGTTTCGCGCTCCGAATGCGAGCGCAACAGCAGCCGCATCGAAGGGCACAGCCGCCGCAGGTGCAGCGCGGTGGTATAAACATCGTCGCTGCGCGGGACAGCGATGACGCCCAGCGCGAACTGACCCGCGCCCGCCCGTTCGAGCAGCCGCAGGTTGGTGGCGTCGCCGTAAATCGCGCGGATGCCGCGCTTGCGCAGTTCCTCGACGTGATGTCGGTCGATATCGATTACCATGAAAGGAACGCGGAAAGTATCCAGCGCCTGTCCGATGGTATGGCCCACGCGCCCATAACCGCACAA
>Ga0172371_10001787_pt1 | contig 34087 bp, 32 predicted proteins | sample Lak12m_FD_114543 | JGI IMG/M metagenome (GOLD analysis project Ga0172371, IMG submission 114543) | Freshwater microbial communities from Kabuno Bay, South-Kivu, Congo - kab_022012_12m | ecosystem: Environmental > Aquatic > Freshwater > Lake | place: Democratic Republic of the Congo: South-Kivu...
AATTGGCTGAAAAGACTGCTATATTTATTCATGTTCGTGCTCCGACCTCCTGGGTTTAGATTTTTAGCAAATCCATTGTACCCCGGTCGGAGCTTTTCTAGAATTTATTTTGGACAAGAGTGAGTTAGATTATAATATTCAAAGAAACTCTCTGAGATCGCAGAGGGCACCATGAAGACAAGGACGATTTTCGCCATTGGAGTCATTGCGATCACGGCGGCTGCGGCCGGCCTCGCCCAGGACGTTCGTCCGCCCGCTTGGGCGGGACAGTTCTATGACGCGGATAAAGCGGCGCTGGCCGCCCGGATCGACGGATTCCTCGCGGCGGCCCGGCCGGCGGCCGTGACCGGCAAGATCCAGGCCTTGATCGTTCCGCACGCGGGCTATGTCTATTCCGGGAAGACCGCCGCGTATGCGTATCGCCTCGTCCAGGGAGCGGATATCAAGACGGTCGTCATCCTCGGGCCCTCGCACAGAGTCGGTTTCGCAGGCTGCTCCATTTATACCGGGAAAGGATTCGAAACCCCCCTCGGCGTCGCCGAGGTGGACATCCCGGCGGCTCGGGCTATCGCCAAGGCCTCGGGATTCCAGGACGTTCCCAAGGCCCAAGTCGAAGAGCATTCGGCCGAAGTCCAAGTGCCGTTCATCCAGAGGGTCCTCCCCGGGGCAAAGATCGTTCCCATCGTCATGGGTTATCCCGTAGAAGCCGACATCCGCAGGCTGGCCGGGGCGCTGGTCAAAGTCCTCCAAGACCGCAAAGCCTTGGTCGTCGCCTCCACGGACATGTCCCATTTTCTGAGCCGGAAGGAAGCCGGGGAGGCCGACAAGGCCACGATCGAGCTCGTCAAGGGCCAGAAGGTCCCGGCCCTCCTGCGGAAGCTCGAGCGGAATGAGAACATGCTCTGCGGCGGCGCGGCCGTAGTCGCAGCTTTGCTCTATGCCCAAAAAGCGGGGCCGGCTTCGGTCACGGTCCTACGCTACGCGGATTCGACGGAGGGGGGAGGACCGGCCGACAGCGTCGTCGGATATTTTTCGGCGGCCGTCACGACGTCGGCGCCCCAGGCCGAGTTCGCCCTCTCGGGAGACGCAAAGAAGGAACTTCTCCGCCTCGCCCGCCAGGCCGTGGAGCTCTTTGTCAGGGAAGGAAAAACGTTGAGCTATCAATCGAAGGATCCCGTGCTTTCCGCCCCCAAAGGAGCCTTCGTCACGCTCAAGAAAGACGGCGACCTCCGCGGCTGCATCGGCTTCATCGAACCCCTTTATCCTCTCGCCCAAGCCGTCATCCAATGCGCCATTTACGCCGCGACGGAGGACCCTCGTTTCGGCCCGGTCGCGGCTTCGGAGCTCAAGTCCCTCGAATACGAAATCTCCGTCCTCACGCCCCTGACGAAGGTCGGCGACCCCGGCCGCATCCGGGTCGGAAAGCACGGGCTGGTCATCTCAAGCGGAAACCGGCGCGGATTGCTCCTTCCCCAGGTCCCGGTCGAGAACGGCTGGGACCGGCTGGAATTCCTGGCCCAGGCCTGCGTGAAGGCCGGACTCCCCCCCGATGCCTGGCGGAAAGGCGCCGAAATCTTCGCCTTCGAGGCCATCGTCTTCAAATAATGATATAATGGCCGTTTAAAGGACGGACAGATGCCGATCTACGAATATCAATGCGAAAAATGCCGCAAGCGGTTCGAAAAGCTGCAAAAGATCACCGATAAGCCCTGCAAGAAGTGCCCCAGCTGCGATGGGCCTCTCCGGAAGCTCATCTCCTCTCCGGCCATCCAGTTCAAGGGCAGCGGCTTCTACATCACCGACTACGCAAAAAAGCACGCTCCCGAACCGGAGGGAAAAGCCAAGGACAAGGCGAAGCCCGGAAAATCGGGAGAGGCGAAGAAGGAGAGCAAGGCCGTCGAAACGATCCCTTCCGACAAACCCTGCTCGGATTGATCCCGCGCGCGATGAAGATCGTCGTCCGCATGCCGAATTGGATCGGAGACGTTCTCTTCGCCTTGCCCGCGGTCGAAAGCCTCAAGGCCGCCTATCCCGGCGCCGAGGTCTGGCTGGCGGGCAACGCCTGGCTCAAAGACCTCATCGACGGCGACGCCGCGGAGAGGACCGTCATCCTGCCGGACCTCCGGACCTGGAAAGCCCTGCGGTCGGCCGCCCGGTCGATCAAGTCCCGAAACTTCGACCTCGGCCTTCTGCTGACCAACTCCTTTTCCTCGGCCCTTCTCTTCTCCCGGGCGGGCATCCCGGAGCGGTGGGGCTACCGGGGCGAAGGCCGCCGCTTTCTTCTGACGAAAAGCCGGCCGAAAAAGGCCGAGGCCCCTCCGGCTCATATGGTCTATTATTATCTCCGGCTGCTCGAAGGTCTGGGGATGAAAACCGTTCCTCCCGAGATCAAGCTGGCCGTTCCTGTGGGCGTCCGGGAGCGGGCCCGGACGATGCTCGGCGACTTGGGCGCCGACTTCGAAAAGCGCCTCGTCCTCCTCAACCCGGGAGCGGCCTTCGGCCCGGCCAAGCGCTGGCCGGCGTCCCGGTTCGCCGAGCTCGCTCAGCGCCTCCAAGACGAGAAGAACGTCCAGGTCGCTCTCACCGGCGCAGCGGCTGACGCCTCGACGGCCGAGGCGATCTCCTCCGCTTTGGTCCATAAGCCTCTCAATCTCGCCGGCCGGACGACGCTATCCGAGTTCCTGGGAGTCATCTCCCATGCCGCCGTTTTCGTCACGAACGACACGGGCCCGATGCACATGGCCAACGCCCTGCGCGTCCCGATCGTCGGGATTTTCGGGCCGACGGACCCGCGGGCCACGGCTCCCTTCCACGCGCCGGCGACGGTCATCAAAAAAGAGGGCATTTTCTGCTGGCCTTGCCTCAACAGAGAATGCCCCTTCGACCATCGCTGCATGCTCGAAATCTCCGCGGCCGAAGTGTTCGAAGCCGCCGCCGCCTGCCTCCCATGACCAAGCGGGCGGTCTTCCTCGACAGGGACGGGACGATCAACGTCGACGTCGGCTATCCCAGGTGCTTCGGCGAGATCTCGATCTATGAGGGGGCGTTCGAAGCGCTCCGCCGCATCAACGCCGCCGGCTTCCTCGCCGTCGTCGTCACGAATCAATCGGGGATCGGCCGCGGGCTTCTCACGGAAGACGACCTGCGGGACATCCACGCCAAAATGGCGGCCGTGTTCCTCGCCCGCGGCGCCCGCATCGACGCGTTCTATTATTGCCCCCACTACGACCAGTCCGAGATCCCCCGCTACCGCCTCGATTGCCCCTGCCGCAAGCCCAAGCCGGGCATGGCCCGGCGGGCGGCGGCCGACTTCGGCCTCGACCTTCGCCGCTCGTATATGATCGGAGACAAGGCGGAGGATGTCGAATTCGGCCGGGCCGCCGGCCTGACGCCCGTCCTCGTCCGGACGGGATTTGGGGCCAAGGCCGAACTCACGCTCCGCGAGCGGGGGATCGCGCCGGCCTCCGTCGCCGAAACCATAGTCGAAGCCGTGGACTGGGTCATCGCCCGCGACGCGGAGCTCCGATGATCCGCTTCGACGACATCCTGGACGAGGTCGCCGGCCGGTTCTCCGACAAGGACATCTCCGTCCTGCGAAAAGCCTATGTTTTTTCGGCCCAAGCGCACAAAGGCCAGGTCCGCAGGTCCGGCGAGCCCTACCTCAGCCATCCGCTCGAGGTCGCGAACCTGCTCGCCGGCATGAAGCTCGACCGGACGGCCCTCGTCGCCGGGCTCCTCCACGACGTTCTGGAGGACACCGACGTCACCGCCGCCGACATCAAGGACGCCTTCGGCAAGGATGTCGCCGGCCTTGTCGAAGGCGTGACCAAGATCAGCCGCGTCCAGGACGTCTCGCCCGAGGCCAGCCGGGCCGAAACCGTCCGGAAGATCATCCTGGCCATGACCGACGACCTCCGGGTCATCTTCATCAAGCTGGCCGACCGGCTCCACAACCTCCAGACGCTCAAGTTCCTTCCCGAAGACAAGCAGAAGCAGATCGCCGCGGAAACCCTTGAGATTTACGCCCCGATCGCCAACCGGCTGGGCATGGGCCGGATCAAGGCCGAGCTCGAGGACCTCGCCTTCCGCTACCAGGAGCCGGAGGAATTTTTCCGCATCGCCTCGCTCGTCGAGCCGCGCCGGAAATCGGGCGAGGCGGAGCTCAAGAAATTCCGCCGGCTCCTCGAGCGCCTCATGAAGGACAACCGGATCCCCGTCGAGGTGTCCTACCGGATCAAGCGGACGTACAGCATCTACCGCAAGATGAAGAGCCAGCGCATCGAATTCCACCAGGTCTACGACTTCCTGGCGCTCCGGATCATCACCGACACGGTCAAGAGCTGCTACGCCGCGCTCGGCATCATCCACCAGAAATGGCCGCCTCTTCTCCAGCGCTTCCGCGACTTCATCGCCATGCCCAAGCCGAACCTCTACCAGGCTCTGCACACGACCGTCATCACCGAGGATAAGCAGAGCTTCGAGATCCAGATCCGGACGCGCGAGATGAACGACCTCGCCGAGAACGGGATCGCCGCCCATTGGAAGTACAAAGAGGAGGATCCTCAGGCCCTGATGCGGGAGGACAAGCGCCTCCAGTGGCTTCGGGAAATGGTCGAGCTCTTCAGCGAGCAGAAGAATCCCAAGGAATTCCTCAAAAACCTCAAGATCAACCTCATCCCCGAAGAGGTCTACGTCTTTTCGCCCAAAGGCCGGGTCGTGTCCCTTCCGACCGGCGCCTCGGCCTTGGACTTCGCCTTCCGCATCCACACGGAGATCGGCCTCCACAGCGCCCAGGCGAAGATCAACGGCAAGGTCTCCCCCTTGAAAACGCTCTTGAAAACGGGAGATATCGTCGAGATCGTCACCGCTCCGGACAAAACGCCGTCACGCGGTTGGCTGAACTTCGCCTTCACCTCGGGGGCGCGCCACCAGCTCAAGCGCTGGCTGAAGCAACAGGAAAAGGGCAGGACCGCCGCGCGCGGAAAAATGGGGCGGGCCGCCGGCCGGGGAGAATCGGGGCTTCCGGCCGGCGCCCTGATCCGGCCGGCCCGCTGCTGCGCTCCGATCAAGGGAGAGCCCATCATCGGCTATATCACGGCCGGGAAAGGGATTACGGCTCACGCCCTGAGATGCTCCCTGATCGCCAGGGAGATCCTGGTGCCGGAGCGGATGGTGGACATCGCCTGGGATCAGGTGGCGCAGGAGGAATTTCAGGCCAAGCTCATCATCCGGTCCACGGACGCGCCCGGCCTATTGGCGGACATCGCCTCGGCCGTTGCCAAGCTCGACGGCAACATCACCAAGGCCGAGGTCGAAACGTTCGCCGACGAGAAGGCCCAGACTCGGCTCTCCTTGACGGTCCGGGATATCCGGCATCTCGAGGCCGTGATTCAAGACGTATCCCGGCTCGCGGGCGTCCTGGGCGTAGAAAGAGATTAGCCGCGGATCAGAGGGCTTTTTTGACCTTCCCGGAACGAAGGCAACGCGTGCAAACCCAGATCCGTTTGACGCCTTCGGGCGTCTGGGCCTTGACGTGCTGAAGATTGGGCTGCCATTTCTTCGGCGAAGCCTTGTGGGAATGGCTGACACTGTGCCCGAAAACGGGCTCTTTCAGACAGATTTCACATACTTTTGGCATGGTCGTTCTCTTTTAGGACTGATTTTATAGCACAAATTGCGGCGAGCCGCAACTCGTTTCCTCACGGCTCAGAGCCCCCGCCTGGCCTTGAAGGCATCGAGCGTATTCTTCATCAGCATGGCGATGGTCAGCGGCCCCACTCCTCCCGGAGAGGGCGTCAGCCACGCCGCCTTGTCGATGACCCGGGCCTGGACGTCGCCGACCCAGGTGTAGCCCTTGTCCTGGATCTCCTTCTCCCGCGTGGGATCGCCGCCGAAAAGGGCCCGGACCACGGCCGGGTCGGTCACGGCGTTGCTGCCGACGTCGATGGCCAGGGCCCCCTCTTTGACGAATTCCGGGCCGACGAATCCCGGCTTGCCCATAGCCGCGATGAGGATGTCGGCCCGGGCCGCCACGCCGGCCAGGTTCTTCGTCTTGCTGTGGCAGATCGTCACCGTCCCGTTTTCATTCGTGATCATGGCCGCCAGGGGCTTTCCGACGATCAGGCTCCGCCCGATGACCACGACGTCCTTGCCTTCGATCCTCTCTCCGGTCGATTTGATGAGCTCGAGCACGCCGAGCGGGGTGCAGGCCCGAAGGCCGGGCAGGTTCTGGAGGAGAAGGCCCAGGCTGACGGGATGGATTCCGTCGACGTCCTTTTTCGGGTCGATCCAGGAGATGACCTCGTGTGTATCGAAGCCCTGGGGAAGGGGAAGCTGGACGAGGATGCCGTCCACCCTGTCGTCCTCGTTCAAGGCGTCGATTTCTATCTTGAGCTGGTCGCGCATCGTCGTCCCGGGCAGGGTCAGGATGCGGCCGTACAAGCCGAGCGACTGGCAGGCTTTCTCTTTCATCCGGAGATAGCTCCGCGAGGCCGGATTCTCGCCTACGAGCACCCCGACGAGCCCCGGAACGAAGCCTTTCTCTTCCCGATACCGCGCCACCTCGGCCCGGACGCCTTCCCGGATCCTGTCCGCGACCGGTTTCCCTTCGAGCCAAGTGCCCATGCCAACCTCCTCGATGCTCGTTTTTTCCATTATACCGAGGCTTCCCTCGTCAAACAAGAAGGGCTCGCTCGAAGCGAGCGAACGCCTTTAGCGCTTTGACGTCGAGCGACGAGATCGGGACACGGCCTTGCTCCCTCTCGGGTTCTTAACGCCGTTTCCTCGCCGCCTTTCTCGGCGGCTCAGAACTCGCTTCCCGGCTTCCTAATTACGGGAGTTCGCCGGGAAGCTCAGACATGCTTCGCCGATCGGTTTCTTTCCGAACCGGTTCCCCTCGAAAGGCGGCTCGCAAAGGCTGAACCCTCCATGGTCGCTTCGTCCGCATCCCGATCTCGTCTTTTGGCGCCTATCTCGAATCGGCGTTCGCCCGCTTCTTCGCTCGCTTAGATAACATTAAAGCCAGCCTTGACGGCTCACGGATAAAAAGGTACTTAATAGAAAAATGCGGAAGCGCCTGCTCCTTGCTCTTCTTGCCGCCTTCTCGGCGGCGCCCGTTGTTGCTCAGGATTTCGGCTCCGCTTATTATGGGAAGAATAGGGTCATCTACGAAAATTTCGCCTGGAAATCGTATGCGACGGAGCATTTCCGGGTTTATTTCTACTCCCAAGGCGATACGGCCCTGAAGAAAGCCGCCGGCGCGGCCGAAGCCGCCTATCGGAAGGTGAGCTCCGCGCTCGGATACGAGCTCCACGACCCCGTCTCCCTCATCTGCTACGCGATGGACAAAGGCGTCGAACCGGCCGACCCGTTTGATGCCTCCGCGGGCATCCTCGGCGCTTCCGGGGCCGGACCGTACCGCATCTTTCTGCGGACCGATAGGGACATTCCCGGCCTCCAAAGTTCGGTCACCCGCGAGCTCTCCCGAATTTTTGAATCCGAAATCCTCCGCGGCAGCCCGGCCGCCGCCCTCTACGCGCTCAACCAACCTCCTTTCTGGGCTTTCGAAGGCCTCTCGGAATATCTCGCCGGCGAGTGGTCCTTGTGGTCCATGCTCGCCCTCCGCGACGCCGTCGCTAACGACCGCATCCCGGAATTTTCCGAGGGGGGCGATCTCCGTCCGCGCGGCCCCCTGTCCCCGGCGCTGGTCAAGGCCTTCGGCCATGCTTTCTTTGAATTCATCGAAGCGCGCTTCGGCCCGAGCTCGGTCCGCGCGTTTATCGGAACCCTGAAAGAAGCCTCTCCTATTTTCCGCCCCCGCAATCCGCCGTCGAAGGCCTTGGCCATGGAATCCCGCGAATTCGCGGCGGAATTCAGAAGATACCTGCGGATGCGCTTCGAAGACGATCCCGGCCGGAAAAATCCGGCAGACGGCGCGGTTCCTCTCGGCCCCGCATTTCCGACAGCCTCTCCGTTTGACTCCTTTTCCTCTGCCGTATCGCCGAGCGGGGACCTCGTCGCTGCTGTCACGTCCGGCGTCCCGGACGGGGATCTCACCATCGTCCTCCTCTCGACGGACGACGGGAGGGTCGTCCGCAACCTGACCCCGGGGCTTTCGGCTCCGTACGAAGCGATCCCATGTGAAACCGACCTCTCGCTCGGCGGGAGCCTGGCCTGGTCGAGCGACGGCGGCCGGCTCGCCTTATTCGTCCGTTCCGGCCGGAGGCCCGAGCTCGCCATCCTCGATTCGGAGAGCGGAGCGGTCCTGCGCAAGATTCCGATCAATCCCGCCCGGCCGGCGGGCCCTGTCTTTCATCCTGACGGCACGGCGGTCCTCTTCTCCGCCGTCGAGAATGGATCCCGGGACATCTTCTCCCTCGACTTGGCGGCGGATAAAGTCTCCAACTTGACCCGGGACGGCTTCGAGGTAAAATCGCCCGCGCTTTCTCCCGACGGCCGCTCCACCGCCTATGTCGTCCGCGTCGGCGCTTTTAACAAGATCTTTATCTCTCCGGCGGACGATTTCCGGAAGAAGCGGCAGCTGACCTTCGGCCGGGGCAACACCATTCAGCCCTCATTTTCGGCCGACGGCCGAACCCTGTTTTTTTCCGGCGACGCGAGGGACGCGTACAACCTCTACTCCCTCTCTCTCGATTCCGGCGAGCTCCGCCGCATCACGGACGTGAGGACCGGGGCCTTTTTCCCGGCCCCGCTGGCTCGAGCGCCGGGCACGCTCGTGTTTTCCGCATTCCATAACGGCGCCTTCCAAATATTCAAGAGCGCCGCTCCGGGCGCGGCCGAACAGACCCTGACGTTCGCCGATGCCGCGCCGGCGGAGACGTTCGCCGGCCCCGAGACGGTTTTTTCCTTCGAGGTCGACAAGGAGAAGATCCGAGCGTACCGCGGCTGGACCGGGCTCAACCTGGCCGCCCGCCTGCCCGCCGGCGCTTTCGTCTCGAGCGACGGAGCTATCGCCGGCGGCGTCACGCTCGCCTTAGCCGATGTTCTCGGCATTCGCGTTTTTTCGGTCACCGCCGCCCAAATCCGAGATTTCCGCTCCGCCGGCCTCGACTACACGAACAGCAAACGCCGCATCCCATGGGAGGTCCGCGTATTTCGGCAAACGAATTACTTTTATCCCGAACTCTATAACTACGACCCGCGCGGATGGGCTGCCCAGGACTCCGGATTGGCATCGGCCGCTCAGACCGTCACCGGTGCGAGCGCTTCGGCGCTCTATCCCCTGAACCGGCATGTTCGGGCCGAAGGCCGGATCGGATTTTTCCATTACAAGGGGGATTATGACGGCCCTTTGAGCTTCGCCGCAACGCCGGCCGAGGCATCGTCGTATCTATTAAACGGCGACAGCCTCTCGGTCTCTGCGGCCGTGAGCGGCGAAACGACGCGTTTCAAGGCGTTCGGGCCCGCCTCCGGCGGGACCTTTCGCCTCTCCGTCGAGTGGGCCCTCCCCGCCGCGGCAAAATTCCTCCGCCATCTCACGTTCGAGGCCGACGTGCGCCGTTATATCAACCTCGGCGCGGATGTTCTTGCCGCTTTCCGCTTCCGTGCCTTCGCCAGCTTCGGCCGCGACCCGTCCATCGTTTCGTACGGAGGCAACAACGAAGTCCGCTCGGCTTGTTTCGCCGGCATCCAAGGGACGCGGTATTGGTACGCCGGCGCGGAACTCCGCTTCCCCCTGATCCATTCCGCGTCGACGATCCTCGGCCGCGCCGGCCCGGTCCGCGGCGTTCTTTTTTTCGACGTCACCCGGCGCCGGTTCCGCGATGACTCGGCGCTTTTTTACCGTCTCGCCGCCGGATCGGGGCCTTCCGGACCATCGGGCCGCCTCGACCTTGCCGCTCTAGGCTCTTTCGGATGCGGATTCGAGGCCTTCGTCTTCGGCCTCCCCGTCCACATCGAATTCGCCCGGCGGCTCGAATGGTCGAGCCCTCCGAGGCCGTTCAAATTCAGCGCTTCCGGCGATTACCAAGCCCGTTTTTGGGCCGGATTCGACTTTTAGCGAGGGCCTTGCCGGATAGCCTGATAAACGCAATTCGGGTTGTCAAAAACCGCTTGAAAAGGCCCTCCCGGAATGGTATGATGGCGAAGCTTTCTTGAGGAAAGAGGAAGAAATATCCACAGCTGTGAATATTTCTGTGGAAAAATAATTCTTGGTCGCGCAAATGGAAGAAAAAGCGAATCCTTGGCTTCAAATCATACTTGACGTCAAGAAAAAAATCGACGCCGACAGTTTCGAGACCTGGTTCGAACCGACCGCCTACATCGGCCAGGAACGGGACTCTCTCTATATCAAAGTCCCCAATCCGTATTTCAAGGATTGGATCTCTTTTCATTTTTCGGCCCACATCAACGAGAGCTCGCAAAAGCTGTTCGCGAAAACGTACGATATCAAATACATTTTGGACGAATCGCCGTCCTCCTTCATGCGCCGCTCGCCCGAGGACCGCCGGTCGAAGTCGGGCTCCCTCCTCAACCCGAACCTGAATCCTCATTACACATTCGAGAACTTCGTCGTCGGCTCGTGCAATCAGTTCGCCCATGCCGCGTCTCTCGCCGTGGCTAAGAATCCCGCGAAATCGTACAACCCACTTTTTATATACGGCGGCTCCGGCCTCGGCAAAACGCACTTGATGAACGCCATCGGCCATTTCACCCTGCAGAGCGACCCTCGCTTGAAGATCCTCTATATCACGACCGAAAAATTCATGAACGACCTCATCACTCATCTGCAATACGGAAAGATCCTCGATTTTCGAGAGAAATACCGGAGTATCGACGTCCTCCTCATCGACGACATCCACAACCTCTCCGGCAAGGACCGGACCAAAGAGGAATTTTTCCACACGTTCAATCATCTCTATGACAACCTGAAGCAGATCGTCATCTCCAGCGACTGCCCTCCCAAGGAGATCCCCGGCCTCGAAGACCGCTTCCGTTCGCGCTTCGAATGGGGCTTGATCGCCGACCTGAAATCCCCCGATATCGAGACCCGGATCGCCATCCTCCGCAAGAAGGCCGAGCTCGAGGGCGTCGACCTTCCCGAATCCGTGGCCCTGTTCATCGCCGATAAGGTCCATTCCAACATCCGCGAGCTCGAAGGCTATCTCCGCCGGGTCGTCGCTTTTTCCTCTCTCAAAGGGGAAAAAATCGAGCTCGATATCGCCAAGGAATCCCTGAAAGACCTTCTCGATTCGACGTCCCGTATCATCACTGTGGAAAAGATCCAGAAACTGGTCTGCCATAAATACAAAATCAAGCTCGCTCAGTTGAAATCCAAGAACAATTCTCCCAAATTCTCCTTTCCCCGCCAGATAGCCATGTATTTGTCCAAAGAATTGACGGACACTTCTCTTCCGGAAATCGGCAAGAAATTCGGTGGAAAACACCACACGACGGTCCTCCACAGCATCCGCAAAATCGAGCGGATGCGCGATGAGAATTCCGATTTCGACAAAGAAATCAACAGCCTGATGAACTTCATCCAATAATGAAATCAGGCTGTTCGCCCGGTTATTCACATTTCATTTGCTTTTCTTATTCTTATTCATTAATCTTGTTTCTTAAGAAATAAGAATAAGAAGATGGGAGGGTGAAGCGATGAAATTCTCAATCCAGAAAGACCACATCCTGGAAGAGCTTCAGCTCCTTCAGGGCATTGTCGAGAAGAGGAACACGATGCCCATCCTGGCAAATATTCTGGTGAAAGCGTCGGAATCGGAGGTCGAATTGACGGGGACGGACCTCGAAGTCGGCCTGAAAACGCATTTCGAAGCGCAAATCGACGAGGCGGGGGCCGTCACGGTATCGGGAAAAAAGATATTCGAAATCGTAAAATCCCTTCCGGACGGCGAAGCCGTATCCTTAAAGGAAGAGAAAGACCTTATGATGGAGGTCAAGGCCGGAGAAAGCGAATTTAAGGTTCTCTGCCTGCCGAAAGAAGATTATCCCCAAGTGCCCGAGCCGAAATTCGAAAAAAAGATCGCCTTGCCGCTCGATCAATTCAAGATCATGGTCGAACGGGTATTTTTCGCGATCGCGCAGGAGCAGCGCTACTATCTCAACGGCGCTCTCATGGTCCTGAAAAACAAGTCTTTGGAACTCGTTAGTACGGACGGACACCGCCTTTCGTATACGTTTAAAGCGTTGGATAACCTCGACGTAGGAAAAGAAATACGCGTGATCGTCGCCAAAAAAACGTTGAACGAGCTGCGCAAATACGAAGGCGACATGGTCGAATTCGACATGGACGAGAACAATCTCTTTTTCCGCTGCGGCCATAGAACGCTCATTTCCCGTATCATAGAAAGCAAATTCCCCAATTTCGAGGCCGTCATCCCGAAAGACAATACACATATCGCAGTTTTGCCCCGAGAGGCCTTCACGAACGCGATCCGCAGGGTTTCTCTTCTCTCGGCGGAGCGGTCGCGCGGCATCAAATTCACGCTGGAAAAGAACAAGATGAGGCTGTTCTCGTCGAATCCGGAAATCGGCGAGGCGCGGGATAAGCTGGATATCGATTACAAAGGAGCGGACCTCGATATCGGCTTCAATTCCCAATACGTCCTGGAATTCCTGGCGACGATCGCGTCGGAAAAGATCCGGCTCGAACTCAAGGACGAGAACAGCGCCGCCCTTCTTCGGCCCGAAACGGAAGAGGAGCTCAAGACGATCTATGTCCTCATGCCGATGAAGATCTGACGACCGGTTAAGATCAGCCGTCCGGCCCCGGACGAATCTTCGTCAAGATGAAATCCGCGATCTCCTGAACGGCCTTCTCGACCGCGGCCGATAGGTCCGTCCTTCTCAGGGTCAGAGCGATCGTTTCCGGCTCGATCCCCAAAACGCAAACCGCCCCGCCGATCGTTTCCTCCAGATAGCGGATGAGGTATCGCAGGGAGATCCTGTGCGTCGAGATGCCGTCCTCAGCGATCGCGTCGCGTTCGATGACGGAAATCGTGCCGGGGGCGCGGCCTGCGACGGCTGCGTCGAGGATGAGGGTCAGGTCCGGGCCGAAGCGCCTGATTTCGCCGGTGTGGTGTTCGGGGACTTCCCCGCCGTCAATGACGACGATGCGGCCGGAGTCCGGCGGGATCCTCCGCTTCAATCGTCCGGCGCAGACGGCCCCCGCTCCGTCGTCCCCCTTCGCCGTATTCCCGACGCCGAGGACGGCGATTTTACGAGCGGAGCTCAAGGCCGGGGAAAGAGCATCCTTCCAAGAGACGTCCATGGAAATCGGGCAAAACGGCCGAAATGCGGTTCAGGGCTGGGCCGGGCCGGCCGCCGGGGCGGCGGGCTTAGGCTCCTTTTTCGGCAGGGCGCGGACGAAGGCCCATTCTTTTTTGAGGTTGTGCCTGTCGAAATCGGCGATCTCGAAGAGATGGTCCATCTCCATGGCCTTGACCGGGTTCGTCGGGCAGGAGTCGACGCATTGGGCGCAGTGGATGCAGCGGTCGTTGTGGATGACCATCTTGAACTTCTTCTCGACATCGCTCAAGGCGGTGATCTCGATCGCCTCGGCCGGGCAATCGCGCTCGCAGGCGCGGCAGGCGATGCAGATGTCGGGGTGGAGGAAGGGCGTACCGCGGAAATCCTTGGGGACTTCGAGTTTTTTGAAGGGATAATCCACGGTGGCGGGTTTTTTGAAGAGGTGGCGAAGAAGCTCGGGCATGAAAACCGCTAATCTCATAATAGCAATCCCTTGATTAAGATGACGACGAGAAGCTGGAGGACGGCCAGCGGGGCCAGGTATTTCCAGGAGAAGTGGACGACCTGGTCGACGCGGATCCTCGAGGTCATGGCCCGGATGAGCGACAGGAGGAAGATGACGAAGAGAGTCTTGATGATGAAGAATACGAGGCCGAGGCCTACGCCTCCCGGAAATCCGCCCAGGAAGACGGTCGCGATGAGGCCGCTCGAGACGACCAGCTCGATATCGGTCATGAGCCGGAAGAAGGCCAACTTCTTTCCGGAATACTCGGTGAACGTCCCGCCGACGATCTCGGTTTCGGCGTGGGGGATGTCGAACGGCGTCCGCTCCAGCTTGGCCTGGACGCAGATGATGGCGATGACGAAGCCGAGCAGGTTCGGCAGGATGAGGAGGGGCTTGGCCCGGTAGAACGCCGCGATCTCGGCCAGCCGCCAGGAATTGGCCAGGATGGCCGGGCTAAGGACGGCCATGAACAGGGGCACCTCGTAGCCGAAGAGCATGGTCAGGACGCGCGTGCCGCCGATCTCGGAGAACGCGTTCGTGGAGGCCCATCCGGCGAGGAAGAAGATCAGGGTCGGGAGGCTGAGGAGGTAGAGCAGGACGATGATGTCTCCGGAGAAGGAGACCTGGCCGAAGCCGGTCTCGCTGACGACCCACAGGGGAAGGAGCAGGCCGGCCGTGGTGACGATGGCCAGGCCGACAATGGGGAGAAGGGTGAAGAGGGTTTTATCGGCCTTGTCCGGGACGACGTCTTCCTTGGACATGAGCTTGAAGAAGTCGGCGACGGGCTGGAGGATGCCGAAGCGGCCGGTATGCGTCGGGCCCATCCGGTTCTGGAGCCGGGCGTAAACCTTCCGGTCGAACCACTCGCAGAAGGTGGAATAGACGAACAGGAAGATAAGCCCCGGATAGACGATTAGGTAGAGGATCGGTTTCAGAACGGCCATGCCACGTTCCTTTTCACAGGTAGTTTTTTGAAACGCTCGGCGGCGAGCGCTCGAAGCTGGCTGAAACGGAGGGTCGTCTCCTCGCCCGAGCGGGCATTGACGAGCTCGACGGTCCGCTCGGCGCAGCAGATGCAGGGGTCGATGGCGGCGAAGATCAAGGGGATGTCGGCGATGAAGCCGTTCTTGAGCATCTCGACAGTCGCCCGGTAGTTGCCGAGCGTCGGGGCCCGGACCTTCAGCCGCTCGGGCTTCTCCGTCCCGTTCGACTTGATATAGTGGATATTCTCGCCGCGCGGCGCCTCGTAGCGGCTGACGACCTCGTTCGGCTTGGCCTTCTTGGGGGCCTTGACGGCGACCGGACCGGCCGGCAGGTTCTTGAGGAGGAATTCGCAGATCTTGTACGATTCCAGGATCTCCATGATCCGGACGACCGTCCGGCCGAGCACATCGCACAGGTCGGACGTGCAGACCTCGAAGGGGACCTCGTCGTAGACCGCGTGCGGGTCGTCCTTGCGGACGTCGATGCCGACTCCCGAAGCGCGGGTGGTCGGGCCCACGGCGCAGAAATCGATCGCCTGCTGCTTGGAGAGGTAGCCGACGCCGGCCAGCCGGCCGACGAAGGTCGGCTCACTGGATCCGATTTTCAAATAGTATTCGGTGCGCTCGCGCAGGACCTTGATGCCGTCGAGGATCGTCTTGATCTGGCCCTCGTCGAGGTCGCGGCGGACGCCGCCGATGGCGTTCATGGCGTAGTGGACGCGGTTTCCGGAGATCATCTCCAGAAGGTCCATGACGACCTCGCGGTCGCGCCAGGTGTACATGAAGAACGAGTCGAATCCCGCTTCGTGGCCGGCGACGCCGAGCCAGAGGAGATGGCTGTGGACGCGCTCGAGTTCGGAGACGAGGTAGCGGATATAGGCGCCGCGCTTCGGAGGCTCGATCTCCATAAGCTTCTCCACGCCTTGAACATAGCAGGTGGAATGGGAGTGGGAGCAGATGCCGCAGATCCGCTCGGTGAGGTAGATGTTCTGGACCCAGGTGCGCTCCTCGGCCACCTTCTCCACCCCGCGATGGTTGTAGCCGAGGCGGATGTCGGCGTCCTTGATGACCTCGCCTTCGACCGTCATCCGCAGGCTGATGGGCTCTTTCAGAGCCGGGTGTTGGGGTCCAATTGGAATTTGGAACTTCATTTCTTGCCTCCGGGGATGATCTCTTGCGGCCGTTCGAACTTCCAGTCCTTGCGCAGGGGATGATTCCCCGCTGGCCAGTCGTCGGAGAGGAGGAGCGGCCGGGGATCGGGGATTCCATCGACGACGATGCCGAACATGTCCTGGATCTCCCGCTCGTACAAAATCGCCCCGGGGATCACGGAGCAGATGCTGGCGACATGCGGATAGGCTTTCGTTATCCGCGTCCGGACGTTCATGTTGCCGTGGTCATGGCCGAGATGGTAGAGAATCTCGAAGGAATCGCCCAGATCCACGCCGCTCACGGTCGAAAGGAAGGTCAATCCGATATCCTTGCGGATCACGCTGAACGCGGCGACGAGATTCTTGGCCTCGACGGTCAGGAAGATCCGCCGCTGGGCCGGATTCGCGATCTCGACGATCATCGGGCCGAGGCCGGCTTTCAATTTTTCGACGAGTTCTTGGTCGGTCATGAGATCCTCAAATTTAGAGCGTTCCCAGGAGCTTGACGACGCCGTCTAAGATCGCGTCGGGCCGGGCCGGGCAGCCTGGGACGTAGGCCGTCACCGGGATGACCTGGTCCAGGCCGCCCAGAACGTTGTAGGCGCCGCGGTAAACGCAGCCGGACATGGCGCAGGCGCCCACGGCGACGACAAACTTCGGATCCGGGGTCTGTTCGTAGATGCGGATGATCCGGTCCTTCATCTGGCGCGTGACCGGGCCGGTGGCGACGATGACGTCGGCATGGCGCGGCGTCGCCCGGAGGAGAACGCCGAGCCGCTCCAGGTCGAACCGGGGAGTCAGGGCGGCCACGATCTCGATGTCGCAGGCGTTGCAGGCGCCCGAGTTCAGGTGCAGGATCCAGGGGGATTTGATCCGGGACCAGCGAGTGAGGCGTTTCAGCATGTCATCTCCTAGTCACCAAGGCCATGATGGCGAGGAAGATCACGGCCAGGTAGAGGACGGCGAACCAGACGATCTTGCCCGCCGGCACGGTCGCGATCATCAGGGCGGCCACGTGCATGATCGTGAAGAAGAGGGCGATGAAGAAGAAGAGCCGGTAGCCGAACTGGACCTTGGCCCCCGGGATGTCCTCGCCGCAGGCGTAGGTCGTGAGCTTTCCGCCGGCGCGGTTCAGCTTGGGCGCCATCCTCTTGCCCACGAGGTAGACGAGCCAGGCTAGGGCCAGGAACAGGACGAAGGCCACCGGCGGAGAGATGAGGAATTCGATGCCTTTCATGGTTTACCCCTTCAGCTTGGCCAGCTTGCGGACGTCCAGGCTCTTTGTGTGCCGGTAGATGTTGATGATGAGGGCCAAGGCCGTGGCGACGAGGCAGACCTCCACGACGATGAAGGTGATGACCAGGCTCTGGGCGAGGAGCGTGTTCTTGGCCACGAACCCGGTCGCAAGAAGCGCCAGGCTGAGGCCCTTGCTGATGACCTCGATGCCGATGAAGAGCTTGATGACGTTCTTCATCGTCAGGAGGCAGTAGACGCCCACGAACAACAGAACCGCCGCGAAGGCCATGTACAAATACCAATCGCTATTCATCTTTGTCCCTCTTTCGGAATAGGGCGAGCACGGCGAACACCCCGGCCAGGATGACGGCCAACTGCCCGACGAGGTCGAACGTCCTCTGCTTCCAGAGCACGTCGCTGAACGAGCCCTGCTCCGCGACGTCCGGCAGGGCCGGGACCTTCGTCAGGAGGCCCTTCATGACGAAGATGTCGATCAGGATGAAGGCGGCGAAGAACAGCGGGAAGACGAGGCGGGGCAGCTTGGACTCGCGGACGTCGTCCTCCGCCTTGGTCAGGGCGATGGTCAGCATGAAGAGGACCGTGATCAGGCCGGCCACGACCGAGATCTCGAAAACGCCCGCGTACGGGGCCTGCATCTGGAAGAAAAGGATGCCCAGGAGCAGGCTGGAGACGGCGAGCGAGATGGCCGACTTGATCAGGTCCTTTGCCAGGACGGCCAGGATGGAAAAGATCACCAGTCCGGAGAGTAGTAAAATGTGCCAAATCATGGTCTAAAATCCCCAAGAACCGAGCGCGACTTGGATTCCTTGGGCCAGAACGTCCGAGGCGGGCTGGACCCAGGAGGTAATGACGGCCGAGAAGAAGATCCCCACGCCGATCACGATCAGGGCGAGAAGGGCCGTCGAGAGGCTCATCCAGAACGGCGCCTCCTTGACGGCCTTCCATTTCTCGTCGAGCTTGCCGAAGAAGGCCTTGCGCTGCATGATCAGGTAGTACCAGAGGGTCAGGACGCTGGCCAGGACGGCGACGACGACAAGGATCCATTCCCGCGACTGGACGAGGGCGATGATGATGAGCAGCTTGCTCCAGAAACCGCCCAGGGGCGGCACGCCCGCGATCGAGAGCGCGCCGACGATGCTGGTGCCCGCCGTCAGCGGCATCCTCTTGGCCAGCCCGCCCATCTCGTCGAGGTCGCGGGTACCCGTGGCCTGCTGGACGGAGCCCGAATTCAAGAACAGGAGGCCCTTGGCCAGGGCGTGATTGAGGAGGTGGAACAGCCCGCCGGCGACGCCGAGCGGGGTGCCGATCCCGATGCCGAGGACGACATAGCCGACCTGGCTGATCGAGGAATACGCCAGCATGCGCTTCATGTCCTTCTGGCCGAGGGCGAGGAGGGCCGCGACGACGATCGAGACGGCCCCGACGTACATCAGGATCTGGGACAGGGCCGGCGTCAGGCCGAAGACGTTGAAGAAGATGCGGGTCATGGCGTAGACGCCCGAGACCTTGATGAGCAGGCCCGACAGCATGGCCGAGATGGGAGCGGGCGCCGAGGGGTGGGCGTCGGGCAGCCAGGCGTGGAACGGGACCAGGGCGGCCTTCAGGCCGAAGCCCATGATGAACAGGGCGGAACAGAAGCCGACGACCGCTCCGGCGTTGAGCGACCGCAGGCTTTCGGCCACGGCGGCGAAGCCCGTGCTCCCGGTCATGCCGAAGATGACGGCGATCGAAAGGAGCACGGCGGCGGAGGCGATGACCGAGAGCATGAGGTATTTGAAGGCGGCTTCCAGCTCGTCATGCTCGAGTCCGTAGGCGACGAGGGCGTAGGAGGCCACGGCGGCGACTTCGAGGAACAGGTACACCCCGAAGATGTCCGTGACCAGCACCAGCCCGTTCATCCCCGTCAGCATCATCAGGAGCAGCGCGTAGTAATTCGCCTTGGCGCCGTAATGCTCCATGTAGGTGATGGAGAAGAGGCCGACGGCCAGGGTCAGGAGGGAGACGGTCATCAGCATGAACAAGCTGAAGCCGTCGACGGCGACTTGGATGCTCAGCGCTTCGCCCAGCCAGTTGAGCTGCGTCAGGACGGGGCCCTGGCTGATCAGCTGCCGGCCGGAGGTGAGGGCGAGGACGAAGAGGAAGAGGAAGACGGCGTTGGCGACCAGGTCCGGCAGGAATCGTTTCGACAGCTTCCCCAGCAGGGGCAAGAGCGCGGCGGCCACGAGAGGCAAACCGATAAACAGGAAAATCAAAGGTCCTCCTCCATTCGTGTCGAATTCCTCATTTCATCAACACATTGATCAGGGCGATAATGACCAAAAGCCCGCCGAGGCACCAGGCCAGGTAGTTGGCGTAGTGGCCGTTGTGGGCTTTGCGGAACACGCCGGTGAAGGCGTTGCCGACCGACGTGACGACTTTCTCGTAGAAGAAGTCGATCGGCCGGTCGACCCCCTTGAACAGGACCATCGAGAAATGCCGAAGGAAGATGATGCCCTGTTCGTAGAGATCGAAGATCCGGGCTTCGGCCAGGTCGTAGACCTGCTTGATCCCGGGGAATTTATGGACGGGCTCGGAGGCCATATAGGCCTTCTTCTCGCCGCGCTTCCAGCCGTAGAAATGGAGGGCGAGGGCGATAAGGAGGCAGAGGATCGAGATCCCGGCCACCGGGTTGAAGACGCTCAGGGCGTGGGCGGTAAAATCGAGGCTTTCGCCGGCTTCGACGTGCCCGGTGAGGATGGGCTGGATGAACGTGACCAGGGGCAGCTTGTTGAACACGCCGAAGGTGATGCAGAGCAGGGCCAGGATGAGGATCGGGATGACGACGGGCGCCTGGCTTTCCTTGACCTTGGGCGCGTTGAGGGGCTCGGGCTGCCGGGGTCCGAAGAACACGGAGTGTCCGGCCTTGAGGAACGAGGCCGCGGTGAAGATCGCCCCGACCCAGGCGGCGATGGCGAAGATGACGTAACCGCTCTCGAGCGCCCCGTGGAAGACCATCTCCTTGGAGATGAAGCCGTTGAGCGGCCAGACGCCCGAAATGGCCAGGGCGCAGACCGTGAACCCGGCGGCGGTCATCGGCATGACCTTGGCCAGGCCGCCGAGCTTCTTCAGCTCCGTCGTCCCGGCCCGGTGCTCGACCGAGCCCGCGCTCAGGAACAGGCCGCACTTGTACATGGCGTGGTTGATCATGTGGAAGATCCCGCCGGCGATGCCGATGGGAATGGCCGTCCCGATGCCCAGGATCATGTACCCGACCTGGCTGACGGCGTGGTAGGAGAGGAGCCGCTTGAAGTCTTTCTGGATGAGGGCCATCATGACGGCGAAGACGATCGTCACGGCGCCGATGATCATCAGCAGGAGCGACAGGCCGGTGCCTTTCTCGAGCTTGAAGAGGTCGAGGGTGATGCGGGCCAGGAGGTAGATCCCGAGGAGCTTTTCGAAGGCCGCCGGCAGGAAGGCCATGAAGGTCACCGGCGCGTCGATGGCCGCGTCGGGGATCCACGTGTGGAAGGGCATCGCGCCCGCCTTGCCGATGGCCCCGATCATCATCAGGACGAACGCGGCCACGGCCGGGCCTTCGGGCTTGACCGAGATCTGGGACAGGGTCAGCGTCCCGGTCAGCCCCCAGAGGATGGCGATGCCCAGGATCATGCAGAAATCGCACAGGCCGCTGATCAGGAACGCTTTGACCGCGGTCCGGTTCGACATCTTGCCGCCGATCGTGATGAGGCCGTAGAGCGTCACCAGGAGGCCTTCCCAGAAGAAAACCAGGGGGACGAAATTGTCCGCGAGGACGGCCCCGTTGGCCAGGGCGGCCGAGAGGAAGACATAGGCATAGTATTCGCGGATGCGGGGGTTGTCCTTCATCTTGACCGTGGAATAGAGGGTGATCAGGAACAGGAACCCGGACAGGCCGAGGAGGATGAAGGCCGAGAAATGGAACAGGCGCAGCTCGAAGCCGGCGCCCAGCCCCATCCACGGCAGCCGCAGCTCGAGGTTCTTCACGCCGAACAGGGCGAAGCCGAGATAGAGCACGGCGGCTGCGCCGATCAGGGCGACCGCCTCCCGGACGAGCTTGACGCCCTTCGGGATGAGGAAGCAGACGACGGCCACGACAGCGGGCAGAAGAATCGGCCAGAGAAGGGTGTTGGGTGTCATTTGAGCCACCATCCGATATGAGCCGTCGCGATCTCGGCCAGCTTCGCCGGATAGGAGACGAAGATCCCCGCGGCGAGCGACAGCACGGCGAGGAGGGCGACGACGAAGACCATGGATTTGGTCTTCTCCGGGGCGGGCGCTTGGGCCTCGCCCAGGAAGACCTGGCTGAACACTTTCAAGAGGTAGAACATCGTCAGGACGGCCGTGAACAAGGCGACGGCGGCCAGCCAGACATAGCCGGCCTTGACCGTGCCCATGATGACCAGGAATTTGGAGAAGAATCCGCCGAACGGCGGGATGCCGATGACGGAGAAGGCGCAGAGGAGGAAGGCGACGGCCGTGACGGGCATGGTCTTGATCAGCCCGCCCATCTCCCGGACGTCCTTTTTATGCGTGGCGTGGATGACGATCCCGGCGCAGAGGAAGAGGCCGCCCTTGGCCAGGCCGTGCATCAGGATGAACAGGAGCGACCCGGAGATCCCCGCTTCGTTGGCCATACTGAAGCCGAGGAAGATGTAGCCGATCTGGCTGACCGTCGAGTAGGCCAGGATGCGCTTGAAGTCGTTCTCGACGGTGGCCGCGGCCGCCGCGACGAGGCTCGAGACGACGGCCAGGATGGGGATGACGTCCGGCCAGGCGCCCGGCAGCTGGAAGGTGTAGAGGAAGATCCGGGCGTAGGCGTAGACGCCGATCTTGACCAGCACGGCGGCGTGGAGCAGGGCCGTGACCGTGGTCGGCGCGACGCCCGCGTCGGGCAGCCAGGTGTGGAGCGGGACGGTGGCCGATTTGCTGAACATGCCGAAGAGGATGAGGAGGACCGCCGTCCCCGGGACGACCGTGCCGCGCATGGCCGTCAGGTCGAAGGAGTTCGTCTGGGCGTAGATCAGGATGAAGCCGAGGAGCATGACCACGGCGCCGAAGAACGTGATGAGAAAGGCCTTGTCGGCCTTGCGGACGAAGTCCTTGACCCGGAAGAACCCGATCAGGCGCCAGCAGCAGATGGCGATGATCTCCCAAAAGAGGTAGATGAAGATCAGGTTCCCCGAGAACACCAGGCCCATCATCGCCCCGATGAACAGGACGACCATCAGGTAGTATTCATTCTGGTTTTCCTCGTGGCGGATGTAGCCGAGCGAATAGACGATGATCAGGAATCCGATGAACGAGGACACGATCGCCATGAAGATCGACAGGGGGTCGATGATCAGGACGAAGTCCAATCCCAGGATGAATTCCTTCCGGAGGATGGTCTCCCCGCCGGCGAAGGCCGTCGGCAGGAGGAGCATGGGCAGGAGCGCCGTTGCGCCTCCGAGGACGACCGACCAGGCCGACCGCGCGGGTCTGGACAGGAGGCCCGCCAGCGGGACGGTCAAAGAGCCGATGATGGGGATAAAAACCGTGAGCAGAACGATAGTCTCAATGTTCATGGTTGGCTTTCATGCGCTCCCGGCATAAAGATGACCGAATTGATAGGGATTGTATGTATTTCCCCATATTTAGAGAGGTCATTTTATGTATGCCGGCGGGCTTTGTCAATAGATTTTCACGATCCGTTCACGAATTTTCCACAGGGTTTTCGACCGCGGCGGGGGCCCCGGGCCTTGCAGTCCTCAATCGCAAAGCCATTGAGGACGGCAAAGCCCGGGGAGCCAAATGGGTTGATTTTTGCGCGGCGGTCGGCGCATAATGGCCGGAGACAGCCGTGTAAGGGAGCGAGAATGGCCATCGAAATCCGCGAAGTTCAGACCAAATCCAACCTGAAGACGTTCGTCCGCCTGCCCGAGGCGGTCCACAAGGACCAGGAGAATTGGGTCCATCCCCTCTACGCCGACGAGCTGAAGTATTTCGACCCGGCCAAGAACAAGGCCTTCGGCTATTGCGACGTCATCCGCCTCCTCGCCTACCGGGACGGCGCGCCGGCGGGCCGGATCATGGGCATCATCAACAAGCGGTTCAACGAGTACCGCAAGGAAGGGATCGCCCGCTTCGGCTACTTCGAGACGCGGGAGGACGCGGACGTCTTCCACGCCCTGCTCTCCCGGGTGGAGGAGTGGGCCCGGGCCAAAGGCATGATCCGGATCATCGGGCCCTACGGCTTCTCCGACCAGGACCCGGAAGGCTGGATCACCGAGGGCTTCGAGAACCGGGCCACGATCGCCACCTATTATAATTATGAGTTCATGCTCCGTTTCATCGAGGCCGAGGGCTATACGAAGGACATCGACTATTTCGTCTACAAGGTCCCCGTGCCGAAGCAGCTCCCTGAGTTCTACGTCAAGATCTACGAGCGCATCCAGCGCAAGGGCCAGTTCACGATCCTCGAGTTCACGAAGCGCAAGGAGCTCCGGCCGTGGATCATCCCCCTTTTCGAGCTGATGAACGAATGCTACGTCGCCAGCAACATCTACGGCTACGCGCCGCTCGACCACAAGGAGATGACCGACCTGGCCGACCGCTATCTCCCCATCGTCGACCCGCGCTTCGTCAAGATCGTGACCAAGGGCGAGGAAGTCGTCTCGTTCATCATCGCCATGCCCGACATGACGGCCGGCATCCGGGCCGCGCGCGGCCGGCTGTTCCCCTTCGGCTTCGTCAAGATCCTCCGCTCGGCCAAAAAGACCAAGCAGCTCGACCTCCTCCTCGGCGCGATCAAGGAGAAATATCGGGGCCTGGGCCTCGACGTCCTGATGGGCGTCAAGATGCTCGCCTCCGCTTCGGCGGCGGGGAAAGAGATACTCGACACACACCACGAGATGGAATCGAACGTCAAGGTCCGGGCCGAGATGGAGCGGATGGGCGGCATCCTCTACAAAAAATTCCGGGTCTACCAGAAAGCGCTGTAGCCGGCCCTCTCAGGCCCTCACCACTTCTTGATCTTCCAGAAAATCATGAAGCCGACGACCGAGATCGCGGCCATCCCCATGATGAGCCAGAAGGCAAGGGGATGCCTGGCCAGCGGGATCCCGACGTTCATGGAGAAGGCGCTGACGATGAACGTCGGGACCATGATCCCGATGGTGATGATGTTGAGCGTTTTCATCAGGACGTTCAGGTTGTTGCCGACGATCGTCCCCCGGGCGTCCATCAAGCCGGTCAGGATGTTGGAATAGATCTCGGCCTGTTTGTAGCACTGGGCGTTCTCGACGAGGATGTCGTCCAGGAGCTCGAGCGACTCCTGGCTGAAATCGAACTTCGCCGCGTAGTGTTTGATCTTCTCGATCACCATCGCGTTCGAATTGATGGCGTTCAGATAATAGACCAGGCTTTTCTCGAGGGTGAAGAGATTGATCAGGTAGCGGTTCTCCATCGCCTTGTTGATCTTGTGCTCCAGCTCATCGGAGATCCGGTTGATGATCTTGAGGTGGTCGATGAAATGGTAGATCGTCCGGTAGATCTTCTTGAGCATGACTTCTTGAAGGCTGGCCGCCTTGGCGAAGATCTTCCCGTCGAAAAAAGGGATGTCCTCCGAGAGAAGGCAGACGAGCTTGTCCTTGAACAGGAAGTATCCCGTCGACGCCACGCGGAAGAGAAAAAGATCTTCCGCGGAATAATTTTTCGGCCGCTTGAAGATCAAGGCGACATGTTCGGGCTCGAATTCGAGGCGTGACAGTTCGTCCGGGTCGAGGGCCGAGGCCAGCGTGTGTTCGTCGATCTTCAGGACATCGATGAGGTAGCGCTTCTCCTCCTCGGTCGGGTTGATATAGAAGTGGATCGAGGCGCCGTCCGCCGCGCACTCCTCGATGCGGGATTCGCAGAGGCGGAATTGTCTGAGCATAGCCAACCTCTTTCGCCAGGAAATCCGGCCGACTCTCTCGCCGGCGTTTCGTTCATTCTGGCACAAAGCGGCCGGGGACACAAGACGGAAGGAAGAGAGAAAAGGCCGGGCCCTGCTATTTCGCCTCGGCCCAGCTTTTGCCCCAGCCGAGGGAGACTTTGAGGGGGACCTTGAAATCGCAGACGTTCTCCATGTTGTCCCTGACGAGCCGCTCGACTTTCGCTTTTTCCCGCTCAGGGACCTCGAAGACGAGCTCGTCGTGGACCTGGAGGATCATCCGGGCGTCGAGCTTCTGTTTGCGGATCTCGGCCCAGACCGCGATCATTGCCTTTTTCATGATGTCGGCGGCCGTCCCCTGGATCGGCATGTTGAGGGCGATGCGGCGGCCGGCCTGCTGGGCGACCTTGTCCGCCTGCCTCAGCTCGGGGACCTGGCGGATTCGGCCGAACATCGTCCGGGAAAACCCGCGGGCCTTCGCTTCTTCGACCATTCGGTCCAAAAAGACCTTCACCTTCGGGTATTTCTCGTAGTAGCGGTCGATGAACTGCTGGGCTTCGGAATTGGACGTCTGGAGCTCTTTGGCCAGGGAGAAGGCCGACGTTCCGTAGAGGATGCTGAAATTGATGATCTTGGCCTTGCGCCGCTGTTCGTCCTTGAACAGCCCGGAGGCCGGGCCGAAGACGCGGTCGGCGGTCTCGGTGTGGACGTCGCGGTCCTTGCCGAAGGTCTCGATCAGGGCCGGGTCCTCCGACATATGGGCGAGCACCCGCAGCTCGATCTGGGAATAATCGGCGCCGAGGAAAAGATGCCCCTTCTCGGGGACGAACGCCCGCCGGAAGCGCTTTCCCCAGTCCCCGCGAGCGGGGATGTTCTGCAGGTTGGGGTCGGAGCTCGAGAGCCGGCCCGTCGAAGCCACGGTCTGGTTGTAGGAGGTGTGGATCCGGCCGGTGGCCGGATTGATGAGCCCCTGCAGGGCGTCGGCGTAGGTGGATTTGAGCTTCGCGAACTGGCGGTATTCCAGGACGTACTTGGGGAGTTTATGGGAGCGGCCGAGCTCTTCCAGGACGTCCATGGACGTCGAGAAGGCCTTGGTCGCCCGGGTCTTTTTCTGTAGGTTGAGCTGAAGCTTGTGGAACAGGATATCAGCCAGCTGCCGGGGAGAGTTGATGTTGAACGTCGTGCCGCTCTCGGCGTAGATCAGCTTTTCGAGGCGCTTGAGCTCGGCCTCGAGCTCTTCGGACAATCGCTCGAGGGCGGCCGAATCGACCTTGACCCCGCTCATCTCCATATCGGCCAGGATCTCGATCAGGGGAAGCTCCAGGTCGCGGTACACGCCGGCGAGGCCGGCCGCTTCGACCTTCGGCCAAAGGAGGCGGCTGATCTCGAGGGCGTAATCGGCGTCCTGGCAGGCGTAGGGCGTCACCCTGTCCACGGCCGCCGCGTTCATGGTCACTTCGTTCTTGCCCTTGCCGACGACCTCGTTATAGGCGATCGCCGGGGCGTGGAGATAGACCATGGCTTGGCGGTCCAAGTTGTGCTTGCCCCAGTTGGGCTCCAGGAGATAGGAGAGGACCATGCTGTCTAGATCGAGCCCTTTAAGGGCCAGCCCTTCCCGGTGAAGGACTATGAGGTCGTATTTGATGTTCTGGCCGATTTTGCGGACCTTCGGGTCTTCCAGGACCCCGCGGAGAACCCCGAAGGCCGTTTCAAGGGGAATCTGGGGCGGCGCCCCCAAATAGTCGTGCCGGAGGGGGAGATAACAGGCCTTCCCGGGCTCGACGGCAAACGACATCCCGACGAGGCGAGCCATAGTGGGAGAGATATGGTCGGTTTCCGTGTCGAGAGAGACAAGGTTCGCCTTTTTGATCTTGGCGGCCAGCTCTTTGAGTTCTTTCTCCGTGAAAATCGTCGAGTAGCGCCGCTCCGTTTTTTCTTCCTTCTTGATGTAATCCCCCAGGAACGAGGTGAACTCCAGCTCCTGGAAGAGGCGGGCGGCCGCTCCCGCGTCGGGCTCGGAAACTCGGAAGACCTTCGGGTCGAAGGCGACATCGAGGTTTTGCTCGATGGTGACGAGGCGCCGGCTCATCTCGAGCTTGTCCAGGTTCTGTTCGAGCGTTTCGCGGACCCGCGGATTTTTGACCCGGTCCCGGTTCTTGAGAAGGTTGTCGAGCGACCCGAATTCCTCGATCAGGCTTTTTGCCGTCTTCTCGCCGATGCCGGGCACCCCCGGGATGTTGTCCGAGGGATCCCCCCAGAGGGAAAGGACGTCGATGACCTGGACCGGGGCCGCTCCGAAGACCTCCTTCACCTTAGCCGCGTCGAGGGTCATATCCTTGACCGGGTTATAGACCAGGGTCGATTTGTCCACGAGCTGGAGAAGGTCCTTATCGGTGGTGACGATGACCGTCTGGAAATCATCGGCCGCCGCCCGGCGGGCCAGGCTGCCGAGGACGTCGTCGGCCTCCTGGCTCGCTTGGATGATGACCGGGATGCGCAGCGCCGCGATGACCTCTTTGAGCTTGGGGATCTGCTTGACTAGGTCCTCGGGCATGGGCTTGCGTTGGGCTTTGTAGTCCTTGTAGAGCTCATGCCTTTGCTTGAGGCCGGGAGCGTCGAAGACGATCCCCAGGTACTCGGGTTTTGCCTCCCCCATGAGTTTCCGCAACGTGTTGATAAAGCCGAAGATGGCGTTTGTCGGGAAGCCCTGGGATGTCGCCAGGCGCTGGATGGCATAATACGAGCGGTAGAGCAGGGAATTTCCGTCGATGAGATAAAGCTTTTTTTCGCTCATGGCCGAGCGGGCCTATTATTTATCGCTTTTGCTTGATAATCAAGGGGTTTCCGCCCCCTTTGGTTGACATCCGGGCATAAAAGAGTATAATAAGGCGAATTTCCTTGGATAAAAAATGATGCTGATCGATATCGATAAGATCACGAAAAACGGCTTGAAGGTCAGCCGGGACTTTGATTTTCAGAGCCTGGAGCTGATCGATGAAAACGCCGTTTTCCTGAAGCCCGTCCACGCCGATTTGACGTTGACCCGGGTGGAAGAGGAAGTCTGGATCAAGGGCCGGGTCACAACCCGCCTGAGCTTCGTCTGCAGCCGGTGCCTCACCCCGTTCGAACTGCCGATCGACTCCAAGTTCGACTTGGTCTATCTTCCCGAGGAGATGCATGAGCTCAAGGACGAGCTCGACGAGGAGGACATCGACCAGCTCTTCTACCAGAATCGCCAGATCGACGTCCGGATGGTGATCCTGGAGCAGCTCAACCTGACCTTCCCGTCCAAGCCCCTCTGCTCGGAAACCTGCGAGGGGATCTGCGCCGTCTGCGGCAAGATCCGGAGGGACGGAAATTGCGGCTGCCAAGTCAAGGAAACCGACGAACGGCTGGAAAAATTAAAAATCTTCGTGAAAGATAAAAGATAAATGCCTAATCCAAAACGACGCCACTCTCATTCCCGCAAAGGAAAACGGCGGGGCCATGACGCGCTCGTCGTCCCCTCCTTCTCCGTGTGCGCCAATTGCGGAACCCCCAAGCTTCCCCATCGAGCCTGCCCCGAGTGCGGGTTCTATCGGGGGCGGCAGGTCATCAAAGAAGTCGAAGAATAAGCGGGGGCAGAGGTGAGGATCTCCGTCAAGACCGGGGGGAAGGATTTCGGCCCGCGGATCCCGGGAGCCTGACATGATGTTCGAAGGCCGGGTTTCCGTGATCACGGGCGCCTCCCAGGGCATCGGCGAGGCCATCGCCCGCCTCTTCGCCCGCGAGGGGGCGACCGTCGTCCTCGTCGACATCCAGCCGGAGAAGCTCGACGAGGTCGCCCGGTCCATTACCGCGGACGGGGGAAAGGCCCTCGTCCAGCGGGCCGACGTGAGCCAGCTCGGCCAGGCGGCGGCCGTCGTCGAAGCCGTCCTCAAGAACTGCGCGAAGGTCGACCATCTCATCAATAACGCCGGCATCACCAAGGACAACCTCTTCATGCGCATGCGCGAGGAAGAGTGGGATGCCGTCATCGCCGTCAACCTCAAGGGCGTTTTCAACTTCTCCAAAGCCGTCATCCGGGCCATGATCGGGGCCCGCTCCGGACGGATCGTCAATCTCGCCTCGGTCGTGGGCGTGATGGGGAACGCCGGCCAGACCAACTACGCGGCCTCGAAGGCGGGGCTGATCGGCTTCACGAAATCGCTCGCCCGTGAAGTGGCCGGCCGGGGGATCACGGTCAACGCCGTCGCACCGGGCTACGTCGCGACTCCGATGACCGCCGGGCTGCCCGAGGCGGTCAAGACCGCGTTCCTCGGCGTCATCCCGATGCAGAGGTTCGGGGAGCCGGCCGATGTGGCCCACGCCGTCAAGTTCCTCTGCTCGGACGAGGCGGCTTACATTACCGGCCAAGTCATCCACGTCAACGGCGGGATGTATATGTAGATTTCCGAAAATCATTTATGGAGGTACCCATGGAAAGAGACGAATTGTTGAAGAAAATGAAGGTGATCGTTGCGGACAAGCTGAGCATCAGCGAAGAGCAGGTCACGGAATCCGCCTCTTTCATCGAAGACCTGGGCGCGGACTCTCTGGATACCGTGGAGCTCGTCATGGCTCTCGAAGACGAGTTCGGCCTGGACATCCCCGACGAGGAAGCCGAGAAGCTGACGACCGTCGGCAAAGCGATGGATTATATCCTGAGCCATGTCTCATGATCCGGGAGCGCGGAAGACACATTCCGCGGATCGCCGGGTTGTCATCACGGGGATAGGCCTCGTCACCCCCCTGGGCATCGGGACCCAGGCCACGTGGGAGGCGCTCGTCGCCGGCCGGAGCGGGATCGGGCCGATCACCCATTTCGACGCGAGCCGGTACTCGACCAGGATCGCCGGCGAACTCAAGGGCTTCGACCCGCTCCAGTTCATCGACCGGAAGGAAGCCCGGAAGATGGACCCCTTCATCCAGTATGCCGTCGCCGCGGCCCACTTCGCGGTCGAGGACTCCGGGATCGACCCGGCCCGGCTCGAAGGCGACCGCTGCGGCGTCCATATCGGCTCGGGGATCGGCGGGATCGGGACGATCGAGGACACGGTCTTGACGCTCCACCGGAAAGGGCCCGGCCGCGTCTCGCCCTTCTTCCTCGTCTCGGTCATCATCAACGAAGCGTCGGGCCAGGTCTCGATCAAGTACAAGGCCAAGGGCCCGAACCTGGCGGCGGTCACGGCCTGCACGACCGCGACCCACTGCCTCGGGGATTCGTTCCGGCTGATCGCGCGGGGCGAAGCCGACCTGATGATCTCCGGGGGGGCCGAAGCGCCCATCACGCCGCTCGGCGTCGCCGGGTTCTGCGCCATGAAAGCCCTCTCGGAGCGGAATGACGAGCCGCAGAAAGCGTCCCGGCCCTTCGACGCCCGGCGCGACGGATTCGTCATGGGCGAAGGCTCGGGGGTGGTTCTCCTGGAAGAGCTCGGGCATGCTTTGAGGCGCGGGGCGAAGATTTACGCCGAGGTCGTCGGATACGGAATGACCGGCGACGCCTATCACGTCGCCGCTCCCGACGCGAACGGCGAAGGGGCGGAGCGGGTCATGCGCATGGCCCTGGAGGACGCCGGCGTTCCTCCCGGGGAGGTCCAGTTCATCAACGCCCACGGGACATCCACCCAGCTCAACGACAAGATCGAGACGGCCGCCATCAAAAGGCTCTTCGGAGACCACGCCCGGAGGCTGGCCGTGAATTCGACCAAATCCATGACCGGCCATCTGCTGGGAGCGACCGGCGGGGTCGAGGCCGGGGCCGTCGCCCTGTCCATCAAGCACCAGCTCATGACGCCGACGATCAACTTCGAGGTCCCGGATCCCGAATGCGATCTGGACTATGTCCCGAACCAGGCTAGGCCGGCCGAGATCATCTACGCCTTGAGCAATTCCTTCGGCTTCGGCGGCACGAACGGCGCGCTGCTGTTCCGCCGTTTTGACGGATAAAGCGAATCGGCCCCGCTTCGATAGAACGGGGCCGGAACCCAACGTGAGAGGGGAGGGGCCATGAAAATTCTCGTCTTCATCAAACGCGTCCCGGACACCGAATCGAAGATCCGGATCAATCACGAAACCCGCGCGGTCATCGAGGACGGGCTGAATTTCGTCATCAGCCCCAACGATGAATACGCGGTCGAAGAGGCATTGCGCCTGAGGGAAGCGAAGGGCGGCCAGGTGACCGTCCTCTCCGTCGGCGGGGACGAAGCCCTGACCACCCTCAAGAAAGGGCTGGCCATGGGCGCCGACGAGGCCGTCCTCATCAAGGACGAGATCAAGGAATCCTACGACGGCCTCCGCGTCGCCCGGATGATCGCCCGGACCGTCGAAAAAAAATATCCCCAGTTCGACCTGCTCCTCTTCGGCAAGCAATCGGTGGGAGCGGACAACGCCCAGGTCCCGTCCATGGTCGCCGAGATGCTCGGCCTGCCCCAGGCCAACGTGGTGACCAAGCTCGAAATCGAAGGGGCGTCGGGGACCGCCCATCGGGAGATCGAAGGGGCGATGGAGAAGGTCGTCTTCTCGCTCCCGGCCGTGGTCAGCGCTCAAAAAGGGCTGAACGAGCCCCGCTACGAAACGCTCAAAGGTATCATGGCGGCCAAAAAGAAGGTCATCCCCGTCGTCACTCTCGAAGAGCTCGGCCTGACCAAGGACGACGTCGCGCCCCAGGTCGAGGTCGTGGCCTTGGAGATGCCGCCGGCGCGCCAGGCCGGAAAGATCATCCCCGGGACACCCGAAGAAGCGGCCAAGGAGCTGGCCCGGCTGCTCCGGCACGAAGCCAAGATCATCTGAGGGGAGGCGAACATGTTCCTGACATTCATCGAAACGCGCGAAGGCAAGATCAAGAAAAGCTCGCTCGAAGCCCTCAGCGAGGCGAAGCGGCGGGCCGCGGAACTCGGGACCGATGTCGGCGCGGCGCTTGTCGGCAAGGACGTGGACTGCCTCGACCCGTCGCTCTTCTCCTACGGCGCGGCCCGGGTCTTCCTCCTGGAGCACCCCGATCTGGCCTCGTATTCGGCCCAGGGATATGCCGCGGTGCTCCACGGCCTGATCCAGGAGGCCGCCCCGGAAGCGGTCTTCTTCGCCGCCACGGCGATGGGCAAGGACCTCGCTCCGAGGCTCGCGGCCAAGCTTGGCGTTGGTTTGGCCACGGATTGCACGGCCGTCGCGGTGAAGGAAGGGAAGCTCGTATTCACCCGGCCCATCTATGCCGGAAAAGCCTTCCTGACCCTCCGCCTGAAATTGTCGCCCCAGGTCGCGACGCTCAGGCCGAACGTCTTCCCGGCGGTGGCGGGCGGGACCGCGGCCGGCGAGGTCGTCAAGAAGGCGGCCGCGCTGCCCGACGGGGCGGTCAAGGGCCGCGTAGCCGAGCTGATCGTGGAGAGCGGCGCCGAGATCGACGTAACCGAAGCCGACGTCATCGTCAGCGGCGGCCGGGGAATGAAAGGACCCGAGAATTTCGCCCTGCTCAAGGACCTTGCGGCGGTCATCCCGCGCTCGGCCGTCGGCGCTTCGCGGTCGGCGGTCGACTCGGGCTGGATCGGGCACCAGCACCAAGTGGGGCAGACGGGCAAGACCGTCTCTCCCGGCCTGTACATGGCCTTTGGGATCTCAGGCGCGATCCAGCACTTGGCCGGGATGTCGTCCTCGAAGGTCATCGTCGCCGTCAACAAGGACGCCGAAGCGCCGATCTTCAAGGTGGCCGATTACGGGATCGTCGGAGACCTCTTCCAGGTCGTCCCGGCCCTCAAGGACGAATTGAAAAAGCTTTTTGAATAGGGGACAGGTACTTTGGGGACAGGTACAAAAGGGACAGGTTCTTTTTTATTCAGGTATTTTTAAGGCTTTTTTTATTGCGCTTTGTACGAAATCTTCGTTTCCCAAGGGCCGCCCGCTCTTTCCGTGTTTTTTAAAAATCGTTTTTTCTATTTCGCTCCGCGTGTCCATTAAGAATTCGGACCAATCCCCGATCTGTTCAGTCAAATAATTCTCCGATAGAAGGGCGTCTTTTGTTTTGTTGACATGTGCGCGAGCGCTTGACCATGGATATTCCTCCGCTCGTTCGACGATTCTGGCCCTAACGGGATTCAACTCGATATATCTCACAGCCGCGAAATGATATGGTTCATCCATCGGATAGGAAATGAACCTGCCTTGCCACAAAAGGCCTTTCCACCCGTTTCTTCTATTAATATAACGAGTATATTTCTTGTGTATCTCTGCAAACGCTTTAGCGAGGCTGTCTAGATATTTTGGAACGGCGACGAGATGAAGGTGATTATTCATAAGGCAATAAGCCCAGATTTCCACGCCGAATTTTTTGGCATATATCCGTAAGAGCTTCAAGTAGACTCGCTTATCTTTATCGCAAAAAAAGACGACTTGGTTCCGATTCCCTCGCTGAATAATATGGTGGGGAAATCCCGGTATAACAATCCGCGCATCCCTTGGCATAACGAGTCTTTCGATCCCTCATCACAGAATGACGGAAATATTGATTTTTTTTCTCACAGGATCCTATAATTGTTTGTGTCCCCGAAGACACTGTCCCCCTTCACGTTCCTGCCGATAATCGCGCTGATCGCATGTGCGGCCCAGCCGCAGCCGGCCGTTCCGCCGGCGCCTTCGGACCAACCGGTTCCATCGACCTATCTTCAGCCGCCCTCGGCCGCGCGGTCGGAATGGGCTTGGACAACGATTCAGGGCGAGGCCAGGACTTACCTTCAGACTTGGGACCGGCTGCAAAGGATCATGGACGAATCAGGCGTTTCCGGGCTTTCCTTGACTTTAACCCAGGCCGATTCCTGGATGGCGAACCCGGATACCTATTTTTTCGATTTCGGCCGAACGTATTCCGAAGGCGGTTCGGCGGTCGACAGCACGACGATGTTTCCGGCCCGCTGTAGATGGGCATGGAATAATGTACCAATAATGGGCACGAAAAGTGTACCACCTGGGGACTGAGAGAGTGGTATCGTCTTCTCGTCGTGAGGAGGTGGTACCCGATGATCTCCAAGGAGGT
>Ga0172371_10001788_pt1 | contig 34084 bp, 33 predicted proteins | sample Lak12m_FD_114543 | JGI IMG/M metagenome (GOLD analysis project Ga0172371, IMG submission 114543) | Freshwater microbial communities from Kabuno Bay, South-Kivu, Congo - kab_022012_12m | ecosystem: Environmental > Aquatic > Freshwater > Lake | place: Democratic Republic of the Congo: South-Kivu...
CCGTGTTCATCTGCGTGCGGAAAAGGATCGCATCCCGCGGGCATACTTGGGCGCAGATCTCACAGCCGGTGCACATTGCCGCCTCTATCTCAGCCAGTGGTCGGTGGGTATTGGCATCCAATTTCCCGGATTTACGGATCGCCGGGCAGCCAATGCGGAAGCAGAGCGTGCAGCCGTTGCACTTCTCCTCGACAACCCTGAGCGGTAACCATTCCTTGCGCTCCTCTGGCAACAGCGCGCAGGCGTGATGGGTGATCAGCACCGCCGGGCCTTCTTCCTTGAGCCATGCCTTCAGCGTCTTCTCTATGGTTGCCACATCCAGGGCGTCCACCGTCGACACGCGCGTGATACCCAGGGCGCGGACAAGCGGCTCCAGTTCGATTTGTACTGTTTCTTGCTGCTGGAGAGTCCGCCCGGTGCCGGGATTTTCCTGGTGGCCGGTCATGCCGGTGATGCGGTTATCCATGATGATGGTGATGACGTTGCTCTTGTTGTAAGCCACATTGAGCAGCGCCGGGATGCCGGTGTGGAAGAAGGTTGAATCACCCAGCACGGCAAAGTGGCGCTCGCTATCACCTGCCACTGCCGCCCCATGCGCTGTTCCGATGCTGGCGCCCATGCAGCCGCAGGTATCCTGCGCGCTGAGCGGGGGGATGACGCCCAATGTGTAGCAGCCGATATCGCCGTTGATTGGCAGTCCGATCTTGTGCAGAATATAGAGCGTACTGCGGTGCGGGCATCCGGCACAAAGGACAGGAGGGCGGCCGGGGAGAACGTCCACGCCTTGGCCCCTTTCACTTACAGGGAAAATGGGGGAGGCAGGAGGGGGTAAAAGCCCGGCCTTGACCGCCGCAGCGCGCACCGAGGCTGGGTCCAACTCGCCAATCAGTGGGAAGATCGTCTTGGTATTGGGATAATGGTTGATCCCTTCCGGAGCGTAGAGTTTTATCCCCATCAAACGCACTTGCTCCTCGATGAATGGGTCAAGTTCCTCCAGTACTACCAGGTGCTCGATGCATTCGGCGAAATGGGTCATCAACCGTTCGGGCAATGGGTATACCATGCCCAGCTTGAGCGTGCTGGCTTCAGGGAAAACTTCCCGCGCATATTGGTAGGCTACTCCTGCGGCGATGATGCCGAGGGTCCTGCCGCGCATCTCGATGCGGTTGTGGGGGAAAGTCTCTGCAAACTCGGCCAGCTTGAGGATGCGCTGCTCGATGACCGGGTGGCGCTTGCGTGCGTTGGCCGGGATCATCACATACTTGGCCGGGTTGCGCGGGTACTTCTCAATGCGTGGAGGCCGCTCCAGGCGTTCCCCCACTTCGACCAGGGTGCTGGTGTGACACAGGCGCGTTGTCAGCCGCAGCAGCACAGGTGTGTCGAACCGCTCACCCAGATCAAAGGCGGCTGCGGTCAGATCCCTGGCCTCCTGGCTGTCGGCCGGTTCAAGGCAGGGGACGCGGGCGAGCTTGGCAAACAAGCGGTTATCCTGCTCGTTCTGGGAAGAGTGCATCGAGGGGTCATCTGCCGAGATGATTACCAGTCCCGCCTCCGCACCGGTCATCGCCGCGTAAAAAAAGGCGTCTGCTGCCACGTTCAACCCAACGTGTTTCATCGCAGCCATGGCGCGCCGACCTGCATACGCCGCGCCGATGGCAGTGTCGAGAGCCACCTTTTCGTTTGGCGCCCACTCGGCATAGACGCCTGGGAAGCGGGCGAAGTATTCCAGGATTTCGGTGCTGGGCGTGCCAGGGTAGCCTGAGGCGGTAGTCACACCAGCCTCCCATGCGCCATAGGCCACCGCCTCATTGCCAGAAAGAAGACGTTTCATGTGGGCTCCTTGGGGGATCCTGTTTCTGAAGTTTTCTTATATGATTATAAAAGAAAAAATGCATGTCAGTGGGATGGAATGTCCCTTGACGTTTACCGATCCAGGGTTATAATTCAGTGATTGAATTTTGGAATTTCCGATGGAAGCCTCTCCCGACACTACCCGTGAACTAGCCTTGCTCGAAAGCATCGAGCGCGATCCCGATGTGACCCAGGCCTCGCTCGCCACCCAATTGGGCGTGGCAGTCGGCACGGTAAATTGGCACATCAGGCGGCTGATCGAAAAGGGTTATGTCAAGATCAAGCGCGCCGAGCGCAAGAAACTGCGCTACATTATCACCCCGGAGGGAATCGCCCTGCGCGCCCGCCTGACGGTGGACTTCATTGAGCAACAGTTCCACCTGTACCGCCACACACGTCAGCGCGTCCAGCAGCATCTGGAGCAGGTGCGCGCGGCCGGTTTTGACCGCGTGTGCTTGATTGGTGAAGGCGACGTGGCCGATATTTGCAAGCTGACCTGCCTTGAACAACATATCGCCATCACGCCGGAGGGTAACACGCCTACGCTCGAGGTCAGTGGCCTTAAGGTGTTATTGCACATGATAGGAGAAATGAATGACCAATAGTTTCTGGCAGGAAAAAAGGTTCATCGTGACCGGCGGGGCTGGCTTCCTCGGATCCTTCATCATCGAGAAACTCATCCAGCGTGGTGCAACGGACATCCTCGTCCCGCGCATCGAGTATTACAACCTGGTGGATCGCGACGATATCCACCGCCTGCTGGACGAAGTCATTCTCCCGCCCGAAGCGCGACCAGCCCACCTCACGCCACAGGGCTTGCATCCATCATCCTCCATCTTTCATCCTTCGGATTTGGTTATCCTCCACCTTGCCGCCCGCGTTGGTGGCATCGGTGCCAACCGCGAGCATCCCGCCGAATTCTTCTACGATAACCTGATGATGGGCGCGGAGTTGATGCACCAGGCCTGGCAGCGCGGCGTGGGCAAGTTCGTTGCTCTTGGCACAGTCTGCGCCTATCCCAAGTTCACCCACGTTCCGTTCAAGGAGGATGACCTGTGGGATGGTTACCCCGAAGAGACCAACGCGCCCTATGGATTGGCAAAGAAGATGCTTCTCGTCCAGGCGCAGGCTTATCGTGCGCAGTATGGCTTCGACGCCATTTTCCTGTTGCCGGTCAACTTGTATGGGCCTCGCGATAATTTTGACCTGCAATCCTCCCATGTCATCCCGGCTTTGATCCGCAAATGCCTGGAAGCGAACGAACGCGGCGAGAAGGAGATCGTCGTTTGGGGGGATGGTTCACCAACGCGCGAATTCCTCTACGTGGAAGATGCCGCTGAGGGCATCCTGCTTGCCACCGAGAAGTACAACGGCGCCGAGCCGGTAAACCTGGGCTCGGGCTTCGAGATTTCCATCAAGGAACTGGTCGAGATGATTGCCCGTCTTACAGGTTTTAGCGGCAGGCTGGTTTGGGATACCAGCAGGCCGAATGGACAGCCCCGCCGTGGTTTGGACGTGAGCCGCGCCAAAAGAGCCTTTGGCTTCCGGGCCACCACGACTTTTGAGGAAGGCCTGCGGCGCACGATCGAGTGGTACAAGTTGAAGATGAAGTAGTGACATCTTTAGACATTCCGCAGAAGTAGTGACTACCATTACACCTATAAATAAACCTTTTCTCGATACACTAAAAAAAAGTGAACAAACCAAAGATTCAACACAATCTGGCTGTCAAAAACGAACCCTCCATGTTGGTCATCCGCCCGGCGCGCGGCTGGACCGCGCTCAAGTTGCGCGACCTGTGGATCTACCGCGAATTGATCTTTTTCCTGACCTGGCGCGATATCAAGGTGCGCTACAAGCAAGCTGTTCTGGGCGTGGCTTGGGCCATCTTGCAGCCGTTGCTGACCATGATCATCTTCAGCATCATCATGGGTTACCTGCTTAAGGTCCCCACCGATAACGGCGTTCCCTATCCTGTGTTCAGTTTCGTAGCGCTCCTGCCCTGGCAGCTCTTTGCCGGTGCGCTGCAGCGCGCGGGAACCAGCCTGGTAGGCAACTCCAACCTGATTACCAAAGTCTACTTCCCGCGGCTGGTAATCCCCTTCTCGGCGGTTGCGGCCGGATTGATAGATTTTGCCCTGGCTTTCCTGGTCCTGCTCGGTTTGATGTTCTATTACCACCTGCATCTCACGTTAAATGTGCTTTGGCTGCCACTGCTGATGCTCCTTGCATTACTGACCGCCCTGGCCGTGGGTTTGTGGCTTTCAGCGCTCAACGTCCAGTACCGCGATGTGCAACACATGATCCCGTTCATCGTCCAGGCCTGGTTTTACGCTTCGCCAGTGGTGTACTCGGCCAACATCATCCCAAGCGCCAAGTGGCAGCTTGTTTACGCCCTCAACCCGATGGCGGGCGTGATCCAGGGCTTTCGCTGGGCACTGCTTGGCACAAAGGCGCCGGACGCCTCGCTGGCCGTCTCGACAGTGGTGGTGCTGGCGTTGCTGGTCAGCGGACTGTACTTCTTCAAGCGCATGGAACGCACATTCGCAGATATTGTCTAGGGTTGCATCGATGAGTGATATTGCCATTCGGGCAGAAAAACTGAGCAAACGCTACCGCATCGGTGCGTTGAGCCAGCGCCACGATACTTTACGCGACCAGTTGATGGACTGGGGCACGCAGGTGGCATCGCGCCTCTCACGCCGCTCGAACAATGGTGCTGGCACAGAAGCCATGAACGAGGTCTGGGCACTGAAGGATGTCTCTTTCGATGTGCAGCAGGGGCAGGTGCTGGGTGTCATCGGGCGGAATGGCGCGGGAAAAAGCACTCTACTCAAAGTGCTCTCACGCATTACAGACCCGACCGAAGGCACGGTGACAATCCGCGGCCGGGTGGGGTCGCTGCTCGAGGTGGGCACCGGTTTCCATCCCGAACTGACCGGCCGGGAAAACATCTACCTGAACGGCGCCATACTGGGCATGAAGCGAGTAGAGATCGAGCGCAAGTTCGACGAGATCGTCGCGTTCTCGGAAGTCGAGCAATTCATTGATACACCCGTAAAACGCTTTTCGTCCGGCATGTACCTGCGCCTGGCTTTTGCCGTTGCTGCCCACCTTGAACCCGAAATCCTGGTGGTGGATGAGGTGCTGGCCGTCGGCGACGCCGAGTTCCAGCGCAAGTGCCTGGGCAAGATGGGCGATGTGGCCCAACAGGGGCGCACGGTGATGTTTGTAAGCCACAACATGTCGGCCATCCTGCGCCTGACCCAGGAGACCATTGTGCTGGATAAGGGAATGCTGGTACTGCGCGCGCCCTCCAACGAAGCGGTGGATTTCTATCTCTCGGCCGGACATGCCAAAGCGGGCGAACGCTTCTGGGACCTGGACGAGGTGCCGGTCTCCGCCGCGCCCTTCCACCCGATCGCCCTGCGGCTGCGCGATTGCCACGGCCAGGTAGTGGATACGATCCGTTCCACCGAACCTTGCACCATAGAGATGGAGTACAGCCTCAGTGCGCCACTGACCGGCCTGCGCGTAGGTATCTACCTGAACACGATGCGCGGTGAGGCGGTCTTTACTTCTTTCGATACCGATGATCCGGCGTTGTTCGAGCGGCATACAAGCCGCCAGGCTGGTCATTACATCAGCAAGTGCAATGTCCCGGCCGATACGCTCAACCAGGGACGTTATTCGCTGGGTGTCAACGCAAGCTCGTATCGAATCAGGCGTTACTTCGAGGATGAGCAGGCGCTTGATTTCAACGTGGATGTTGTTGGCGCACCGGGGATCCAGTGGTCGGAACCGCGCCAGGGTGTCGTCCGTCCGCGCCTGGAATGGAAGATCGAGGCTGCTTCGTGAGCGCCGGAAAGTTTTCGCTCAAGAGATTGGTAAGAAATTTGCCAGTGAGTATGGAGACCCTTGCCCTGTTGGGACCAAAGCCGAGGGCACGTACGAGACGTTATAACCTCAGCTATCTGCGCAAGATATTACCAGACGCCTGCGACCAGATACGACCTTATGCAAATGCTGCTCAACCCGGCAAGCGGGTCCTCATTTTTTCCACTTTGCATTATTGGATTCGACACTCAACGATCCTGGGGTTGGCGTTGGTTGGACTTGGATATAAGGTCACCCTCGTTTATTTGCCCTTGCCTGATTGGCGCAGGCGGTTCAATAGATTCGAGAATATGCGGCACTCAATAAGTACGCAAAGTACGCTGGAACCAGCCAGGGCACTGATGGAGTTCGTAAACCTGTTCAATGTGCAACCAGAAAAAGAACTGCCACCCCAATTGGGGAATGCGGTTGATTCGGTCTCAATTCATGATACACAATATACCTTCGAGAGCGAAGAAGTGAAATTGGAATCAAATTTTTACCGCCTGCGTCGGGAAAGTAATAACCGCGCCGCCTGCGCGCTCTTGGCGTGGTTGCGCTCAAATCCTGTGGATGTGGCCCTCATCCCGAATGGAGCGAATGTGGAGTTTGGGGCGGCCTTTCGCACAGCACGCTACCTGGATATTCCGACGGTCACTTATGAGTTCAGCGAGGATCGAGGCCAGATCTGGCTGGCACAGAACGAGGAGGTTGTCCGCCAAAATACTGACCCGCTCTGGCAGGCACGCGGTCAATTACCGCTGACCGCCAGGCAACGCCAGGAGATCGAGGATCTGGAAAGCGCCCGGCGCGGCGCGCGAACTTTTGGCATGTCTGACCGCCTCTGGCAGGATGTGCCCGCGGGGAGCATCGGGCAGACGCGAGCCGCCCTTGGGCTGAACAACCGCCCGGTCATCCTGCTTGCCACCAACGTGATCGGCGATAGTTTGACTTTGGAGCGCAGTATTTTCAGCAGCAGCATGAGCGAGTGGATCACGCGCACTGTCCAGTACTTTGCCAAACATACAGATGTTCAATTAGTGATCCGGATTCATCCAGGAGAAAGATACTCGAAAGGTTTTTCGGCGATTGAGGTCGTCAATAAGGTTGAGAAGCAATTACCGGAAAATATCCATGTGGTTGGACCTCTGGAGAAAGTCAATACCTATGATGTTATGAAACTGACGACTCTGGGATTGGTCTATACCACCACCACCGGTCTGGAAATGGCAATGGATGGCATCCCGGTCGTCGTTGCAGGTGAAACGCATTACCGTAAACGCGGTTTTACGTTCGACCCCAATACCTGGAGTGAATACTTCGAAACCCTCGATAGCCTCCTTGCCAATCCAGCCCGTTATCGTCTGAAGGGTGAGCAAATAAATACGGCCTGGAATTATGCCTACCGTTTTTTCTTTGAGTTCCCGCGTCCATTTCCCTGGCGAGTTGTTCAATTCTGGAAAGACTATGAAGTTTGGCCCATGGCGCGCGTATTCAGTGATGAAGGACAGGCGCAGTTCGGTAATACATTCCGTTATCTTGCCGGGGAGCCATTGGACTGGTCGAGGATCTGATGATTTATATGTATTTTGAGCTGGAGGTGGAACGTGGATCTTAGCCATTTGCGCGATTCCCCAATCTTCATTTGCGGGCATCCGAAATCAGGTACGACATTGGTTAGAGCGATTCTGGATTCCCATCCCCAATTGGTAGTTTATCCGGATGAATCTTCTTTCTTTCAGGGCTTTGTCTTTGAGGTGGCCGACCGCAGTCCGGATAAGAAGTTATCCCTGGCGCAACGATATCTGTTGCACTTTTTCGAGGCGGAAAACGGATCCAGAGAGCAGCTTTATACCACCTATGCGCGAACGTGTGACATAATGTGCCAGTTGATTGAGAATATTGGTTATAGACATGATGGCGATCTTCTCAGCGCTGCCATTCTCGCTTACGGACAAGCACATGATTTATTAACACCAGAAAGCTGCCATTGGGTTGAAAAGACTCCCTATAATGAGTTTTATGCCGATGATATATACGCGTTATGGCCCGAGGCGTATTGTATCCATATCGTACGGGATCCGCGTGACAATTACACTACATACTATCGCAAACATCAGACCCTGGAAATTGAAAAATTCGCATTAGGATGGAATGCAAGCTTGAAAGTTGGCTTGCACAATCAGAATCGCTTTGGTTCAAAACGCTACCTCATCCTCCGTTATGAGGACCTAACCCAAGACCCGGGGGGGCAAATTTCGCTAATTGTGGATTTCTTGGGCATCCGCGACGACAAGAGTCTACGCCTTCCCTCTCGTGGTGGGGTGGCTTGGCAAGGCAATTCGATGTTCGGGGACAAGTTCACTGACATAAGTAAGAAGCCTTTGGAGAGATGGAAACAATATTTATCACCACAGGATGCAGGTAGGATCGAGGTGCTGTGCGGCTCGTTGATGAAAAAAATGGGATACTCTTATCAAAAGAGATTGAACTTTGGACAATACCTTCGCGTTATTTATTGGAGCTTCAAGCAAGCACGTGAGGTGCCCAGCGTGGTCACCAAGGCGTTGAAAAGAAACTTTGGTGTGCTTCCTCGATGACTTTTAAGATGTCTCACTTGAGAGCTTCGAAACATGCTGCGAAAGTCTTCTTTGTCACGCTTGCACTTTGACAAGTGGTGCAGCGAAGCGCCGAGTAATGCAAAATGATCACTTTGGACAGAATTAGATTTCGGAGGTGGAAAATGATTATTAACGATCCCTATATGGGTTGGGCAAGGTTTCGCAAGGAGCCTTTACTGGTCATATATTGGTATTTCCATCGCCTTACTGGTTATTGGCGAGGAAATCCATCGTTCATAATCATCGGTGTACAGAAAGGAGGAACTACATCGCTGTTCAACTACCTGGTGCAACATCCAGATGTTAAACGCCCCTTCCGAAAGGAGATCAAATACTTTGATTGCAATTACACGGAAGGATTTTCCTGGTACCGGGCTCACTTCCCGCCGAAGATGAAGTTGAGGGAAGGAATAATGACCGGGGAGGCCAGTCCTCATTACTTTCCTCACCCACTGGCGGCCGAGCGTATTGCCCAGAAATTCCCGAAGATTAAATTTGTCCTACTGCTACGCAACCCGGTAGACCGGGCTTATTCCTCCTACCAGCATATGGTCCGCGTGGGGAACGAACCGCTTTCATTCGAGCAAGCCATCGAAGAGGAACCAGCTCGCTTGGCTGGCGAGGAAGAAAAGATCATCGCGGATGTGAATTATCCACTTTTCAAATACATGAGTTATACATACCTGACACAGGGTTTGTATCTCAAGTATTTCAAACACTGGTTCAATATTTTTCCGAGAGAGCAGTTCTTGATTCATAAAAGTGAGGATCTATATACGTATCCTATGGAAACATATAAAGCGACATTGGATTTCCTGGGTCTTCCCGCCTGGGAACCAAAAGACTTTTCGATATTCAAGCAGGGACAATATGACACCATGTTGCCCGCCACGCGTAAAAAACTTGTCGAATTCTTTGCACCACACAACAAACAGCTCTATGCCTTCCTGGGCAGGGATTTCGGGTGGGAAGAATGATGACGAACTGGAAAGATAAGGTTGTCCTCGTCACCGGTGGCACCGGTTCCTTCGGCAGGAAGTTCGTCGAGATCATGCTGAAGGAGTTTCACCCCAGGAAGCTCATCGTCTACAGCCGCGACGAGCTGAAGCAGCACGAGATGCGCGTCGCCGGCTTCGACCACCCATCGCTGCGTTACTTCATCGGCGATGTGCGCGACCAGGAACGCCTGCGCCGCGCCATGCACGAAGTGAACATCGTCGTTCATGCTGCCGCGCTCAAGCAGGTGCCCGCCTGCGAGTACAACCCGATGGAGGCCATCAAGACCAACATCATGGGCACCAGCAATGTGATCGAGGCTGCGCTGGATGCTGGCGTGGAGAAGGTAATGGCGCTCAGCACCGACAAAGCTGTCAACCCGGTCAATCTCTACGGCGCAACCAAGCTGGCTGCCGAAAAGCTTGTGGTGCAGAGCAATACCTATGCCGCCGGAACGGCCACCCGTTACGCTTGCGTCCGCTACGGCAATGTGGTCGGCAGCCGCGGCAGCGTGGTGCCGGTCTTCATCCAGCAGCGGGCGAGCGGCAAGCTGACCATCACTGACGAGCGCATGACGCGCTTCTGGCTTTCGCTGGAGCAGGGCGTCCACTTCGTCATCCGCTGCATTGAGCAGATGCACGGAGGCGAGGTCTTCGTGCCGAAGATCCCCAGCATGAAGGTGAGCGAGCTGGCGCGCGCCATTGCCCCCGATGCGACGGTCGAGATCATCGGCATCCGCCCGGGCGAGAAACTGCACGAGGTGCTCATCTCAGAGGACGAGGCGCGCACCGCCGTTGAGCTGGAAGATATGTTCGTCGTCCTGCCCGCCGGGAGGATGTGGTTCGTCTACGATTGGAAATCGCGCGGCAAGGACCTGCCGGATGGTTTCCGCTATGCCTCTGATACCAACTCCGAGTGGCTCGATCCCGCTCGCATCCGCGAGTACATCGCGCCGTTCGATAAGTCGTATGCCAATGGCAACTAACGCCGCGCCACCCGACATTCGACACTCGACACAGGATATATGGCCCGTCTTTTGATTACCGGAGCAAGCGGGTTGCTGGGGCTTAACCTGGCTTTGGCTGCCCACGAACAGCATACCGTCATCGGCGTGGATCGTTGTAGGCTGGCAGGAGTCCCGTTTGAGCTGATGTGCGCAGACTTGCTGGATGCGGGTGCGGTGGACTCCATTCTCGATACGGCGCGACCCGAGTGGCTGATCCACTGCGCCGCCCTCGCGGACGTGGATGCTTGCGAGGCAAATCCAAACCTGGCGCACCGCCTGAATGCTGGCTTGCCCGGTAAATTGGCCTCCGCCTGCGCCCGGCGCGGCATCCGTCTGGTTCACCTCTCTACCGACTCGGTCTTCGATGGGATGAAGGAGGATGTCTACACCGAGGCCGAAGCGCCCAACCCGCTTGGAGTCTACGCGGAAAGCAAGTTGCACGGCGAGCAGGCAGTGTTTTCTGTCAATCCGCTGGCGGTTATTGCACGCGTGAATTTCTTTGGCTGGAGCCTCAGCGGCATACGTTCCATCGCGGAGTTCTTCTTCAATGGTTTGAGCGCCAAAAAGCCATGCAACGGCTTCACCGATATCTGGTTCTGCCCATTGTTCGTCGGTGACTTGGGCGCGATCCTGCTAAAGATGCTGGAAAAAGGCCTCTCGGGCTTGTACCATGTCGTCGGTTCCTATGCGCTGACAAAGTACGAGTTCGGCGTCCGCCTGGCCCGGCAGTTCGGTTTTGAAGAGCGACTGGTCATCCCCATCTCGGTCGAAGACTCCGGTTTGAGGGCACGGCGTTCTCACAACCTGCGCCTGTCAATTCACAAGTTATCCACCGCACTGGGTGAAGAAATCCCCGGCGTTTCCACCGGTCTGCAGAAGTTATATACACAGTTCCAACAAGGTTATCCACAGATAATGCGGAGTTATCAACAGGTAGTAACGACTTAAGTAGTTACTACGCACAGGAGCGACCATGGACATCAAAATCGGCAACCGCCTTATTGGTCCCAATCACCCAACCTACTTCATCGCCGACATCGCCGCCAACCACGATGGCAGCTTGGAGCGGGCCAGGATGTTGATCTGCCTCGCAAAGGAAGCCGGGGCGCAGGCTGCCAAGTTTCAGAATTTTGATGCCCCCAAGATCGTCTCGGATTACGGCTTTGCGCATATGAATGCCCAGGTCTCGCACCAGGCATCATGGAAGAAATCCGTGACCGAGGTCTACCGCGCCGCATCCATCCCCTTCGAGTGGACATCGCATCTGAAAGCGGAATGTGACCGCGTTGGCATGGATTTCTTCTCCGCGCCATATGATTTTGAAGCCATTGACCACCTCGATCCTTACGTCCAGATGTACAAGGCCGGCTCCGGTGAGATTGATTGGATTGAGGCGTTGGAGCGCATGGCACGCAAGGACAAGCCTTTTTTCGTCGCCACCGGTGCCTCGACCATCGGCGAGGTTCAACGCGCCGTTCATGCCATCTTGAAGGATAACAAGCAGCTGGTGTTGATGCAGTGCAATACGAACTACACCGCCAGCCCCGAAAACTACGATTACCTGCACCTGAACGTGCTGAAGACATACGCCACCATGTTCCCGGAGGTGATCCTGGGTCTCTCTGACCATACCCATGCCCTCGCTCCCATTCTTGGCGCAGTAACGCTCGGCGCTCGCGTCATCGAGCGCCACTTTACAGATAGCAATGACCGCGAAGGTCCCGACCATAAGTTTGCCATGAACCCGCAGAACTGGGCGAAGATGGTTGAGGAGACGCGCCTTCTTGAACGCGCCCTTGGCTCGCCGGATAAGTTCATTGCGGGCAATGAGCACGAGACACTGGTGGTCCAGCGTCGTTGTTTGCGCACTGCCCGCGAAATCAAAGCTGGCGAGACCTTCACCCGCGAGATGATTGATGTGCTGCGTCCCGCCACGCCTGGCGCGATCAAACCGCATGAAATCCAATCTGTCATAGGCACAAAAGCGCTGAGCGACATGCCCAAGGGCAAAGAGTTGCGCTGGATCGATTTGGGTGCGTAAGGGCGAAGTGTGGAGTGCGTTCTTGTGCGAGGTGAGATTTGAGCATTCGGCGTTTTGAAGACATTCACGCCCGGCAGGAAGCCCGTTTGCTGGTCAAGAAAATTTGCTCGCCGGCAAGTGAAGGAGCATTCGTGAAGGATTTTCACCTGCGCGACCAGATCTGTGGCGTAGCCATTTCAGTAATGGCCAATATTGTTGCAGGGTTTGATTGTGATTCAAACACCGAGTTCACCCGTTTTCTCGGCATCGCCAGGCGCTCCGCCGTTGAAGTACAATCCCTCCTTTATACTGCAATGGATGTTGGCAACATTACGCCAGAACAGTTAAAAGCCAATTGCGAACAGGCAGGGAAGATAAAAATGTTTATAAGTGCGTTCAAGTCTGCCATGCCGAAGGAATATTAACGCACCTCGCGCTCCGTATTAATAAAAATCATGCGAATCATTTATTGTAGTTTGGATTACACTCCTCACGACCATCGCTTCCTCTCTGCCCTCGCAGAGACCGAACACGAGGTGTTTTATGTCCGCTTGCAACGAGGTTTGCGACAAATCGAAGACCGGCCTGTTCCAGGGAAAGTCGAGCAGGTGCAGTGGGCGGGCGGGCGGAAACCTTTCGCATGGAAAGACCTGCTGTGGTTGGCATCAGACTTTCAACGCGTGACACGCCAGATCAAGCCTGACCTCATTCACGCCGGACCGATCCAGACCTGTGGCCTTATCGCAACAATGTCGGGCTTCCACCCACGTTTGACCATGTCGTGGGGCCACGACCTGTTGCAAGATGCTGACCGCAACTGGAGGCTGAAACGAATCACGCAGTACGTATTACGCACAACGGACCACTTCATCTGCGATTGCGAAACGGTACAGCAGAGAGCCATCGCTGTTGGTATGAACCCCGGGCGCATCAGCGTATTCCCTTGGGGCGTTGATCTCCACCACTTCACTCCCGCCGATACTCCTCACTCCTCACTTTTCACTATCCTCTCGATCCGTTCCTGGGAACCCCTCTACGGTGTGGATGTGATCGCCAGGGCATTCGTCCAGGCAGCGAAACAGCGACCCGAAATGCGGTTGGTAATGCTCGGTGGCGGCTCGCAGGAAGATATGATTCGGCAAGTGTTTACCGATGCTGGCTTGACAAAGCGCGTCCACCTTGGCGGGCAGGTTGGTCAAAGCGAACTGCCACGCAATTACCATATGGCTGATCTATACGTTAGTGCCTCCCACGTAGATGGATCATCCGTTTCCCTGATGGAAGCGCTTGCCTGCGGATTGCCCAGCCTGGTCTCGGATATCCCTGCCAACCGGGAATGGATAAACGAAGGCGTAAATGGCTGGCTCTTTGCAGATGGCGATGCGGATGCGCTGGCCGGAGCCATTCTGCGGGTATACGACGAACGCCAGAGCCTGGCCGGAATCCGGCAAGCAGCCCGCGCCACGGCGGTGGAACGCGCAGATTGGAAAAAGAACTTCCTGACTTTGCTACGCGCCTACGAGCGGACCTTGCGCGTTACCCAGAAGATGTAATGAGGTGATTAAATGCCATCCAAGAAAACCACCCAGCTCGACCTTTGGCGGTCCGATTTTGGCAGGGCTTACACAGACCGCAACCTCCATGGTTTCCTCGAGCGCAAAACGGCCTTCCAGACGATGATAGGAGATTTGGAGGTCAATGAGATCCTTGAGGTGGGTTGCAACCAGGCTGGCAACCTGGCGGTGCTGGCAGGATTGCAACCGAATTATCATCTGACGGGAGTGGAGCCAAATGACTATGCCCGCAGCCTGGCTCCGAACGAGGATGAACGCATCCGAGTCCTGCCGGGGACAGCCTTCGAGCTTCCCTTCCTGGATGCCACTTTCGATCTGGTCTTCACCTCCAACGTGTTGATCCACATCGCCCTGGCCGACCTGCCATTGGCCATGCAGGAAATCTATCGGGTGAGCCGCCGTTATATCCTGGCCATCGAGTATTACGCAGAACAGGAAACGGAGATCTTCTACCGTGGCCATACCAGCTCGCTATGGAAACGGGATTTTCGAAAGCATTTCGAAGACCTGTACCCCTCACTACGATTGCAGCGCCACGGCATTTGGGATATGTCGGTTGGTTTCGATGATTCCACCTGGTGGTTATGGGAAAAATGAGGACCATAGCCATCATACAAGCGCGTATGGGCGCGACCCGGCTGCCGGGGAAAGTACTGCTGCACATCGCCGGGCAGCCAATGCTCGTTCGTGTGGTCGAGCGGGTGCGGCATGCCACGCTGCTGGATGGCTTCATGGTGGCGACCACCACCGAGGTCCAGGACGAACCGGTGGCAGAATTGTGCCGGGCGCGCGGCTATCCCTGCTTCCGCGGCAGCCAACAGGATGTCCTCGATCGTTACTACCAGGCTGCCCGTCAGATCGACGCACAGGTCGTCGTCCGCATCACCGCAGATTGTCCAGTGATTGATCCGCAGTTGATTGATGAAATGGTTCAAATCGTCCAATCGTCACTCGTCAATCGTCAACCATCGCTTGATTTTGCCGCCAATCGGCTGCCCCCACCCTGGAGCCGCACCTACCCCATTGGTCTGGATGTGGAGGTTTGTACCTTCATTGCATTGGAGCGGGCTTGGCGGGAAGCCGACCAACCCTACCAGCGCGAACATGTCATGCCCTACCTTTATGAAGGCGCGTCACCCGATACTCATCTCCCGTTCCTCGTTACCCGTCACTCGACAATCACCACCGGCTCCACCCCGCGCGGCTTCCATATCGCCCTGCTCAACCACGATCCCGATTACGGCGCGCTACGCTGGACGGTGGACACGCCCGAAGATTTGGAGCTTATCCGCCAGGTGTATGGTCGCTTTGGAGGCCGCGATGACTTTGGCTGGCAGGAGATACTAACGCTTTTCGACGGCGAGCCGGAGCTTGCCAGGCTCAATGCTGGAATACAAGCCAAAAGAATGAAAGATGCAGAAAAAAGTGAAGGAGAAACACATGTCCAAAATTAAAGTGCTCGTTACTGGCGCCGGCGGTTTCATCGGTCATCATTTGGTCACCTACCTGATGGAGAAAGGTTACTGGGTGCGCGGCGTGGATCTCAAGGTTCCCGAGTTCAGCATGGTGGATGCAGACGAGTTTGAACTGCTTGACCTGCGCCGCTGGGATGCTTGCTTGCAAGCCACGCGTGGTATTGAAGAAGTATATGGCTTGGCCGCAGATATGGGCGGGATGGGTTTCATATCTTCCCATCATTCCGAAATACTACACAACAATTCGTTGATTAACACCCACACATTGGAAGCCGCCCGTATCAACGGAGTGAAACGCTATTTCTATACCTCGTCTGCCTGCATCTATCCCGAATTCAAGCAGATGGACGCAAATGTCACTCCGCTTAAGGAGGAGGATGCTTACCCCGCCCAGCCGCAGGATGCCTACGGCTGGGAGAAACTGGTGATGGAACGGTTGTGTACCCACTATCGCGAGGATTATGGGCTGGAGACGCGCATCGTCCGCTTCCACAATATCTTCGGTGTGGAAGGCACCTGGGATGGTGGGCGCGAGAAAGCCCCTGCGGCACTCTCGCGCAAAATTGCCGTCGCCAGGCTGACCGGTAAACATGAGATCGAGATGTGGGGTGATGGCGGGCAGACGCGTTCCTTCTGCTATATTGATGACTGTCTCGAAGGGATCTACCGCCTGATGCGCTCGGATTACCATTTTCCGCTCAACCTGGGGCAGGATCGCCTGGTGACGATCAACGAGCTGGCATACATGATCGCCAGGATAGCCGGCATCGAGATCAGCATCAAACATATTGCCGGGCCTCAAGGCGTGCGCGGTCGCAACTCGGACAACTCCAAGCTGCGAGAAGTTTTGAATTGGGAGCCAAAGATCTCGCTCGAAGACGGTTTGAAGCGCACGTATGCCTGGATCGAGCAGCAGGTGGCGAAGAAACTCGGCTTGCCAATCCCGAGATAAGAGCGGAGCACGAAATCTCCGGATTTCGGATACCGCTGAACGAGGTTAATGAATGTCTTTTTTAACTGTCTTCACGGCGCCCAAGCCGTTCACCAATCCTCACATCAACATCATCCAGCGCAACGCCATTCAATCTTGGATACGGCTGGAGGATACTTCCGTGATGCTGCTCGGGGATGAGCCCGGCATCCGCGAGGCTGCAGGCGAATTCGGGGTGAAACACATCCCCGAGGTGGCGCGCGACGGAAAGGGTGTCCCCACGGTGCGCTCCGTGATGGCGCAGGGCCACGCCTTCAGTGACAGTCCCGTGCTTTGTTATGCCAACGCTGACATGATCTTGATGTCGGACCTGGCCCTCGCAGCGCGTCAAGCATCGGCGCAGACCGGGGATTTCCTCATGGTCGGCCAGCGTTGGGATTTGGATGTGCCTGAGCCGTTGGATTTCTCCGCCGGTTGGGAGGAACGCCTGCGCCTCGAGGTCGCGCAGCGTGGTAAATTCTATAATCCGTGGGGCATTGACTACTTCATCTTTCCCCGTCATCTCTACTCTGAGGTGCCTGATTTTACCATTGGCCGGCCGGCATGGGATAACTGGATGATCTACCATGCCTTGACCACCTGGAAACTGGCTCTCGATGCAACGCGCTCCGTGCTGGTCGTTCACCAGAACCACGATTACTACCACCTGCCTGGCAACAGACCTCCATACGGTTCGGACGTTGCCAAGTCCAACTTGACCAAAGCGGGTGGAAGGAAGAATGTTCGCCATATCATGGATGCCAATAAAGAACTGATCAATGGAAAGATCTGTCCTACTCGATCCCGTTTTGTACGTCTCCTCCGTCGCTTGGAACGCAGCCTGATCACCGAGCAAGAGGCGGGTTGGCGCTGGAGATTGGCGCTCGTGCTAAGCGGTTGGCAGCGCCCACTGGCAACCCGGCCCAGGAGATGAACATGCGTGTTGGACAAAACCCGGCCTTGTTCATAGAGAATGTGGCTCAACCCGCCGAGATCACGGTGGCTGTGGTCAACTGCATCCCGATCCTGAGTGGGTACCACGAGCAGGGCTTGGCGGTGCTGGAGATGGCGCTGGAGAGTCTGAACGCCACCCGTGAGGCTGCGCATCCCTATGATGTGATGGTCTTCGATAACCGCTCCTGTGCTGAGGTGCGCACCCACCTCCAAAATGCCAGCCAGCAGGGCAAGATCCAGTACCTGGTGCTTTCGGATACCAACATCGGCAAAATCGGCGCATGGAACTTTATGTTCGGCGCGGCAGCAGGGAAATACATCGTCTTTGCTGATGGCGATGTGGCCTTCCGCCCGGGCTGGCTTTCGGCTTCGCTGGCGCTATTTGAAGCATTCCCAAATGTGGGCATGGTGTCTGCCCGTCCACTGCGCACACCGATGGAGTTTTCCACAGCCACATTGGAATGGGCCACGCAGGCTGGTGTGCTGGAAGAAGGTCATTTCCTGGATTGGGAGATCTTCTGGGAGCATATGGAAAGCCTTGGACGGGACGAGGCTGCCTCACGTTTGGAATATAACACCGGCAGCGAGTACCGCCTGAATTTTGGTGGGCAGAAGGCTTTTATTGGCGCGGTGCATTTCCAGTTCATGGCGCGGCGGGAGGTTCTTCAACAGATCATCCCGCTGCACTCAGCGCAGCCGATGCGCGGCGAACGCGCCCTGGATGTTGCCATTAATGGAATGGGACTGCTGCGGCTGACGACCGAAAAGCCGCTCGTCCGACACCTGGGCAACGTGCTGCCCCCTGCTCAGATGCTGCCCGCTCTTGCCTCCCGGCGGAAATCCCTGCTGAAACGGATGTTGCACCTGCCGGGTATCCGCCACTTCCTGCTGTGGCTGCAAAACCGGATCTTCCGGCTTTATTTTTCGAATGTTGATTGACTTGCTGGAAAAGAACGAATGACGAAACGCGTTTTCATCACCGCTGACCACGGCTTGGCGCTTGTCTATTTCTTGCAATCCGACACCCTCTCGGCGCTTCTGAGCGACGGGGTGGAAGTAGTCCTTTTTACCGATGACGAGGCCCGCCCGGTCATCAAGAAACGCTTTGGCCAGCCCGGCTTGATCATCGAAGGCTTGCGCATTGACCGGTGCAGGTTGTACTCCGAAACCAGATTTTCTTTCATTCAGCGTTGGCTTCACCTGTTTCGATACGTTGGCGGCTCGCAGCGCGTCAATGGTACCGCCATGGATGGCAACTATCGCCTCGCGGAGACGGGCATCCTTGGGCGTGGGCGGGTGGTTTTGCCTTTTATGCGGTTCATCATTTGGCTCATGCGCCGTTCTCGGCTTGTGCGGGATATCTTTGTACATGCACAGAATCTTTTTAAGCCGAATATCTACGCTGATTTGTTCGAGCGTTATCAACCCGCCATGGTGATAGCCAGCACTCCCGGCTGGCGCTTCGACCGCTACCTCATTCGCGAAGCCGCCGCCCGCCACATTCCGACTGTTGCTGTTATTGTCGGCTGGGATAACCCATCCAGCTACAGGCTCTCTGGCGCGCCGGTGGACTATGCAACCTGCTGGTCTGACATCCAGAAGGAAGAACTTGTTCTCGGGGCGGATTGGAAACCGGAAAAAGTACATATTGGCGGCATCCCCTCCTATGACGGTTATTTTAAGCGTAGTTGGATCATTCCACGCGAGCAATACTTTCACCAACATGATCTCGACCCAAAGCGAAAATTGCTCGCATATGCCTGCAGTTTCGAGACCTTTCATCCAAATTTTCCCAATATCGCGGCCATTGTGGAACTCGTTAATGGAGAAAAACTTGCCGAACCCTGCCAATTGCTCATCCGTTTACACCCAAATCACTTCATCAAGGGTTCGCGCTTCGAAGGCGAAGCCAATAGCGTGCGTGAGTTCATCAAAGGGTTGCCATATATCCATATCGTGGAGCCTGTATCCCTGGGCGGCGGGTTGGGTCATTATTCCGGCGAAGATATGCCTGAAAAAACATCCATGATGGCCTGGTCCGACGTGTTCCTCACCGTTTATTCCACGATGGTTGTCGAGGCTGCCATCCACGACCGGCCTATTGTTAGCGTAACGATTGATAAACCCGGTGGCTGGAACATGAAGGGCGTGTACTCTTTGCCGCTCACAGCCATTGGGGAATGGCCTACCCACCAGCGCTTTCGCAAGGCCGGAGCCGGGCGGGTGGCTGCCAGCCAGGAACAGGTGCGCGAACTTGTCAATTTCTACCTGCTGAATCCATCTGCGGACCGCGAGAAACGCCGTCAGTTCGTTGCTGATGAATGCACTTTCACCGATGGCAGCGCCGGAAAACGCACTGGCGAATACCTGCTCTCTCTCTTCAAAGGAACAAGATGAAATTCCTCATCGCCGGGCTTGGCTCCATTGGCCGCCGCCACCTGCGCAACCTGCGGACGCTGGGCGAGCAGGATATCCTGCTCTACCGGACAGGTTATGCCACCCTGCCAGAAAATGAACTTGCTGGTTTGCCGGTCGAAACCAGCTTGCACCGCGCCCTGGAGCTGAAACCTGACGCCGTTATCGTTGCCAATCCCACCTCCTTGCACCTGGATATTGCCATCCCGGCGGCGGAGGCGGGTTGCGCCATCTTGCTCGAAAAGCCCATCTCGCACTCGCTGGAAGGTGTGGATCGGCTTGCAGCAGCTGCTGAGAAAAGCGGCAGCCGCATTCTGGTGGGATTCCAGTTCCGTTTTCATCCTGCGCTGCGTAAAGCAGCTGAACTCTTGAGCAAAGGCGCACTTGGGCGCGTCCTTTCTGTCCGCGCCCACTGGGGCGAATACCTGCCAGGTTGGCATCCCTGGGAAGATTTCAGGAAGAGCTACGCTGCCCGTGGTGATCTGGGTGGCGGCGTGATCCTGACCCTTTGCCATCCACTCGACTATCTCCGAATGTTGCTCGGAGAAGAGGTCCAGGCGGTATGGGCGTTCACTGGCGCGATGAATTTTGGCTTGCAGGTGGAGGACGCGGCAGAAATTGGCTTACACTTTTCTGGCGGTACGATCGGCAGCGTGCATCTCGATTACAACCAACAACCCGGGGCTCACCACTTGGAAATCGTCGGCTGCGATGGCACCTTGACCTGGGATAATGCCACCGGCTTGCTGCGCCGTTACGTGCCCGGTAAGAAGGATTGGGAGGATTTTCCCACCCCAGAAGGCTTCGAGCGGAACGCCCTGTTCCTCGAGGAAATGGGCCACTTCATCCGTGTCGTGCGCGGCGAGGAAACACCGCTCTGCACGTTGGATGACGGCAGACGCGCCCTCGAGCTGGTGCTGGCGGCTCTTCGCTCGTCGCGAGAAGGTAAAATGATCGAATTGGAGAAAGAATGACCATCCTGGATAAATTTGACTTGCATGGCCGCGTCGCGGTCGTAACCGGCGGGGCGGGCTTGCTGGGGAACCAATTCTGCCAGACGCTGGCCGAGGCCGGGGCGGCGGTCGTTGTGGCGGACCTGGCACAGGGTTCCGCGCGCAGCCTGGCCGAGGTGTTGGCCCGGGCCGGGCACAGCGCCGCCTCCTTCCCCGTGAATGTCACCGACCCGGTTTCCTGCACCGCGCTCGTCGAAAAGACACTGAAAGAGTTCGGACGGCTGGACATCCTGGTCAACAGCGCCGCCTCGACCCGAAGTTCGACGCCACGGCGTTGGCGAAGGGCATTGCCCCCGGCAGCTTCGAGGATTACCCGCTTGATCAGTGGCGGGCTGCGCTGGATGTCAACCTGACCGGCCTGTTCCTGGTGACGCAGGCGTGCGTAAAGCCGATGCTGGCGCAGGGCAAGGGCAGTATCATCAACATCGGCTCCACCTACGGGCTGAACGGCCCCGACCAGCGCATTTACATAAAGGATGGCAAGCGGGTGGCATATAAGCCTGTCTATTACACGGTGACGAAGGGAGGCGTCCTCGGTTTTACCAGGTATCTCGCCGCGTATTATGCCGGCACCGAGATCAGGGTGAATACGCTCTCACCCGGCGGTGTGTTCAACGACCACGATGAGGTCTTTGTCAGGAATTACTCCGCAAAGACCATCCTCGGACGCATGGCGCGCAAGGACGAGATGAGCGGCGCCCTTCTTTTCCTTGCCTCGGATGCCTCGTCGTATATGACCGGCGGTAACCTGGTGGTGGATGGAGGCTGGACGGCATGGTAGAGGTACTCGCCCTCATTCCCTCCCGTGGCGGCTCGAAAGGCATTCCACGCAAGAACATCCGCCCGTTTGCTGGATATCCGCTCATCGCGTGGAGCATCGCCGCCGCGCGGCAGGCTGAGACCGTAACGCGAACGATTGTCAGCACCGATGATGAGGAGATCGCTGCGCTGGCCCGTTCCTTCGGCGCCCAGACGCCGTTTATGCGCCCGGTGGAGTTCGCCCAGGATAACACCATCGACTTGCCGGTTTTCGTCCATGCCTTGAAATGGTTGGCTGAAAACGAAGGTTATTGCCCGGACGTGGTGGTGCAGTTGCGCCCAACATCACCCATCCGCCCGCGCCGTTGCGTGGATGATGCCGTGAGTATCCTGTTGGCGCATCCCGACGCCGATTGCGTGCGCGGCGTGGTAACCGCGGGACAGAATCCCCACAAGATGTGGCGTTTACCTGGCGGTGGGAATGCCCCGATGCAAAACTTGCTCGATGTCCCTGGCATTGCCGAACCGTACAACGCCCCGCGCCAATGCCTGCCACCGGTCTACTGGCAAACCGGCCACATTGACGCCATCCGCACCGCGACCATCCTCGAAAAAGGTTCGATGAGTGGCCCGGTCGTCTATCCACTGGTCATTGACCCCCGCTATACGGTGGACCTGGACAACCTGTGGGATTGGGCGAAGTACGAGTGGCTGGTCTCGTCCGGCGATTTGGAGATGGTCTGGCCGGGCAAGCCACCTCGTCCATTGCCGGAGAAGATCGAACTGGTCGTGCTGGATTTCGATGGCGTGGTGACCGATAATCTTGTCTGGACAGACGAAAACGGGCGTGAGATGGTGGCTGCCTCCCGCAGCGACAGTATGCACCTGCGCACCCTGCGAGAGATGGGGGTCGATGTTGTCATCCTGTCCTCCGAGCCCAATCCGGTGGTCACGGCGCGTGCGCAGAAGATGGGCATCAGTGCCGTGCAGGGGGTGGGCATCCGCGAAAAGGGTGCTGCCTTGAAAAAACTGCTCGAAGAGCGTAATGCAGATCCGGCGCATGTTGTCTATCTTGGGAACGACATCAATGATCTGCCCTGCTTCGGGCAGGTCGGTTTTGCCGCGGCGGTGGCTGATTCCTATCCCGAAGTGACGCGCGCCGCCGATCTCGTCCTTGCCCGCCGCGGCGGATACGGCGCGGTGCGCGAGCTGTGCGAGTTGATCTTGGAGAAACTTGCCACGGATGAACACAAATAAACACAGATTATCCTTTTTTTATCTGTGTTTATCTGTGGCTGATAAGGAGAGACAATATGCCTCGTGAAGTGAAAATTGGAAATTTTACGGTCGGAGATGGTCACCCGGCCTACATCGTTGCTGAGATTGGCGTTAACCATAACGGTGACCTCGACATCGCCAAGAAAATAATTGACGCTGCTGTCCATGCGGGAGCTGACGCGGTTAAGTTCCAGAAACGCACGCCAGAAATTTGCACTCCAAAGGGGCAGCAGAAGCAGATGCGTGAGACTCCTTGGGGCTACATTACCTATCTCGAATACCGTCATAAGGTGGAATTTGGTGAGGTCGAATACCACGAGATTGACCAATATTGCAGGAAGCGAAAAATACCCTGGTTTGCCTCGGTCTGGGATGAATCGTCGGTGGATTTTCTCGAACGCTTCCATCCACCGGTTTATAAAATCCCCTCCGCTGCATTGACCGACCACGATCTGCTCCGTCACTTGCGCCGGACCCGCAAGCCACTCATCCTTTCTACCGGCATGTCCACCCTCGAGCAGATCAGGGCGGCGGTGACCGTGCTGGGTACGGAGAACCTGGTCATCACCCATGCTACCAGCTCTTACCCTTGTGACTCGGAGGAACTCAACCTGCACATGATCGGAACACTGCGTGAGACCTTCCCTTGCCCGATCGGCTACTCGGGCCATGAGGTGGGATTGGTCACCTCGGTCGTGTCTGTGGCGCTGGGCGCGTGCATGGTGGAGCGGCACATTACCCTCGATCGTGCCATGTGGGGTAGCGACCAATCGGCCTCGGTGGAACCGGGCGGCTTCGAGAGGTTGGTCAAATATATACGCGTCACCGAGTCCGCCCTCGGCGACGGTGTAAAGAAGGTCTATGAGAGTGAGTTGCCCTCGCTCAGGAAGCTCCGTCGGGTGAACAAATCGCTGGATGATTGATCTGCGCGCACTTCCCGGACGTTTGCTTGACATCTCTCGCACGTTGCGGCTGGCTGGCGAGATCTCCCGCCGCGCCGGGCAGCCGCGTACAAACCCATCGAAAGGCCCAGGTCTGCGCCTGAAGCCGGTCATCTTCTTCAACGCTTCCACGCGCCTCTCCGGCTTGAGCCAGAACGCGGCTTTTTCCCTGCTTGCCTCTTGGGCTTTACGCCTGGCAGGTGTACCGGTCATTCATTTCGTCTGTCAGGCAGGGATGAGCCGCTGCGTGCTCGGTACCGACCAGGATGACATCAGCCACCATCCGCCATGCGGGATGTGCATCCGCCAGTCGCGGGTCAACTACGCGCAGGCACACGTGCATTGGTTCTCCTATCATCATGATGAGACCCTGGCCGCAGTGTTATCGGGCTTGAGTCTCGACGAACTCACCAGGTATCAGGTACCATTAAACAGTGATCAATCGCTCGCCACTCGTTACCAGTCGCAAGTTGCCCATCCCTTACCCTTGGGCTCCCTTGTCCTTCCCTCCATCCGTTGGCGGTTGCGTCGCCATACACTGATGGATGACGAAGAGACCCGCGGTTTCTACCGCCAATTCATGCTCTCGGCATGGAATGTGGCCTGCGCTTTCACCGCGCTTCTCGATCAAACAAACCCCCAGGCGGTGCTCGTTTTTAATGGGCAATTTTTCCCTGAGGCGACCGCGGCTTGGCTGGCGCGGCAGCGTGGCATCCGCACCATCACGCACGAGGTTGGCTTCCGCCCCCTCACAGGCTTTTTTACCACTGGCGAGGCCACCATCTACCCGATGAATATCCCCTCCGATTTTGTTCTCTCTGCCGAACAGGATGCCCGCCTGGAGGCTTACCTCGCGCAGCGCTTCAAGGGGCATTTCAGTATGGCCGGCATCCAGTTTTGGTCGGAGATGAAGGGGCTGGATGCGGCTTTCTTGCAAAAAGCTGCCGGTTTTAAGTACATCGTGCCGGTCTTTACAAATGTCATCTTCGATACCAGCCAGCCACATTCCAACGTGGTTTTCCCGACCATGTTCGCCTGGCTGGACTTGGTGTTGGAAGCCACCCGCAGGCACCCCGAAACGCTCTTCGTCCTGCGCGCCCATCCCGATGAGGCGCGACCGGGCAAATCCAGCCGCGAGAACGTGGCGGAATGGGCGGCTCAAAACCGGATAGCTGAACTACCCAATGTGATTCTTATTACGCCTAATGAGACGCTTTCTTCCTACGAGCTGATTCAGCGTTCCAAGTTCGTAATGATCTACAATTCGACCATCGGGTTGGAGGCTTCCATCCTGGGTAAGCCGGTATTGTGCGCCGGAAGGTCGCGCTTTACGCAATATTCCACCGTCTTCTTCCCGCCCACGCAGGATGCGTTTTGGCAAAAAATGGAGGAGTTCCTCGCCGCTGATGAAGTGAAGGTGTTGCCTGAGCACCGATTACAGGCGCGGCGATTGCTTTACTTCCAGCTCTACCGCACCTCGCTGCCATTCGAGGATTTTCTCGAAACCACACCACTTTACGGTTACGTGCGGTTGAAACACTTCGCTTGGGATTCGCTGCTGCCCCCCACCTCACCTGCCGTACGCGCGCTGTTGGATGGGGTGTTGGAGGATGGCGACTTTTTGGTCGGATAGATTCGGGACACGGATTCCACTGATTACATGGAATCTCGCAGATTTCTATAAAAAACTCCGTATTCATCCGTAGAATCCGGGCAATCTGTGTCCAAAGAATAGAAGTGTTTTGCAGATGGAATTTCATTGCGAACAGGTTCAGACATTCATCGCCGAGGCATTACAAGTGCCAGTCGAGCAAATCCCGCCCGATTTGGTATTCGGTGGAATCAAGCAATGGGACTCGATGGGTCATATGGGTATCATGTTGCTGCTGGAGGAACGCTTCGGCGTGCCGATTGACGCCGAGGTGATTGGCGCGCTGACCAGCGTGCAAGCTATCTGCGAGTATCTGGCGAAGAAAGAACCGTGAACGGAGTCCGAAGCCTTCGCGAAGCACCCTGGAAGGGCCAACCTTCGGATGGCCCGATAACTGGAGTGCCAGGCTCCGAGATACCGAAGGAGCAGAGAATGACAGAAAAACTGAAGATCACGCCTGCCATCGCCATCCCCGAACACCTGGCGGGCGAGGTGCAGTCCAAGCTGGCTTACGTGGACGAGGCCATCCTCCAGGCGCGCGTCGCCGTGGATGGAATCACGCTTGAATTGCGTGAGCCGGTCGAGGATTCGAGACGAGGCGAGCTGGAGGATAAGATACAGCGCGTCGTCGCGCTGATGGTACAGGGCGCATTCCGGCCTAAAGTCCAAATCCTCGAAGATCACCTCGACCGTCCCGTGCCGTATACCGCCGATCCCAACTCGGAGCTATTGAAGCGCGGCGAGATGTTCCAGGAGGCAAGCGGCATCTACACTGTTGGTCCGCTGGTCACGCGGCTTATCACCTTCTTCGAACGGCAGTTCGTGCACCTGGCAGATTCGTTCGGCGCTGCCCCGTACCGCTTCCCGATCCTCATCCCGGCGCGTTACCTGGAGCGGGTAAACTACTTCCGCGCCTTCCCCCACTCGTTGTCCTTTGTCACGCACCTGCGCGAGGATCTGGATGCGGTTGACGCCTTCGCCCAGCACGCCGCCTGCGATGAGCACGGCCTGACCACGCCGCCGGAGTTGTTTGCCAGGTTCCAGACGTTGCTCTCGCCGGCAGTCTGTTACCACCTGTACTTCTCGCTGGCCGATAAGCCCTTGCCCGGCGGGCAGCTCGCCGCGACTGCAGTGGGTAGCTGTTTTCGCTACGAGTCCATCAATTTGGCTTCGCTTGAGCGCATGTGGAACTTTACCATGCGCGAGGTGATCTTCATTGGGACAAAGGATTTCGTTTTGCAGAACCGCGAGACAGGGAGACAACGAATGGCTGAATTCTTCGAGAAGATCGGCCTGGCCTACCGCGTCGAAAGCGCCAATGACCCATTCTTCATCGGTGAGTTCAAGAAGCAGGTTGCATTCCAGAGCGCGTTCCAGTTAAAATTCGAGATCCGCGCCGCGCTGCCGTTCAAACAAGGCACGCTGGCGGTCGGCTCGTACAACTATCACCAGGATTTCTTCGGCCGAAGTTTGAATATCACCCTTCCGGATGACTCTCCTGTCCACACTGGCTGCATCGCCTTTGGCCTGGAGCGGATGGCATTCACCTTCCTGGCGCAGTTCGGGCTGGAGGCGGAGAGGTGGCCGGAGATCGTAAGAAAGGCTGTGAAATAGTCAACCACAGAGCACACTGAAAACAAGGAGAATTAAATCTCTGTGCTCTCCGCCCTCTCTGTGGTGATGTTTGGAGCGTTATGCTAAAGGTCAATCGCGAGCAGGTTGTAAATGCCTTGCAATCCGTCGGCCTCCAAAAAGGCGATGGCGTAATGGCCCATTCCGCCCTCCAATTCCTCGGTATGCCGGAGGGCGGGCTGGGAATGTACTACGGAGCCCTCTGCGCTGTGCTGGGCATCAGCGAGGGTGCCGGTACGCTGGTCGTCCCCACTTTCAACTTCGGCTTTGCACATGGAGAGCCTTTTATTCAGCAGGAGACTCCAGCCGAGGAAATGGGCGTCTTTCCCGAATACATCCGCCAGCAGCCAGAGGTACTGCGCTCACCCCACCCCATGCAGTCCATTGCAGCTGTGGGTTGTCACGCCGCGGATTTGACCAGCCGCGACACATCCTCCGCCTTCGACCCCGGCTCGGCCTTCGAGCGCATGGTGGAGCTGGATTTCAAGTTACTTTTACTCGGTGCGGACGTGCGCTTCACCTCCCTGGTGCATTACCCTGAACAGCGCATGAAAGTCCCTTACCGGTACTGGAAGGAGTTTACTGGAGAAGTCCGTTTGCTTGGCACCCCCCCTGCGACCCGCACTTATCGCATGTATGCCCGCGACCTGACCCTCGACCCGGAGGTCAACTGCGCGCCGGTGCGGAAATTGCTGATCGAGCGCGGGCTATGGTCCTCGGTTACGCTCAATTATGGAAAGGTGGAGGTCTGTCGTTTCCGGGATTTTGTGAAGGCAGAGGAGGAGTTGCTGGCGAAAGACCCTTGGGTGTTGGTGACGAACCGGCTGAACTGAAACCCCTCTCCCATTTTTGGGAGAGGGGTAGGGGTGAGGGTTAAACCTTTTCGGCAATCAAAATCCACTCGGCGTGACAATCGTACGGAGGCTGCAGCTCCTCCATGAACTCCACATGCCGCAGACCGACCACCTTCCAGCCTGCTCTGAACATACCCAGGATCTCGCGCTTGCCGTAGAAGCGCACCCCGCCGATTCCGGTGAGCGTGCCACCGCAAATGTCCTCCGTGCGGCCATCCGCCCCTGGCTTGCCCGATACCATGCTGCTGTGACGGTCGCTGTATGGGTTGAAGAAAAACTTGCCTCCCGGCAGCAGCACGCGGCGCACCTCGGCAATCGTTTTGGCGGCGTCGGCTGTCATGGAGCAGGTCAGCGCAGCGCGGTCGAGCACGAAGTCGAAAGTATTGGCCTCGAAGGGCAGTCTGATGAAATCGGCCAGGCGCAGGTCGCCTTTCAGGCCATCCTCGGTGAAGCGCTTGCGGGCGTACTCGATGGCGCTGGGGCTTCCGTCAATGCCGTAAACGGTAAATCCCTCCCGAGCCGCGAACCACAGGTTGTTGCCCGCCCCGCAACCGATCTCCAGGATTTTCGTCTCGGCGCGCGGCTTGGCGCGTGAATAGTTGCGGTAGATGAATTGCACAATGGTGTCGAATGGGTAACGGTTCAGCGCCCGCCCTTCGCTGTAGATGCCTTCCCAGATCGGGCCCACACCCGGTGCCGGTTGTCTTTTACCTCTCATGTGGATGCTCCTTATCAAGTGTCATTGCGAGACGCCGCAGGTCGAGTACGCGGTCTTTCGACGTATCGAGACCCGGCGGCGAAACAATTCCCGCCTCACAGAGGAAGTTTCTTCGACGCGGAGGGCGCTCCTCGCAATGACATAACGGCGGCAAGTATAACATTCAATCCAGTATAATGAGCAAATCATGGCCGATCTTCATCCTGATTGGGATTCCCTGACCCTTCGCGCTGATGACCTGCTGAAGCGGCTTTTTCCTCTTTGCCGCAGCATCACCGGAGGCGGTCTGCGCGCCACCCTCAGCCTGCTGCAAAATTATACAGACTTTTCCCTCGCCGAGGTTCCCTCCGGTACTGCCAGTTATGATTGGACAGTTCCGGACGAGTGGAACGTGCATGACGCATTCGTAGCCGATTCCGCAGGCTGCCGCGTGATTGATTTCCAGGCCAGTAATGTGCACCTGGTCAACTACAGCATCCCCTTTAAGGGGGTGCTCACCTTCAGCGAGCTTGCCCCCCACCTGCATACCCTGCCCGACCTGCCGGATGCCATTCCCTACCGCACCACCTACTACAAGCGGGATTGGGGCTTCTGCCTGACGCACGAGCAATTCCGGAAACTCGATAAGAACGGGAAATATCATGTGGTGGTGGACACAACCCTCGCTCCGGGCAGTCTCACCTACGGTGAGGCGCTGTTGCCAGGAAAATCCGGGCAGGAATATCTTCTCTCAACCTATGCCTGCCATCCATCCCTTGCCAATGATAACCTCTCCGGGGTGGTGTTGTGGGCGCTGCTCCTGGCTGAGATGCGCAAGCTGCCGCTGCACCATTCCTACCGCTTCGTCATTGCACCAGAAACCATCGGCGCGCTGGCCTACACTGCCCGCAACGAGGCAGCCGTGCGAACGCTTGCAGGCGGATTCGTGGTGACGACGGTCGCAGGTCCGGGACGCTTCGGCTACAAATCCACCTGGCGCGGCAACTCGGTCATTGATCGCGCTGTCCGGCTGACGTTCCATGAATTAAATCTGGATTATGTCGAGTATCCCTTCGATGTCAACGGCTCGGACGAGCGGCAATATTCCACGCCGGGGCTGCGTGTGCCGGTGGGGACGATCTGCAAAGATAAGTATTACGAGTACCTGTACTATCACACCTCCCTGGATAACCTGGATTTCATCAGCGCAGCGAACCTGGTCGAGACGCTGAAGCTGTATTGGCTGGCGATCGAGAAGCTGGAGCAGAACCGCACTTACCGCTCGCGCAACCCCATCGGCGAGCCGATGCTGGGAAAACGCGGCCTTTACCCGCAGACCGGTGGGGCGGTCAAGCAGAAAGCTGCGAACGCGGCCATCCATGCCAAGCGCGGCTATGAGGTGGAAAATACCCTTCAGGGGCGTGTTGGAAACATCCTTTATGGTAACGAGCTGGACGCGATCCGCTGGGTGCTATTCTACGCGGATGGCGTCACGCCGCTGCTGGATGTGGCTGAAAGAACCAGCCTGCCGGTGAAGCAGTTGCACGAGGCGGCAGAGAAGTTGGTGACCGGAGGCCTGCTGGAGCAAATTGGATGAAATGTTCCATTATCATCCGTGCCTACAACGAGGAGCCGTACATTAGCCGCCTGTTGGAAGGAATTACCCATCAGACGGTCAGCGATGTTGAGATCATCCTGGTCGATTCCGGCTCCACCGACGCGACGGCTTCCATCGCCGGGCGTTACGGTGCGAAAGTGGTGCATATCCAGCCGGAAGAGTTCACCTTTGGCCGCTCGTTGAACCGGGGCATTGCCGCGGCCACGCGTGACCTGGTCGTCATCGCCAGTGCGCATGTCTACCCGGTCTTTCCCGATTGGCTGGAGCGCCTGCTAAAACCGTTCACCGATCCACTTGTCGGGCTGACCTATGGCAAACAGCGCGGGCCCGCCTCGGCGCAATTTTCCGAGCAGCAGATTTATTATCGCTGGTATCCCGACCAATCGGTTGCATACCAGTCTCATCCCTTTTGTAACAATGCCAATGCTGCCATCCGCCGCGCCGTATGGGAGCAGAATCCCTACGACGAAACGTTGACCGGCTTGGAGGATCTGGCCTGGGCGAAGGAATTAAAAAGTAGAAAGTATGGGGTTTCTTACGTGGCCGAGGCGGAGGTAATGCATGTTCATAACGAGACGCCGCGCGGCGTATACAACCGTTACCGGCGTGAGGCGATGGCTTTCAAGCAGATTTTCCCCGAAGCGCATTTCAATCTCTATGATTTTGTGCGAAACATTTTATCGAATATTGGCTTCGACCTGTTCCACGCTGCGAGGGCGGGCGTGCTTTGGCAAAACCTTGCCAGCATCTTCTGGTACCGCTGGAACCAGATCCATGGCACTTACCAAGGCTACCGGCAATTGGGTTTACTGACATCAGAGTTACGCCAAACGTTCTATTACCATGTGGGGTGGGAGAAAGAGAGGTCCAAAGCCGCGCCGCGCGAGGTGGAGCCGATTAGGTATAATGAGTGATCAATGAAGTTAAGAATAAAGAAGATCCCAATTACAATAATTTTCAACTTGCTTCCGTTGTTTTTAGGAGATTGTGCCCGTTTATTAACCAAATTTGATCTTGGCGTTTTCCCACACCTTAGCTGGCTGCCCACCTTGCGTATTGCATTCATAATATATTCAATTATCTGCTTGATCTACCCCTGGTTGTTGCAAAAACAGTTGGTCAGGTGGCGTAAAACTAACCGATTGGTTTCCTCGCCCGGTGCCGGGATATTGGTTTTAACCTACGAGGCAGTTTGGAATACTGGGCAAGCCTACCTGAACGATATCGAGAAGATCAACATGCTTTCTCCGCGTGGTGTTGTGAGGGAATCCTTCAAGATAGGGTTGATGGATGAAGAAAAAGCCAGAAAATTGATGGATAGAGTGGATGATCGCAAGCGCACTGTTCATACGTATACCGAAGATGTTGCGCAAGCGATCTTCGGGCGTCTGGCAGGTCATAAGATGTCATGGAAAACTGGCTGAAAACAATCAGGAGTCACCTGGAAGAATAGCATGGCCACCCTCGCCGCACTCGTCCCCATGCGCCACCACAGCCAGCGCGTGCCGGGTAAGAATTTCCGTCCGCTGGCGGGCAAGCCACTCTACCAATACATCATTGAGAGCCTTCTTGCTGTGCCGGAGATCAGCCAGGTGGTGGTGGATACCGACTCCCAGCCAGTGATGGATGGCTTGGGTCACGACTTCCCGAAGGTGGTCCTCCTGCCGCGCCCGGCTCACTTGCGCGCCGATGACATCCCGATGAATGAGATCTTACTTTATGACACATCACAGGTTAGAGCTGATTTCTACTTGCAAACCCATAGTACAAACCCGGTGCTCAAACCTGCAACCATCTCGCGCGCCATCCAAACATTCCTGGCTGATTATCCGCAGCACGACTCCCTTTTCTCGGTAACACGCCTCCAGACCCGCCTCTACGACAAGGACGGCCGCGCCATCAACCACGACCCCGCGGAGTTGCGCCAGACGCAGGATCTGCCGCCGGTTTACGAGGAAAATTCCTGCCTTTACATCTTCACCCGCAAGAACCTGGCCGCGCATCATCACCGCATCGGTGGGAGGCCGCTCATGTTCGAGATCGAAGCCGCCGAAGCCTGGGATATTGACGAGGAGCTGGATTTCTCCATTGTAGACTTTTTACTGAGATCCAGGTCGTAATCGAGACGCTGTATGGCAAGTAAAACTACAACTTTTAATAAAGCACCGTGGTATGTGCTCCTGTTGAGCGCCTATCCCGTTGTGGCGTTATACGCTGCCAACGTGACCGAAGTTCCACTGTCTGATTTCTGGCGTATGTTGTTACTATCCATCGGTGGAGGGATGGCGCTCCTGCTGATATTCCGGTTGATTCTTAAAAGCTGGGCGCGGGCGGGGCTGCTGACGGTTATCTTGGTGTTCATGGTTTTCGCCTACGGGCATGTCTATAATACTCTGAAGGTGGTTCCGGTGCTGGTGCCGTTCGTGCGCCACCGGCTACTCTTGCCTGCCTGGGGAGCGCTGACCTGCCTCGGGTTAGTACTGGTCACCCGGCCTTCCGCGCAGCCCGAGAAGGCAACACCGATATTGAACGCGGTGACGCTCGTTGCCCTAATCCTGCCTCTCGTCCAGATCGGAATTAACTGTGTCCGCACACATCAGGCCCAGGCAGAGGCACCGCAGCAGGGTCTCCCCGGTCTGGTAATGCCCTCCGATCAGATGCCGCCGGATATCTATTACATCATCTTGGATTCCTACGGGAACGCCGAGACATTGAAAAAGTATATGGATTTCGACAATACCGAGTTCCTCGAGACGCTGCGCGCCCAGGGGTTCTACGTGGCAGAATGCAGCCAGGCGAATTACAACAGTACTGAGCTTTCTTTCGTTTCTTCCCTTAATATGAATTATCTGACCGCCTTTGGGGACGCATTCACCCCCGGCAGCACTGACCGTTCACATCTTTCCATCTACATCAAAGGCAACGCCACCCGTTACACGTTATCCGAGCTCGGTTATCAGATCGTGGCTTTCGAGACCGGTTTCTATTGGTCGCAGTGGGATGACGCGGACCTTTACCTCACCCCGAATCGGAGGGTATGGAAAGGCTGGAACGAGTTCGAGGACCTGCTGGTTAAGACCTCCCTCCTGCGCGCCTTGTACGACATGAATATCCTGCTGCAACCTCAGGCAGAGACCTCCCCGCATTACGAGAGAGTCAGCTACGTGTTGGACACTCTCAAAGCACTGCCTTCGATGCCAGGTCCCAAGTTCGTTTTCGTGCATCTGATTATGCCGCACTATCCCTTCGATTTCGGTTCCAACGGCGAATTCATCGCCTCGTGGAGTTCGGATTCGCGGGAATCCTATTTGGAGGGCTATCGTCGCCAGGCGATCTATATAAGCAAGGTGATCCCCCAGGTAACTGCGGCCCTCATCGCCAATTCGTCCACGCCTCCGATCATCATCATCCAGGGCGACCACGGGCCATCCTATGCTGATAACCGTACCGGGAGGGCGGGAATCTTGAATGTCTACTACCTGCCGAAAGGGGCAGGTGACCTGTACCCCGGCATTTCACCGGTGAACACTTTTCGCCTCATCTTCAACACCTATTTTGGTGGTAAATTTATGCTGCTGGATGATGTCAGCTACTATTCCAAGATAAGCGATCCCTTTACTGTGACCGAAGTTCCCAATCCTTGTAGTGGAAAATAATTCCTATGCCCACTGTCCTCTTTTCAGCGCCTAACATGATCCCTTTACTCGACCGCTTCCGGCCAATGCTGGAAAAACGCGGCATCGAGTTGATCGTGGCCGATGTCAACGAACGCTTGAGCGAGTCCGACCTGCTGCACTACGCCGGTCAATTCGATGGCGCCATCTGCGGAGATGACTATTACACTGCCCGCGTTCTTGCAGCCTGCGCACCGCGCCTGAAGGTC
>Ga0172371_10001789_pt1 | contig 34083 bp, 33 predicted proteins | sample Lak12m_FD_114543 | JGI IMG/M metagenome (GOLD analysis project Ga0172371, IMG submission 114543) | Freshwater microbial communities from Kabuno Bay, South-Kivu, Congo - kab_022012_12m | ecosystem: Environmental > Aquatic > Freshwater > Lake | place: Democratic Republic of the Congo: South-Kivu...
CAGATCCCCGCTTTCGCGGGGAGAATTCTGGATTCCCGTTTGCACGGGAATGACGCTGGTTAACCAACGTCCACACCTCCACTGAGCTAAGTCAACAATCCATTTGCAAAAGAGTTTTCCCCCGGTCCCCCTTTCAGAAAACTCTCAAATGGTTGCGGAGAAGCGTGATCGTTGATGCAAGGTTTTTGCTGACCGCACACGATCAGCGGTGCACACATGATTCGTCCGGTTGACGGGTTTGTGAACATGTACAACAATCGGTATCATATTAAGAGGAAACCTCATCTTGAGGTCTAATATTCAGTAATGTTAGAGTTTTTTGGGAGGGGTTCGGGGAACCCTTTTTTGCACAAAAAAGGGTTCCCCGAAAAATTCCCCCTCCGAAAAAAGGAAAAACGTAATGTCAAAAACCGCACGGGTATTGCTCAGCCACGGGGGTGGCGGCAAAATGACGGGCCGCCTGATCAGGGACCTGATTGTTCCCAAACTTGATCGTGGCCGCCTGGGACCGCTCCCGGATTCCGTGGTTCTTTCGGGCCTTGGCCCAAGCATTGCGTACACTACCGATTCATTTGTGGTGACGCCGATTTTTTTCCCCGGCGGCGATATCGGGTCATTGGCGGTTCACGGCACGTGCAACGATCTGGCCTGTTCCGCGGCCAGGCCTGCTTATCTGTCTCTGGCGCTGATAGTCGAGGAAGGTTTCCCTATGGACCAAATGGAACGCATCCTTCACTCGGTTGCGGAGGCGGCTGATCGGGCCGGCGTGGAAATAGTCACGGGCGACACAAAAGTTGTGCCCAAAGGGAGCGCTGACGGAATTTTTGTCAATACGTCCGGCATCGGGTTGGTTGACACTGACATTCTGCCCTGTTTCGATCGAATAGAACACGGGGACCGGATTCTCGTGACCGGACCTGTGGGCAATCACGGCATGGCCGTCATGTTGAGCCGCGCGGAGTTCTCTTTTGATTTTGATCTGAAGTCCGATTCCACTTCCGTATGGCCTGTGGTGGAAAAGCTTTTGGAACTCGGCGAGGCGTTGAAATTTCTTCGTGACCCGACCAGGGGAGGACTGGCGGCGACGCTGAATGAAATAGCCGCGTCTACAGCCAAAGGGATTATTGTTGAAGAATCCGCGATTCCCTTGGACCCTTCGGTAATCGCCGCATCGGAGATACTCGGGATTGACCCGCTCCAAGCTGCTAATGAAGGCAAAATAGTAGCGGTGGTGGCAAAGGGTTCCGAAAACAGGGCTATCGAACTTCTGAAAGACTGCCCGATAGCTGACGGAGCCGCAATTATCGGCGAGGTGACCTCGGAAAATCCGCGCAAAGTGGTCATGAAGACGCGCATCGGCGGATCTCGAATCCTGGCCGAACCCTCCGGAGAACTGCTGCCAAGGATTTGCTAGGGCGCAGGCAGGGAGGGAGAGAAAGAACGGATGCGGTGGAACCCGCTTTTTGCAAAAAGCCGGATTCCCCCGCAACCCCCTCCGGCAAAAACTCTTATATGGCTTGCGGAACCATCAACGCTGCTGTGCGGGCGGACCTGTGTGTCCGCCCAGAGAATGATAAGCAAGTCTGCCGGTAGTGAACATCAGCGGCCGCGCGGGGGCTGCTGGCGCGTCGCCCTCTTTCTTCCCCCTTTTCTAAAGGGGGATACAGGGGGATTTTTGCGTCATTCCCGCATGGGGCGGCACACGGAGCCGAAGGGAATTGCGGGCACGGCCTGCCCTCCCAGCTATTTCAAATAAGTCAAGGCGGCCGCAAACGCAGCTGCAACGCCTACGATAATTAAGCCTACCCCAATTATTGTACTGCTTTTGCTCGCCTTGTTCAGCGCCTCTGTTAAACGTTCCATGCTATTTACCGAGGCGTCTGTATATCGTCCACTGAGCGCCATTTTTAGGAATTCTATCTGGATACCCGACAGCGTGCCACCCTTCGAGCCGCTGTGGAAGATTGCTAATAGACCATCCAGAGGCGCCTCGTTAATCAGATAATTCGGATCTTTATCCTTTAGAAGTGTATAAGGCCATTCCTTTGGATCAATCTTGGGCTGGTCCTTGTGAATCATGTCTGCACCTCCCTTTTTCCAGGCATGTGATGTATTCCGAAATTGATGTCTGAAAATGCCTGAAACGTCGAGGTCTCGCCGAACCTTCCGGAGAACTGCTGTCAAGGATTTGTTAGAGGCCCTCAAAACGGCAACAGGTTAGTGGCGCCTCAAACCCACCGAAAAACTAGACCGTGTCGTTTGGATTGTTACTTGGTAGGCAGGAATCCGAAAGTATGCCGAAGGCTCGGGTCCGCCCACACGCCTTTCCTGAGCTTCTTTGCTTCCGCCTCTATTTCCTCCAGGGCCAAGTCCGCAGGACCAGACGGAACGGACCGGCGAGCCATTCCTGCTTCCAAAAGCTCGTTGTTGAGGCTCTTTTGCAAACCGTCCTCGTCGTACAGGATTGTCACCGACAGCGGTTGCCTGCTCTCGGATGATCCCGTCTCAAGCTTTGCCGTGACTTCCTGACCCAAGACTCTCTGTGTCGCGAACAGACGGGCCTTAATAAAATGACTTTGCCCTCTCTTCGGGCAATCGATTCCGGAAAGTTTGACGGTGACTGTTTCCCCGTTGCTTTTCTTGAGCAGCAGTACATCAGCGGAAAGTATTTCCAGGACGTTTGCGCGAAAAACCGTGTCTGCGGGCGCGGAGATACATGGAAGGCATAGTAGAGTCAAGAAAACCAAAATGGCGGTAGCTGTGAGTCTCATCCCCCTCCGTGAGGCCATGCTATTGTTCGAACACACTGATTTATTAACATAATATCACGCGCCACCACTGAAGCTCAATTGTTTTGTGCGGCGCATGTAAGCATTCAGTCACGCGTAGGGGAGCGTCCGTGTTCTACACGTCATTGCGGGCGGATCGAAGCGATCTCCTGGCTTTGGGGATTGCCGGTCATCTGTGACAGACAGGCGGGACGCCTGTGCCGCCATTCACTCCTCGAACTGGCACAGCCGCGCCGCGTGAATGAATGATTACGCCCTACCTTCGAATAGCCAAGCGACTATCTGCATCTTACCAATCAATCTGATTTTGATTGACCCAGGGACCTCAGACGCATACAAATAGAAAGCAAAACAGGTCTTAGAATTATGACTCGTCGAGGTGTTTTGCATGACCGAAAAAGTTCACCAAGAAACCCAAGACGCTGCCCCCTGTTTCTGTTCGTCGCCATCACCCGGCTCAGAACAACCAATCTCCGAAGAGAACGCGTACGCGAATGCCCTGGCGCAATTCGACAAGGCAATATCACACTTGACGCTCAAAAAAGGAATCGCAGATGCGCTCCGTCATTGCAAGCGGGAATTGTCGGTCTCCTTCCCGGTCATGATGGATGACAATGAAATCCGGATATTCCGCGGATACCGAATTCATCATTCCACAGCTAAGGGCCCGACAAAGGGTGGGATTCGATACTCGCCCTCAGTAACGCTGGATGATGTCAGAGCCCTGTCCATGTGGATGACCTGGAAATGCGCTCTGATGAATTTGCCGTACGGCGGGGCGAAAGGCGGAGTTGTGGTAGATCCGAAAGCGCTGTCATTGCGTGAATTGGAGAGGTTGACGCGGCGCTATGCAACTGAAATCAGTCTGATGATGGGGCCGGAAAGTGACATTCCAGCGCCTGACGTGGGCACCAATTCCCAGGTCATGGCCTGGATCATGGATACCTATTCCATGCATCGAGGATTTTCCGTACCTGCGGTGGTTACCGGCAAACCTATAGAGATAGGCGGATCTCTCGGCAGGGTCGAGGCCACCGGCCGTGGTGTGGCTGTCACCATGCTGGAGGCCCTAAAACTGAAGAACGTCGACCCGAATGAATGTAGAGTCGCAGTTCAGGGATTTGGCAACGTCGGGTTCGTGGCAGCCAAGCTGGCAAACGATATGGGGCTTAAGGTGATCGCGGCCAGCTGTTCCGGTGGTGGAGTCATTAAAGAGGACGGACTGGATCCGCTGGCCCTGAACAAGCATTATGAAGAGGCAAAATGCCTGCTGGATTTTCCGAATTCCGATCCTATAACTAATGAGGAACTCCTGGCCCTGGATTGTGAAATTCTGATCCTGGCGGCAATTGAAAACCAGGTCACATCTCGCAACGCGGATCGGGTAAAAGCCAAAATAGTCGCAGAAGGCGCCAATGGGCCGACTACCCCGGAAGCGGACGAGATACTGAATCAACACGATGTTTTTATTATTCCGGACGTTCTCTGCAATGCAGGGGGCGTGACGGTCAGTTATCTTGAATGGGTGCAGGATTTGCAGTCTTTCTTCTGGCCGGTCGATGAGATCAACCGCAAATTGGAAAATCTGATGCTAAAAGCATTTGAAAGCGTTATAGAAGCCGGCCGGCGGCACGGCGTTCCGTTGCGGGAAGCGGCGCAAATTCTGGCTATTCAAAGGGTAGCCGATGCCATCATGACCCGAGGCATCTATCCGTAAAGGAATTAACGATATCTGCTGCGTGATTTCCAGTTTTCAAGGTCTTCTATAATTGATTTGCCGATCGCATATTTGTCGAATTTGTGGGAAATGGGCCGAATCGGTTCATTCAAAAGGTCTTGGATTGTATCGCCTGGGCTATTTCGCAAAACCTCGGGTTCGATGAGGACACGAATGTTGTCTGCCTGAATGCTTCGGGCCCGCATTTCTTGTTCGCCTCCTCCGTGGCTTTCCGGCACAAGAATCGCTTTCGTCCCTGTCAGAAGGATTTCATTGACAATATTGTATCCGGCCCGTGAGATCACCAGCTCCGAATGATGAATGAGATCCACCAGGTCCGGCAGAAAAGGCGTGAATCGGACACCTTGACTCAAGGGATGATCTTTTAAGGATCGGCTCAGTTCAGGGTCAAGATACGGATCGAGCACCATTACAACTTGATGAGAGCTTCTTAGGCCTGTCTTTTCCAAGGCTTCCAGGATGCTCTCGGACAGGGCGCCTACCCGATTGTTCCTTCCGAGCGAAATCAAGATAATCTTACGATCCGCTAAACCGAAACGTTCAAAAGTCTCCTCTCGCGATGGCAATTCTCCATAAACTTTATTCGTAATCTTGCCCAGATAACGGATCTTCTTTTCCAAATCAGGATCATTGCCGAGAAACTCCTTATTTATATCTATGACTTCTCTATCCTCGAGGACGTACATGAAATCATAGAGTTCACCTATATTTATGGATTCCGACCGATGCCTCGGATTCTGATAAGGAATTTGCAGTAGAGGAATCCATTTCATTATTCCCCGACAGACATGAACCAAAGCAAAATCAACCGGGCCGCCTTTCCGCATCCACTTCTTCATGAGCAAAGGAATAAGCTCACTCATCTGGCCCGTCATATTGTGTTCAATTATGAGAGCATCAGGCTGGAAGAAATCAAAGGTCTTCATGATGATGCTCTGCCGAAAATCGAATATGGCTTCCAGATCGAAACCCGAGAGATATCGGGAATACATCCGGCTGTCTTGACGGTCAATATCCAATTTTATGGAGGGGAGCTTGATTACCTCAATGCCTTCTTTGAAGAAGATTTGCTGGATCGAAGTGCCGGAGATAACCAGAAAATCTATATCCGGCCTCCACTTCTTGATGCCGGTAATCACCGCAAGAGTGCGAAAAGCATGGCCCAATCCTATGGAATTATGTGTATACACAAGAATGCGCTTTATATTCTCACGATCCATCAGATTGATACCTTCGATTTCCACGCTAACGCACTAAATTACCATACACGGCGCCAATTTCAACAAAACTCTTTGCTGGCCATTGTCACTGCGGAAGTGAATGGTGGAACAGGCGTCCCGCCTGTTTATTTGGAATGACCTGCAATCCCTCGCTCTGCGCGGGACGGTCCCGCCGGCAATCTCCTTTTCTGAAAGGGAAGGAGATTGCTTCCCCCGTTTTTCAGCGGGGTCGCTAGGACAGTACGTCTCTCGTCCAAGTTAATGTTCACCCGAACCCGCATTGCACCCTCCATCCACCCCTCATACGGCGCATCCAAGGGCGTCGCAGCCAGTGAGGTTGAGCGTCCGGGAAAAATGGCAGGCGCAGACATGACCCGGTTCGACCTCCGCCAAGGGCGGCACAACCGTCGAACAGAGTTCTTCAGCGTAAAGGCATCGCGGATGAAAAGGGCAGCCACTCGGCGGATTAATCGGGTCCGCAGGCTCTCCCTTCAATATAATCTTACGACCGACCAGTTCCGGTCTGGTGGTCGGCACATTGGACATCAGGGCTTCGGTGTAAGGATGCCTGGGTTTTGCGAATAGAGGCTCCGCTGGCGCCAACTCGACAACGCGGCCGACGTACATGATGACTATCGCCTTGCTGAAATGACGTATTAGCCCCAGATCGTGCGAAATAAACAAGTACGCCAATCCAAGTCGATCCTGGATGTCAAGGATCAGATTGACAATCTGGGCCTGCACCGAAACATCCAACGCGGACGTCGGCTCATCGGCCACCAGCAGAGACGGATACAAGGCCAGCGCGCGGGCGATACTGATCCGTTGCCGTTGGCCGCCTGAAAAAGCATGAGGATATCGGTTGAGGTGCTGAACCTGCAATCCGACAAGTTCCATCAGTTCTCGGACATGGTCTTCCAACTCACGGCCTCTGGCTACTTTATTCACGATCAAAGGTTCTGCAATTATTTCCCTCACAGTCATGCGCGGATTCAGGGATGCGAAAGGGTCCTGAAAAATCATCTGAATGTTCTTCCTCAAGGACCGCATCTCCGCCGCGTCAATATGGGCCAAATCCACCATCCGGTCCCCGTTGGGAGGTTGAAACCAGACATTACCTTCGGTCGGCGGGTACGCGCCCATGATCATGCGCGCCACCGTGGTCTTTCCGCAGCCGGATTCTCCGACTATACCCACGGTTTCGCCGCTGTTCATCCGGAAACTTACGCCGTCCACGGCCTTCACATGGGCCACCACCTTTTTGAACACTCCGCTGGTGATAGGAAAATGCTTTTTGAGGTTCTCTACTTTGAGCAGGAGTTTTGGTTCAGACACAGACAGTCCTCACTTATTCACGCACATCACCGGGCAGGCCACGAAATGGCGCTGAGCTACCTTGGTCAGATGATATGGATCCTCACGACACTCTGTGCCCGCGGGACATACATGACAGCGCGCGTGAAACGGACATCCCGGAATTACCGCATAGGAGTCAGGTAAGGTTCCTTCTATGGTGGCCAAATGACTTCGGACCGGGGTATCGATCCCGGGCACTGATTTTAAGAGCGCTTTCGTATAAGGGTGGAGCGGTTCTTTAAATAAGACATCAACCGGGGCCCGCTCCATCACGCGACCGAAATATACGACAAGAACCTCATGGCTGATTTCTGCTATCACTCCCAGGTTGTGAGAGATAAAAATTATTGACATCCCGAATTCTTCCTGGAGTTCTCTCAAAAGATCCAAAATTTGGGCCTGGACTGTAACGTCCAAAGCAGTGGTCGGTTCGTCGGCTATGAGGATCCTGGGATTACACACTAACGCCATAGCAATCATCGCCCTCTGCCGCATGCCGCCTGACAACTGGTGCGGATACGCGTCAATTCTATGCTCCGGTTGCGGAATTCCAACTTTTGAGAGCATTTCTATGGCTCTGTTGCGCGCTTCCTGCTTGGAAACATCGCTGTGCAGGATCAATGCCTCCATTATTTGGCTGCCCACTGAATGAACCGGGCTAAAGGAATTCATTGGCTCCTGGAATATCATCCCGATATCGCGACCGCGGATTTCTTTGGCTTCACGGCTATGGGGATCCAATGAAGTTACATCCAGTTGCGTCGGTTGGTCTCCATCGTGATCCATCCGAAGGTAAATCTTGCCGCCCACAATCCGTCCGGGCGAAGGAACGATCCTGAGTATGGAGAGACCTATTACGCTCTTTCCGCTTCCGGACTCGCCGACGATGCCGAGAGTTTTGCCGGATTCTAAGGAAAAGCTGACGCCGTCCACGGCCCGCACTATTCCCTGGTCCAGGAAGAAATGAACTTGCAGATTATCAACGGTCAAAACAGGTGTCATGCGACTTACCGTGAATATGGATCAACAGCGTCTCGAAGCCCATCACCAACAAAGTTGAATGACAAAACGATCAATATTACGAATGCCACTGGAATCAAAAGCCATGGGTAAAGGGCTATCGTCGTAATATTTTGGGCTTCTTTGAGCAGCACGCCGAGACTTGTTATAGGCGGGCGCAGGCCTATGCCGAGAAAGCTCAGGGCGGTCTCCCCGAGAATCATGCCCGGAATGGCTAAAGTTGCCGTCACTATTATGTGACTTGTGAACGACGGCAGCAAGTGCCTGAATATAATCCTGGCGTGTCCCGCCCCCGCAAATTTTGCCGCAAGAACGAATTCCTCCTCGCGCAAGGCTATCAATTTGCCTCGCACCATTCGCGCGAGGTCAGTCCAACCAATAAGCGACAGAATGATGGTAATGGCGAAATATACTTTCAGTCCGGGCCAGTGAGGAGGCATTGCAGCGGAAAGCCCCATCCAGAGAGGTATACTCGGAAAACATCTTATTACCTCTATGACCCTTTGGATCACGCCGTCCGCCCATCCCCCACGATATCCGGAAATGCCGCCCAGCGTGACCCCGAGAAGCAAACTTAAGAAAACCCCCAACATCCCGATGGAAAGAGATATCCTGCTCCCGTAGAAACAACGGCTGAACATGTCTCTTCCCATCCTGTCGGTGCCGAACAGGAAAAGCTTGCCCGGAGGTTCCACTCCGAACAGGTGTAGGTCACTCCGCCAGAGCCCCCAAAAATCGTAGGCGTCACCCCTCACCAGGAATCGAATAGGATACCGCTCGTCCGTAATTTCAACATAGCTCAACTGCTGTGTTTCCGTGTTCAATTCCATATTCAGTTCGTAAACGAACGGCCAATGCATGACTCCATTTTTGTCAAACATCCTGATCTTGGAAGGTGGAGCATAGATGGCCTCAAAATGGCGTACGTCTTTGTTGTAAGGCGCCATAAATTCACAGAAAATTGCTGTTATATAGAGGCATGAAATTAGCCAAAGTCCGACCATCGCAAGGGCGTGCTTCTTGTACTGCCACCAGATCAATTGCCTTGTCGAAGCGTTTAAGTACTTGTTCTCTGGTCCCTGGTCCTGATTCATGCTCCCTCACTCGCTCCGAAACGGATCCGCGGATCCACCCAGGCGAGAAGAATATCTGAGACAAGGGTCCCAACGACAGTCAGGAAGCTCAAAAGCATAATAAAACTGCCCGCAAGCTGCATGTCTTGACTCAAGAGAGCGCTCAGCAGGAGCGGACCTGAAGTAGGAAGGTTCAGCACTACCGCTGTTATTGCTATCCCGGAAATCAATTCCGGCAATGTCCACCCTATTGTGCTTACCAAGGGATTGATCGCCACTCGCACCGGATATTTCAAAATTAATCTGGTTTCACTCAATCCCTTGGCTCTTGCCGTAGTCACGTACGGCTTTTTCAGCTCATCGAGAAGGTTTCCGCGAATTATGCGGATAAACTTGGCGGTATGCCCTGTCCCGACAATGATCACGGGAATCCAAAGGTGCTGAAGAAGATCAACGAATTTCGCGAAAGTCCAGGGAGCATCCACGAACTGCGGGGAAAAGAGCCCGCCGATGCTCATGCCAAGATACGCGTAGGATATCCAGAGCAAAACCAGTGCGAAAAGGAAATTAGGGGTCGCCAAGCCGATAAAACCTATGAAAGTGAGGAAATAATCCACCCATGAATATTGCCGCACTGCTGAATATACACCTATCGGGATCGAAACTACCCACGTGAAAAGCAGTGTGCAAGTAGAAATGAGAATGGTGATAGGGATCCGCTCCGCTATCAGACTGGATACTGGGCGATTCCATTCAAAGGAGTGGCCCATATCCCCGTGCAAGAAATTCCAAGCCCAGTACAGATATTGTTTGTATACCGGCTCGTCCAGACCGAACCTCTGCTTTAAGGCTTCGATTTCCGCCTGGTCCACCGATTCCCCACTAGATTCTCTTTGCGCGATATAAGTGGTGAGAAAGTCTCCGGGTGGCAACTGTATTATTATGAATGAAATAATAGATATGGCCACCAACGTGGGTATCATTATGAAAATGCGGCGGATTATGTAAGCCACCATGGCCGCGTCCTTCACGAATCAAATCGCGAATAAGATCTCCCCAAGCCTTCGGAATTCATTTTTTCGGCTCGAAAGAGAACTGTTCCGGATGAATTGGCCCGGGATTAGGATAAATCCAGCTCTGAAAATCCTTCTTTGGCAAATTGAACATGTTCGACGCCACGACGTAATAATCAGGTGGATCATGGACCAGACCTATGACCCAAAGATTCTTCTCATTGGCCGCGATGATTTCGTTGAATAATTTCTTTTTCTCATCCGGCGAAACCGTGCGAAGGATTTTATGGTAGATCTCAATAAGTTGTTTGATGTCCTGGGGAGGCTCCTCGCCTCTCTTACCTTCGGTTTGGCACCATTGGCCGTACAATGGCGCATTGAGGCTCTCCGTGCTATAGGGGAAGTACCACCTGGGGTCCAATAGGCACTCCATTCCACCGTCGCCCGTCCAAAGGGCTATTTCATGGGCCGCGCCTTGGGTCCGTTGTCTGAAAAGCTCTCTGGTTTCGGATTTTACTTCCGTATCTATTCCTATGCTCTTGAAATTTGACGCTAATATCTCTGCAGTGTCGACCCAACTCTGAATGGCGACCATCACGTCCATCGTCAGTCGTACCGGCTGCCCATCGGGACGTAATCGTTTGCCCGCCTTGTCCATCTTTAAGCCCATCTCGTCCAACAGGGCAGCGGCCTTCACCGGATCATGCATCAGATGCGCGTTTTCATACGATGGGCTGTAGAACTCGGATTCGCGGAGCGGAGCGGCTTGCCGAGGAATTCCTCTGCCCCTATAGACGATCTTGTTCAGCTCTTTTCTATTGATGGCGTGGGAAAGAGCTATTCTGAAACGGCGATCCGCCAGGATCTTTTGCATTACCGGATCTTTGCAATTGAGATTGGGGCAAAGAAGCAATCCGACCGAAGCCGTAGAGGTCTTGGGCACGAGCCTATATTTGCCTTGAGCGGCGCTGGCCAATAGCAGGACACTATTCTGCATGCCTCCCAAGAACCTGCCCTGCATGTCGATTTCGCCCGCTATAGCCTTTAGAACGATCGTTTGTGATTCAGCCTGGAGATCGTGAACTATCGTGTCTATGTAAGGGAGCTGATTGCCCTGTGGGTCAACCTTCCAGTAATAAGGATTTCGCTCCATAACGAAACGTTTGTTCGGAGCAGGCACTGTTGTGATCCAAGCGCATATGGAGGGAAGCCCTTTTTCCACAAAAAGAGACCGTGAGAGGTCCGACACATCCTGAAAAAGCTTCACCCAGCTTGTAGCGTTTCTTTCCTTCACGAGCGCTTCCAGCTCCTCCGGTTTGGCATATTTCTTATGAAATTTCTTCAAGTAGTGCTTGGGTTTTGTAACCAGGGCCATGCCGTCAGGGCAAGCGAGGCGCTCAAGAAATAGACTGTAAGGCCGATCAAATTCGATGCGAAAAGTGTAATCGTCCAGTTTGGAGACTTTCGGTGGGGCGCCCGATGGAACAAGCCACATGGGAATGGAGGGTGTCAGTTCCTTGTTCAGAAGGATGTCTTCAAAATAGAAAAGAATGTCGTCGGCCGTGAACGGCGCGCCGTCGGACCATTTCGCTCCTTTCACCAAGTGAAAAGTGAAAATTCGACCTTCCGGGTCAATATCCCATTTCTGAGCCAGGTTCGGTTCAATTTTGTACGTCGGACTCCATCGAACAAGCGGGTCATACAGGATTCGGCGAGCGCCAACCAGATCGGACAGACCCAAATAGGCTCGCCGCCAAGTTCCACCATAGGAGCCAATCTTATCCCACGGCTTTACAACTACTGGAGCTTCGGGCAGCCTCTTGTCCACTGATGGGAGACTGCCGTCTTTTGCCATCTTGGCAAGCATCGGCGCCTCATTGAAGGCCCAAGTGTCTTCGTTAAACACACCGGTGGTGAGTAGACAAACCAAGGCCACTATTGTGGCCCACGTCAAGGCTGCAGCGCTTTTTCGCATCGCTCCTCCTTTAGTCGGCATTTTGCCGATAATCCTCCGGCGCCTGACCCGATCAAAAACAATCCGTGCTCTAAAACTGCTTGTTCAAAACACAAACTCTCCCCTTGGGGGCGGGTTTTAACATCAAATCCCATTTGAGACGGTTTGCCCCATGTGAAAAAAAGTCACGATCCATGAATCTGTCCGGCAAGATCGCACGAACCGTGAGTCGGCAGAAAAAGCTGTTGCCATAACGTACTGTCAGAATGGAATATCATCTTCCGGTGGCGGAGGATAACTTCTGCCATCATCAGGTCTCTTGGGCGATTCCGCCTGTGATCTGGGCTGTCTCGGAGAGGGCCTGGAGGTCGCTTCGTCGACATCGCGATTCGAGGAGTAACCTCCTCCGCCAAGCATAATCATATCATTGGCGATGACCTCAACAGTGGTTCTCTTATTACCGTCTTGATCTTCCCATTCACGGCTTTGTATCCGACCCTCAATAAATATCTGCTTTCCTTTGCTTAGGTACTCGCCACAGATCTCACCGAGCCGGCCCCAAGCCACAATGCGATGCCATTCGGTTCGTTCCTGGTCGTTTCCGTCCTGATCGCGCCATCGCTGGGAGGTGGCCAGTGTGAAAGTAGCCACGGCTTTGCCGGATGCAGTGTACCGTACTTCCGGGTCTCTGCCGATATTGCCCAGCAATAGCACTTTGTTTAAAGATCTCTGGGCCATAAGTCCTCCCCTCTGAGGGTTATCGTCTCCACGTGAAAAACATTGTCATAATTGTAGCGGAACCGTTATCCTCACCAAAAAGACTATTATTGTCAAGGGACAAAGTCCGAGACTGATGATCAAACACGGGGAGGCGCAATCCTGACGACACGCCAACGTATATCTCAATTGCTGCGCGATAGAGAATTGACAGCCAGAGAACTCTCACAAGCTCTAGGGATCTCCGAAAAGGAAGTCTACGGGCATCTTGTTCACGTGCAGCGCTCAATTGGGAGTAACGCAAATATAATCAGCGAGCCTGCGCGTTGCCTGAGATGCGGTTTTGTATTCAAGAAGCGCTCGCGGCTCACCGCGCCGGCGAGGTGCCCAACGTGCCGTTCCGAATTCATCGATCCGCCGGTTTACGGCATAAAGGGATGAAGTGTATTAATTTGGCGTCTAAGACTGCAAGTAGTGTTGAACCTTGCTGGGGAGCCCCCCCCCCCCCCCGGCCCGTCACGAGACGGAAATTTGTGAACCCCTCTCCCCTGGCGGGAGAGGGAAGGCAGATGGGGAATACCACTTGAAACGACCGGAAGTAATTTTGACGATCCGCAAAGCAACTTTATCTGGCCTATGTTTTCCGGACAAAATATTACACAATACTACCGGGGCCTGGAGAATTTGATTCGGGGAGAAGAAAGCAAAATGAAAGCGAATATTGATGCTACAATTTCTGCAGACAACGTTTGTGAATTTAAAGAAGACATATTAATCCCTGTGCAGGAGGATCGCCTCAGATCCGCGGTGCAGGGAATGACAAATTCATGCGCCGACGAAAATACAGTGGACCATGTTGGCGCGGCGCTGATCCCGTCCAAAGATGAGATTATACGGATATTGAACGTCCTGAAAGACGTCCTTTTCCCAGGCTACTTCGGGAGACAAGAGCTGACCCACTCCACGCTGGAATACCACCTGGGTAACGAAATGATGACCCTGTTCGATCTGCTGTCCGCCCAGATCGCCAGGAGTATACGCCATGAATGCCGGAGAATGGATAGTCTGTGCGTTAAATGTATGGAGAAGGGGCGTGAAGACGCTCTAGTCCTAATGGAAAAGATGCCGGAACTCCGCAGATTGTTGGCCAAGGATGTAAGGGCGCATTATGATGGTGATCCTGCGGCCAAAAGCCTTGATGAGATCGTCTTTTGTTATCCCGGTTTATATGCCATTTTTGTTTACCGCGTAGCTCATGAGCTTTTCTCACTGGGCATACCGCTTATGCCCAGAATAATGGCTGAGCATGCCCACTCTCTGACAGGAATAGATATTCATCCGGGGGCAAAGATCGGCACGGAGTTTTTTATCGATCACGGCACCGGTGTAGTTATCGGGGAAACCACTGACATCGGTAACCGGGTTCGCATTTATCAGGGAGTCACGCTGGGGGCCTTGTCCATCCCTCGCGGATCCGAGGGCGGGAATTACCTTCGAGGCAAAAAACGCCACCCCACGATTGAAGACGACGTTACGATCTATGCGCAGGCAACCATCCTCGGGGGTGAGACCGTTATTGGGGCGCGTTGTGTGATTGGCGGAAACGTCTGGTTAACTTCGTCAGTGCCCCCCGACACTACAGTGGTCATTGAGACGCCCAGACTTTTGTTTAAGCCGGAGAACCAAGGAACCGACGCCGGTATCGGCGAAAACAGAACTGACAGCGCGCAAAGAACCGCGGGCGCTTAAGAAGTTCCGAAAAAGAGCCAGGACCCGCTGGAAAACTAATTCCTGGACGTTATGCTGAAAAAGATTGGCATATATCTTGAGGGCGCTCCACATTTTTGATAGAATGCGCCGCGCATTGTAATATTGCGTAATCGAGCGTTATTTTTCGGAGCGTTAAATTGTTAAAAATTTATTATGACCGGGACGCGGACCCTGCAGTCCTGGACGGCAAGATCGTCGCTATTATCGGGTACGGGAGCCAAGGCCACGCACATGCTTTGAATCTTAAGGATTCAGGCGTCAAAGTGGTGGTAGGACTTCATCGTCAAAGCCGGCGCTGGGAAAAAGTCACGGAGGATGGCCTGGAAGTTATGCAAGTGGATGAAGCGGCCCGGATTGGTGATATTGTGATGATCCTGGTTCCTGACGAAACGCAGGGAAAACTGTATCACGACCAAATCGGCCCCGCAATGAAGCCTGGAAAAAGCTTGGCCTTCGCGCACGGATTCAACGTTCATTTTGGGCAGATCGATCCCCCGCCGGATACGGATGTGTTCATGGTGGCGCCCAAAGGGCCGGGACATCTCGTCCGTCGAATGTACAAGACAGGCGTTGGAGTTCCTGCTCTTCTGGCCATTCATCGCGATTCCAGCGGACGTTGCCGCGATATCGGCCTTGCGTACGCAAGGGCCCTGGGTTCCACTCGGGCCGGACTTATCGAAACAACTTTTGCTGAGGAAACGGAGACAGACTTGTTCGGAGAACAGGCTGTTCTGTGCGGCGGAGTTACAGCCCTCATTCAGGCCGGATATGAAACTCTCGTGGAAGCCGGATACCAACCCGAGATAGCCTATTTCGAATGCCTTCACGAGCTCAAACTAATCGTAGATTTGATTTACGAGGGCGGAATAGGCCGAATGCGCTATTCGGTCAGTAATACCGCGCAATATGGTGACATGACTCGTGGCGCGCGCATTGTGGACGATCGAACCAAGGCAGAAATGAAGAAAATACTGGCTGAGATCCGTTCAGGAGAATTTGCGAGGGAATGGATCCTGGAAAATGCCGCCGGCAGACCGGTGTTCAAAGCACTGGAGAGACTTGGGGCCGAACACCCGATCGAAGCGGTCGGAGAACGACTCCGCTCCATGATGACTTGGATTTCATCACCCCTGGACGAAAAATGACTTAGCTCATCGGAAATAAATGCGCTATTGAAATTGAGAAAGGAATTACTCCAGGAATGATAAAAAGCATTGGTGTCAAGAATTTTAAGAATTTCCGGGACGCGGAGTTCCAGGTCAGACCACTGAATCTGTTTGTCGGACCCAACGGGTCCGGTAAATCAAATTTGGGAAACCTGCTATTGATGCTCAGTTTCTTGTCCTCAGGCCCTTTCAGCAGCGCATTCGGACCCGGCCCTTTCACTTTTCGTCAGACACTGAGTCGTCGTGAGAAAGGAGATACCAATCCACCCGATCCCGATCTTCATTTTGAAATAACAGTCGAAGTGGAAGGCGTAAATTACAGCTACACCCTTATATTCACGGAAATTCGGCGAAACGAATATCAAATTAAAGAGGAAACCTTGCAGGAAGTCCAGGGAGAAATCTTGTTTACCATAGCGGACGTTAAGGCCAGGGAATCGAAGATGGCTCAGATGAGAAGGGGACATGCCTGGAACGACGCGGAACGAAGAATTCGCTCGGTGGCTCAGTATTTATCCAAGATAAAGAGATACAGATTCGTTCCGGACCTGATTAAAAAACCTGCTGCGGTTCAGGATTCTTATCTACTTGATCATACTGGAGAAAACTTGGCGGCAGTCCTCCACCATCTGGAGAGAAATTATCCGGAAAACTTCGACAGAATCTCTCAAGAGATCAGGAGAAGCGTGCCCGGAATCAGAAGGATCTTCACTCCCCACCTGGGCGACCCCAATCAAGTCGGCATCGGTGTTGAGGAAGAAAACAAATCCGGCTACTTCGTCGGCCCTCAACTGTCTGATGGATTTCTTGTTTTCCTGGCTCTTTGCTCGCTCTTCCACCTTCCTGATCATCCTCGTATTTTCTTTATCGAGGAACCGGAAACCTATCTCAATCCCAATAGGCTTAGAGTTCTTTACGGGCTCATGCATCGTTTCGCGGTGGGAAATCCAGGTAAACAGGTGTTGCTCAGTTCGCATTCACCTTATTTTATAGACTGGTCTGATGACAATCCTGAAGAATTGTCTCTCATGAATGAAAAAGATGGATGGGTGGAGTGCCGCAATCTAAAAGGGGTGAAAGAACTGCGAGCTTTTCTTGAAGAAGATCCGTGGGGTCAGGACTGGGTTGAAAAATTCTTTAGAGCCGATTATGCCGATGACCCGCTTCCCGAGTTCAAGCTGGAACAGCGGGAACCTGAAGAATACTATTATTCCGATTGGGATAGGGACGAACAACAAGTTGGTGGATCTTAGCTATTTCGCCTGATAAGCAGCCATAGAATCTGCTACGGAAATCTCCGGTATACTGCTCCTATGACACTGCATCCTGGTTAACCGGCTGCACACAGTTCTTCCCTTATGAAAGATCGTTTCCTCTTACGCGACGATACCTCTTCGCTTCTTGGGTTTTGGTCGGCATGCTTTGACGCCGTTTACATACCAGCTTCAGTCGGCTGAGAAACGACCTTAGATCATCGGTCACTATTGCGCGGTCAAGAATTTCAGCCGGGCAGGTCTTCTGAAACATCAACGCCTTAACAGCGGCAGACCCGCTAGTTAAAGCGTCAGTGAGTAGTTAGTTCAAAATTCAACTCAGAAAAACCGTAGAACGGCGAAAGAGACTACTGCATAAAATTCAGGAATGTGCTATTTTGATAAATCACAATTCCTCCGCATGGATGGTCGGATCCACTAAAAATATAAGTCTCCGGGAGGTATTTTAGCGATGGAAGCTATCGGTCTGTTTAAATTATTGACGTACCTGAGCGGTTTGATCTTCGTGATCGCTTTTGCCGCCAAGATTTTCCGGTATTTCACGATGCCCATGCATGTCCGCTGGGAGCTTTATCCTGTGCCGCACGAAGGAAAACCATATGGGGGGTCCTTCTTCGAGGAAGTCGACCACTGGAAGAAGGAAAGACACAAAGACCACGTGGCTCAGTATGCTTTTATGGTCCCTGAAATTCTGTTCATCCGGGCGCTGTATGAGGACAATCGCCCGTTGTGGTATTGGTCGTTTCCGTTCCACATGGGATTGTACCTTTGTATAGGGGGCTTGGTATTTCTCGCCATAGGGGCAATTCTCCAAGCCGCCGGCTTGCCGCCTTCAGGTTCCTCCATCGCATCGCTGGTCCAGGCTTTGACGCAGATCTTCGGTGTCATCGGTTACGTCCTGGGAACCATCGGGGTCGTGGGATTGATAATCAAGAGAGCCAACGATCCGATGCTAAAAGATTTTACGGCCGGTATCGATTACATGAACCTCATATGGTTGGGCGCGATCTTCGTGACCGGCTTCCTGGTATGGTTGAGAGACCCTGGTTTCGAAGTCGCCAGACAATTTCTAGTCAGCATGATAACTTTTAAGTCAGCCTCCCAGGTTATGGATAAGCCGCTCAGCGGAATTCACATGATCAATCTTCTCCTTTTCATCGGTTTTTGGGCTTATTTCCCGTTTACGCACATGACGCATATGGTTTCGAAATACTTCATGTGGGACAAAGTCAAATGGGATGATAATCCCAACGTGGGAGACGCCGGAATGGATTCCAAGATCAAAAAATATCTGGCTTATCCGGTCACGTGGGCCGCTCCCCATGTAGGAGCCGAAGGTGGAACCAAAAACTGGGCGGATGTAGCGACAGCCAATCCCTGGGCCGCTAAAAAAGAAGAGAAAAAATAATCGGAGGACCTAATATGAAACCCGCAGAAATATCAAGAAAGACGGCGCAGCCGTTGGAAACCATAAAGATTGAGGACCTGCCTCCCCTGCCTCCGCCCTATGAGAATTTTGAAGAGCAGCCTATCACCGACCTCAAAGAAGACCAGAAAGAGCGGTGGGAGCACACTCTGGACGGAGTGAGCGCTCTCAATCTGCCTCGGCCTAAGACTCCTCAAGAGGAGCAGGAGCTTGTCGAGAAATTTCTCGCGGGTTTCCAAAAGCTTATGAGCAAAGAGAACAATTGGACGTTCCTTCAGCCTCTGATGCTGTCTCTGGAATATTGCGCCAGATGTCAAACTTGCGCCGAAGCGTGTCCGGCCTATGAGATGAGTGGAAGAAAGGACATCTACAGGCCTACCTACCGGGCTGACGTGCTGCGCAAGATCGGCAAGAAATATCTTTCCACCGGCGGCAGGCTGCTTGCAGGCTTCCGAGGCCACGACATAGATCTCAACTGGGAGACGGTCGCGAGGTTGGCTGAGCTGGCTTATAGATGCACGCTGTGCCGACGCTGCACTCAGGTCTGTCCTATCGGAGTCGATAATGGTCTTATCACACATGAATTGAGGAAAATCTTCAGTCAGGAAATGGGAATCGCCGCAGCGGAAGTGCACGAAAAGGGGTCCGTAAAGCATTTGACGTTTGGATCGAGCACCGGCATGACTCAAGCCGCGATAGCAGACATTATCGAGTATATCGAGGACGATATAGAAGAGAAGATTGGAAAACGAATCACCATCCCTCTGGACAAAAAAGGGGCTGACATACTTCTTCTCCACAACGCCGGCGAGTTCATGTCGTGGCCCGAAAACCCCGCGTCTTTTGCAATTCTTTTTGACGCAGCGGGCATAAGCTACACTCTGTCGACGGAATTGGCCGGGTACGACGCTGTGAATTACGGTCTGTGGTACGATGACGTTCAATTTGCGCGTGTAGCGCTGAAGCACTTGGAAATAGCCAGAGACCTGGGAGTAAAGAAGATAGTTATCGGCGAATGTGGCCATGCTCACAAAGCTCTTACCGTCATAGCGGATCGACTCCTCCCCGGCGAACAGATGATTCCCAGGGAGAGTTCCTACACATTGCTCTGGGATATAGTAAAAAGCGGCAAAATCAAATTCAATCCGCTCAAGAATGATTTCCCGGTAACTTTACACGACCCTTGTAATATTGTGAGGCTCATGGGGGTCGTGGAACCGCAGAGGAACGTCCTTAGGGCAATAACGCCTCCCGGCCGTTTCCGTGAAATGACTCCGCACGGAGTTGAGAACTACTGCTGCGGCGGAGGTTCAGGATTCGCTATCATGTCTTCTGGCAATTTCCCCGACTGGAAGCGACTCGTCTCAGGGAGGAAGAAGCTGACTCAGATTCTGAACGCTTTCCAGGAAGAGATTGACCCGTCCATACGTAAAATGGTCTGCGCTCCTTGTTCAAACTGCAAGGGCATGATCCGCGACATGTTTGAGAACTACGAGGTCTTCGAGAAGACCGGTATCTGGTACACGGGCCTTGTCGAGTTAATGGTCAACGCTATGGTCGATGTCGAAAAGCCCTACCTTGAGTGGCCGGACGACGAGGACGACGACGATATGTGATGAATTTGATGAGAAATGATTATTGAATTAACGAAATAAGCCAACAGCAAATCATGTGGGGCGACCGCCGGTCGCCCCTACCCTTCAGTCCTAATGTAACATATGAATCTCAGATCGGGGCGGAATCAACACTTTTGCGGCCCAAGTGAATGAATTAGGACCGTGGGGCGACTGGCGAGTCACCCTGCTGCTTCCTGGCAGGCGCCTGCATCCCTGCCGACGCGAAAGCCGATTGGCCGGCACGGACGCCGGTCCCTAATGGAAATTTCGTCTATGCCGTTCCCACACGAGAGGCCTGAAGCCTATATAATCATTTGTTCATTTAAGATTTATCTGGATGGCGTCTTGACTACATAACGCTTTAACACTAAAGTGTCATAAGAGGTGATTGCAATGACAGAGACAGCCAAACGCGCCACCATTTACTTCGAGCCGAGCCTTCACCATGCGCTCAGGATCAAGGCTGCCCACACTAGCCGCAGTGTGTCCGAACTTGTCAATGACGCGGTCCGAGAGGCGCTTAAAGAAGATCAGGAGGACCTTGCGGCGTTCGACGAGCGCCGGGACGAAACCACAATTTCCTATGAAGAATTGCTGAAAGATCTCAAGGCTCATGGGAAAATATAGGCCGGTCTTCAAGAAATCAGTCGCCAAAGATCTTCGGAGGATTCCCAAGAAAGATGTCGCCCACATTCTGAAATGCTTCGACACGCTGGCGGAGGACCCTCGCGCGCCCGACTGCGAGAAGTTGTCCGGCCAGGAAAGATATCGAGTCCGCCAGGGTATTTATCGCATTGTTTATGAAATCAAAGATGATGAGCTTGAGGTGATTGTTGTAACAGTGGGCCCCCGGTAATACGTGTGCAAGGCCCGGTAGTCCTCCCACGGCCGACTTGACAAGGCGATTAATGAGTGTTGTCAAGGCCGATGAGAAATTCTGAGATACTGTGTCACTCGCGTGCTGAACATGCTAGAATTAATGCTTGGTTTGACTTATGAAAAAACGTAAACTGCTCCGGAAGCTACTCTCAGGCTCGAAGAACATTCGGTTCGCAGATGCGTGCGCTTGCGCTGAAGCATGTGGATTTCGGCTATCAAGGATCAGCGGTGATCACCATATTTACGTGCATCCCGAAATCACCGAATGGTGAATTTGCAAAACGTCCGTGGCAAGGCCAAAGTTTATCAGATAAAGCAGCTACTTAAGATTGTCGAGAAGTACGACCTACAATTGGAGGAAGAAGAGTGAAGGACTACCATATAAATCTTTTCTACAGTGAAGAGGACGAAGGGTACATCGCCGACATACCTGATTTGCAACATTGCTCCGCTTTTGGCTCAACCCCGGAAGAAGCTTTGCGAGAGGTGCTTAAAGCTAAGGAAGCATGGATAGAGGCCGCACGCTCCAACGGAAAGCCGATTCCGGAGGCACGGTATCGTCCGGCAATCTACCAGGTTGCGTGATTGAAAACAGCTTTCTTTTGAGGACGAATGTAAGGGCGACCGGCGGTCGCCCCTATGGTCCACCTATTATTCAGCTTTCTCCGGTTCCTGGTCCGCGCCGCATGCTTTGACCAGCCGTTCCCATTTCTCGTTTATCTTTTCCTGGATTTGCGCAATCAATTTGTCGTCAAGATGTCGATAACGACCCTGCCCCTTGAAATAATCCGCGACGGGGATCAACTGTTTGGGTTTACGGCTCAACTTCCAAACGCCGTTCTCAACCTCGTACAAGGGGAAAATCCCGGAATCCACAGCCAGCTTCCCGTATTCTATGGATTTCTGAGGCTGGATCCTCCACCCTGTCGGGCAAACAGACAAGATGTGCAGATAAGATGGCCCATTCATTGTCTTGGCCTTCTGCACTTTTTTCATTAAGTCAGTATAGTAGCTGGGACAAGCCGTAGCCGTGTACGGGATACCGTGAGCCGCCGCAATCGCTGTCATGTCTTTCTTCCAGGTCATCTGACCGGCGGGATGCACTTTCCCGGCAGGTGAGGTTGTGGTCGTGGCGCCGAATGGAGTGGATGAAGAGCGCTGAATACCGGTATTCATGTACGCTTCGTTGTCCACACAAACATAGATAACCTTATGGCCGCGTTCCATCATGCCGGAGAGGGCCTGAAAGCCGATGTCCGTGGTTCCGCCGTCACCGCCCATAGCCAGAACGGTGATATCCTTATCCGGGATCCGTCCCTTACGCTTCAACACCTTTAGCCCGGATTCTACGCCTGACGCCACCGCGGCCGCATTCTCGAATGCCACATGTATCCACGGGATGTTCCAAGAGGTCAGAGGATACGGCGAAGAGATAATTTCCATACACCCCGTCGCCATTGCCATGATCATATCAGGACCGATCGCCTTCAGCACGTGGCGCACCGCGAGCACCTCCGCACATCCCTGGCAAGCCCTGTGACCGGGGTTAATATGTTCTTCCATCGGAAAATTCTTTAAAGGTTTTAAGACTTTCTTTGAGCTTGTTTCCGCCATGGGGTTCTCCTGTGCGTCAACCGCGAACGCCGTAGATGTGATAATCGTAACTTGTCTCGGACAGGGCGAGGTCCACCATTTTTTCCACGTCCTGGGGAGTGACATCCCTGCCACCCAGGCCTGCTACCATGCAGTGGATCTTCGGTCTTTGCGCTTCATGATACATCAGCGCTCGAATTTCCGAGGTCACTGGCGCGCTTGCCCCCCCGAGGTTAAGCGAACGGTCGAGGATCACCACATCTTTGGCTTGTCCGAGCATCTTTTGTAACTCATCGACCGGCAAGGGCCGCCATAGGCGCAGCTTTACCAGCCCCACCTTCTTGCCCTGCTCTCTCATCCCGTCCACAGCCAGCGAGGCGGTCTCGCAAATAGTGCCCATTCCTAGAATGAGCGTTTCCGCCCCTTCGACCTTGTAACCTTCTACCGGAACATACTTCCGACCGGTCAGTTGGGCCAACTCATCCCAAGCCTTGAGGATCACCGGCGTGGAGTTCTTCAGGGCTTGATCATGGGCCATCTTCTGTTCGATATAGATCTCCGGCATACCGAATGCGCCCATAGTGATTGCTTTGTCAGGATTAAGCCGGCTGACAGGCTTAAACTCAGGCAGGTATTTCGCGGCCATCTCCTTTGTCCACGCTTCAATCGGCTCGATAACGTGGGTGAGAGTGAAACCGTCCACGTTAATCATTACCGGAAGCGACACCTTGGGGTCCTCCGCAACCCTGAACGCGTGAAAAACCGCATCGTAAACCTCTTGGCCATTTTCGCAGAATACTTGTATCCACCCTGAGTCACGCACCATCATCGTGTCTGAATGATCGTTCCAGATGGACAGCGGCGCGCTGAGAGCGCGATTTGACAGAAACATCACTATGGGCAGCCGCATCGAGGCAGCGATGTATACTATCTCGGCCATCAAGGCCAAGCCCTGAGCCGCAGTCGCAGTGAAGGTCCGGGCCCCTACCGCTGCGGAACCGCAACAGACGCTCATGGCAGAATGCTCGGATTCCACCGGCACAAATTCAGCGTCCAGATGGCCATCAGCAACCATTTCGGCTAGGTGTTCCACAACGTGCGTCTGGGGAGTTATGGGATAGGCCGCAACAACGTCTGCATTGCAGAGCCCCACAGCCTCAGCAGCCGCGATGGAAACCTCGATTCCCATTTTTTGGCCCATTACTCTCCCTCCTCTACTATGTCTATAGCGTCCACCGGACACTCGTACGCGCAGATACCGCAGCCCTTGCAGTAATCGTAGTTCCAGGCCATACGGTTATTCTCAATATCGCCGGAGATAGCGCAGTCAGGACACATGATATAGCATCTCCAGCAACGGATACACTTCTCTTCGAGATAGACCGGCCTCTGGGACCTCCATGTGCCGGTATGATAGCTGGAGGCGTTCCCAGGCTCGGAAATTATCCCGCCATCTTCTACTTCTTGCCACGTGATTTCATCCATGGCTTTAGTCACGATATTTCCTCCGTGTAGATTGTTTTGATCCTGCAGAGATTCAGATACTCCTTTAATCCGGTATCACAGTCTCATTGTACGCGCGCTGCATGGCCTCAAGATTCCTTGCGCCGAGCTTTCCGAATCGTTTCCGGAATGGCTCCTGGAGAGCTTCTATGGGGAGCATCTTCGTACCTTTCACGAGGGCGCCGACCATGGTCGTGTTGGTAATGGGTAATCCTATAACTTCCTTTGCAATGCGGGACGCATCCACTACGGCAATTCTACCGGTGTAGGAGAGGCGCTTTCTGAGCGTCTCTACGTCGTGCGAGGAATTGATGATCAGGATACCGTCTTTGCGCAGTCCTTCCACCGGATTCGCAATATCCAATAGTGACGGATCCAGAACGATCACCACATCAGGATTGTAGATTTTGGACCTCAGCCGTACAGGCTTCTCGTCCATCCGGGCGAACGCCACCACCGGGGCCCCTCGCCTTTCCGGCCCAAAACTCGGAAATGCAGTCGCATACTTCCCCGAGTTAATGGCAGCTTGAGCGACAAGCTCCGCGGAGGTCACCGCCCCTTGCCCGCCTCTGCCGTGAAACCTCATTTCTATCATGCGTCCTCCTTTGAGCACGGTCAGTCGAAATCCTGCTCCCGCTGATCGTATTGATCCATGGTAGGATATCTCATGTGATCGTGAATGATTTCTTTACAATTCATGATGTGATACTTGGCTTCCGCTAATTCCAGGATCTCGGAAGGCAGCAACTCCTTTTTCTGAAGGTAACTTTCAATCCTTTCGTTCAAGAGCGCTATGTGTCGCAGGTCCGTATCATAATCATCCTCTTCACCGAAGAGAGTGTCCTCGGAGGCCCCTACAGATTGGAGCAGTTTCAGGTCCCATTCATCGAGCTTTTTCCAACGGGCCACTGTGGCGGGATGAACGCCCAGCCGGCCTGCCAGTTCTTTATTGGTGATGCGTCCCTTATCTTTCAGAAACGTTTGTTCGGCAACTTTGCGATCGTCATTCTTTCTCATCAGATCTCCCGCTGCGCTTGCGCAGGCTGCATAGTTGACAAGTAACTTTAGCGCAAATATTAATTAATATCAGATTACAACCTGTTCAATCAAGCGCTGTTACGGTGGCGCCGTCGAATCGGCGACAATGGGGCAGCAAGCCTAATGCCTATAGCTGATTTCAAAAATCGCAACTACATCAGGACAATCATGGCCCATGCCAAACGAAAGGAAGCTGTTTAAGCTGTGAGATTGCGGTCCTCCCCAGCTACCATTGTCCGAGACTACTATGAATTGTTTCAATCATCCAGGTTCATCGGGAAGCCTGACGACTCAATTTAAGTGGACCTTATCTCTTCTCCGGCCGGAGTTGCTTTACCTCTTGAACCGGCATCCAGACCATGTCCGCCGGGACTTCGGCAACGTTTTTCATTGTCAGGAAGTCTGTAAACCTTGGGTCCTTCGTTGTCCATCCCACGTACACGCCCACATCGGCCATATGATCTTCGGGCCGGATGTATCGTGCGCCTCGAAGAGATTTGAAATTCAACCCCTCAAGCGCCTTGACCACTTGATCGGAATCAGTGCTGTTTGCCTTCTTGATTGCTTCGGTTAGAGCTGTGAGTCCGTCGTAAGCCATGATCGCCCAGTCCGCGGGCCATTGCCGATACTTGGCATAAAACCGGTCAACGAATTGTTTCATTCTTCGTTCACGGATGCCGTAAAAGGGGCATCGTGCATATCCCAAGAGTCCTTCAGGCATTTCCGCGCCCATAGATCTTAGCATGTCCAGATCGAAAAGTGATGTCACACTGGCCTTGTCAAGCAGCCCTGTCGGCTTGAGCTGTCTAATAAACTGGGCCAAGGATTCGCCCCACAGATTCGTCACAATAATCTCGGGCCTGTCCCCAAGAATCACCGGAATGTTCTTGGAATAGTCGGTGACGCCCAACGGAATCCACTGTTCAGATAGGATCTCCGCATCCGGCTTTTGCTTGATAAGAGCCGACTTGAAGTTCATCCACCAATTTCTTGCGTACTCGTAATCCGGTCCGAGATAAGAGAATCGCCTGTACTTCCTCAGTGCCAAGAATGAAGCCAATCCTCTTGATTCAATGCCCGTGTTGGGAACTACCATGAACATGTACGGCTGAAAGGCCCTGGTGGTCAGATCCTCGGTATTCGAAGTATGGAACATGACTATCCTTTTGTACTTATTTGCTACCTTGCTCACCGGGAGGGCGACCCCGCTACTCGTGGGACCGATAAGGAAGTCACAGTTCTCTTTTACTATCAACTCCTCCGCGAATGCCGCGCCCAGGTCAGGTTTTAGAGCCGAGTCTCGGACTATCAATTCCAGCTTTTTCCCCAGCACCCCACCGGATGCGTTGATCTCTTCGATATATAGATCTATTCCGGCTTTCTGACTCTTGTACCATGACTCGCCGACCCCAGTGGCGTCAGCGACAAATCCCAACCTGATTGTGTCGCCGGCCATTGAATGCGAGCCGGCCGAAAGGAGACAACATGTAATAGGCAGGAGCGCTTGTGCTACGAGAAGAATCCGTTTCATTTCAGTCTCCTTTTGTTCAAGAAACGATAAGAGTCAGTCGGCCGGGGCCGTGAACTCCTATGGTGAGAGTTAACTCAATGTCCGCTTCTTTAGCCTTAGCGCCATTGTTATGGCATTTGACGGGCATGACGTGACGCAAAGACCGCATCCGTAACATCGCTCCAGAATGAAGACCGCCTTTCCATCCTGCATCACCTGTGCCCCGAATACGCATCGCTCCGCACAGGCCCCGCAATGCATGCATTTATCTTTATCTACAGATGCAACGTAGTCGGCATGGGCGACGAGATCCGGACGCCCAAGCTTTTTCATGAACTCGATATCGTGGCAGCAGCATTCGCAACAACTGCAGAGGGCGTACACCTGCTGCTCGGGATTGTAGATGGTCAGATGAATCAGTCCATGCTTATTTGCCAGTTTCAGGACCTCGGTGGCTTCCTGTAGATCGACCCGACGAGCGGCCCCTTGCTCGACCTTTTTGTCGGCCACATCGTTTGTATAAATGCAGACCTCCAGCGGATTATCACATCGCTTGTGCTTTGTCCTGCACAAACAATTGGCCAATGCATAGGATCGCGAATTCCGTAGAATTTCCAATACCTGCTGCGTCGGTAGCACCCACTGCAAATTTCCCAATGATTCCTTTATCGGAATGACCTTAGATGAGCTTGGAATCTTGCCTTCCTTCACCCAACCATCGAACATCATCATTCGCTTTTCCAGTTCTTCATCTCGCTCTTCTTTTTTCATTTCCCCTCACTGTTTGGTTTTTCCCGACCCAGAACGCCAGGCCTGGTGGGAATCGATTGAAGCCGACGCCTTCTCTTCAAAAGACAATCACACTAAGCTTCCCGGGGCCGTGCACTCCGATGGTGAGTGTCAGCTCGATGTCCGCTGTCCGGCTGGGTCCTGTTTCCAGGGTGACATTCGTAGGCGGAGTATCACCCAGCGAGGAGAAAAAGTCGTCCAAAGACTCGTGTATGCTTTCCGAGGGCAGGATCGCCACGTGGTGAGCACATAAGAGCCCGGCCTGTAGAGGCTTACCGCCTCGGCTGACGTAAACCAGGCTGCCGGTTTCCGCTATCGCTGCGAATGCTTCCTCCACACAAACTGACGCGGAAACATAATCCGAGGTGCGCTTGTCAGGAGGCAATTCAAGGGCCTTCTCAGTCTCGGTCACTGAGGGACAGAAGACCCGATCAGTCTCGGTCACGAGCCTCGCCACAATCCCGTTCAACTCACCGCCGTCACTCATGCGAATAGGCTCGGCAGCGACCTTGGTTACATTTTCTACGAAGATGTTGACGATTTCTTCGCGTGTCATGAGACCCTCTCCCTGAATGTTTTTGCAGCAGGGCGTGACAGCCTTCCCAGCCCTTCCTTTGGCCCGATTCTGGTAGCGAGGGGCCATAGAGCAGATGCCGCGGTCTGTCCGAGATGAAAAAGGGTTGGCGATTTGGCGACCTGTCCGAAAGCAGACATGCCCATTTGTTCGAGCTTGGGAGTAAAGCCTCTCTCCACTCGTTCTTCCCGCAACTTGCGAAGGAGATCCGGAAGCGGTACCTTCACCGGGCAGACGTCTCCACACGCGCCGCAAAGCGTGGTCGCGTCCAGAAGAGGATGCGCTCTTTCCATTCCATCCAGCAGACTGGTCAAAACTATGCCCATGGGTCCCGGATATGTCGATTGGTAAGCATGCCCACCCACCATCCGATACACGGGACACGCGTTCAGACATGCTCCACATCTAATGCACTTGAGCATTTCCCGATATTTGCCGGTAACGATTTTCGAGCGGCCGTTATCCAGCAGGACGATGTGCATTTCTTGCGCTCCAGTGGTTTCCCCGGATTTTCTGGTCCCGGTTATCACCGACATGTAGCTGCTGAGCACCTGCCCAGTGGCGGACCGAGGAAGGAGGCGTATGAATTTGGGCAGGTCCGCCAAGGATGGGACCATCTTTTCAATGGACAGCACCGCAATGTGGAGCGGAGGGACAGTTGTGCACATGCGGCCGTTGCCTTCGTTGGTGAAGAGAACAATGCTACCGGAATCGGCTACAGCGAAGTTTGCGCCCGATATTCCCGCCTGCGCTGAAAGGAATTCCTGTCGGAGGATCTTCTTGGCAATAGTAGCGAGAACAGCCGGATCATCCGTGTACTCGCAACCGAGCTTGTCGGCGAAAAGCTTCCCGACTTGTCTGCGATCCTTGTGAATCGCAGGGACCAGAATGTGCGAGGGGGTTTCGCCCGCAATCTGCACTATGTATTCGCCGAAATCAGTTTCAACTGCCGTGATACCTTGCTCTTGCAGGTGACGATTTAGATGGATTTCCTCGCTGACCATGGATTTGGCTTTCACTACTTTTTCAACAGCGTGATCTTTGAGAACTCCGGTTATTATTTCTTTCGCTTCCTGGGAATCCTTGGCCCGATGGACCTTGGCGCCGGCTCTGGTGGCATTGGTTTCGAAACGGTCCACATAGTCGGCGAGATTATCCAGCACGTGCAAGCGCAGCTCGGACGCTTGATCGCGCCATTCTTCAACAGGAACACCCGAAACTGCGTCTGACCTCTTTGCACTGAACGTTTCGGTCGCGTTGCGCATCGCCGAGCGCAGAGTAGAGTCGCTCAGGGCCGTAATAGCATTGGCTCGAAATGGAACAGGTGTAGGAACGCTCATGCCAGACCCTCCGCCAGAACCGCAGCGATATGCTTGACCTTGACGTTACTCCCTCGCCGCCGGACCGCGTCAGCGATATTCATTAAGCAGCCATGATCGCAGCCCGTGACTGTGTCCGCTGCGACGCTCAATATCGTGTCCAGTTTTTCATCTACCAAAGCCATCGAGATTTCGGGCTGTTTTGCCATGAAGATACCGCCGAACCCGCAGCAGCGGTCAGCATTCGGCAGAGGAACAAACTCGGTCCCTTTTATCGACTGCAACAGCAGCAGAGGTTCTTCGCGCACACCGAGTTCTCTGGTAAGCTGGCACGACGCATGGTATGTCAACCGCCCCGTTCCTTGAAACCCGTTCTCGTGCGCGTGGAGCACGTGCACTAGGAATTGGGTCAACTCATAGGTGCGGCTCGCAATGGCTTCGGCCTTTTGTCGCATGCGTTCATTGTCTTTGAGCAGCTCGGGATAATGGTTCTTGACCATCGAGGCACATGAGCCGGACGGCATGACAATCGGATCAGCGCTCCCATCAAACACAGAAATAAAATGTTCTGCCGCCTTCCTGGATTCGCCGCGGTATCCGCCGCTGTCAGCCGGCTTTCCGCAGCAAGTCTGGCCTTTGGGATATTTTACGTCCACTCCGAAGTGTCTAAGCAGTTTCAGAGTTGCTTCCCCGGTTTCAGGAAACATCGTGTCCACAAGACAAGTGCCGAACAGTTGAACCTGCACGAAACACCTCACTCTCGATGACAGTCCACGCGGTCCATCAGCAGATATTGGGGCCGGCAGCAAGGAGGCAAGGAGAGGGCCGGCAGCAAGGAGGCAAGGAGAGGACCGGCCTCCATCACAACAACACTCCCTGTCCGCCTACCATAGGGGGTACTAGGCCGTATAGCTGGGGCATGGGGCAAGGCCAACACTCATTTGGGAAACTCCGAAGGAATGCTATGGAAGAAGACGTACCGGCACATGGCTCCCGCATTCCGGCAGTTTGTGGCAGACGCGCGGTGCGACCCAGCTTCCCACGCCGCCTTGTTCTATCTGCCTGCGAAGACAGCCGGTCCCTGAATAATAAGTTTACTCTAAAGGCCCCACCTCACGCTTATCCCCGTCACTCCATGTCTCCTTGGTCAGGAGCCTGTTTGCGTGAACCGGTGGCCCTGAGATAGTACTTGCCGCCTTGGGTCTTTCCGACCACGCCTTCGCTCACCATGTACTGGACGGCTTTAGCATGGTAGTTCCTCATGCCGATTCGCAACAAATCCTGCTTGGTGTATGGCAAATCGACCGCTGTCACAGGATCAAAAGCGCGCTGCTTCTCTAGGTCCCGGATGATGAGACCGGATGCTCGCTTCATCCTTAGAGCAACGATGTAGCGAGTAATCACAAAAACGCCGACGAGAATAAGCAAGCTCAGGACAATCTGGACAGGTTCCGACATAATCCTCCAGCCGATTTCTCCCAGTTCAGACTCCGAAGCTGAGTTCAGTCACCTTAAGATCGTTCTCAACTCTCGTAACGCCTGGGTATTCCGCGGCGATCTTTTCGGCCTTGGCTTTGTCAGCTTTTTCCCGAACTCGTCCGCTAAGTCGCACGACTCCGCCGGATTCGGGCACGATCTCCACGTGACGGGCCACGACAGAAGTCATCTTTTTCCTGACAAGCGCCTCTATCCTTTTGGCCAAGCCTAGGCTCTTGAAGCGCTCTCTGACACCTTCTTGATCACTGACCCTGTTCATCCCGGTCATTGCCTGTACAACCACTTCCGTCGCGGAATCAGGCGTAAAGTGAGTCGTGCTGAAAACCAAATCGTACAGCGACCAATCATCGGGGTCTTTGCCAAACACAGCCTTGATAAAGTTCGCGCGTTCTCGGTCGTACGCGGCCACGTAATGCTCGGCCTTATCTCTCGTGCAGGCCAGCTCTGTTTCCACTCGCTTGATCCGTATCTCCCGCGGCGCCACGACGTACACGCAAAAGACGCCCGGCTGGTCGCGCAACACTACTTGCGCCCCCCGGCCTACGATCACCACGTTGCCCCGGCTTGCCTGCTCAAATATCAACGCCTCAAATAGGCTCTTGTAAGAAGGCCTGTCGAAAAACAACCGCTCGAAAAAGCCCGGCCCGTGCTCTCTTTCATACATTACACATGCGTCCATGTACTCGGGATCGCAGGTCATGGCCAGTTCGTGTAAACCGTTACGGTCGAGAAATTCCAGGCCCAGTTTCTCCGCCACTTTCGATGCTATTTCATCTCCATATGAGCCGACTTGTCTCGATACGGTCAGTATTTGCATTGTCAGTCTCTCTCCGTTCGCGGGATAGCTCACCCCGCGAATTGGGTTATTCGCCAAACAAGGCTGTGGGCAAGTACGTTACCAGGGGCGGATATACTATGCACGCGATCAATCCTGTCCACTGGAGACAGATGAAAGGAATCACCCCTCTGTAAATCAATCCCATAGTCATCTCAGGCGGCGCGATTCCTCTCAAGTAGAACAGTGAATAACCGAACGGCGGCGTCAGAAAGGCCATCTGCAGATTAATGCAGATCAGGGCGCCAAAATAAAGCGGATCGAATCCCAGCTCCTGGGCCACAGGAGTGAATACGGGGATAACAATGAGCAGAATCCCCAGCCAGTCAATGAACATGCCGAGGAAGAAGACGATGCCCATCATGATGAACAGGATCACGTACGGACTCACCTGAAGGCCGACGAGAAATTCCGATACGGCGTCCCCACCTCCCAGCCCCATGAAGACTGACTGGAACGCGTTGCCTCCCAAGAAGAGAACCATGACCATACAGGTGATCCTCATGGTGGCCGTGGCTGAGTCCACAATGGCTGCCCATGTGAGTTTTCGGTAGGCCAACGCAAGAATCACTGCGCCGATGGCGCCGAGACCGGCAGCTTCCGTTGTAGTGGCCACGCCGGCAACGATGCTCCCCAGGACCATGCCGATCAGGAACAAGGGAGGAATCAGAGACGTGACTACCATAACCAGCTTCTGTCCGGCAGTGTGGGTCCTCTCTTCCGGAGGAAGGGGCGGCCCCATCTCAGGATTGATACCGCAACGAATCGCGATATAGGTGATGTATAGGGCGGACAAGGTAAGTCCCGGGAACATGGCTGCGGCAAAGAGCTTGCCAACGGAAATGTTTGTCAACCCGCCATAGACCACCAGCATGATGCTGGGGGGAATGAGAATTCCGAGGGTGCCGCCCGCGCAAATGCATCCCGCGGTCATGGAGATGTCATATCCTCTCTTCAGCAGAGCCGGAGCAGCAAGAAGCCCGATGGCCACCTCAGTGGCCCCCACAACTCCTGTGGACGCGGCAAAAACCGTGCAAACCATGACCACAGCAATGCCGAGACCGCCTCGAACCGGCCCCCACAGCACGTGCATAGTGTGAAAGAGCTTCTCCGCTATACCCGATGCGTCAAGCATTTGCGCCATAAAAATGAAGAGCGGCACCGCCACGAGGACGTACTCCTCCATGACTCCGTAGCTCTTGTTGGCAAAGAGAGCAAAGACTTGGTCCGGAGATCCACCCCACCCGATCAACCCGTAGAACACCGCTACCGCGCCGAGAGAGAAGGCAAGCGGATGACCCAAAAACAGCACCACGAACAGTGTGCCAAACATGTAGAGCGCCACGTGTTCAGGATTCATATCTCTTCCCCCTTCAGTCTGTAGATGTCTCGAATGAAACGGGAAAGACCCTGAAAGAAGAGGAAGATAAAGCCAAGGGGCATCAAGGTCTTGAACGGATAGAGAGGGGGCTTCCACGCGCTCCAGCTATGTTCCCATAAAGACCACGAATGGGCGGCATACGCTATGGACGCGTAAGTCATTCCCCCTACAAAAGGGAGAAACAGGACTAGGAAAGTAATCACCGAAAGCCAAACCTGAGCCCTCTCGGGCAGTTTCTGGGACAATATGTCTATCCGAACGTGGCGGTCGTGGAGGTGGGTATAGGCTGCGCCGAGCATGAAGTGAGCGGCGTAGATCCAGACGGTAACCTCAAAGGCCCAGATGGTCGGAGACCGAAACACCTTCCTGACCACGACTTCGTACACCACCACGAAGACCAGGGGTAAAATCAACAAGGCCACGTTCCTGCCAAAGAACTCGTTGAATGCGTCGACCGCGCGGACGAACTTTTTCATCGCGGTTTCCCCTCTTATAAATACTATTGCAGTGTAAGCCCCGGGGCCGACAGGCTCTCCGGGGCGCGCTATTCCACTACAAAATGCATGCCGTGCTATTGATAAAGCTTTCCTTTGATCAACTCATCAATAGGCCAAGGGGCGACGCCGCCACGCATCTTGCGCCACGGAGCGTAATCCTTCTTGAACTTCTCTTGCGAATCCAACGCCTTTTTCACATCCGGATTCTTGGCGGCCAAGTCGTCGAGATACTTCTTGCTTGTTTTGGCGAATTCGACGATGGTGGCATCGTCCATTTGGACGTATTCCACCTTCTTGCCCATTTTATCAATAGCCTCTACGTTGAGGTTTTCGATCCAGGGCGTTGACCAGAGTTGCGTCTCTTTCGCGCAGATCTCTACAATGGCCTTAAGATCGTCAGGGAGTTCATCCCATTTCTTCTTGTTTATGAAGATATCAGTTTGACAGCTAGGCTGGTGCACACCGGGCTCGATGACGAATTTCGTGATGTCGTGGAACCCTTGCGGGAGATTGATTGCGGGGCTACTGAATTCGCA
>Ga0172371_10001792_pt1 | contig 34077 bp, 22 predicted proteins | sample Lak12m_FD_114543 | JGI IMG/M metagenome (GOLD analysis project Ga0172371, IMG submission 114543) | Freshwater microbial communities from Kabuno Bay, South-Kivu, Congo - kab_022012_12m | ecosystem: Environmental > Aquatic > Freshwater > Lake | place: Democratic Republic of the Congo: South-Kivu...
CGGGGACCACCCCTTGCCGGAGCACGTCTCGGGGCCCATATACTCGGGAGCGCCGTAGAACCTGTCGTCCTTGATCGTGGTAGCGTACTGGGGAAGCAGGCAATCCAGCCCCCAGCCGACCACTCTCGGGACCTGGCCGCCCGCTGCGGGTACGGACACCAGAGTCGTCAGTGCGCTGAGCCCCTTGTGGTGAACGCCTGCGGCGGCCGCGGCCGCCATCCCGTCTGCGAGCTGGAAGGAGAGGTCCGCTGCTTCTTCCGGGGGGATGCCGCCCTTGCAGAACTCTTCGACGGTGACGCCGTCCTGGAAGGGCGCCACGAGGCACACGGTGCTGCCGCCGTGTCGAAGCCAGTCGATGTAAGGAACTGCCGATGCGTGGCCGAGGGCGTGGATCTTTGCGGACGCTGCCATGATCTGCTCGACCTGCTCGGCCGTGGCGGTCACGCCTTTGTCGAGCGCCAGCACGAGGACCGACCGGCTGGAGCTAAGCACCTTGGCTTTGTAGACGGTGCCCAATTTGTAGGCGTAGAACTGTGATTCTACATGGTACTTGTTACCAAGGATCATTCCGATCATTCGTTCACCCGCTGCCTCTGTCCGACAAGACGGATCACTTTCTCAACCAATCCTCTTGGAGACAGCCTGCTCCAAGGGCGGCGCCAGTCTATTACCGGTGTTTTCCTTTTGCAACGACAATTTTTTCCCAACAATAACAGCACGTTTTCCACCGAACTGGTTGCAACTTGACTCCCGCTCCCGGCGTACCCACCGTTGCGCCGGGAGACAGGAGGAATACGGATGAAAACCTCGTTCGGTCCACTTTCGAAGCTAATGGTATCCATGGCCGTGGTATGCGCCATCGCCCCTGCTGCTGCGCCTCTTCTCGCCCTGCCCCCCGGGGGCGGGGGAATGGGCGGCGGGTGCGGTGGAGGCAGCGGAGGCGGAAGCGGGGGAATGGGGGGAGGCTCCGGAAGCGGAGACGGCAGCGGCTGCGGGGGCGGCGGCATGGGGGGTATGGTCGCCGGCCTCCCGACCTTTGAGACCGCGGACTTCTCAGGTTCCGGGGTTTGCGCCTCGTGCCATTCCATGCTGACCGATTCCGCGGGCAACGACGTCTCCATCGACATGGACTGGGCGGGGACTGCGATGGCCAATGCCGCCCGTGACCCCATCTGGCAGGCCAAGGTCGAGTCGGAGGTGAATCGCAACCCGCAGATCCAGTCGGTAATCGAGCAGAAGTGCATGCGATGCCACACCGGCATGGCGTACTATCAGTCGAAGACGGACGGTACGGCCCAGGCGCTGCTGGGGCCCAACGGTTTCTTTGGCCAATCGCATGCGCTGCATGAGGCAGCAATGGACGGCGTCTCGTGCACGCTTTGCCACCAGATCAGGAAGCCCTCGGCCGGGCAGAAATGGGAAGACCTGCACACCGGCAACTACGCCGTGGATACGTCCACAACGTCGCCGGCCCGCATCATCTACGGTCAATACTCGGCGCCGATGACCGGGCCGATGAAGATGCATTCGGGCTTCACCCCGGCATACGGAAGCCAGGCAGCGGACTCGGGGCTTTGCGCTCCGTGCCACACCTTGCAGACCCCGATCGTGGACGGCACGGGCAAGGTCACGGGCAAGGAGTTCCCGGAGCAGATGACGTACCCCGAGTGGAAGAACAGCGCGTACGCCACATCCAAGGTCCCGCAGACCTGCCAGATCTGTCACATGCCGTCAGCCAACGGCAGCGTGAAGATCTCGATGATGCCGATGATGCTTACTGCCCGCAAGCCGTTCGGAAAGCACTTCTTCGTGGGCGGCAACGTGATGCTCAACGAGATGCTCATGGAGCACTCGACGGATCTCGGGGTGGCCGCGACGATGGAGCAGCTCGACATGACGATGATGAGGACGCTGGCGAACCTCGAATCGGAGACCGCGTCGCTGGACGTGGTGAAATCGAGCCTGTCGGCAGGGACGCTTTCGTTCGACCTCCAGGTGGCGAACCTCGCGGGGCACAAGTTCCCGAGCGGCATTCCGTGCCGACGTGCGTGGCTGCACGTGAAGGTCGCGGCAAAGGACGGGAAGGTCGTCTTCGAGTCGGGGAAGCCGCTGGCCGACGGAAGCGTCTCCGGCAACGATGCGGACGTGAGCACGACCAAGCACGAGCCGCACTACGACGTGATCACGACTGCCGCTCAGGTACAAATCTACGAGCCGGTGATGTTGAACACGGACAACGCAATCACGTGGACGTGGCTTCGGGCAGCGTCGTACGTGAAGGACAATCGACTGCTGCCGCTGGGGTTCAACAAGGCGACCACCAACGCGTCGATCAAGGTGAAGGGCAGCGCGGCCACGGACGCTGACTTCATCGGAGGGTCGGACGTTGTGACATACAAGATCGCGGTCGGCACGGGGCCGGGGCCATATACCGTGACTGCCGAGCTTCTCTACCAGCCCGTGTCCTTCCCGTTCATCCGCGACATCAAGGTCGAGACCACCCCTCTGGTCAAGCGCCTCGTGGACTACTGGGCCGGGACGGACAAGACCCCGGTCACCGTCGCTGCTCTTCAGGCCGACATCCTGTAGTCCCGGTCGAGACTGGGCTTCGCATTGGGTCGGCAATCGATTGCGGATTGCTGATTACGGGTCCACGCCGGCTGGCTCTCCGTCGCACCCGGACCGGTTGACAAACCGGCGCCCCGCGGAATAGCATTCGCCGGTGCCCAGATGGCCGGTGAGGCGGGAGGTGTGGTGTCAATAGAATCTCATGAGCGGACCTGGGAATCGTATTTCCAGGAGGGCCCGCCGCAGGGGGCCGATCGTCATTTCATTATCAGATCTCTATTTCCGCTGGTCCGTGCGGTGGCGCGATCGCTCAAGGCCACGCTGCCGTCCTGGGTGGACATCGACGAGCTGGTGAGCGCCGGGGTAGTCGGGCTCATTTCTGCGGTCGATCGGTTCGACCCGAGCAAGGGGAGCCGGTTCAAGAGCTATGCGACGATCAGGATCAAGGGCAGCATGCTGGACGAGCTGAGGCAGCTCGACTGGGCCCCGCGTACCGTGCGAGACGACGAGGGGCACGTGGAGCAGGCGCGGAAGGAGCTGGAGGAACAGCTTGGCCGGCGCCCGACCCAGGAGGAGATGGCGGGCAAGCTGGGACTGTCCGGCGAAGGGTACCACAGGCTCATCCGACGCATCGCACCGCAGCGGGTGATCGGGTTCGACGACTTGGGGATCAAGGAGGAGAGAAGCGAATCGAGCGCGTTCAACTTCATCGAGGACCCGTCGTCTCCGGACCCATCTGAAGAGAACGTCATGAAGGATGCGCTGGAAGTGCTGGGCGAGGGTATCGAGAAGCTGAAAGAACGCCAGCGGCAGATGATCAAGCTGTACTACTACGAGAACCTGAACCTGAAGGAGATTGCAGCTATCTTCGGGGTCACGGAATCGCGGGTCAGCCAGATCCACAGCGAGGCGGTGCGTGTCCTGAAGTCGCGGCTTTCGTCCAGGATGCGATAGCGCTGCGAAATAGTTTGAAGTGGCAAGCCTGTAGATATATATGATCCTCGCTTTTTGGGTGATCTGCGTGGGTGCCTATGAACGCTATTGACGAAGGAGCCGGGAAGACGGAACGAATCCTGCCGCTGGTGGAACGAACGCCATGGCAGAGGCCCCGGAACGAATGGCTGGTGCGGGCCGGAGTGCTGGTATTGCTGGCTGCGTTGTTCCTGCCGAACCTGGGTGCATTCGGACTGTGGGACCCTTGGGAGACCCACTACGGTGAAGTCTCCCGCAACATGGTCGAATCGTACGACTGGATAAGCCCTTGGTGGGGCTATCGCAACAAGATCGGCGATCAAGGAGCGCAGGGAAGCTACTTCTATTCGAAACCGATCCTGATATTCTGGATGGAAGCGGCGTCGGTGCGGCTGATCGGGTTCTCCGAGTGGGCGATCCGCCTGCCGGTCGCTCTGTACGCGATTCTGCTGGGGTTCTTCGCGTATTACGTGCTGTCCAAGGTGTGGACCCGCAGGGCCGGATTTCTGGGTGCGCTGATTGCGGCCACGTCGCCGCAGTATTTCATGCTTGCCCGGCAGGCACAGACGGACATGCTGTTCGTGGCGCCGCTGACGGTCGGGATCCTCTTTTTGCTGCTTGCATTGTTCGGCCCCGACGAGGGGGCCGTATCTAGGCGCAATTTCATCGCGAAGCAGGTGTTCGGGCTTGGCGTCTTCTTGATTGCCACGATTCCTCAGTGCATGATCCTTGCGACGGATCTGTCGTTGGACCGCAAGTACGACAACCTGCCCCCGCTTCAGCGGGCGCTGGCCGAGCTGCGGGACGAGGGCGTCCTGCATGCGGCAGGGTACGGGGTGCTCATCGTCGCGTACCTCGCATGGTATCTCACGCCGTTGGTGCGGGCCTGGCTGAAGAAGAGGCCGTTGTCGGCCGAGATGCGCGACACATGGATCCGCAGGTCGTACGTGCTGGTCTTCGTAACGATGTGCGGCGTGGCGACGTTGGGCAAGGGACTGCTGGGGTTCATGCTCCCGGGTGCCATTCTGTTGGTGTACGTGCTGGTCACCAAGCAGTGGGCAGTGCTCAAGGCGCTTGAGATTCCGCGGGCGATACTGGCGTTCATCCCCGTCACGTTTCCGTGGTACGTGGCAATGTTCGTGAAGCACGGGAACGGGTTCTACTCCCGCTTCTTCATCCACGATCATTTCAACCGCCTGGGAACGGGCGTCCACCAGATCGACTCCGGCACGTTCGAGCACTTCCTGAAGTGGCTCGGGATCGGCATGTATCCGTGGGTGGCGTTCGTTCCGCTTGCGCTGCTGGTGCTGTCCCGGGTGCGGCTGGCGGTGAAGACGCGGGAGAACCAGACTGCGCTCTTCGTGTTCATCTGGTTCTTGTTCGCGTACGTCCTGTTCACGATTGCGAAGACGAAGTTCCACCACTACATCTTCCCCGCTCTTCCCCCCATGGCATACCTGATCGGGAAGTCGCTGTCCGATCTGGCAAAAGCGAAGGGGGTGCTGGTCAAGGCCGGGGTCCTGCTGGCTGCCGGCCTGTTCGTGGCGGTCACGTACAACCTGTCGAAGGAACAGCAGATGTTCCGCGACCTGGTGACCTACAAGTACGACCGGGCGCTGCCCAAGCACCTGCCGATCGACGTCGACGCGCAGACGTCCGACGACAAGCCCGAGGTGTGCACCGCGGACACGGATTGCGGGCCGCTGAAGCACTGCACGGAAGACGGCACGTGCTCGAACACGTGGGCAACCTCGCAATTCTATTCCTACTCCACCGACATGGTGAAATGGGCGCTGAACCAAGACATCTTCCTGTACGACAACATGCTCATCTTCTGGGGAGTACTTGGCTTGGGTTCACTGCTCTTCATGTTTTTCCCGCTGGTCCGGCGGGCGGGCATGGTAGGTCTTGTCCTGCTGGGGATAACGCAGACGGCGTGGGCAATGTCGTATTACATCCCGCAGCTTTCACCGCACTGGTCGCAGAAGAGTGTGTTCGAGGACTACTACGCGCTTTGCGGCGACAAGCTGAAGAACGTGGAACAGGACGCCTATGATCCTCTCATCAAGAAGATCGGATTGGACGGGCTATACGACTACTTCCATGCGACGTCCAAGCGGGTGTGCCCGTACAACATCACCTCGTGGCTCATTGTGTGGCGCGGGGAAACTTACTACTCGTACAACGAGTTGCTTCCGCTGGAGAAGAAGAACGTGCAGCTCGAGCCGTACCTGGCAAGCATCAACCCTGCGACGATGGAGCTTCCGGCAGACTGCCCGATGACACGGCAGGTCTGCCCGCGCAAGTTCTTCGTATTCATGGAGAACCGCGACGCCAACAGTGCTTCCTCGGTCGCGTCGTCAGTGAACTCCGAGATGAACAAGATCAAGAAGAACTCGGGCTCGCCCGGATACGCGGCGTACTCGGAAGTCGATAAGTGGGAGGCAAGAAAGGTAAACCGGGAGAATGACTACTTCACGCTCTTCCAGGTGGACCCGGTGTACAAGAAAGGTGCGGCGCACTGCTCGTGTGCGAACGCCGAAATGCCCTAGAGGGAGGGGTGGATGACACAGATAGAGAAAGTGACGGCGAGAGAGGTTCTGGATTCACGTGGTGCTCCGACCATCGAGGTGGAGGTGCTGCTCACGTCCGGCGTGGTGGGCCGGGCGATGGTACCGTCGGGCAAGTCGACGGGGGAGCGCGAGGCGCTGGATCTGAGGGACGGCGATCCGGCCCGTTTCAAGGGCAAGGGGGTGTTGAAGGCGGTGGAGAACGTGAACGGCACGATCGCACCGGAGGTGATCGGGCTTGACGCCCGCAACCAGCGTGAGCTGGACCAGGTGATGATCGATCTGGACGGGACGGACAACAAGGAGCGTCTGGGAGCGAATGCGATCCTCGGCGTGTCGCTTGCTGCGGCCCGTGGTGCGGCCGAAACACTGCATCTCCCGCTCTACCAGTACCTGGGGGGCCTTCGGGCCAACCGGCTTCCGGTGCCCATGGTGAACGTGATCAACGGCGGGCAGCATGCGGACAACAACCTGGACATCCAGGAGTACATGCTGGTGCCGTTCGGGTTTCCTGCGTTCAGGGAGGCATTGCGGGCCACGTCCGAGGTGTTCTTCAAGCTGCATTCGCTGTTGAAGGACCGTGGTCTCGCTTCCGGCGTGGGCGACGAGGGTGGATTTGCCCCGCGCCTGGAGTCCAACGAGCATGCTCTGGAGCTGCTGATAGAAGCGATTCGTTCCGCGGGTTACGACGTGGGGACCCAGTTCGGGCTTGCGTTGGACGTTGCGGCGTCCGAGCTTTGGGACAAGGCCAAGAAGAACTACACGATTGCGGTGCAGAAGTCCCGCGGTGCGAAGGCCGAGACGATGGAGATGTCGGCCTCGCGGGTGGTGGACTTCTATGAGGGGCTGGTGGAGCGCTTCCCGGGCATCGTGTCCATCGAGGACGGGCTGGCGGAGAACGACTGGGAGGGCTGGGCCGAGCTGACGAGCCGGCTTGGCGGCAAGCTTCAGATCGTGGGGGACGACATCTTTGTGACCAACCGCAAGATCCTCGCCGAGGGGATCGAGAAGAAGATTGCGAACTCGGTGTTGATCAAGCTCAACCAGATCGGGACGCTGTCGGAGACGTTGGACACCATTGCGCTTGCGCACGGTGCCGGCTACACGACCGTGATCTCTCACCGGAGTGGCGAGACCGAGGACTCCACCATTGCGGACCTGGCGGTCGCGGTGGGTGCGGGCCAGATCAAGACCGGCTCGGTCTGCCGGTCGGAGCGCATAGCGAAGTACAACCAGCTTCTGCGCATCGAGGACGATCTGTTCGAGCCGCTGTACCTCAACCCGTTCGCCCGCAAGTAGCTCAGTGGACGGAAAAGGACGTCGAGGAACGCGGCGGTCGCACCCGGCAGCGGCCCAGCGGGGCAGCAAGCCCACCTGCCTGGTGACGGGGGGAGCGGGGTACCTCGGGTCCACGCTGGTGCGGCATCTGCTGGACGTGGGGTACAGGGTCCGGGTGCTGGACCGGCTGTTCTTCGGGCCTGCGTCGCTTGCTGCTCTGGATGGGGACGCACGGTTTGATCTCGTGGTGGGCGACGTCCGCGACATCGGGCCGGAGGTATTCACCGATGCAGCGTGTGTGGTCGACCTTGCCGCGCTGTCCAACGATCCTGCGGGAGAGCTGGATCCTGAAGCGACGATGGCGATCAATTTTCGAGGGCGCAATAGAATTGCAGCGATGGCTCGGGATGCGGGCGTCAGGCGGTATGTGCTGGCGTCGTCGTGCAGCGTTTACGGATTCCAGGACGACCTGCTTGACGAGACTTCCGCGACGAATCCGCTGACCACGTATGCCCAGGCGAACCTGAAAGCGGAGAGAGGTGCGCTGCCGCTTGCGACGCCGGAGTTCAGCGTCACTGCGCTGCGGCTTGCGACGTTGTTTGGGCTGTCGCATCGAATGCGCTTCGACCTTGCTGTGAACGGGATCGCTCTGGGGCTGCAGACCGCCGGCAAGGCGAGGGTGCTTCGCGACGGGACGCAATGGCGTCCTTTTCTCCACGTGGCGGATGCGGCCAAGGCGTTCTCCACCGTACTCGACTCCCGCCCCGAAGCCGTGTCGGGCCGTGTGTTCAACGTTGGCTCGAACGATCTCAACGTTCAGCTTCTTCCCCTGGCTCAGCGCATCGCTGTTGCGACCGGCGTTCCGTGGCAGATGGAGTGGTACGGGGATCCGGACAACCGTTCGTACCGAGTATCGTTCGACCGCATTTCCAGCGAGTTGGGTTTCTCCACCCGCGTAGGCATAGAGGCCGGAGCGGCGGAGATCTTCGCTGCTCTGAAGTCCGGCGCCGTCTTGCCGACCGATGAGTGCTTCACAGTGCGCTGGTACAAGCAGCTAATCGCCAAGGGGCTGGCCCTGCGGCAGTGAGCGCAAAGGCGCACCTGCGGGGGCACCGGAAGGATGCGTGTCCCCTGGGCAATGCCATGGTGCCAACTCGCCGGTCGTCCTTTCGCACCCGGCTTGGGGAGCCAGATTCTGAGATGTACGGAATGGACGATGGACGACTTGTCCTCCGTAGCCCGAAGGGCGAAGTGGGATGGGCGATGGTCGAGGGTCCATCACAATTGTCTTTTCCGAGCCCCTGAGGTCGGGTGCAGGAAGACCTCGTCCGCTGTGGTGATGTTCGGATAGGTCACCGGACCGGGGAATGCCTCCTCGTCCACCAACTCGATCATCATGTCGACCAGCCCTGGAGGTGTGTGGACGTACCCCTTCATCTTTGCAGGCTCCGTCGCATCAAGCCAGTCGCCTATTCCTTGCCCTCGTACAGCTCGATCTGAGAGGGGTCGTTTGGGAAGGACTTCGAGAGCGTCTTGAACACATCCCCGTTCGGGATGCCCTTGGCGTACGGCGGGAACTGCTCGATGCGGTGAAGGTAGGCCCAGTGCTTGAGAAACGTGAAGCCTCCGGCCCAGGAGCCGTACTCGCGCACCCTGTGGACGTAGTCGAGGTCGAGGACAGCGGAGGTGAACTGCTCGCTGTTGCGCAGGCTCTCCACGACTCGCCCCTCCGGGTCGATGATGCAGGAGAGGCCGTTGCCCATGGGGGCGGCCACGTTGCAGTCAACCATGTAGAGTTGGTTTTCTATGGCGCGCACCACGGAGAACGGGATACGGCAGCGTTCACCGCCCTCGGAATCGTCCTGGAACGTGGGCTTAATCACGACCTCAGCGCCCATCCACGCCAGGGTTCGGCCGACTTCGGGGTGGAAGATGTCGTAACAGATCATGAGGCCGACGCGGCCCTTGCCCGGGATGTCAAACACGACGAACTCATTGCCGGGGTCGGAGGATTCGATAGGCCTTGCGGGGAACACCTTCCTGTACTTGGCGACCAGCTTGCCTTCGGGCGAGAGCACGATGGCGGTGTTGTAGAATCTCCCGTCGTCTCCCTTCTCCATCGGCGTGCCGGGGACAAGCCAGACCTTGAGGTTCTTCGCCAGGCCCATGAGCGCCTGCGTGGTCGGCCCGGAGGGGATGGGCTCGGCCAGTTCCTTGAAGTTCGGGCTGTCGGGCCCGTGCCCATCCGGCCCACAGCGAAATCCAGCGTAGCCCGCTGAACGGGCCGATGCAAGACATTTTTCGGCGTCCGAATTCATCGGGTTATTTTGCGACGGACCCTAAGCCGAGCCAGTCGTGGTTCCGGGGTCCGAACGGCTGTTCGAAGGCACGCCCGTCGCGTGGGCGACCGGGTGTTGGAGTCGTTGTCGTCGGGCCCAATCGTCTGGGGGACGAGGGGCTTGCGGATGGAGTTCCGGCCCGACTATCAGACCGCTGCGCTCCGACGCTTCAGTTCCCTGCGGTCCATCAGGTCCTCCGCCGTAGCCGACCGTAGCGCTTCGGCGAAGTCCTCCATGACGTCCCTCGTCCCTGGCTTCCGAAGAATGGTCGTGGGGTGAGTGGCGACCGACGTCTTGCCCCCTGCCGCGTGCCTTGAGTATTTGTAGGCATCGGTCAAGAACTCCCTTGACTTTTTGAAGACTGCCTTCCAAAATGCAGAGTGGAGGTGCCCAATGAGGCGGCTGATCGATGCGGTGCTCGATGAGTGGGGGAGGTCGCGGCGGCGGAAGCCCCTGATTGTTCGGGGCGCTCGGCAGGTCGGCAAGACCTGGTCGGTGCTGAGCTTTGGGAAGCGATCGTTGGAGAACGTCGTCCACGTGAACTTCGAGAAGTCTCCCGGGCTCTGCCCCGTGTTCGACGGGGAGCTGGAGATGCGTCGGGTCGTGTCCGACCTTGAGGCTCTGACCGGCACGTCGATTCGGCCCGGGAAATCACTGCTGTTCCTCGATGAGATACAGGCATGCCCCCGGGCCATAACGTCGCTGCGATACTTCAAGGAGCAACTCCCGGAGCTACACGTCGTCGGTGCGGGCTCGCTGCTCGAATTTGCGGCTCGGGACATCTCCTTTCCCGTGGGCCGCGTGCAGTTCCTGGAGATGTTCCCGATGACGTTTGCCGAGTTTCTCTGGGCGAGAGGGAAGGACAAGGCGGCCGAAGTGGTCTTGGGAGCCCCCTCCGCCACGGGAGAGGCCCTGCACGCGTTCCTCATGTCGGAGATGAGGGGCTACGTGCAGGTGGGGGGGATGCCGGAAGCCGTGTCAGTGTACGCCTCCTCCGGCGCATTGCGCGATGCTGGAGAGGTGCAGCGGGAAATCGTGGAATCATATCGGGCCGACTTCTCGAAATACGCCCCGCTAGCCGACAAGTCCTGCTTGCGAAACGTCATGACATCAGTCGCCCGCGCGGTGGGACAGCAGGTAAAGTACAGCAGGCTCGCCGAGGGGTTCTCCAACGCGACGATCCACAGGGCGTTCGATCTGCTCTGCCTTGCCCGGGTGGCGAGGAAGGTCCGCTCCGCATCGCCCGCCGGTCTGCCTTTCGAAGCCCACGCGTCGGAGAAGGTGTTCAAGGCACTGTTCGTCGACGTGGGTCTGATGCATCAGGTCTGCGGAATCGGTCTGGAGCTGCATCTAGCGGGTGCGGACCTCCTTGACGTCTTTCGCGGCGCGGTGGCGGAGCAGTTTGTCGGGCAGGAGCTTCTTGCTGCAAGAGGTTCCGACGTCTTCTACTGGGCCAGACCGCAGCGCAGCAGCTCCGCGGAGGTGGACTTCCTGATCTCCTGCGGAGGCGGAATCGTCCCTGTCGAGGTCAAGAGCGGAGCTGCGGGTCGCCTGCGAAGCCTGGACGTCTTGATGCGTGAATACCCGAATTGCACCAGAGCGCTCGTGTTCTCTTCCTCTCGCTCGCAGGAGAGGACCTCCCGCGGGGTCGGCTTCCTTCCGCTCTATTTCGCTTTCAGCGCGAGCTCTGCATGACCCCCCGTGATCGGCACTGCTGTTTCCGAGCCCAACCTGGACTCTTCACGACGAATTCATCGGGTTGTTTCGCTACAGACCCTTACCCGGAGCGTAAGCGACGGGACCCGTGTAGCCTCCCCGGCCGTGCCTGCACGGAGCACTACGGAGCAAGTAATCGTCGGGACTTGCCGGGAGCCGTACCAGGATGGGCGATGGTCGAGGGTCCATCACAATTGTCTTTTCCGAGCCCCTGAGGTAGGGTGCGTAGGAGCTCGTCGGAGCATGGCGGGCAGCGGATGGAGCCATCGAGCATGCTGGCAGCGGAAAGGCATTGTGCGGTTGTGCGGATGCGGCTCGCAGTTAGGAAGATCGTGACCGTTCTCGCCGTGACGGTCGTTGCCGCGGTCGCCGGCACGGCGGGATGCAAGGATGAGCCGGATGCGACGACGGCGCCGCAGGCCCTGGAATCGTGCATCGAGGAAGATTCGTATATCGGAGCATTGCTGCCCGCAGGGATGAGCGGGGAAGCAGAAGCGATAGTGCCGCTGGGACGCCGCGTGTCTCCGGTAGGAAAGCTGGTGGAGCTATCGTACTTCCCCTTGGGGATTGCGCTGAGCCCGGACGGAACGCGGGCATTCGTGACGCACACCGGCTCCGGGGTGATGGAGGTGATCGACACGGAGAGCGCCAAGGTGCTTCAGACCGTGGACGGCGTCGGCGGGTTCAGAGGGGTGCTCGTGTCGCCGGACGCGAAGCGGGTGTTCACTGCCGGTGTTGCGGGCGGCTCGGTCTCCATGCTGGAAGAGCGCCATGGCAAGTGGGAAGCGGTCAAGACGATCCACGTGGTGGGCTCGCCGGCGACGCTGGCGACGGATAAGGACTTCAGCGGCGTCATCGCAGTCTCCACCGGAAACAGCCGAGTATTCGAGCTGGACCCCGTGAATCTGGAGGTGCGCAAGGAATACGAGACGCATGGGGTGTTTCCATATGCAGCGGCCGTATCGCCGGACGGCAAGTTGCTGTTTGCATCGCACGTGGGAAGCGACACCGTGACAGTGATGGCTCGCGACACGGGCGCGTTGGTTGGAGAGATTCCTGCGGGTGTGAACCCGATGGGCCTGGTCGTGGATGAGGAGCATAACGCAATCTACGTGGCCAACAGCGACTCGGATTCGCTGACCGTCATTCCGTTGGACACCCTGTCGCATCCGAAGACGGTAGACTTGTCGTCGAAGGAAGGCGGCTACGTCGGCGGCTCGCCCAACGAGCTGGCGCTGTCGCCGGATTCTTCCACTCTGTACATTTCGTTTGCGGACTTGAACAGGGTCGAGATGTACGACGTGAAGACGTGGAAGCGAATTGGTGCGATCCCGACTGCCCACTATCCCACGGGGCTTGCGGTGTCCGGTGACGGGGCGCTGCTCGCGGTGCTCAGCTCCAAGGGTTGGGGCGGCGCCAAGAAGCTTCACCACGAGAGCTGCATCCTGTCGCTGATCGGCCTTCCGATTGCGGCCGAGACCCTCAAGGAGTGGACTGCGCTTGCGGACTCCAACGCCGAGCGCACTGCGGGATTCTGGGATTCCACCTGCCCGGACCCCATTCCGCTGCCGTTGGATCAGACCAAGGACCGCGTGGTGAACCACGTGGTGCTCATCGTACGGGAGAACAAGACGTACGACGCGGTGTTGGGCGACTTCGAGCGGGGCAACGGCGACGTCGCGCTCAACGTATTCGGAGAGGAGCACACGCCGAACCTGCATGCGATAGCCCGCGAGTTCACGAACCTCGACAACTACTATGCCGACTCCGAGGAATCGACACAGGGCCACACGTGGACCACGCAGGCGGACTGCAACGATTACTTCGAGAAGCTCTACCCCAAGGATCCCGCACAGGTGGCGTTCTTCGGCTACGATCCCAACACGATGATTGCAGAGGGGAGCTTCTTCGATCACTGCTTCGACCACGGCGTGACGTTCAGGAACTACGGCGAGTATATGAGCTTCGCCAAGGACGTGTTTGGAATATATAACGACTATATCGATCATAAGTTCCCTTTTTACAACACGTCGATCCCGGATGTCTGGAAAGCGGAGGAATTCATCCGGGAGCTGAACCTGGGCATCTTCCCCGAGTTCATCTACATCGCGTTGCCCAACGACCACACTGTCGGCGGCAAGGCCGGATTCGCCACTCCGGCCAGCATGGTGGCGGATAACGACGAAGGGACGGGGATGATCGTGGAAGCGATCTCCAAGTCGCCGTTCTGGCCCGAGACGGCCATCTTCATCATCGAGGACGATCCGCAAGGGTACGGCGGGGATCACGTCCACAGCCACAGGAGCATCTGCGTCGTGGCGGGCCCGTGGGTCCGCCGGGAATTCACCTCCAGCGTGCACTACTCGATCCCCGCGATGTACAGGACCATAGAGATGTTGCTGCGGCTTCCACCCATGCACAGGAACGACGCGTTTGCCCCGCCCATGTACGACATTTTCGTAACCGGCGATGGGGACGACCTGCCCGACAGCGAGGCATTCGACCACATCGCTCGGCTCATTCCGTTTGACGTGAACCCTGCGGAAGGGCTGTGGGCTGAGGCAAGCGAGAAGCTGGACCTTTCCACCCCGGATGCCGCACCAGGCCTGGGTTACATCATCTGGCGGATGATGAAAGGGGACCAGGAGCCGCCCCCGTACGCGAAATGGAAGGACGAATGAACACGCGCTCCCTCACGCCCATAGTCCTGATCGCGGTGTTCATGTCGGCCGGATGCGGTTCGGACGTCGTCTGCGGCGGGGACGTCGCGGACTCCTGCGACGGGGCCGGTGCGGACCTGACCGACAGTGGGGCCGAGACAGCTCTTGACCTTGGACTGGACGTCCAAGACGGTGAGCAACTGGAAGACATCCGCCGCGAGACCGACGTGTCGGCTCTGATCGAGGAGGGGAAGTACTGGCTGTCCGTTGCGGAGCCCGGACTGGCCTTTGAAATGTTCAAGCAGGCAGTGGAGCTTGCGCCGCAGAATCAGGATGCGCTCTTCGGCGCGGGGTTGTCCAAGTACATTCACAGCGTCGAGTTCCTTGCCATGCTCATCACGCTTCCGTCGCAGTTTGCGGGCCTTGTCGCGGGCGAAGGAACGACAGCGAAGCCGCATTCGCAAAACGACCTGCTGGCGGAGGAGCTCCACAGCGTATTCGACGGGCTTCGGAAGCAGCTCCTGGAAGCCGACACGTACCTTGCGCAGGTGGACTCCCCTACCCTCTCGTTCGTGGTCGACGAGGCGCCGCTGTATGTGTTGACCCGGCCGATCGTCAACTTCCGCGGGAAGTTCGACCTGGCAGACGTGTACCTGCTGCGCAGCTCTCTGTCGTTCTTGACGTGGACGATGGAGCTGTTCTCAGCACAGGACTTCCACACGGACATGCTGACCGCGGTCTACGAAGGGATGGCGCTCCGGGACAAAGGGAAGATCGGGGTCTGGGACGTCCTGCCGCTGGTGTCGCAGCTCATGGCAGCAGACCAGCGATTCCTGACGCTGCTGTCGGGCGAGGGAGAAGAGATCTTCCAGTCCGGCACCCAGCACGTGAAGGCTTCCGGCGCTTTTCTGCTGGAAGCGATTGCACTGCTGGAAGAGCAGGGCGGAGAGGCGGAAGGCGAGGTGACGGCGCTTTTTGAAAAAGACGACATGAAGAGCATCGTTCTGAGCTACCGGGTCGATTTCGATTCGGGCGAGGAGGAGCCGGTGGAGCTCGACTTTTCGACCGAGCAGCTTGCGCTGGCCCAGAATCTTCTTGATGCGATGGACACTCCGGGGACCGCAATCCCGTTTGCGGAAGGGCCGCTCATCCAGCTCGGGGCGGTGCTGGGGTTCGCAGCGAAGTTGGACTTGATCCGCCTGCTTCCTGTGGACATACCGATAGACCTAACCAATGTTGGCCCTGCCCAAGCGACCGCGCTGATGAGCGTGTTCTTCGGAAACAGCGTTGCGTTCGACTACGGGGCACTCTTTGCGAAACCGGTAGGCCTGCGAGCGTTTCTCCCGCTCATGGCCAAGCTGGCGGACCCCAAGCTGCCCCAGGATTTCTGGCTCGAGTGGGAATGTCCAGGGGAGACTGCGGAGACGGGCTTCCCGGCCAAAGCCGGCGGCTTCGTGTGCTCCAAGGATGCGGAGCTGGTCGACGGCGACCATTTCCAGGGGACGGCGCATGAATTCGCCTTCGACGGGCTTGCTTCCGCGTTGCCGTACCTGATCTGGGAAGACCCGAGTTGGGGCAATGTGCTCAAGGTCGACGTCCTGTACATTGACGAGATGGGCAGCCCGTCCGACTTCCAGGATCCTGACTTGCGCCTGACGAACCTGGGAGTTCACCTGATGCTGGAGCCGCTCGTCGGCCTGCTGCGGTAGGCCCGGTCACGGAAGGAACTGCTCGACCCCGACGGTCAAGCCAAGAGACCAGAAGATGTCGTCGTGATTATCGTAGGAGTCGTCGTGGCCCCATTCGTCTATGGCAGCGTATGGTAGGAAGACCAGGCGCCAAGTGGGGTCCATGCGCAGAAAGATCTCCGCGGCGACCAGGAACGCACCGCCCGCGCCCATCCTGAGCGAACCGAAATCGCCAAGCGGGAACCCGATGACGAAGTCCGCGGGGACGGCAAACGAGGCATATGGGCCATGCAGGGCTGCCAGCTCGAAGAAGAACTTGTCTTCGGGAAGAACACGGATGAGACCGGACGGCATCACCCTGAGCTGGTCGTCCGTTCCAAGCGAGAAGACGTGAAGTCCGAAGTCTATGCCGAACCAGTATGAATCGATGCCTCCCCACAGCTCCGCGCCGTACAGCCAATAGGGGGCCGAGTGCTCCTCGACGATGACCGGTGCGATGAGGCCGTCATCTTCGCCCTCATCGTTGCCCGAGCCTTCCTGCGGGCCCACCGTTCGCCAGATCTTGGCCCCGTATGCCTTGGCACCGACCAGGAACAGATCAGTCTCGTTGTCGCCCTCTTCGTCAGGGACCTGGTACGTGACGGCCCCGAAGCCGCCGCCCGCGTGGTCGGTGTACTCCGCGTCGTCGCAGGTCTCGTGGTAATGGGACATCGCTTCTGCGCCGCCGGCGTCGAACCTGACGGACTTGCGGCCCCGATCCGCGTCTGCCAGAGGCAGCAAGAGCGGCATAGCCATCGCGGTCGCGGAGATCGAGATGTGCCGCAGCCGTGGGCCCGCGAGGGCGCCGGCCAACAAGCGCATACCGTGAGCCCGGATGGTCGAGGGTCGAGGGTCGAGGGTCGAACACACAGAGACTGCCAGATTGCTCGCACATGTGTTGTGCAACGCATGTACCGCGGCGACCAGCAAGTGGCCGGCAAGCGGCACGATGGCGAGGAGGAACGCTACGCGCTCGAGAGGGGAGAAGAGCAGCGCGCACGCGACGGCTGGGGGGAGGAGGAGGAAGCCACAGGTGGCGAGCGGCCCCGTCGCCCTGCCGACTCCCACGGCGGGAGGGGTGACTGCACAGGACCGTGATGAGCGGCGATCATCCGGGATGGTCGATGGTCGATGGTCTTCGGTCGATGGAACGGATGCGATGCCTTGACCCGAGTGCCGGCGAATATGACCGACGCTCAAGGCGATTGTGCTTGGAACGGCGAGGACGACGAAAGCGCCCAAGCCGATGGCTGTGGCCGCAAGGGCCCACTGGACTGGGCTGAGGATTGCTTCGGCCGGTGCCGCGTCTGCACGCACGAACGCCTGGAAGAATCGTGCAGCGCAGTAGAGCGCGCAAACAAGGAAGAACGGGCTGAGATCGTTGCGCAGTCTCTTGGCTGCGACGCTGCCGACGATTGCCAATGCGATCAGGTACGCAATCTCGTAAACCTGAGCGGGGTGAACCGGCAGTGAGGTCGCGGCGTTCGCCACGACGAGCCCGGCCTCGACGTGATGTTGGAACGGAATGCTGCCCGCAGGGTAGACGATTGCCCAAGGGACGTCGGTCACTGTGCCGTGGCAGCACCCGGAGAAGAAGCAGCCAAGCCTCCAGGTTGCGGCCGCAAGCGGAAGCACGATTGCCCAGGAACGGGCAAGCCGTGACGGGGCTCGAAGCAGGTACTTTGCCGATAGACAGAAGGCGGTCCCGCCCACTACGGCGGCCAAGAGGTTCTTTCCGCCGGTGTGTGGAGCGGCGAGGACTTCCAAGCCGCCCGACAGCATCCAGAGCCGCGAGGCGAGCAGCCCTCCGCCGATTGCCGCGGCAATGGCAAGCGCGCCGGGAATCGGGCTGTTGCAGGCCCTGTACCTGCTGGTGCCGATGCCGACCACCAACACGGCAATTCCCGCCAGGAAGCAGACGCCGAATCCCTGAGGCCAATCTGTCGCCAGGTACATAATCATGTCAGCGAGATTACCCGAAACGCCTCGAACGATCAACGCTTTCGGCAAGCGTGCGCGTTACCGTTGGCTTCCACTTTCGAGGCTGAAGGAACCGGACCCCGTGCCGTCCGCCCGCCAGCGGAGAGTGCAAATCGCGGGACAACTGGGGTATAGTTCGTGACCGCACGCTCCGACAGCGTGGGGCGCGGTAGAAGAAGCGGGAAGGAGACAAGGATGTTTGGCATCGAAGCAGCGTTGATTGCCGCGGTGATCGGGTTGGCGCCGGATGCGGCGCCGGGCGTGTCCGATGTGACGGACCTGCTGTCCAAGGTGCCTGCGCAGGAGGGCGGGTTCTGCTCACTCATGCCCGAGGGATGGGAAGCGACCGCGGGCAGAATCTGGACGGGCTCTGAGACGGGCGAGCTGCCGCTGGCAGCGGTAGCGGGGCTCCTGAACGGCCTGCCGCAGGTCGAGGACCCCAACTGGGGCACCAGCACGGTGAGCATCGACGTCACGACGTTTCTGAGGATTGTCTCTGCAGCGTGCCTGGTGGAGCCGCATTGGCTGGCCGGTGAGCAGAAGGAGGTGCTGGACCCGCTGTTCGAGCGGGTCACGTTCCATGCGCTCTTCTGGAAGAGAAACCTCTCCAACGACCTGCTGGTGCAGTCGATCTTCGCCAGCGAACGTCCCGACCTGGCAAAGGACGCGCCCGCGATTGCAGAGGCAGCGGAAGCGGTAAAGAGGATCGAGGAAGCGGCGCAGGGAGCATACGCCAAGGCAGCGCTGCGGCTCGCGGCTGGAAAGCTGCCGGGCGACACGATGCTGCTGAGGCGCATTGCGAAGTTCTTCGATCTCCGCTCCGATGTGAAGGCGACCCGGCTCATGTCCAGGGTGGTCTTCGAAGCAACGGGAGACGGCACTGATTGCGCGGTTGCCGTGAACAGAGCACTGCGCGCCCTCGACGTGAAGTCTGCGAGCGCTCTGAAGCCCAAGTGCATCAAGCTGCTCGCCTCGGACGTTGCAGCGGACTGGGACAAGAACTTCGAGACGATGCTCAAGGCCGCACGCCTGGCAACGGAGCTTTCGGACCGCAGTGACGCGGACGGCAGGATTCGCTATGCGCACGCGTTGCTCGACCTGGGCCGTACGGAAGAGGGTGAAGCAATGCTTTCCAAGCTCTCGGAGTCGGGCGAGCAGGACTCGCGAATCTGCACGCCGCTTGCTCTTGCCGCAATGCGGCGGGGCGAGTATGCAACGGGCGTAGACACACTATCCGCCTTGGCGGATGAGCACTGGGATCGCTCCACCGCCAATGCGCTGGCAGCGGCATCCTGCCTGGTGGTCCTCAAGGAGATACTGGTCGCAGCGGGCTTCAATGGTGCTGCCGGGGCCAAGGACGTCATCGACACGAGAGGCGAGTGGCTTCGCCTGGTCATGGCGCGGGTTGAGAGATACGATCCCGCGCTTGCGGACTACATGGAAATAATAGTGGATGCAGTCAGGGTCATGGTGACGGAGAGTGCGGAGACCAGATGGCGCAGGACCGGCGAGCTTTCGAGGGACCGACTGCTTGCGCACAAGAGCAAGCACGGGACAGACCCGAACTGGGGGCGGCTTGCGGTCATCTCCGCGTTGTTTGCCAACCAGGATCGCAAGACCGTGTCGTTCCTCGCCGACGGCCTGGCCGCACTTGAGAAGGACGACGATCTCGTGCCGAGCGCCTTGGCCGTAAGCGTGATGGTGGACCTGTTCTCGTCCGGCGACGTCTCGAAAGCAACGGCGTCCAAGGTGCTCGGCTTCAAGCGGAGCCAGGAGCCGCTCGGGCTTCTCGCCGCGGCGCAGTACGTTGCATCGCGCAAGAGGAAGGACAAGGTAGGAATGGACGCGGCAGCCAACAGCCTGGCGAAAGCGGCAGAGCAGATCAAGGCGGGAAGCAACAAGGTTGCAGCGATGAACAACCTGGCGGTGCTCCTGGCAGAGAACGGGCGTGCGGAGGAGGCGGTGGAAGTGTTGGGGGCCGCGGCCAACGTAGCGTTGAACGACGACGACCGGCTGCTGGTGCAGGTGAATCGGCTTGCGATTGCACGGGAGGCAGGCGAGCTTCCGCCGGGCGGCGTGGACTTCCTGATGAGCGTGGCCAGCTCCGACCAGCCGTCGGACGTGGTCAAGATGGTGTCTGCCCGACTGCTTCTCCGGAGCAGGAAGCAGGTGCCGGGGCTGAAGCTGGGAGCGATCGCGCAGGTACTTTCGGAAAGCGAGGCCCGACTGCGGGAGCGAGGTTTCTATGCTCCTGAGATGCGTGCCGCGGTGATGGCACAAGTGAACTTCACGCCGCAGGCGGAGGAGAAATTCGGCGGCAAGGTGGTCGCGACGTTCGGGGTGACCGCGGACGTCACGCTGTTCCTCTGGTTCGAGCCGGAGGCGTGAGAGAGTGATGGGCGAATGAAGATGCTGTCGGATGTCGGGCGTGCGTTCTGGGTTGTCGCCTTGGCGTTTGCCGTGGGGCTGGTGGTGAACACCGCCCGGTCGAACCGACTGGACTTCATCGCGCGTGAGAGTTACGACAACCTCATTTTCCAGCCGTGTCCTGAGACCGAATCGGTGGCGTCCGCTCAGCAGATTCCGGAGGCAGGAAGCAAGGGCGGGCCTGTCGCGGGTGGCTTTGCGCAGGGGACGGTGCTGGTGGACGCGCGCACGCCGGAAGCTTTTTCGCAGGGGCACATCGAAGGTGCGGTGAACGTACCGTACGATGAGCTCTCGGGTGTATCGAAGGACGTGGCGGACGGCCTGAAGGACAAGCCTGCGGTTGTCGTGTACTGCGACGGTTGGGAGGACGAGACCGATCCCGCGTTGAGATATGCGAACCCGCCATCGAGCCTGTTGGCTGACGAGCTGCGGTCGCTCGGGGTGACGAATGCGACGTTTCTTGAAGGCGGGCTGAAGGCTTACGTAGAGAGTGGCGGCGCTATCGTCACGAAGGCGGCGCCATGAGCACGAGGGCAATTCGCAGATTGGTGGTGCCGTCGCTCGATCTTGGAGCCCGAGTGTATCTTGGGAGCGTCTTCATCATGGCGGCGTGGGGCAAGATTGCGGACCCGTATGAATTTGCAGTAAGCATTGCGACCTACCAGATGCTGCCCGATTCGCTGGTCAATCCGATGGCGATACTGCTTCCATGGGTCGAGTTGATCGCAGGGGTGCTGCTCATTGCGGGGCTGTGGACGAGGGCGCAGGCGATGCTTATCAATGCGATGCTGGTGATGTTCCTGGTCGCGATAGTCTGGGCTTTGGCTCACGACTTGAAGATGCAGTGCGGTTGTTTTGCGTCCGAGGAGGCGGAGGCGGACATCTCCTGGGCGACTGTGGCGCGGGACGGAGCATGGCTTGGGCTGGGGGTCTTCGTCTACTTCGCCAACCGGGGACGCTTCGCTCTGGAAACGCTTTGCACATGGTGGCAGAATAGGCGAGTAGGGATGCCTGGAGCCTGAGCCTGGGCCGAATCGGGGGGCACCGGTGCGCCCGAGTCAATCGCTGGTGGAATACATGGTTCCCTTCGACAGATCACGGCAGACGGCGGTCGCGGCGACAGTGGCGCCGACAGCGGCGACGGCGCTTGCCGCGGCGATGGCGGTTGCCGCGGCGATGGTGCTTGCGTCCTTCCCCGTTCGAGGCCAGGACGTCCCGTGGGATCGGCTTCCCAACTTGAACCAGGCAGCGCTTTCGGAATCGGCAAAGGAACGTTCGGTCGCGCTGATGAAGAGCGTGAATTCGTACGCAGCCTGCTCAGATACCGTGTTCACTTGCGTCACCGGGGCTGACCCTTCCCCGCTGGTCTTGCGGATGGCCGGGTTCGTCGTCAGGCAGGCGATGCGCGGCAAGTCGGACGAAGACGTGATCAAGGCGTTCGGCCAGAGAGCGGTTTCCGCCAGGCCGTTCAAGCCGGCTTCCATAGACACCGTTGACGCCCCGTGCACGGGCAGGAGTGATGCGAAGGTCCGCATAGTGGCCTTCGCTGATTTCGAGTGCCCATACTGCCGGCTCATCTCGCCGATTCTGAAGAAGCTGGCCGGTCGATACGGGGACCGGGTCAGCTACTGCTTCAAGGTTTTCCCGGTCAAGGGGCACGGGGAAGCGGCGGTGCGGACGTCCAAGGCAGCGGTTGCGGCGCATGCTCTGGGGCGCTTCTGGGAGTTGCACGATCTGATGTACTCCAATTTCGAGGCGCACTCGGATGCAGAGGTGGCAGGCTATGCCAAGAGTGCGGGCATGGACGCAGCGAAGTTCTCCGAAGTTCGGGATGCTGCCTCGACCAAGGACTTGGTGGCCGGGTCGAAAAGGGACGGGTTGAAGCTTGGAGTCAAGAGCACACCGGCCATATATTTCAACGGCAAGCTCTACCAGGGCGACAAGACGGAGGCGGAGTTGCAGGATCGGATCGAGGAAGAGTTGGAATGGTGACGAAGGCTTTGCACGAGGTTCTGCTGGAATGGTAACGAAGGCCAAGCACGAGGAATCGCTGGAATGGTGACCAGGGCATTGTATCTTGTTGGGCTGACCGGTGGCCTGGCGAGCGGGAAGAGCACTGTGGCCGCCCTGTTGAGCGCTGCCGGATTCCCCGTCGTGGATGCGGACAAGGTGGGGCACGAGCTGCTGGGCCGGGCGACGGGCCCGCTTCGCGAGCAGGTGCTGGCGCTGCTTGGCCGCAAGGTGCTGGACGAGCAGGGTGCGATCGACCGGAAGCGGGTGGCCGCCGCGGTCTTCGCGGACGGTGAAGTCCGGCGCAAGCTTGAAGCGATCCTGCACCCGGCAATCGGCGAGCAGGTCAGGAAGCAGGCGTGGGAGCTGACCGAAGCCGGGCATCGAGTAGTGGTGCTTGAGGTGCCGCTGCTTTTCGAAGTCGGGTGGGACACGCTGATGGACCTGAACGTAGTCGTCGACTGCCCGCCCGACGTACAGTCGGAGCGCTTCGTGGGCCGGGGCGGCACCGGGTTGGACGCCGAGCGTCGAATGGCATCGCAGATGTCCCGCGACAAGCGTCTTGCACGTGCGGACGTGGTCCTGGACAACAGCAGGACGCATCAACACCTGGAAGCCGAGGTCCGGCGTCTCGTCGCAATCCTTCGAGAGAAAGAGGGACAGCTTGGGAAGCGGGCGTGATCGCGGGGGTGGTAGCCATACGTCGGGGCGCGATATGGTATGGGTGAACGAAATACAGTGACGGCTTTGTGCTCGTGGAGGATTGGGGATGGTCGAGGGGGGAGCAGCGCTGGTAACCGGCTATCCGAGCTTCGTGGTCAGACATCTGGCTCGGCGCCTGGCTGAAGGGGGCCGGAAGGTCTACCTGCTGTGCAGGGAGAAGTTCGAGGACCGGGCGTGGCAGGATCTTGCCGACCTGGGAAGCAAGGTGAAGCTGGTGACCGGGGACGTGGTCGCGATGGATCTCGGGCTGTCCGGCAAGGAGGTCAGGGAGCTGAGGACCGCGGTGCGCGACATGTACCACCTTGCGGGGTTCTACTACTTGTCCAGCGGGGACAGGGAGATGGACCAGGTGAACGTCGAGGGGACGAGAAACGCTCTGGCATTTGCGAAGGACCTGCCCGGGCTGAAGCGCTTCCTGCACTACTCGTCCGCGTTCGTGTCGGGCAACCGCGAGGGCGTGATCATGGAGGACGAGCTCATCGAGCCCGACAAGTACAGGAACTCGTTCGAGAGAAGCAAGTTCTTAGCGGAGCGCCTTGCACAGGAGGCTCGCCAGGACATGCCGGTAACGATCGTGAGGCCGTCGCTCATCGTGGGCGATTCGAGGACCGGAGAGATGGACCGGTACGAAGGCCCCAACTCGATCATCTACGTGCTGGCCAAGCTTCCGGTGAGCATGTCGCTTCCGCTGCCCGGCCACGGCGGGTACCCGCTCAACCTGGTGCCGGTGGACTACGTTGCGGACGCGATGGTGCATCTTGCGTCTCTGCCGACGACGGTCGGGAAGACGTACCACCTTGTGGACACCAACCCGCTTCCGGCGTCGAAGGTCTTTGAGCTGGTCTGCTCCGCGGCAGATCGACGACCACCCAAGCGGAGCATCCCGCTGAACCTTGCAAGCGCTCTGCTGAAGATGCCGGGCATCGAGCGGCACTGGCGCTCTCCCCGCCTCTTCATCGACCTGATGAACCAGCTAGTGATCTACAACTCGATCAACACGACCGAGGCGTTGGCCGGCACCGGCATCAAGTGCCCGCCCTTCCCCTCGTACGTCAAGCACCTCGTGGCGTACCTCAAGAGGAAGTAGTCTTCCCACTACCCCTCGCATGAGCAAGCGGCCTCTAAGGAGCCTCCTCGGCCACGTGCACTCCGGGCTATGCTTCTCTACCGATCCCGAGGGCAGCGAGGGCGTACTCGACACGGCCGAGGGGCGGGGAGACCTGGACGCCGGCGACCAGCGGGCGGACGCGCTCGAACACATCGTGGGCGATTTCGATGCCGACCTCTCTGGCCTTTTCGCCGCTGACCGCCTGAGCGCTCTCGATGCGCTTCATCACGTCTGCCGGGACCTTGGCGCCCGGGACTTCATTGCTCATGAATTGCGCGTTTCGGAGACTGACGAGCGGCCAGATGCCGGCCATGATGGGGATCTTGAGCCCCTTGCGAGCGACCACGTCCAGGAAGTCCTCCAGGAGGCCGACGTCGAACACCGGCTGGGTGATGGCGAGGTGTGCGCCCGCGTCGATCTTCCAGAAGAACCGGTTCAGCTCGTATTCGAGGTTGATGGCACCGGGGTTCACACCGACGGCGACGACGAACGAAGTCGGCTTGCCGATGTCGTTGCCGCCCAGGTCCTGTGCGGAGTTGAGCCTCGTCACCATGTTCGTGAGCCCGATGGAATCGACGTCGAAGACAGCGGTAGCGTCCGGGTAGTCGCCCATCTTGGGAGGATCGCCGGTAATGATGAGCAGGTTTTTGACGCCGAGGGCACAGGCCCCGAGCAGGTCGGACTGCATTCCCAGCAGGTTTCGGTCGCGGCACGTGTAGTGCAGCAGGCATTCGATGCCAACGCGGTTCTGGATGAGGACTGCGAGCGCCTGCGGGCTCATGCGCGCCGATGCCCGCGGCCCGTCGGGAATGTTCACCAGGTCGATGCCCGCGTCGTGGATCTTCTGCGCACGCTTCAGCAGCCTGTCCACGTCGTGGCCTCTTGGCGGGACCAGCTCAACGCTTGTGATGAACTCCTTGTTCTTCAGCTTCCTGCCAAGCGCGGAACGTTCTTCGATCGGTGTCTGCCTCGCCGCTGCCTCGGCCACCGCTTCCACCGATATCTGGGCTCTGACAACAAGCCCGGTGCGGGACTGGGGCGCAGCAGCATACACGGCTTTGCGCATGGCCCTGGTGTGGGCCGGGGTGGTGCCGCAGCAGCCGCCGACGACTCTTGCACCGACGAGCAGGAAGCGCTTGGTGTATTCCTCGAAGTACTCCGGCGATGCGAGGTAGATGTTGCGCCCCTCGACCTCTTTGGGCACTCCTGCATTGGGCTGGACCGAGACCGGCCGGTCGACCACGGGGATGATGCGCTCGATGGCCTGGAGAGCGACCTCGGGGCCGACACTGCAGTTGACGCCGATGACGTCTGCACCCCATTCCTGCAGGCGCCTGGCGAACAGGTCGGGTGCAGTTCCGTACAGCGAGTTCCCGTCCTCCTGGAGCGTCATCTGAGCGACGACCGGGAGGGTACACGCTTCGCGTGCGGCAAGAAGGGCCTGGTGGATTTCGTTCAGGTCGCCGAACGTTTCCAGCACGATCATGTCTGCGCCGGCTTCAGCGAGGTGCGAGATCTGCTCACGGAAGAACGAGCGGGCTTCCTGGACCGATGTAGGTCCCCAGGGCTCGATGCGTATGCCGAGGGGCCCGACAGCGCCTGCAACCAGGGCGCGCTGGCCTGCCGCTTTGCGCGCAAGCTCGACGCCGGCCCGGTTGATGTCAGCGAGCCTGCCCTCGATGCCGTGGGCGAGAAGCTTCACCCTGTTGGCGCCGAACGTGTTGGACTCGATGACATCGGCACCCGCATCCACGTAGTCCTTGTGGGAGTCTGCGACGAGGTCCGAGGCAGTGAGATTCAGCTCGTCGAAGCACCTGTTGATGTAGATGCCCTTGGAATACAGGAGGGTGCCCATTCCTCCATCGAAGAGGAGAATGCTCTTACGTTCCAGCCATTCATTGAGACGATTTTGAGTCATGTCCCCTACCCTACTCGGGGTCAGCAAAGTTCCCCGTGTTGAAGTCGTTGCCTCCGAAGCGAGGCCATGTTGCGCCGGACGGACCGGCATCGGAGCGTTTGACCGCGTACATGAAGTTGCCGGCGTGAAACACGACCGTCCCGTCCATGAGGACCAACGGCGAGGAAGGAGCGAGCTGCGCACCAATCGACGGGTCATCCAGCTCGTCGAAGTCCTTGTACCACAGGACTTCGGCCTGCTCGGACAGAACGTAGATGAAGCTGGGGAACGCGTTGAAATAAATGAGGCCGTCGTTGCCCTGAACGGGCTGAGCTACGTCCATGAAGTTCTCGGCTTGAGCGCTCACGGACTTGAAGACGCTCATCCCTTCCATGTCGAACACGACCAGGCCCGCGTTGTTGGTACCCAGTAGAAGCCAGTCCTTGATCCCTTGAGACAACGAGATGATCGCGGTCTTCTTGCTCTGCATGTCCACTGCGGCCGGGTATCCCTCCATGAGATTCCCGTAGAAATCCACCCGCAACAGGAAATGCTGCTCGTAGTACTCGCCGGTCGGGACCGCACCGGTTGCGAACAGGACGCTCTTGTCTGCCAGCATGATGGGGTTGCTGGTTGCGGTCCGGCCCTCCGGAAGCGGATACGTCCAGAGCGGATACAGGTCCGGCAGGTTGAAGCAATACAGGTTGGAAGCTCCCAGGATGATGGCGACCTCGTTCTCTTTGTCTGCCGCGACGGGTGCGACGATTGGCTGCGTGCCGGGCAGTGGGTCTGGTATGGCCTTGTCGCCGACGCGCTTTGCCAGGACGTAGGGCTTGAGCTGGCCCAGGTCCTTGACGGTGTAGATGGAGCCGGCATCGGTGGCAGCGACCACAAGGCGGGCTTTGCCCCCGTCGGGGATGGCGGGCGCTCCGGTAACGTCTCCGTCGAGATCAAGCGAGAACCTTCCCGATCCGTTCTTGTTCACAGCGAGCAACGTGTGCAGGCCGGTGCCCATGTAGAGGATCCCTTCCTTGCCCACCGCGGGGGTATAGATCTGGGCATCGATTGCCGGGACATCCATCTGGTCATCGTCATCGGGCCAGGTCCACTCGATGTTGCCCGAGTCCTGGACAGCGTACACCTTGCCTGAGCCGGTAGCGTAGATGATGCCGCCCTTCTCGGACCTTGCAAGATGGGACGTGGCGCCGCCGGTGGGCAGGACCAGGTTCCACAGCGGCTTGACGATCTGGGTGACGTCGGGTGCGATCTCCGACTTTGGTTGGTCGTCCTGGATGGAGACGTCCGGGCTCACCTCCTCTGGAGGCGGAAGCTCGCCGCCCTCCCCGCCGCACGTTACGGTCAGGAACGAGAAAACCGTGATTGCCAGGCGCCTCATGTTTCCTCCCATCCTCCCGCGGGATAATACGCCCGTTGATGGAGTTCCCGCCACTTTCAAGGTTCCAGCATATCGAAGATCGGCTTCAGATCTATCTGGACATAGTCGTGCTTGCTTGCCGCCTGCCAGGTGTCTCCCGTCCCGGTCTCGTAGGAGATGCGGATGGACAGTGCGGTGGCGTCGTATGCGATCGACATGACGTTGGAGCCCATCGCTGCTGCCCGCGCAACCTTCTCGGCCTCGGCAAGGGACATCGGCCAAGGTTTCTCCCCTTCTGCGTTGTAGACGACTCCATCTTTCTCGTAGTGGCTTCCTGCCTGGAACGACGAGATGAGGTCGTGCATCACCAGGTAGCGATGGCGGTAGGAGCCGGAGTGGCACATCAGGCCATTGCCGTCCGCAGGGCCGTCCGACGCGTACTGGAAGCGCCTTACCCCGTGCATCATGGCCTCGTCGCCGCGGTAGACGGTGCAGGGAAGCGTTTGCGCAAGCGGAAACGGGACACCGTCGGGCGAAGCGGAAGCGGGGCAGCCGTCCTGGTCAAGGAGCGGCGCGCCATCCGGGCCAGGGGCAAACAGTCGGGGAAGCCCAAGGAAATCAACTTCCACCGCTCCCTCTTCAAGATTGGCTTGCACTGGGTCGGTCTCGTCAGTGGACTGCTTGCCAACGGTGCCGTCCTGTGCGAACGCGACCAGGCTTGACGAAGTCGAGCAGTCCGGCGCCCTGCGGTGGATTCCGATGAAAGCGCCGTTCGTTTCCAGCGCTGCTGCGGACGCCTGTCCGCCGGATGGCGGGTCGCCGAAGCCGATCATCCAGTTGTATCCGATGGTGGGCGGGTGGAGCGCACCGTCTTCGATGGTTCCCGTGGCAATGCCTATCGCGGTCTCGACGTCCTGCGCCTCTTCCAGAATCTCTCGGAACTTGAGCACCCATGGCGCCCCCTTCAGGCGCTCCAACGCCGACTCGCTCCCAACCTCGGAGACGATGATCCCCGAGGCGCTCATACCTGCCAGAGCACCGGGAAATCCGATGAAACCTATCGCTGCGTGCGGCACCTCTCCCGTGGGGGCGTAGATCGTGATCCCCTTGATGTCTGCCAGCCCGGTGTCGGTTGACCAGTCCAGGTTCCTCGATCCCAGCAGGTGGTGGCCCGCTGTCTGGTCCCCCCAGGCAGCAAAGAAGCTGCACGACGTTCTCAGCGGTAAGGCGGACGCCAACAACAGCTCCCAGTCCGACGGCGAGGAACGGCCCGACGGTGCCCGGCATGCGAACAACTCGGGCTCCTCGGTATAGAGCGACACCAGCTTGTCGGAGTACCCGTCGAACAGCTTCTCCAGGATGGTTTCAAGGTCACCGGACCAGCTCATGTCGGAGATGTTGGAGAGCAACACCATGGCCCTGGCGCCCCAGTCAGGCGGGTTCTTCGGCCAGGCATTGGCCAGCTCCGGATCAGCGAGAATCGCGTCCCTGAACCCCAGCATCTCGTCCAGGTGCTTCTGTGGAACGAACGGAGTCATGTGCTCCCAAAGGGTATCGATCATCGCGGTGACCAGCGCTTCTGCGGTGTCCGGGTTGATTCCCATATCCGCTGCTTTGCCTTCCAGCTCATGCAGGAAGTAATCAAGAAAGCTCTGAAAAAAATCGCCGATGATGTCGCCGGCAAGGCAGCCGGCCTGGAGGCCCATCTCGTAGTGCTCGCCGCGCAACACCATTATGCGGAGCGGTCCCGAGGGGGTTTCCATGCTCGCCAGCAGCCCCTTCCCGCACACTCGCTGGACCGTCCCGAGCGGCCAGGTCTCCACCAGCGGGTCGGGCTCCTCCGGGACGTCGGACTCGACGAGGTCTCCAAGCCACGCTTCCCCCCCGTCCGCGGCCGCTGCGTCTTTGGGTGCGCCATCCGCGGTGAGGTCGTCCTGGCCATCCAGCTTCGTGGCAGCGTCCAACGGCACCTCCGAGGATGCGTCGTTCGGACCGTCCGTGGATGCCGCGTCCGCCATTGCCTCGGCGGACGCCAGGTCCTGCCAGGCATCCTTGCCGGAGGGGACGTCCAGCACTTCCGCGGGCGACCGGGATTCCACCCCCTCCTGTCCCTCGACTCTCGCATGGCCCTCGATTCCCGCGACTTCGCCGGGCAAGTCGGTCCCGGCCAGGTCGAGGCCGGTATCGGCGACGGAGGACCGACCGTTCCCCGAGCAGCCGAAAGCGGAGAACGGGAGAACCAAAGACAACGCAAGGACACGGGAAACGAAACTGGTAGACACTTGTCGTCTCACTTCAGAAAAGGATTAAAATAACCATACCTAAGTTGCGGAAACGTTTCCCTAAGTTGCCTTAGGCAGTCTAGCAATCCGATACCCCCCGATTCCCCCCGGCCGACCTTATCCAGGTAGTATTCGGGGTCCAGGTTGAGGTTGCGCCACTGGATCATGTCAACGCGGTGGGCTGCGATCATGTGCTTGAGCGCGGCAACTTCTTCGGCTCGGTCCGAGACTCCCGGGAAGACCAGCAGGTTCAGGCTGATGAAGCCGTCGTGGGACTTCGCCCTTCGCATCGATTCGACGACCGTGTCGAAGGTGAAGTCCTTTGGCCGATGGTACGCTGCGTAGAGCGACGGCGTGGCGCTGTTGAGGCTGACGCGGATGCTGTTCAGGCCGGCGGCGAACAGCTCGCCCACCGCGTCCGGCCGGCTGGCGTTGGTGTTGAGGTTCATGGTGCCCGCGGGATGGGCGGTCCGAACGAGGCGCACGGCATCCAGGAGGAGCGGAGCCCTTGTAAGCGGCTCACCTTCGCACCCCTGGCCGAAGCTGGCGATGGGATTTTTCGCACGGCGGAAGTGCATGTCGACGACCTTGAAGATCTCCTCTGCGGAAGGCGAGGACCGGACCCTCTCCTGGGTGACCGGGATGTCGCCCTCCTGGTGCGAGATGCAGCCAACGCAATCTGCGTTGCAGGAGGGCGCGGTGGGAAGGGGGCATTCGTACCTGGCGAGGAAGAAGTTCTGGGCGGCCCTGCATTTGTATTCGAGCGCGCAACGCTTGAGCTGGGTCAGGAGCGAGTTGCCGGGAAGCACGGCGCCGTCCCGATCGACCCCGGCCCTGATGGCGTGCATGTCGAAAGTGGCGGGGTCCTGCCTGGGCTCCGGGTCGATGCGGACCGCGGTAGTCCAGAATCTGCCGTCGGCCCAACCCACGGGTGCGTATGCGAAAAGAGGGAGGGTGCGTGCGCTCGGCAGGGTCCTGTAAGCCGGGTGCGTCAGCCGGAGGTACGCAGGAGCGATGAACGCGCTGACCGCGACGACGTCGTTTTCGTGCTCGCCTGCGAACTCGGTAAGGTGGAGTTTGCGGGAAGCGAACCCCAGGGGCAGGCGCCCCGGAAGCACGTACAGATCGCTTCCTTCGGGCAGGGGAATCAGCTCTTCGGGCTTGGGTTCCCGGATGCTGTATCCATCCCAGACGGCCATCAGGAGCTTGGGGTGGTCGTACACCTGGCCGGTGCTGTCGGCGTAGACCATTCTGGGAGTAGGCGTCATGCTGGTCGCTCCCGCAAAGGACCAAGAGAGATTAGCACGAACGGTGCGTTTCTCCTAGAAACAAAGCTTGAAAGGACGATGGTGCTGTGTGTAGTATCGGCGCCATGAAAACCGACCAGGCCACGGTCGAGGCCAGTGGCGTCATCAGTCGAGTGCTTTTCGTAAAGGTCGAGACCGGTTTCACGGTAGCGCATTTTACGCCCGAGGACACCGAGCTGCACCACGTAATAGTCGGAGAGCTTCCGCCAGTATGCGAGGGCGATCCAGTCAGGATACGGGGCCATTACGAGGATGACCGCCGGTTCGGAAGGCGGATCAGGGTGGACTACCTTGAGCCGCTGCTTCCGTCGAATTCCATCGGCGTGGAGAAGTACCTCTCGTCCGGGACCATTCCGGGGGTAGGCAAGCGGCTTGCCGCCAGAATCGTCCTCTATTTCGGCGACGACGTGGCCCGTGTGTTGGACGAAGAGCCGGAGCGGCTTTCGGAGGTACCGGGGCTGGGCAGTAAGAAGGCCGAAGCCATCGCATCGGTTTGGAAGGAGCGGGTTGCGGCCCGGCGCATGCTGGTGGCGTTGTACGGGATGGGGATCGGTGTCGCACTTGCAAACCGGCTGCGGGAGGCATACGGGCCGGAAGCAGTGAAGGTCACGACCGAAACGCCGTACCGGTTGGCCCGGGAGGTGCACGGGGTAGGTTTCCTGACAGCGGACAGGCTTGCCCGGTCGGTGGGCATAGACGCTCACTCTCCTCAGCGCATCGCGGCCGGAATGGAGTTCTACCTGGACAACCAGGCGTCGGAGGGGCACTGCTACTATCCGGCGGAGAGGCTGGCGTCGGAGGTGGCGGAGTTCCTGGAGGTGGACCTGGTCGAGGTCGAGGCGGTCCTCAAGGAAGCGGTCAAGGAGAGAAGGGTCATCCGGGACGATCGGTGGGGCGACGGCGAGATTTCGCTTCCATCCTTGAAGCGGGCCGAGGATGGAGTGGCCCGCTCATTGGTGCGGCTGACGTCCCCCGCGGAATTGCCGGCGAAGAAGATCGCAGCGGCGCTGGACGCGGGAGTGCGGTCGAGCACGGTGGACCTGACCATCGAGCAGGTGGACGCGCTCAACACCGTGCTGCACAACAACTGTGCGATCATCACCGGCGGTCCGGGCACGGGCAAGACCACGGTCATCAAGGCAGTAATCGCCGCGCTGCGGAACCTGAACGTCGAGACGATGCTCTGTGCGCCGACGGGCCGCGCCGCACGCCGGATGACCGAGGCCACCGGGGTGGAAGCCAAGACCATCCACAGGGCGCTGGAGTTCAACCCGGGAGAAGCCCGGTTCGGACGCGATCGGTCCAATCCGCTGGAGGCGTCCGCGGTCGTCGTGGACGAGGTGTCAATGGTGGACGTCACGCTCATGGACGCGTTGTTGTCCGCGATCACGACCGGGACGAGGTTGCTGCTGGTGGGAGACAAAGACCAGCTCGAGTCCGTAGGGCCCGGAGCGGTGTTGCGCGACTGCATCGGGTCTTCCAAGGTACCGTGCGTCACGTTGCAGCAGATCCACCGACAGGCGGCCGAGAGCCTGATCATCGTCAACTCGCACCGGGTGCTGGCCGGCGAGTGGCTGAAGCTGGAAGCGCCCGCAGGAAAGCCCGCTGACTTTTTCTACATGGAAAAGGACGACCCGGAAGAGTGCGTGAGTGCGCTGGTCGAGCTGGTGAAGAACAGGATCCCGTCGCGGTTCGGTTTCGACCCGATTCGTGACGTGCAGATGCTGACGCCGATGTACAAGGGGCCGCTCGGAGCGCAGAACCTGAACGCGCTCTTGCAGCAGGCGCTGAACGCGGACGGGCAGGAGTTTCGCAGGGGCGAGCGGGCTTTCCGCAAAGGCGACCGCGTGATGCAGCTTCGCAACAACTACATCAAGGAGGTTTTCAACGGAGACGTCGGGTTCGTGGAATACGTCCTGCCCGACGGAATTATCATCAGGAATTCGGAGAACAGGAAGATCAAGTACGAGGAGTCCGACCTCGATGAGCTGACGCTGGCTTATGCAGTGACGGTTCACAAGTCGCAGGGCTCAGAGTATCCGGTGGTGGTGCTGGTGCTTCACACTCAGCACTACGTGATGCTGCGCCGCAACCTCATCTACACCGCGCTCACGCGAGGCAAGCAGCTCGTGGTGCTCGTGGGAGCGAGGCGGGCGGTACGCAGGGCCATCCAGAACGACGTGACGCATAAACGATTTACACGGCTCTCGGAGAAGATCCGGGACGCGAAAGTCAATTCAGACAATGAATGAGAGAACTCAAGACCATGGACGCGGCCGCGGGCCGCGCCAGCCTTCCTACACCCCGGGGCCGCTGGACCAGGGGATTGTTCCCCAATTCCCGGAGAACGTGCTGGCCGAGGCAGAGACTGCTGCCGGGACTGCGCGGGAAGCCGTGAAGTCCAGACCTGATCTCAGCGGGCTGTTTTCGCTGGCCATCGACGACCCCAGCACCGTCGAGGTTGACGACGCCTTGGCGGTAGAGCAGGACGCTTCGGGCTTCGTGGTGCACGTGTTCATATCGGACGTGGCGGCAGCGGTCCGCAGGGGCACTGCGCTGGATGCTGAGGCAGCGGAGCGGGCGGTGACGATCTACCACCCGGTGGTGCGGGTGCCGATGCTGCCTCCTGTGCTCTCGTCCGACGCTCTGTCGCTGTTGGAGAGCGGGCCGCGGCCGGTGCTGGACCACAGGCTCTATTTCGATGTCAGGCTGAGCCACTACGACTCGAAAGTCGTGCCGGCATGCGCCCGCGTCGACAGGCGGCTCTCCTACGAGGAAGCCGACGAGTTGCTGCTTCAGTCCGATCCCGAAGCGGACGCGTCGTGTCTCGCTGCCTCGGCCGAAGCAGCAAGCCGGGCCGCAGCAGGTGCGGACGTGGCCGGTGGGTCGGGGCAAAACTCGGCAGTTGCAGCCGAGCGCCTTCTTGGCGTGTTGAAGCGACTCGCGGACGCCCTGTTCGAGCAGAGGTTGGAAAGAGGGGCGCTATCGTTTTTCCCCCCGGAGATCCGGGCCACTGTCAAGGACGGCGTGCCGTACCTGAGGCGCATCGACACTGCGTCATCATCGCGAAGGCTGGTCGCGGAATTCATGATCGCGGCGGGTGCGGGTGCCGGAGCGTATCTCCAGCAGCTCAAGGCC
>Ga0172371_10001793_pt1 | contig 34064 bp, 24 predicted proteins | sample Lak12m_FD_114543 | JGI IMG/M metagenome (GOLD analysis project Ga0172371, IMG submission 114543) | Freshwater microbial communities from Kabuno Bay, South-Kivu, Congo - kab_022012_12m | ecosystem: Environmental > Aquatic > Freshwater > Lake | place: Democratic Republic of the Congo: South-Kivu...
CTGTTGCTTATCTTGGAGCCGTTTTGCTTCTGCTTTATTAACTCCTCAACGACAGAAAGCATTTTGTTTTTGTCTTTGGGCCAAAGATACTGATATTCGTCCTGCCAGTTATCCGTTAAAGGCCCGCTGTAATTAGGCTGGACAACTACCATAAAATACAACCAATCGACCAAATCATTTTTTTCGGCCCAGGCGGCAAGCGCGAGCAAATCCTCCACATTTTCATTCATCATGATACAACAAATGCCTTTTTTGGTATTCCTGGAATACCTGTTTAAGTTATCTAATGCCTCCATTAAACGCTGATGCACCCCAGGCAACCCTCGCATCTTATCATGTACTTCCGGGTGAACACTATCCAGAGAAAGGCTTATCGCATCAAGACCGGAATCTCCGATTTTTTTTGCCATTTCTTTATCGATAAGATAGCCGTTTGAAGCTACAGTAGCCTTAAAGCCTTTTTGATGAGCAAATTTTATTAAATCCAATATTCCGGGCATAGAAAGCGCCTCGCCTCCCCCGAAATCCAATTCAAAATCTTTATCAACCAATTCGCGAAAATTGCCGATAAAACCCTTCCAATCCTCAAGCGAAGGCAACTCTTCTTTTTTAGGAAGCGGCTCCTGCCATTTATTACACATTTTACAGCGTAACATGCAAAAATCAGTAGCTGCGATACAGCAAAATTTAGGCTTTGCATCATTCATATCCATCTCCTTATTGGACTATAAAAGGATAATCCCCTTCAAAAAAACAATTAAGCAGAAAATGGCAATTATCCTGGCATCCCCTGATATCCCCTCTGGCATTTTGAGCTTTTTCAGAGGACCAAATCTTTCTAATGTCATCGCCATTCTTAATATTGCCTAAAAGCGCATAGCGAAAACATAAGAATATATCCCCTACCGAGCTTACATGCAGTGCCCGGTCCAGGTTACAGGAGCTTTTCTTTACGAACCGGGAAGGGTTACTAAAATAAGATTTAAACGCTTCCAGCTGCACTACAGAGTTCCCTATCCAGTGCCCCAACTTTCTGCGCCTTATTAATTCATCGATAATTTCATTGGTTTTCTTGATATCCTTAGGCCAGAAATAATTATATTCATTTTTATACCACTGCTCATCAAGTTCCGTGTTATTCGGCTGCATGGCAGCCATAAATAAAATAGAATTAGTCATCTCTCTGTTGTTATTTACCCATTCTGCTAAATGCAGCAGGCCGTCCAGGGTTTGCTCCATGATAATACTGCATATTCCTATATGAATAGCCTTCGAAGAATGTCTGATATATCCGATAGCGTTCAATACTCTCTGCGCGACACCCTTTACCCCGCGCATAGAGTCATGGATTTCCGGTACAAGACTATCCAATGACAGGATAATGCTGTCTAAACCTGAACTTGCTATTCTTTTAGCCATTTCTTCATCAATAAGAAAACCATTTGAAGCAATGGTAGTCTTAAAACCTAACCCCTTAGCATAAGAAATTAATTCAAAAATATCCTCTTTCATTAAGGCTTCCCCGCCGCCGAAGTCAATCTCGAATCCGGCATCAACCACATCTCTTAATTGCTTAATAAATACTTTCCATTGTTCGGTAGTAGGCAGAGAAATCCCCGTAGTTCCGGCGTCCTCTTTCCATTTCTGGCACATTTGACACTTTAGCATACAAGTATCTACAATACCGATGCAACAAAAACCCGGTTTTGCGATATCCGGCTTGACGGCTGCATTCTTGTTCTTTTCTAATATTTTGTCCATAATCTCCTTTAAGTAAATTTCTACTCTACGATAAAAGGATAATCCCCTTTGAAATAACAATTGAGCAGGAAATGACAATTGTTTTTACACCTTGCGATCTCCTGCCGCACTCCTGCCGCATTATCAGAACTCCAAATTTGCGCGATATCATCAGTTTTAATATTCCCTAATTTTCCCCAATGATAGCAGAGAAATATATCGCCGCATGAGCTGATATGCAAAGCAGAGCCCATATTACACTTTGTGGATTTTACAAACCGTTCGGGGAATTGATAATATAATTTAAACGCTTCCAGCTGGCAAACCTGATTCGTTATCTTAGAGTTATTTTTCTTTAATTTTATAAGTTCATCTATAACCGCACATGCCTTAAGCGGATCTTTCGGCCAGAGGCAATCAAACTCTTCTTTTAAATACCATTGCCTGTCTAAAGCCGTATTATTCGGCTGCATCGCTGCCATAAAATATACTGAATTCAATCTTCTGTCGCTATCAACCCATTCTACAAGCTTGGTTATATCTTCAATATTCTTATTATAAATCACAGAACATATCCCTTTATAAAGTCCACTGCAGGATTTATCCAGGCAGCTTATAGCATTCATTACTGCTTTATATACACCCGTGACTCCTCTTAGATAATCATGCGTATCTTCCTGCAAGCTGTCTAAGGATAAAATGATACTATCCAAACCTGAATCAGAGATTTTTTTTGCGGTATCTTTGTCAATGAGGTAGCCGTTAGTAGCAATATTAACGTTCAACCTCTTTGATTTACAGAAACTTACCAACTCCCAAAGCCCTTGTTTTAAAAGCGGTTCGCCTCCGCCAAAATTTATTTGTATGGGTTCATCGGTTATCTTCCTCAAAGAATTCACACACCGCTTCCAATCTTCCAGTCCAGGATAATTTGTCTTTTCTTTTATAAATATATCTTCTTTCCATTTCTGGCACATCTTACATTTCAAGATGCAGTCATCTATAATACCAAAACATACAAAATCAAGCTTTACTTTCCCTGCTTCTTTTTTTCTGGGAAAAATAGTTTTCATTGTCTATTGAATTTTCTCCAATCGATTCCTTTGCTCATGCATATATTGCGCCAAGCTATATATTTAATCCCCCGTTTAAGCGCATAGAAAAAACCGCCTGTTTTCTTATGCCTTGAAAATTTCTGCCAGAGTGTTTCTGCCATATTCTACCCCCTCATCAAATTATTCAGGCTGCTCTTGCGGTTTTTATAAAACGCACGATGCCTTCAAGGACACGTTTCTTGGATCCATCAAGCCCCGTAATCTTTTTATGCATCTGCATCGTTTGCCCTATATTATCACAGCTCTTATAACAACCCATAGCTGCATCGGGATCGTTACCGATAAGAGAAAAAAAGTTACCGGTTTTCTTAACCTTGCCGGTCTTTCCCCTAAAATACTGTTGCAGCGCGCTATTCCATATTCTGCTGAAATTTTCTTTGTGAATATTACCGACAGGAAAACGATGAGACTTAAGGCAGGAATTTACGCTGCCATCGGCCAATATCCTGGCGAATGTCCACCCCGCGTAACAAGGGAACTTATCAATTATATCTGAATCGTAGCAAGCTGATTTTGAATCGGTATTCTCAAGCCTGCGCATAAACTGTTCAAAATTTAATATCTGAGTTCTTGCTTTATTATGATCAGATTCAAAAATAAGCTTGCATCGCTGCAGGAGGCTGTTCCTGTCTTTCTCTGTTAAAAGTAACGTATCAGTCTTGCCGGGTACAGTATCTATAACAGTAAATTCTATTGATTCCGAACCTGTCAGATCCTTAAGCTCAACCATCCGTTCTATATCATGATGATTCAAATTAAAAATAACATTATAAAGTTTTACAATAGGGTATTTTTTCTTTTTCCTGTTTAAAAACATAAGCGTTTCTTTTATCTTGTTAAATGCCTCTTCGTCCTTGTTAGGATGCACAGCCGCATATACATCCGCGGAGCCTGCCCACACACTGACAGTAAGGTGGTCAACTTTTAAATGAATAAGTTTTTTTACTATTTCCTCATCCACTAAAGTAAAATTAGTATTCACATAGCAAGTAAATCCTTTTTTCTTCGTATAGGCAAGAATATCCATGATCTGCGGGTGCATAAATGGTTCACCTCCGCCGGCATAATAAATGCTGGCTGTACCCATGCTACATAATTCATCCAATAACCGGGCAACCTTTTCAAAAGGGATAGTTTGCCTTTTTATCTCCGGCAATATTTTTTTTTCTTTTAAAAGAGGGGAATTGCACCAACACCCTATACAATCATTATTGCAATTGTTAGTAAGGTCCACCTGGACAAGATCTGGACCTTTATAGGCAAACGCTCCGTCTAAGACCCCTGCAATATCGAAATAATCTGCGAAAACCCGCTTAAAATTAAAATAGCGCATATAGCGATTCCAGGAGTATATTAAACCTTTTATGCAATATTTTTTTGTAAACCAGCATAAAACAGAATATTCTTTATTTGTATTGGGTGAGTTTACGTTTTCTAAAATCTTCTTCAACTATTTTGATTCTGACAGAAAATAACTCATGCTGTCCAAGGGATCTCTTGTCGTTAATAAACTTATTCTTAACTTCAAGCACCCTGCCTCCTAGCTTAGCTTCGGAGTTTTTTATCGCGGGAGAACATTCACACTTGATTCCTGATAGATCCATAAGGCAAGTCGGCAGCTGCCCCCTTATTTTTTTTCTGCCCCTTAATCCTATAAAAGGCGTATAGGGATTCTTAAGCTCAACCGGAGTATTCTGACCACCGAGGCTAAATCTACCCTCCCCCCAAGAATCTATCCAGGTATGATACCGGGTTGATAAGATAAGCATTGTTTTGCTTACTAGAGACTCCATCCCGTTCTTTAAAGTAACCTCAATATTCCAATCAATCTGTTTTTCATCAAGTATACTTATTTTCCAAGCCTCTTCCAAAAATTCATGATTTCTTCTCAATAATAATTCTGAATTATTTAATTTTTGACAATCCCAGCAACCCTGGACAAGTTCCATCCCATACTCTTTGTCAAACTCAAAACAATTTACAAACCCTTTGCCTCGAGTTATTTTCTTTCCTTCCCAAAAAATACTTAAATTCTCGTTTTCAAAAAGCAAAGTTAACCTGCCGGCTTTTATCCCGCTAATTTTAACTTGAGAGGCAAGATCCCTTTTATGCCATATGCTTTCCTGGAAGGAAACAAAAACCGTACGAATAAAAAACCGGATAATTTTAACGCCGGTAATCAATAAACCATGTTTTTTAAAACTTTTTTTCAACAGCAAGAAATAACCTGTTTTCTTAGGAGTCCTTTTTGCGCAATGCAAAGCCCATTGTTTATACGCATATCGAATAGCAAATGCCAATTCTTTTTCTGATAGCCGGGGGTAGGTAATTACGCTTCTATTGTTTCCATCATACTCTGCCAGATCATCTGAAATTATATGCCCATTTTCTTTCATCTCTTTGAAAAATACTGTACCCGGAAACGGCGTAGCTATAGAAAATTGGATAGTAGCGGGGTCAAGACTAAGCGCTAACTCTATCGTTTTATAAATACTCCCCTTTGTTTCTCCAGGCAGCCCGAAAGTAAACGTCAAATGATTTTTGATACCCAGCATCTTAGTAAATCTGATTATTTCTTCTGTTTTCTTGAGATTCATATTCTTTCCCGCGCTGTCGATAAGTTCCTGGCTTGCAGACTCAACGCCATATTTTATCGCGTATAAACCCGCTTGGCGCATCGCAGTCAAAATCTCTTCATCCATCAAATCCGCCCTCGCCATTATTCCCCAGGGGACATTCAAGGAGCGCCTTTTGATCTCATCGCACAGAACTAACATCCTCTCCTTACCGCAATTAAATGTATCGTCATCAAAATATACGGACTTAAAATGCATTTGTTTCACTAAATATTCCATTTCATCAACTATGTCTTTTATGTCTCTAACCCTATACTGATTACTTTGATACATAACCTGCGGCCAGAGGCAAAATTTACATTTATACGGACAGCCGCGGCTGGAAAGCATCTGAACCGAAGGAAGAGGCATATCACCCGGAGTATCATTATATCTTTCCATGAACAATCCTTCACGCAAAGGCCAGGGCATTTTATCTAAAGCAACCAACGGACGCAAAGGAGTTGCTTTGATACCTGCCGAATCACGATAAATAAGCCCGGAAACTTTATCTAAGCTGTTATTTTCTTTTAAACTGGCAGCCAGGTCCAAAAGCGTAAATTCATATTCCCCCACGAGTACATACTTGATAAAAGGATGTTTTTGAAGGAAAGCTGGCTGCCTTATAGTTATATCCGGACCACAAATTGCGATGGGGATATCGCTGCGGATTTTCTCAAGCAGCCGCATATCATGCATTAAACTTACCGTTGAGGTCTCACACACTAAAAGCTGAGGCCTTGCTTTCTTTATCTGTTTAAGAAAAGCCCTATAATTCTTTCTTTCAGCAATTGCATCCACCAATTCAACGTCAAAATCGTTTTGTTTAAGGAGGGCCGCCGCATACGCTAAAAAGAAGGGAAAGGGCAAGTAATCTTTTTCAGTCGGACCTTTTAAATGCGGCCATCGTGAGCCGGCTCTTACGCCTGTTTTTCCAAATCTTTTCCAGGGTAAATTAGCAAGGATTATTTTCATATAGCTATTGTTTCAACAAAAACTTATTCAAATTATATTTATCCATCAATTCATTTATTCTAAAAATTACCTGGTGTGTATCGCAATGTTTACAAAACTCATCATACAGCTTAACTCCACTGGCGAGTCTTGCTTCTTTGTTCTCTGCGATGTATTTAGCCTGGATCCTTATCTTGTTATACTCCGCAGAGTTCCATATTTCTTTAAAACATTTTCCGTTTATGCTGTCGATAATACGCAGATGGCAGCAAATGCTTACTTCCCCTTTTGCCAAAATCAGGCTAAAAAACCAGCCCACCGGACAACCGAGCCTAATGGGGAGCTCTTCTGACCAATCGCCTGTTGCCGAATTATAATTCTCAAGTTGAAATTTTATATTATTCTGTAATTCTATATTTTCCTTCTTCAGCAGCTGCTCGGCATCCACTAAAGATTTTCTTAGAGAATCAATATGTTCGGTTTTCAACTGAAGAGACTTGATGTTCTCGTCTAAGCGCGCAAGATAAAACCTGGTTTTGTCTGCCCCTACAAGCGCATCAATCTTTGCCATTTCCCTTAACTCATGATAATTTAAATTATGGATAACGTGCGTCATTTGTAATAGCGGTTTATGTTTGCCAGATTTCTCCCTTATACGTATTAAATTCTTTAGATTATTAACGATTTTATGAAATGTTTCTTCTGTGCGGATTGAATTAATCCGCGCATATGTTTCTTCGGTTCCCGCAGGCAGGCTGCAGAAGATCTCATTTATCTCCAGGTCTACTATTTTTTTAGCTTTTTCCTCATCCAGAAGGATCGCGTTTGTAAAAAACAGGACCTTTAAACCCTTATCCCTGGCGTAGCCGGCCATTTCAAAGAATCTATCATCTAAAAGAGGCTCTCCGTCACCCTGGAATATGATTTCATCGCATAAAAGCTCAACTGCGTTATCCGCAATTCCTTTAAATAATTCAAAATCCATTTTTGCTTTTACTGCCGGAGCAGAAAGTTTACGTACCGGAGTATGGATCCAACAGTGGATACAATTTGTGTTACATTTATGGAATGTATCAATCACTATCGTCTGGGGACCGATAAAAGGGTGTTCCACAATCACCCCTAAAAGCCTTATTAGATCTTTCTCATTATACTGATCAGCACAGGAAGAAAGGGTATGTAGCAATTCCGGCAGGTCCTGGTCTTTTAAAAAAAAGTTAATATTATCAGTTTGAATGCGTAACCGAAGCTCTTTTATATAATCGACAAAGTTGGCATAAAGTTTTTTTACCGGAAAAATATCCAAAGTAACACAGCGTAAATCCACGCGCTGGTTGATGAGATTGGAATAAAATTGGACAATTTCATTCAGTCTAAAAAAGTTGTATTTTGATATGCCGATTTTTATATTTATTCGTCTATGCAATGGAGATCTTAATTTTGAAATGGCTTTCTCAAAATCCCCGGCCTTGCCGCTTATTCTATCGTTGATAATCTGGCTGTCTCCAAACACAAGAATTTCGTTATCTTCAACTATATGGGTTTTTAAAGAATCCAGCTCCAAGTCTTCTGCTAACTGGAATATACCGGAGCCCTTGATAAATTTCCGATTAAAACGGTCCATAATACGTTCCAAGACGGATATATCTTTATAAAACTTGATGGATATTTTAAAATGAGGATAAATTCCCGGCTGGATCAATTCCTTTTTCTCTTCATCAACAATAGTAAAAGCTCGGGAACTCACCAAATAATCAGAATTTTGAATGGTTAAAACAGATCCCTCTTCAAGATGGCGTGCATGCAATAATAAAGAAGGCAATTCTTTAACAATAGGGGTTGCGGCTGCAAAAAAAGGTTTTTCCTGGATAAGATGGATATCTTTAAATTCAGACAGAAAAGCGGGAAAACTTCCCTTTTTTACACGAGAAAACCAATTATTATATGCCTTACTTAGGAACAAAGAAACATTACGCTGGTCTATGCGCAGAGGATCCCGCACTTGCATACTTTCTTCCCATAATAAATTATTGTCTTTTAAAAAGAAATGCCATTGATATACAATAGGGAGGTGCTTATGAGTTAGATGCACGATTAATTCCTGAGAAGATAAATTTTCTATGCGCGCTTCTGAATCCGAAGAACCAAACCAACGCCCTTCTGAAAGTATGCGTGTATAAAACCCCCAGGATTTAGTAATCTCACAGCCATTATCATATATATGGATATGGTTGTCTCTATCAAGATAAACCTCAAGATTGCCATTTTGGAGAGTACGGTTTCTTTTATCCTGTACCTCCTGCTCTTCCTGCCTTTTTCTCTCTGCTTCTGCTAACTCTTCCTGCCTTTTTCTCTCTGCTTCTGCTAACTCTTCCTGCCTTTTTCTCTCTGCTTCTTGTTGCAAAAGAATGCCCTCCTGATAACACTGCCTTATTTCTCTCAATTTATCTTCCAGCATAATTTTATCTGGATAGAATTCTATTATTGCCTTAAAATAAGAATAGGCGCCAGGAGCATATATTTCCTTTTTTTCTTCAAACTGCATCTTAAGCACACGAGCTGAAAAACGATCTTCAGTATTTTGAATCACCAATTCCGCGTCAGAACCTTGGTCATTCTTGAGAGTTACGCTTGGGAACTCTTCCAAAGAAGAAATTACTCCGATAAACTCAAGGTTATCTTCCGGCAGCACTATATTTTTCCACTCTTTAGTAAACGCCGCTTCAAAGCAATCCTGGGCCAAAGGAATAGTCCATTCCTGATAATTCTTAGATAAAAACAAGGCGGCATTCCTCCGATCCACCCGCAGAGGACTTCTTAATTGAATATATACATCCCAGGAAATAATAAAATTTGGCATTATTTTAAGACGCCAGGTTTGAATAAGCGAAAGGGGCTTAAAATCAAAATGAACGAGGAATTCCTGCGAAGATATTTTTTCTACCCTGAACGCATAATCTGAAGAACTATACCATTTTCCATCGGAGAATATCCCGGTGTTTAATCCGAACCATTTGGAGATTTCATTATTTCTATAATAAATCCTGAACCTGTTTTCTTCGTCAAAGCATATTCTTAATTCATCTTGAGCAATGGCGCAAGAATCCATCCTTTTCTGGCCCTTAGCCTTTTTGTATATTTTTAACTTGTTTTTAATGCCCGTTATTAAATTAATCATATCGATGACCTAATCCCCGATTGTTATTGTACCGCTGAAATAAAGTTCCCCTGCTCCATCATTTTTAGAACTATTGTTCAACATCGTCTCGCACTGTAAAACTCTTGATTCAAAAAAACTATCGGTATTCTCAATTACAAAGTAACGGGCCCGGTACCCCTGGTTACAATCCAAAGTAACTTTAGGAATAACCTGCCCTGCCGTCTTATTGTTGTAGACACCTATCGGCTTGCTGGTATCACCACACCATACCCTATCCCAAAATATACCATTATGCTCGATAAATTCATTCAGGAATTCGCCTTTTATTTTATTATCTACAAACCATTCCTTATAGTTATCGATAAGCATAAGATTGACTTGCCCTTTTTGTAAAATAGAATGTTCCCAAATTTCCTGGCGTATATTCCACATAATTGTCTTTTCGTTAATTAAAACTGCTTCCCAATTCTGTATGAGAGGGATCCACGGCCACCTGCCTACAGCTATTATTTTATCTTTAGACAATTCTTGTATTTTCCATAAAGCTTGAGTTGAATCGCACCATATATCTGAATATTGCACTGAAGTGTACAACCCTAATTTCTTACTTAACTCTATTCCCTCCCAGAAAATGCGCATTTTACCATGTTCGAAAAATAAAGACGCTCTTTCCGATCCTATCTTTGCTGAATCAACCCCTTCATTACTTCTCAATTGCCCCCTATCAGTACTAGTCGAAGCTACCTCGAGTTTATTATGAGGCGCGTCTACTATTATTTCACCTTCAAAATATGGGAACATTTCAGATTCCACGCCAAAAGCATCCTCTTTATCAATCTCCACAAAAAATAGCCTCGTAATATCCGTATCGTCTTTTACCTGGGACAGATAAGAAACCAAAGGAGCTGCGCCGTTATGGCTAAACAAAACCCCCGGTAAAACAAGCCCCCCATTTCCATTCAAAGGCTCTACACCGATATATTTATTTACGTATTTATTAAGAATGCCTAATCTTCCCTGTTTATCCTGCCCATTGAAATTTCCTTTTTCATCTGGAGTAATCCAATCCCTATAATGATCACTTAACATAAGCTCCGTCTGTTTTTCTCTTATTTTTACTTTTCCGCTAACTCCCATCCTTATGTTCCATGAAATTACGTTATTACTTTCTAGTTTTAATTTCCAAACTTGAAAAAATTGAGCAAGCTGGTCCCAGTAAATAGTGACCCTGATCTCTTCATTGTTTTCTTTCTGGATAATCCAACGCCCTTCCTGCGCCTTGTACTTATCATCAAAGCATTTAAACCTTGTATTAAACCCTGCGGAATGTGTTATTAACTTATCATTACAATATAACTGGATGTTCTTATCATGGCAGCGAAGGACAAGCGGCCCTTTAGATATGACCGCCAACTCTTGTTTTATTGTTTTTGCATGCTCCAAATAATCTCGAAGAGCATTATCTTTATCGTCAAAAATCCTTATTTTAGATGAAAAACAGCGGCGCCACCCAGGCATGTTATTATTTTCTGATAAATGCAAAAGAGGCTGGAAATGAATTAACCTCGCTTCCAAATCAGCACCAGTATTGCCAACCCGGCAAATCGTCACAAAATCATCTTGTGATCTTTCAAGAAGCAGTGTCGGGAATAAACCTGAGCTACCGCTATCTCCGGATAATCCAATAATTTTATTAACCGCATCATCAACCGTAGTTAAATCTAACCTGCTTTCATGGATAAATGAAGAAGGGAAATTCTCTTCTCTATCCAAAGCGAACCATTCAGTAAACCCGTTGTTAAGCATTAAGTCTACCGTACATTTATTAATACTAAAACCGGGGGGTTCTTCCAAAGCTATCTCCCAATGGAATTCTCTTTCATTTAATACTGTTATTTTCCAGCGCAAAGAAGCAGGCAGATCCGGCCATTTTCCTATCGCAACAATTTCATTCTTTGAGTCTTTTTCAGATAATTCCCAAAATGCAGCAGTAGAAAGGAATTCTTTTCCTGCCGAGATCAGCCTGAAATGCCCCGCTGAATTAGATGTAATAGCTTTCTCTTTCCATCTTAAAATAAGCTTGCCGTTGTTAAAAATAACACCTAGCTGCCCATCCTGCACAATAGCAATGCCTTTTTTATCCCCCACCGTTTCAATATAATAGCTGCATACTTCTTCTATGGGGCCATCCTTTACCAGGGAACCTTCCCTGATAAAGATGCCTCTTGAACATAATCGTTTTGCCATTTCTATATCATGAGTCACAAATATGATAGTTTTACCTTTTTGCTTTAACTCAAACATCTTATTTATGCATTTTTTCTGGGCATAAATATCACCTACCGCGAAGATATCATCTACCAAGAGAATTTCCGGATCAACATGTATTGCAATAGCAAAAGCCAAGCGCATATACATACCCTGGGAATAACTTTTCACCGGCGCATCGATAAACCTTCCTATGCCGGCAAAATTTACTATATCTTCGTATTTAGCCTCAACCTGCTCTTTAGTGATGCCGAACAAAGAAGAAATAAGGTATATATTTTCTCTCCCGGTGAGTTCTTTTTGAAAACCAGCCCCAATCTCCATAAGCACGGAAATTCTGCCCCGAGCCGTCACTTTTCCCTTATCCGGAACTAGCATACCGGCAATAATCTTCAATAACGTAGTCTTACCTGCGCCATTCTCGCCTAAAAGGGCAACACACTCGCCTTTCTTTACAACACATTGCACCCCTCTAAGCGCCCAGAAATCTTCCCGGGATAATTTACCGTTCTCCTTAAATTCAATTCTATATTTTAACCAAATGTTATTTAACAATACCATTTCCATGAGCTCTAAATATACTTTAATATTCCTGCTTCTGTTTTTATAAAAACATAGTAGCCGATACTTATGCTGATAAAAGAAAATAGCAAAGCTAATCCCCAATAATAGAGAAGCCCAGGGGAACCGCTATAAAGCAATGACCTGTAAATAACCGCGAAAACTGAAAGAGGGTTTATCCAAACAATCCAGCGGAACCTTAAGGGGATCATTTCTGCGGCATAAAATATAGGCGTCATCCAGAACAAAAGCATTACTCCGATATTCAATAAATAAGAAATGTCTTTGCAATATACGTTCCATACGCTGAATAAAAAAGCAACCCCTAATGTAAAGACAAAATGCAACAACATTATCAATGGCAACAGCCAAAGATATTTTATAACTCCGATATTAAATACAATAAAAATTGGCAAAATAATTATGAAACCAAATAAAAAATTTATGAAGTTAGCAACCACCACGGCTATCGGTATTATTTCCCGCGTTATAATGAATTGATTTAAAATACCCATATTTCTTTCTATCGAAGTAGTGGATTCTGTTAATGAATTTACAAAGAAGAAAAATGGGAGAAGCGCGCTTAAAATATAAAAAGGGAAATTATTAGTTCCTGTATCCACCAGATGCGCAAAAACAAAATTAACCGCAATCATCAGCAATAAAGGGTTGATAATAGCCCAAAAATACCCCAAATGAGAACCGACGTATTTATCTTTCAAATTTTTCTGTACCATGCCAGATAAAATTCGTTTTTGCGCTAATAATTTATTAAATCTTTCATTTAAGCGCATGGTACATCTCCGTCTGGGTACAATAAAACCATAAATTGTACCAACTCTCAAGAAAAGGTAGTCACATTTTTTATCAATTCTGATTTAGTAGCCTCTGAAGCGAAAGGCTGGTAATTTAGTGAACTGCGAAGCTTGGTTATATTATATTCTGTCTTCCGCCATTCTACAAGTACTTTCGCTCCAGAATAAACAGTTGACCATTAAGCGCGAGAAGAGGTATAATCTTGATAGGTTGCGGCTATAAAACACATTTTTATTCTATATTATAGTGAGTGGATTTCTAGATTCTAATGATAGCAAGAAAACAGGTCTTATCCAGGTTGACACTGATGGTTTATGGGTCATCTTTCAACATTTTTGCCAGCCATATGACCAAAAAGAAGATATCCTGTACGAATCAGCGCTTCCCCGCTTCCTGGATTTATTTGATTATTATAATATTAAAGCCACCTTTTTCGTTGTAGGTAAAGACCTTCTCTACCCAAAAAGGCTTGCGCTGCTCAAGGAAACAGTTAAAAGAGGCCATGAAATAGCTAACCACTCTATGACACATGCCGAAGGATTCTCGTTTTTAACTTACAAAGAAAAATTACGTGAAATAGAAGATGCCGAGAATATCATACATGACAAGCTCGGAGTACTTACAAAAGGATTCCGCACTCCGTCTAATGACGTGGATAGCGTAGTGCTGAAAATTCTGGAAGACAAAGGGTATACATATGATTCCTCGCTCCTGCCGACATATTACGGCCCGCTCATTAAACGCCTGAAATTTTCTTCCTTAAGAATCCTCCGCAAGAGCCATTACCTGGGAAGGTTTAAATACGGCTTCTCCCCTCTTGAGCCATACCATCCCCACGAAGATAAATTATGGAAAAAAGGAGACCTGAAAATCATAGAAATCCCTATTACAACTATGCCGGGTCCGCGCTTGCCTTTTCACGCCAGCTTTACGTTCGCCGCATACCAAATAGGATTAGGCTACGCCCTCTTTAACCTTGGGTACATGCTGTTAAAAATGACCCCCCATTCTTTAAATTTTGTATTTCACACAAATGAGCTTTCCGACCCCATTAAGGATCAAAAACTTAAGCGTCAATACGGACTTGGTATAACTTTAAAAGATAAATTTAAATTATGTAACCATATGTTAAGCAATATTATAAGTGATTATGATATAATCACTTCGCTTGAATACGCGACGTCAATGCGAAACAATAAATATAATAATGCCGATAAACAATAACCAGGTTTCTCTCATGTTTTCCGGTGGATTGGACTCAACAACAGCCGCGCTCCATCTTGCCCGTGATTATGATAAAGTCCATCTTTTGACATACTATAACGGCTATGGCCATTTATATATAAAAAACAGCGCTAATCGGGCTAAGGAATTAGCAGACAGGATAAATGGTAAATTTACGCACAGTATTATATCCATTGAAGACATTTTTAAGGAAATGGTAGTCGATAAACTGCCGGAGGACAGCAAAAAATATAATTCCGGATTCATCTGGTGCCTGGGGTGCAAAATTTGCATGCACGCCAGAAGCATAATCTATAATCTGAAAAATAATATCGGTGTTATGGCTGACGGCTCATCGGCTGATTCCGACGAAATGGTTGAACAAATGGCCCTTAGTATTTCCTTAATCGGAAAATTTTACGAAAAATACGATGAAAATTATTTTGTACCCGTATATAAACAGAGCCGCAAAGAGAAAATAAAGGAATTAAAGGCCCTGGGGTTACACCTGGGGCTGCAAATCGGGGACAGGTTTCTTGGAGTACAGCCAAAATGCATTCCAGGGGAGCTCTATTATTTGCCCTATCTTCTATTCAACAAAGCCATGGACCACAAAGAGTCATTGGTATCTAAATTCATTGAAGAAAAAATTGAATTTGCTCAACGATACATCAAAAGACACCTTAAAAATGGATAGATCTGTCAACGGAAAGAACGCTTATAAACCAATAACGATAATCAGATATCAGTTAGGCCTGGTAATTTTTTATCTTTTTCATTTAAATTGCAAAATGTCTATGTTTTTTAGACACCATTTCATCAAAAATTATCCCGATTACAAAACCCTTAAATGTTTCCATAATGCGTATTTTTCTCAAACCCTTAAAGAAATATTAGAGCGAAAAGGGATCTGTGTCGGCAAGAGACGTTCAACCTATGAGAATTAAATATAAGCTGTTAATTTCAGCCTTCTTTTTTCTTTTTATATTCCTAAACTATTTGTCAAAATTTGAGGGCCCGGCTACCGGTTATTGGGATACATATATTACCGCCCCCGCATTCTTTATCACTAATCATCCTATAAAATTTGTCTCCAAAGATGGCGAGAGTCTTTATAATTATACCCTGCCCGGAAAACTACCCCAGAATCTTGTAGGAAAAGGCACTTATGGGATTATCACTAAAGACCAGCGTATCGGCACGGGTATCATATTTGCTCCGTGGTTTGTCTTCTTTAAACTTTTTGGTTTTCGGTTGTTATTCGCTTTCCTCGGCCTGCTGATTGCGGTATTTACCTTCTTAACTCTTCGCTGCCTTAACCTGAGATTTTCAATCTGCCTCTTCGGAGCTCTTATTACGAGCTTAAACCCTTATATGGCCTCGTTAAATAAACTAAACCCGAATATTGCGGGAATGATGTTTATTTCCGTGATCATTTATTTAATCTTTTCAAGAAAATCCAGCTGGCTATTAATAGGTCTGGTTTATGGAATTTTCGGAGGCCTGCGCAATGAAGGAATCTTATTTTTACCTGCGATAATCTATTTTTTATATACCTCATCCAATAAAAAAATCAGAGACAGCCTGCTATTTTTTTGCGGAGCATTCATTGCCATTATCCCAATACTCTATTGGAATTATTTCGCCTTTGGGAATATGCTTATGCATCCAACACAATTCAACGGGCTGGAAGGATTCCGGCCTACATTCGCGCATAGATTTCTTTTCTGGAAATTTAATTTTAACGGGATGTTCAACTGGCCATTATATACTCAAGTTGTACGTACCCCGTATTTCGCCTTTCCCGTTTTTATTCTTTTGCCTTTAATTTTAATAAATTCTTTTGGCGTTATTCTTTCTGCGCTTGCGGTCAATGGAATTATCCGATTTCTCAAAGAAAAACGCCGTTTACTCATATTCTTGATGCTTTGGTTTTTACCGATGTACGCTCTGCTTTCGGTTATGGAAAACTGGAGCGAACTTAAAACTACCTTCTTATTGTTATGCGTAAGCCCCATAATCATCTTTATTTCTTTTGGCCTGGATGAACTAATAAAAAATCTTTCTTCGATAAAATATATTATAAGAACTGCCTGCCTGGCACTTATCATCTGGAGTGCTGTCCGAATCTTAATTTTGACGGATTTTCAGGCCGATCCACGCTGGTACTTGCGTTTTCCAAGGGTACTGCAAAAAGGAGAAATATCTTTTATCGGCGACGACTTAAGGACAAAACCTGAAAACCCGCGTGAAGTTTTAGCGCAAAAGAAAGCGCTTACCAGCGCGAAGATAATCCCGCCCATATCATGGCGGAAAATTGATTTTTCTTCTTTGGCAAATAAAATAAATTCCGAGCTTAATCAAGATAGATTAACTACCGTGGACTTCTGGAAATATATTTATGAACATTAATAAAAGATGAGCAACTTGTTATATCTATTTCTCAGTTTTATTTATATCTTTTTATTTCCTGGATATATTTTAGGACTTTTATTTTGCAAGAAACTTGAGATTCCGGAGCGCTTAGCGCTGAGCCTGGGGTTAAGCATCATCGTAATCCCCCTGGCATCCTTTAGCATCGCCATGTTACTGGGAACATTCGTTAAGGGCACAATCATTTTTGGTGTCGCTACTGCGATTAATCTGGCAGGTTTAATCAGGTTTTTATCGAAAAAATAAATATGTATATTCTTACTTTGCATGAAGACACTAATGCCAATATCACCCTTTTTAAAGATACCCAGATACTATTTTCGGTTGCTGAAGAACGTTTAAGCCGCCTAAAATACAAAGGAGGGTTTCCTATAAAAAGCCTTCAGATGGCGCTTGATAAATACGGATTATCTCTTAAAGATATCGGATTGATTATTTGCGGGAACAAGTACCATTTTCTTCCCAGGATCCTCTGGGATAAATTCCCTTCTTATGAACATTCATTTCTAGGCGCCGCCCAGAAAATATCCGTATATTACCAGCACGCCTTGTTTAAAAATAAAACTTTGCGAAACATCGTTGAAGGCTTCAATAAATTCATGCTTGAGAATAAGTTCAATAAACCTGTGGCTCTTACAAAACACCATACTGCCCATGCCTATTCCGCTTATCTGACATCGGGGTTTGATAAAGCGGTAACAATCACTACCGATAACTATGGAGATGGCCTGTCCTGCGCTGTTTTTACCTGTGAAAACGGTAAGTGCAAATTTCTTTATGGCTCATCCGCGCTGCATTCGCCGGGGCAATTTTACGGGGAGATCGCCCAAACGCTGGGTTTTCATCCATTGTTGGCAGGAAAAATGACCGGATTGGCCGGATATGGGGATCCGCAGGTTGCTTATGGTTTAATGAAAGGTTTGTTTTCTCTAAATAAAAGCAAAAATGACTTTAAACTGCCTGCGCTTATCTGTAAATTTCCCGGCCAAGGGGTATATCGCAAGCTGCGTAAATATAAAAAAGAGGACATTGCCGCTGCCGCCCAACGGCTTCTTGAAGAGGTAATGCTGGGTTATATTTTAGAAGCTGTAAAAAATACAGGGGCCTCTTCTCTTGCCCTTGCCGGAGGAGTATTTGGAAACGTCAGATTAAACCAGAAGATTTCAGAGTTAAAAGAAGTAAAGGAAATTTTTATTCATCCCGGAATGAGTGATCAAGGGATAAGTTTAGGCGTAGGACTAAAATACCTGGCAGAAAATCTGGGATTAAAACCGTTTAAACTTGAAAATGTATATTGGGGAACCGAATACAGTAATGAAGAAATAAGGGGAAGCCTTGAAAAGACAAGGCCAGATTATAAATATATTGAAAATATTGAAAGCGCGGTGGCCAGGCTTCTAAGCGAAGGCAAAACGGTCGCCAGATTTAACGGCAGGATGGAATACGGCCCGCGGGCGCTTGGAAACAGAAGCATTCTTTATCAAACTACCGACCCAAAAGTAAATGACTGGCTGAACAAAAAATTAAACCGCTCCGAGTTCATGCCTTTTGCTCCTGTAACCTTAGAAGAATATATGGAAAAATGTTACAAAAACCCCGAAAAGGTAAAATACAACATGAAGTTCATGACTATCTCAATCTACTGCACCGAATGGATGAAAAAAATATCTCCGGCAGTAGTACATGTAGATGGAACAGCCCGGCCGCAAATTATCAACGAAAATGACAACCAAAGTTATTATAATATTTTGAAGGAATATCACCGGATAACCGGGATACCCAGCCTTATTAATACCAGCTTCAATATGCACGAAGAACCTATTGTTTCAAGCCCTGACGACGCTATCAGGGCATTTAAAGCAGCGCAACTGGATTATCTGGCAATAGGCAATTACCTGCTAAAACAATAACTTGCCCCAACGATTATTTCCCGATATTTACGATAATCTTCAGGAAGGCTTTAAAAGCATTCAGATAATCCGGGCGGATCCCCGTCGTAAACAAACAAAACAACTCAAGAAATTTGGCAGGCCGGAAGTAAAACTGCTTAATGATTCCCCTGCGTAAAACAGACAGCTCTTCGCAGGTAAACTCTTTATTAAAGATGACTGATTTTCTAAGAAAAACAAAGTCGCTCCAATTATCTGATATTATAAGGTTATTCCTGCGACAATATTCATACAACTCAGAACCCGGCAGCGGACTGGCAAAAGATAATTGTAAGGCATGCGGGTTAAAATCAAATATTTTCTTTCTTGTCTCTTTAATAGATTCCCTCGTATCTTGAGGGAACCCGATAATTGCATACCCCATAGCGATTATTCCATGACGCTTAATGCGCTGGATAGCTTCTTTTATCTGCGCTTCCGTAATATTTTTATGTAATAATGCCAATTTCGTATTGCTGCCGCTTTCAATGCCTATACCAATCTGAATACATCCTGCGCGCTTCATAAGCAAAACCAATTGGTCATTTAACATATCCACCCTGGTATTACATGACCAAAGTATCTTCCGGTATAAGCCTCTTTTTATCAAACCATTACAAACTTGTTCCACAAAAGTCCGGTTTGCGGTGAAAGTATGGTCAATAATAGCAAAATATTTTATCTTAAATTTGTTAACACATTCTTCCATTTCATCCACTACGCAACCGGGATTACGCGGCCGGTAAAGCCTGCCGTTAAGCAGATGGCTGTCGCAGAATGTGCACTGACCCGGGCATCCCCGGGTGGTCTGCAGGGCAGTCACGCCGGAGGAATACGGAGAAAAATAACTTTTATTAGGCAATAGATCTCTGGCAGGAAACGGCAGGGAGTTTATCTCTTCCAAAACAGGCCTGGGCCCTGTATTAATAACAGAATCATCCAACCGGTAATAAATACCCCGCACTGAAGACAAGGGCTTATTTTCAATAAGAGACCGGATAACTTCTAAGACGGTAATCTCCGGCTCCCCATATACTACAATGTCAAGCTCGGGTATCCAATCCAGCGTTTCTTTCGGCAAGGCTGAACCATGAGGGCCTATAAGGATTTTGATTTTTTTCTCATTCTGCAGGCTATGGCAAAGATACTTCACAGCATTAATAGAATGCGTAGCTGCGGTAAAAACGAGGACTTCCGGACCTGAATCTTTAATACGCTTAACCTGTTCCTCCTGGCTTAAACGCAAAACATTGGCGTCAAGAATGGACACAATTGCTTCGGGAATACGCTGGCGGATGACAGAGGCGCAATATGCAAGGTCAAGAGGCGGGATTACGCTGATTAGAGAAGAATGTTCCACCTTTTCCTGATAAAATGTATTAGAAAACAGTATATTCATTGTTTATGCTAAGCACAAAGAGGAAACCCAGCTTGGCGTGACCTCGCACCCCAGCCAGCACTTTCCGCAATTTTTAACCTGGGCAATCTTTACTTTGGTCGCCTGTTTTACCAAAATCCCGGAATAGCTCTCTTCCCTGATATTTCCCAGCGGCTCCGTATCATAGCTGCAGGTCAGAATATCTCCGTTCGGATTAAGCCTAAAATGAGAAAATAAATTCATACAGCGCCGGCGGCCGATATCATCATTATACAATAAATTACATTGGACTCTTGCATAATGCCGGATAATGGCATTTTCAATTAACCCGGAAAAGGTATTTATCTTATTTACTCCGGGGTTTCCCTTAATGAACTCTGCTTTTATAAACTCTTTGGCCTCTTGGCTCAAATCAACCAGGGAATAGTCGCTTTTCCGGATATTTGAATAAAGAGCGCGTTGTTTTAAACCAACAAAACCGAAATAAGCGACACCCAGGGTTTTGGCCATTCTTTTAACTTCGGGGATACTTGGATAATTATCTTCATAAATAGTATGATTTATCCCTATAAAAATATCTTTTTCCTTAAAAATGCCGCGCAGTTTTTCTATCGTACCAACGGCGTTTTTGAAGCTGCCCACCTTGCCTCTAAGTTTATCGTGTTTTTCATTGATGTCATCTATGCTTATTTTAATGTCGATGGCAAGCCCTTTTGATTTCAGGAATCTTAGCGATTCAATTATTTTGCCTGTTAAGAAACCGTTAGTGGTGATATGGAATATCCGCGCAGATGTCTTTTTCTTAAATTCAAGAAGAATATCCGAGAAATCTTCCTTTAAAAATGGCTCTCCTCCCGTGATTACAATTACATGGAGCTTTTTCAATTTTCCATCGTCCAGGGAAGAAGAGATTTCCCCGGGCGTTAATTCATCTTTCGAATAATTATTCTTTAATCCGGGTACTCCGCAATACTTGCAATTAAAGTTACAGCGTAGGGTGATAGAGTAATTGACCAGAAAGGGAGCGGAGCAGATATTTAAGCTTCTTCTTAGATTATCGAAGATAAATCTCACTGGATAATAAACCATTAAACCAGTTTCCTTTTAAAAAGATACCTTATTAATAATAACAGCCTTCGCGGCCGCATATAAAACAAAAATAAAGCCATGTATCTATAGGCCATAATTTCCGCGCTGCTTAGATATTCATAGGTAACTATATTAGAAATACCATGGAAATAACCCTTCCAGTTTTTATTCGTATATTTTTCATAATATTCCGTTCCCGGGTAAGGAGTAAGGGAATAAAATGCGGCAAAATCAAGTTTTGACGATACCGCCTTAATTATGGTGCTCCAGATACTTTTCCTGCTCTCTCCTTCCAACCCGAGAATGAAATAACCATAAGTCAGGATCCCGTATTTATTTAAGAGGTTAATCCCATTATCAATATCTTCTAACCTTATGAATTTCTTATTCTTTCTTAAAATATCTTCATCAAAGCTTTCAATTCCAAGAGAAATAAGAAGGCAACCTGATTTTTTCATCAGAGAAACACTTTCTTCATCAAGCAAATCCAGCCTGCTATTTGATACCCACTGAATATCCAGTTTCTCCGAAATAATACCGGCGGTTAATTTCTTTACAAACTCCTTCCTTGCGTTAAATGTATCCGAGAGGAATAAGAATTTATCAATACCCTGCCGGCTCTTTACCTGTCTTATCTCCTGGATTATGTTTTCCACAGACCTAGATTTCCAACCTTTGCCATAATAAGCCCCGGAAGTACAAAAAGAACAGCTAAAATCGCATCCCCGCGAAACCTTAATTACCGTAAACTGCCTGTTGGCCAATGATAGCCGGTATTTTGTATTGTCTAACAAAGCCCTGTCGGGAAAATCAGAATAATCATAATTATCGGCCTGCGGCCTTCTCCTGTTAATGAAGACCTGCCCTTTACATTTATGTCCTAAGCCCGGGATATCGGATTGGCCGATCTTGCCTCCGGAAATGTACTCAAGCAAATCACGGACTGTATCTTGAGGTTCTCCCAATATCGAATAATCCACTGTTTCATGTTTTAAGAGCCACTCGGCCATCGTGGTAGCGGCCAGCCCTATGAATACTGTCTTTAAATTCGGTATCCTTTCCTTGAGCAAAGATGAAAACAAAATATCATCCTCTATAGTGGGAACGCAAGACTGGATAACCACCAAATCAGGCGATTCCGAGATAACCTTCTCGACCAACGCGTTAAAAGATAAACCTTCGGCTTCCCCGTCAATAACGGCAACTTTTCCTAAATCCTTTATTTTTGCCGCGATCTCAAGGAGAGTTATCGGAGGCCAGAAACCAACCGCTGATAAAACTTTCTGCTGGCAACGTTCAACCCGTAATACCCTTGTCCTGTCTTTTGTCACGGGATTAACTAAAACTAAATTCATTTTTAATCAGCCTCTCTTAAGCAAAAAATTACCTATTGCAAGAAAATCTAAACCGGCTTCCTGAAAAACAGCGACCGCCTCTTCGGGAGAACAAGCGATAGGTTGATTATGCATATTTAAACTGGTGTTAAGAAGGCTTGGGATACCGGTAATCCTGTAATATTCTTTTAATATTTTGTAGTAACTGGGGTTATCAACTTCTTTTATAATTTGCGGCCGGGCCGTCCCGTCGATATGGATAACTCCTCTAGAGATTTTCTTCATCTCATCAGTGCAATGTAACGATACGGTCATAAATTTTGTCGCAAATTCCGAGCCGCAAATATTTTTGTAACACTTTTCCCTTAAATCAAAAAGCGTAACCGGCGCAAAAGGCATAAATTCAGTCCTTTTCAGCTTCATGTTCAGCCAGTCATTTACCGTCGGGTCATCCGACCGGTAGAGTATGCTCCTGTTCCCCAGGGCCCTCGGCCCAAACTCCATCCTGCCGTTAAACCTGGCTATCACCTTGCCTTGAGCAAGCAAAATTGCTGCTTTTTTTTCAATCTCGCTTTCCTCGGAATAAACGAGCTTTTTAGCTTCGAGCATTTCCTTAATATATTCATCACTATATTCCGGGCCAAGATATATACTTTCTAATTCTTTGGCGATAAATGATAACCCCCCATCGCCCATATTAGGGAAAACGAATATCCTGTTAAAGAGCCCGCTTTCAACAAACAGCTGGTTAACTTTTATGTTTGAGAAAAATCCGCCCGCCAGAAAAAGATCAGGCTTTTCGCCTCCGGATAAGAAATTTCTTATAAACTTGAACGCGACATTCTCAACAACTTCCTGCAAGGCATAGGCGACATCTTCCCTGCGGAAATTATTGAGCCGTTTTAAGAATCTTCTCTTCCTGTAAACATTATCCACTTTTAGATTCTCGGCGCTAACTTCAAAGAGTGCAGCAAAAATATTCCCAAGCATGGTTTCTTTCCCGTAATCCGCCAACGCCATAACCTTGCCTTCTTCCCCTTCTTTAAAACCAAGGGCTGCGCATATAAAGCCGTAGAAATGAGCAAGGCTGTATCTATCCGGGATATCCATCCGTTTTATTGTCCTGCCTTTATTTACCCTGAGCAATAACCCTGATCTTCCATCGCCATAAGCGTCAAATGATACGGCAAGAAAATCATTGGAGTTAAGACCGCTTATTGCTGTTTGAATATGCGCCTGGTGATGATCGTTAAACTCGATTGAACGGTAGTCTATACACATGGACCTTAATCTTCGCCTTATGGCCCATGAACCAAACATTAAATCAATGCTCCTGACCCCGGGAGTACGGGCAACCGTATTCTCTAACCAGCAAGCTAACTTTGAAGAAAATGAAAGAATATCTTTCCTGGGCAAAGTTTTAGAATAAACATGATTAAAAATCCTGAATATTGCCCTGCCATATCTTCCCGCGACATAAATTTTGTCAATATGCCTGTTCCGGATAATTTTTTTCGCGCATTCAAGAGACCTGAAAGGAAATCCCTGCTGCATCTTATTCCCGGTGAATCTTTCCTCTGAAGCCGCAAACAAAGCTTTCCCGTCTTCCGCTAATGTAACAGAGGCGTCGTGGCTGTCAGTAATGCCTAAAATCAACATTTTCCCTCCCTATAAATAACTCTCCGGTTCGTTGTAAAAAAACGAGACCTTGAAGTTTCCCTTAGCGTCGTGATTTATTAACCAGCTGTCCACTTTAAAAGGCACTCCATCATCTTCGTTAATAAACCAATTCTTAATGATTATTTTCATATCGCAGGGGACTTTAAATACCAGGGACTTATTTTCTTCATACAAGGGGAATGATTTCATGCCGCCCCTGTACCCCTCCTGCCTCAAATTCTGGTTTAAAGTAAAATTTATTGAATTAACAATATCGCATCCTAAATCATCTATCCCTAAACTCACAAAGGCATTCAAATCAATGGTTAGTTCTTTAAGATTATCAGTCGTGTCCTTATTAAGGATAACGCAAACCGGGAGGATATTATCTTGCCAGCTTACCTCAAACTGGGTATAAAAAACATCTGATAATTGTTCTTCTCCGCTTAAATCGAGCGAAACTATATCAACATTTTCAAGCTGCTCGATAGCCGAATGGCTATCCCTTGCCAATTTATCAAAATTAATTCTTATAAATTTATAATTTTGGGTGTTTTCAGGAGCAAGAACAAAATGCATCTTTTTGGGATTGAAAACATTTTGCCCCCATTCCGCATAAAACTTCTCTGAATTTGGAAGACTGGACTCAAGAAGAAACCTGTTCAAAGCCAGCTCCTCTTCCATCCTTTTGCGTTTTAAATCCAATTTTAGAAACAACCGCTTATAATTCGGAAGGATGCCTGTTTTCAATAAAGAGTTTTTAGCAAGATGATAATATTCTTTAGATTCTTTTTGATACAGTTTTTTCTTTTGGTAAAACTCCATATCCTGATTAAAATCAATTCCGGAGATTGCAAAAGAGAAAATAACAGGCAGCGCAAAAGAAAGGAATAACGGCGTAACTATTTTCGCACGGACAGGCCGATAAAATATTGCTTTTAAACCAAAAGCAAGAAATATATACAAAGGCAAAAAACCGGAGATTACTATTCTATATTTATCAGCCTCAATCCAGTTTCTCTGATACGCTAAAACCATAACTACCAGTAAAAACATCGCCAAAAAGGAGAGGAATAACTTCCTATTTTCTTTATAAACAGAATACACGCCAAAACAAATAACGCCTGAAATAAGAAAACCCAAATAATTGATAATATTAACCAGGTAAAATATTAAATTCGGAAAAGGCACAAAAGGAGTTCTCATCCATTTTGTAAAAGCCAGAATCAGCAGTTGCACGGAAGAGCTGCCCTCCCCAAGGCTATTTAGGCCGTTAAAGAAAAAATGCGGGATATTAAAAGTAAAAGTGATGAAGAAAGCGGCTGTAAATAAGGCTGTTCTCTTAAAATCATTATCTTTTCCCCATAAGATAAAAATGGGGGCAATAAATACCAGGGGCAGGAATCTCAAGCCCGTCCCTGCCAATATGCCGAAAATAAGCCCTTGCAGGAATCTCTTTTCCTTATGTGCTAATAAGACGTAAAAAAGAACGCCCGAAATTGATAATGCCATAAAATTCCTGTCTAACACCTCAATTGACAACACATAAGGATTTAAAACAGAAAATACCGAAACAACTAAAGCCACTAACCTGTTTTTTACAAGCCTTTTGCAGATAAGATATGTAAAAATTAAAAGAAGAGCATTAAAAACTAAATAGATAATTTTAAAACAATCGATCTTTAAAACCGGCAGAAAAGTTGAAGTAAACAGGATATTGCCAGGGGTACAAATAATTTGGTATATTTTAGTAAGTGCGTCAATCCTGCTAGACCCCGGATTCAGCAGTCTTATTGTCCGAAAGTTCTGCATATAAAAACATGATGCGTCTCCTTTGCTCAGGTATGAAGATAATGACAACAAAAACTCGATATTCGAATAATAAAAAAACAAAAATACCAGGACACCTGTAAAAAATATCAAAATCGATAATTCATCCTTTAAAAGAAAAGGGGATAGTATTTCTTTCAGATTATTTTTACGAAATTTTATTACCGAAATTAAAAGAATTAGGAATATCAAGATTAGTGCGGAACTTATACTTATGGAGGGATTGATATAGATACCTTTTAAAAGCGCAAGATTTATATTTATGAAAGGCACGGCGGTAATAGCAAAAAATAACGTTAATCCAAGCCTTTCCAGAAAAGATGATTCCTGGAACAAATAAGCTGAAATGACAAAACCAGAAAATACGGTTAATATTACGACTACAAAGGGCATCTGATTTTTAGCTTTCTAAGCGGATAAACCAAAACTATTTCTTCAGCCTCAAGATCCTGAACTTATTTTTAAAAGAGTGAGCAAACCTAATACCAAAATTAGAATTCCTACATATGTTTTTAGCTTATCCAAATGGGCATTTTTTACAGTTATAGCTGCCAGAGGGACTGCGGGAATCGCGCTGACAAGCAACAGGACTGTTAATTTCCAATCAATTATTTTACCCATGATGAGATAAGTTATAAATCCGATAAAACAGGTAATTGCTTCAGCAAATGCTGTTATGCCTATTGCATTCTTGGCAGTAACACCGGAAAGAATCTGCCCTCCCATGACCAAAGGACCATATCCGCCGCCTACCAGGCCTTTATTAAAAGCCGCCAAGAAACTAACTCCCATTATCTTAGCCCATGAAAAAGATATTTTTCTTTTGATGGTAACAAGAATTAAGAAACCCATGAGAGTTACCAGTAACCCTACGTACATGGTCAATAACCATTTTGGGATTTTAATCGCCACAACGACAGATACAAAGACCCCCACGGAACTTATTAACCCAAGGATTAAAGCTATTTTAAAATCTTTGCCATTAATCTTGAAATCTACATTACAGCAATTATGATGAAATATGCAAGCGGCAATATCTGTCGCAAGTTGGGAGATAAGGATGGCCGGGACAACTTTCAAAGGATGGTATCCTAAAATAATCAAAATAGGGGCCAAAGCAGTGCCATAACCCATGCCAAGGCCGGAATCCAAATATTCACTGATAAAAGCAATCGGTCCTATTAACCAAAACATGTCTTTCTCGTTTTGTCAAAATTCTTTTATCTTGAGTAAACCCTTAAACAGTTTGATATAATAGTTCTCGTCTTGGCCCATTGATTTCAACCAGGAAAAGAGCTTTTGCTCGAGCTCATACGCGGCCCTTCTGTCTTTTTCAATTAAATTATCTAATTCGCCGGGGTCTTTATTTAAATCATATAATTCCCTGGTTTCCGTATCCATAGAATAAATAAACTTTAAGCCCTCAGGAATCCTAATAGATCTTTTATGGGCATAAAAACGGTAATCTGTTTCGCTATATGCCGTTAAATTCATATGCTCCCCCTGCATCAAGGGAATAAGACTTACCCCTTGCATTTGTTTTCTTAATTTCCCGGATATTTCTGCTCCTAATAAATCCAAAAGCGTCGGCATAACATCTATAGCTCTTACCTGATCATTAATACTAAACCCCCTTTTTAAACCGGGTAACCAGATTATTAATGGTACATGAATAAGTTCTTCATACAAGCTAAACCCATGATCAAATCTCTTGTGTTCATAAAATTCGGTTCCATGGTCGGAAAAAAGCACAATGATTGTCTTATCCAAAACCCCCATTCTTCTCAGGTCTTCTATAAAAACCTTGAAGCGCTCATCGACATCTTTAATTTTCTCATCATAAAGAGCTCTCCAAAAACGCACATCTTCCTCCGTCAAAGAAACTGAACCTTTTTCCAACCCTTCTTCCCTAATATCAGCCTGTTCTTCCTTAGTCCCCTTAAGCTGGCCTATATAAGGAGGCTTTACAAATTCTCTCGTAAAACCGCCAGGAGGATCAAACTGGCCGTGCACATCATAGCCATGCAAAAATACAAAAAACTTTTTTGTATGGTTTTTCTTTAACCATTCCAGCGCGGCAGGAATACTTGTATCCATACCGCTGAATTTTGGGCCTTCAAAATACTCATCAAAGCCTTCCGAGAATCCAAAATCTGCTCCTACCCCGGCATCCCCTGTAAAGCCTCCGGTTAAATAGCCGTTTCCTTTCAAAACCTCTGCCAAAGTTAACACTTCTGGAGAAAGTTTCTTAAGATTTGAAATTATTTTCTCTTTTTCGGTATAGGTTGAGTATTTATTGATAACCTTGTGTTGAGATGGGTATAAAGAAGTGAAATAACTCATTGTAGACGGGACTGTCCAACTTGATTGAGCTATCGCATTTTTAAACAAGAACCCCTTCCTGGCAAACCTGTCAAGCGAAGGCGTAATGTTTCTGGAATATCCCAAGCAGCCTACGTGGGATGCCTGGAGAGCGTCGAAAGAAACAAGAATAATATTGTATCCTGAATAGGCCCCGGCGCGGACACGACTTTCTCTTTTCTTTCTTGCAGCTAACATAAGACACCCTGAAAACAATAAAACTAAAACCAGGCCATAGCACAAAAATAACTTTAATTTACACATTGCCTGTCCCCTTTCTAGCCCTTGCAATAATCATCTTCATTGAATCCAGGATATCTTCTTCTTTAAATTCAATACTGTGTATTCTTTTAAAATCAAAAGAGGCATCTCTGTATATCTGCTTAACCCGCTCCTTCGCATTCTTGCTTATGGCTGCGTTATCAATCCATTGGTTAACTGATTCTCTTGAAATATAATCAAAATATTCTATATCCTTAAAAGCTTGGTTCTTTAACAAACATGGGATGTCTTCGGGTAAGAAAAAATTTTTTCTGGCAGGATTACGAAACTTTTGGATAAGGAAAGACTCCTCTTTGTCTTTTTCGCCATATGCTGTCAGGTGACAAAGCACAATCCGCCCGCCAGGCTTTAAAACCCTGTGGATTTCACCTAAAACACCTCCCAGATCCATAAACTGCAATCCCTGACGGCATACGCAAATATCAAATATATCATTTCTCAATGGGAGCTTTTCTGCCGGGGCCAGAACAATATAATCCACACAATGCCTGGCCTGCCGAACCATTTCCCAGCAGATATCCACCCCCACTACACACTTAACCCACCCCTGGAATGCCTGCGCGATTTTGCCTGTACCTATAGCAATATCAAGAACCTTTGCCTCCGGGTTAGCCCCGGACAATTCCCGTAACTTTTTGATAAGCACTGCATCGGCAACCCACCGGGAAGAAAAATTGTATTCTTTCGCTCTATCCATAAAATATTTCACTGGATTCTTACGCATCAAAGTTTTATGCCTGCTCAATACAAGGCTCTCTTTCTCTGGTGATATTCCAGATCTGATGAAAATAACTCCTTAAGATATCTTCTTTTAAACCGGTGATATTAATAATCGGATCATCATAATCACTTACTTTTCTACGTGAAAGCATTCTTAAAAAAGCGGTAACATCTTTAATTTTACCCGTATCTATCGCATACTTATATAAACTCGTCCCGGGAAAAGGTACCAAATATTTGATTAAAGGCAGAAATTTATTCTGCTTTATAAAACCAAGCATGTTTTTTAATGATTCCTCTGTTTCGCCATATAGCCCCGCGATAAAAAGACCCCTGATATTTAACCCGGCGTTTTCAGCCACTTTAACCGCCTTGTCGATCTCTTCAATTTTGATATTCTTTCTGTTGGCATCCAAAACTTTTTGGTTATAGGATTCTATGCCAAACCATATCCCCAGGCAACCGGTATCCCTCAAAGCACAAACTAAATTATTGCTCACTTTTTGAACGCGCGCAAAACAGTGGTATCGGACGTTATATTTTCTTAAAATTTTACACACCTCTATCGCGCGTTTCTCGATAACATTAAACGTAAGATCATTAAGCCATGCGTAATTAAAATTCGTTGACTTTTTAAGGTATGCAACTTCCTCTTCAAACCTTTTAAGGCTTTTTAATCGTAGCGCTGGAATTGTTTTAAAACAAAAAGAGCATTCTTGAGGACATCCCCGCATCGAAGAAATTAATATCTGCCCATTTTTAACAATGCTTTCATAATTGGGCCAAATGGTATAATCCAAGAAAGGTAAATTGTCAAGATTCCTAATCTGGGACCTTGCAGGATTAATATATACATGACCGCTGTTTTTATAAGCCATTCCTTTTATATGATTAAAATTATTTTGTTTCTTCCGCAAATATACCTCGAGGAATTCAATGAACGTAAGTTCCCCTTCCCCTAAAATAGCGCAATCGGCAGCGGTATCCTCTAAGATTATTTCAGGCAATGACGTCACTAGCGGACCGCCCAAGAATATCAATTTTTCCGGATACTGCTTTTTTATTAGTTCAGTAATTGTTTCAAGAAAGATAAATGAATCGCAATAAGAGGCAATCCCGACAATATCAGCTTTCTTTATGCCATCAAGGATTAGCGCATTGATGTTACCTTTTAACCTGCAATCGATAACCTTTAATTGGTATCCCATCTTTTTTATCAAAGTTGCCAGGTATGTGAAACCTTCAAAAGGCCCTGTTATAAGAAATTCCCTGCCGGGTGTGGGAACTTGTGGTGAAGGCGGAACAATAAGGGCAACAATTTCACTTTTCCGTTTAACAGTATCGCAAGAAGATATTGTCTTTAATACCTCTTCGTAAGGATCCACATCAGTAGGCTTGGAATAAACACATTTTGGCAATTTATCCATACTTGTTTTTCAATTATAAACTAAATAGCATTAATAATAGTAAAGCAAATCCCACAGATTATAAAGATTGAAGCCAAAACCAATCTCCCGGTAACAACTTCATGTTTTTTCAGAAAGATCCTGCTAAAGATAACAATTAGCAAGGGGGTTGCCGCAAAAATCGGGACGACAAGGCTTACCTTGCCGTAAAGTAAAGCGGAAAGGTCAACAACCTCTCCGATAGTAGTCAAAAGTGCTGCGGCAAGAATAAGCTTTATCTCTTTTTTGTGTTGGAAAAATAAGATATTTTCTTTTTTATATTTTAACGCAATATAGATTGTCAATATCACCATTGAGCTGGAAGCAGCTATTGCCGAAGCAAATATAGGCTGGGGCATTAAATTTAAACCGTATTTACGCAAGTTTGCCGCCAACCCAGCCAAGAAAGCAGCGGCCAGGGGATAAAACAAATGCCGCGGTTTCCAATGAGTAAAATCAGAACCTTCTTTTCGCGATAACAAAACAATCCCAAGCATTATCAAGAATATACCAAAGAATATCCCCGGCCCGGGAGTCTCTTTTAAAAAGAGGATAGCTATTATTATGGCAAAAAAAGGCGTCATCGCCCGCAAAGGCGCTGCACGACCTGCCCCTAATTTATGTATACCGTAATATGTCCAAGTCCTCACCAGCGTCGGGGCAAAACTTCCTATGGCTGCGAATACTATTATTGCTTTGTAATTTAGGAAGTAGTATTTAGGAACAAATGAGAAAGTTAACACCCAAAGAAACACAGTACCTATAATAACAGAGATATATACAGCTATAAAAGGCTCAATTTTAACAAATCCCTTCTTTAGAATAACATTAGAGCTTGCAGTAATCGATGTCATCAAAAAAGCCAAGATTATGGCTAAGAAAATTTGCATATTCTTCCTAATAGCCTCGTAATCTCCTGTTTTGAATTCTTCATACAGGAGCCGTAATTGTTGACAATAAGGTGCACCTTAGCTAATATGCCCTCCGAACTATCTTCTATCCGGTACTGCAATTCTTCCGGTTTCGTAAGCACCAAATCGGGACTGCGTTTTAAAAGCCTCTCTTTCCTTACCTTATCCGGGGCATATACGCCAATGAATAACATACTATCCAATATCCCCGAGGGATAAACGCTGCCTTTGTTATAAAGCAGGCCATTATTCCCGGAATAGACTGGCAGCGAAGCGGCAGGTAGGTCCACAAAACCAAAACTTTCTTCCCTGAAGGAATCAAACCGTTTCTTCCAATAAAAAAGTAATTGGGATTTCCCTATCATCCCCGCAAAAACTTCTTTTGAAACATATGAATTCTCCCCGGGAGCATCATTTTTCCTCTTTGCCCGGGTGGTATATCTTAAAGGAACAGATAACTTACCGCTGCGGCATAACTCGGAATTACTAATTGTATTTATCAATGTTGTCTTCCCGGAACAGCTAGAACCGACTATTATCACGCCTTTCAATGCCCGGCATTTCGCCGTCAAATGCCTGCCGCCGATCCGCATCCCAGAAAACCCTTTTATTAAATCAGCCAGGTAAGAATTATTCTTTTTCACAACCCCGCTTCTCATGTTTTGATCTTAGAATTAAACCGTCTTAGAAATAAAAACTTTCAAGTTTAAGGTTAAATTTATTTCCCGCGACAAACGTAATCGTTAATAACGGCAGCATACTGTTTATATATACTGCCGGGGACAAAATTTCTCCATGTTTTATCTTTCTCTCTTATTTTCTCGCGAATCATGGTCGAAGAAATTATCTTGATTCCGACATCAAACCTTAATGTATTCATCCCGGCTTCAATAAACAACTTTTCTTTATCCAGATTCCACTCTTCCACGATGTTAGTTAAAAATACGGTTCCTTCCGGAAGAAGCTGTTTGATTATTTCCGGAACCAAAGGAAGCGGCAAAATCGAAAATTGCGTTCTTGGGATTCCGGCATCGAATAACAACGCGGATTCTACGCATTTGAAACGCAACCAGTACGGTAAAGGATTATGCCTATCACTTGTACGAAAATTACCGATTTCTGGAATATACTTCCCAAACGGGCAAGTTATACCAACCCAAAGATGGCTAACCATCCCAGCGGCAGCGGCTGCAAAACGCAAATGCCCCAAATGAAATGGTTGAAACCTGCCGGCTATTATACCATTTTCATATGTTGCTTTTTCTTTACTTTTGCTGATATACCTCATTGGACAATCTTATGCCTGATCACATATAATCCTGCGTCTTCCAGGGCTAGATAAAGATAAATAGCGTCTTTCTTTTCCGCTACGGAAAGATCCCGAACGTTATCCAACAACAACCTCGAATATAACAATTCTATTCCGTTATTGCCTTTCAAGAAGATAAAAAGCTTACGGTTCTTGGTAACATAAATATATTTACCGTATTCCAATAATTTATCAAAATAACCCGCATCCATTGCCTTTCGTACGTACTCCCCCAAAGGATTTACTTTCGGGCTGGTAATGTAGTCTTTCCCTACCCCACTGATACCCTCATCCAGTTTAAAAGCAAACATATCAGGGTTAGTATCTTGAGAATCATACCCGGTGATGAATACAGCATTTTGATAGATATTCATAGACCGTAGAAAACTGGGCAGATAAATCCTGTATTTGAGCTTAGGTGAGCATATTAAACTGATATCATAGGCATAAAAATGATGTTCACTAATAGCAAATAATTTATTTTCTTGAAGCTGAATATCATAGATTTCTTCTCCGGGTAGCTTTATAGCTTGGATTTTCTTAAATTCCGGCATTTCTAACATTTCAACATAAGCAGGTCCGCCATTAGGATACTCATACAATATAAAGATGTGATTTTGCCTTGTTCTAACCTTTGTGATGCCGGGGTACGGCTTAAAAACCTTATTACTGGCTTCCAATTTCATAGAATCGCTGATATCGTATATAGTTAGCCCCTTATAGTCGCTTACAAACAGCTTATCTTTATCAACAACGGCTCCGGAAATCTCCCCCGGGGTATCAATATGAGACTTTAAAACTAAATTCTCAGGGTTACTTAAATCATAAATCATAACTCCCGCGTCTTCAGCCGAAGCAAACATAAAGTTTTTATACATGACTCCTTGCCGGGTATGGTCACCGGGAGTAGATTTCTTCCCTCTATAGCGGAA
>Ga0172371_10001798_pt1 | contig 34028 bp, 31 predicted proteins | sample Lak12m_FD_114543 | JGI IMG/M metagenome (GOLD analysis project Ga0172371, IMG submission 114543) | Freshwater microbial communities from Kabuno Bay, South-Kivu, Congo - kab_022012_12m | ecosystem: Environmental > Aquatic > Freshwater > Lake | place: Democratic Republic of the Congo: South-Kivu...
ATCTCCTTCATTGAGTAGTTGGCACTCTCATTGTAGGAGATTTCTTTTTTCTCGGCACTAATCACTGGCAAAGCCATTGTTCATACCACTGGCATGCCAGTGGTTTATTCCCTTGAATTAGTATAACCTTCAATATGTTCGCCACCCGGGTTCCATACCAAACCGTACCCAAGAGCTAAATTGTGTGCATATCGCATCGAAATCATTGCATCATCGAAAAGACAAAAATACCTTTCTCCATTTATAATAAAGCTTGTCCGGTATATGTATGCGGTTGCATATAAGCAATAACCAGCAATGATAATTATGAGGGAGTAATTCCTCTTCAACAATTTCAACAATCGATTCCTAAGAGACACTGATATGAATAGAGCATCACTATTGTTTTCAGAATCACTCATTGTTATCCCCTATAACTCCAGTATATTGTTCGTTAGCGACTACTCAAATGCGAATCCGATTGCGATGCAATACAAGACACATCATGCGAAAGTTTTTCAATAAGCTGCTAAAGATAAATCAATACACCGAACAGTATTATCCATCCAAGAATTGTAATTTTGATAAAGGAATCTTTTACTAGTATCTCCGCGGGATCGGCAGATCTTTGCTCGACAATTGTTATCTGCAGATATCTCATTACTCCGAAAATTACAAAAATTGTGGTTAAATATAAATAGTCGGTTTTAAATTTGGTTATGATTTCATGAGACATTGTATACATGATGTAGGACACGATTGTTATGGCGGCCATTGCTACCATGCAGTTGTCAATGAATGTCAGTGTGTAGCCGTCAACTGATCTTCTCATTTTTTGGTCATTGCTCGCGGAAAGTAAAACATCATCTCTTCTCTTACCGAGAGCCAGAAACAGAGACAAGAGGAACGTCATCACAATTATCCACGGGAAGATCTTAACGCCGGTCACCACACCACCAACAAAAATCCGTATTACAAAACCTAATGCAATGATAAAAATATCGAGAAGCGGTATATGCTTCAATTTGATGGTATAAGAGTAATTTAGTAGCAAATAGAACAAGGACAGATAAAACATAGATGTGTTGAGACTCCACCACGCGCCAATTAGTCCTATCATCGTCAATAGAATACAAACTGTTATGGCATACGTTACTTTGACCGTGCCCGCTGCAAGCGGTCGATATTTTTTCTTGGGGTGCCTCCTGTCTTCTTCCCTATCATAGTAGTCATTAAAGATATAAATTCCACTGGCAAGCATACAGAACAGTACAAATGCTAGGCACACTTTTACTAGCATTAGGATATTATGAAACTGGAGCGCAAAAAAGAGAGGGAGAAAAATGAAGAGGTTCTTTGTCCACTGCCGAGGCCGTAGAAGTAAAAATAACTCTCTCATTACTGAACCTGCCGTGAGAAGATTCTCCATCGCTGCTGCTCGGAATGATCGGCCATTACAGACAATATTTTTTAGAAAAACAGTTTGGCAAACCTTAGAATTCCTTGCTTCCATGGCACACGATGGGAAATACCTGCCTGCCCTTGAATTTTATCGATATTATTTAGGTACCAACAAAAATTTCGGATCAACGCTTCTTTGTTTGAAAATCTCGGGATAAAGCTCAGTTTTTTTTCTGCTTTTTCGACAGATACAAAAGAGTCCTTGGATGCTGTTTCGTAAACCCATTTATACAAGGGGGATAATTTAAAAAATTCTAAAACTTTCAAAATGCCTATGACCGGTTTTGCTGGAAGGGGAATGATCTTTTTGCCAAAACCTGCATAGTCCAAAACCGCCTGATAATCCTCCCGCATGGAAGTAAATTCCTTTGCCCCGATATTGAACGTATCATTTACTGATTCCAAATCCAATGTTAAGCAAAGATAAATGGCTTCACACAAATCTTCTACATCCAATAATTGATAACGATTGTTCCCGCTGCCGATCATCGGAAAATTTTTACCATCCTTCGCCCAATCATATAAGAGAGCAAAAACTCCTAGGCGTTCCGGCCCAACGAATGATTTAGGACGGATGATAGAAACCACCATACCCTTCTTGCGATATTCACGGCAGATAGCTTCTGCCATGATTTTTGCTTTCCCGTAGGGGCCGACACCATCCAGGGGATCTTCTTCATAAAGCGGATGATGATCAGGAATCCCGTACACGGCCGTAGAGGAAATATGTATAAATCTCTTACTATTATTTTTTTCGGCAGTTGCTAAGAGATTCTTCGTACCTTCTACATCTGTGGAATAAATGTCTTCAACAGTGTAAAGAGGTAGCGCAGCGGCTGTATGGATAATGGAATCTACACCCGAAATTACCTTTTCAACAATTTCTTTATCTCTAATATCCCCTTTAATAAAAGTCACCTTATCCTTCACATCGGGATAATCAAAATCCCCGATGTCAAGAATAACAATATTAGTCGATCCTTTGGAAAGTAAATACCTGACCAAATTAATACCCAGAAAGCCCGAGCCGCCGGTTATCAAAACACTCTTGTTTTCAAATGTTGTTCTAACTAACACGATTTACTCCTTTGTAAAAAATTTAACCCTTTAGAAATAAGCAATTTTCCATACACTTGGTCAATCTTTATTATCATCTCATCCGAACTGTATTGCGGTACCATCAGCCGGCCGGCCTCACCCATTTGCCGGCGTCGTTTAGGGTCGCGACACAAATACAAGATCGCTTCGGCCAGGGCTTCAACATCCCCAACCGGAACAAGAAGTCCGTTTTCACCATGGTGCACGATGTCTTTTATCCCGCCGATGTCACTGGCTACTATCGCTATTCCCAGTGCCATTGCCTCCACCAGCACTTTGCCCATGCCTTCATTACGGGAAGGAAGGCAAAAGATGTCGAAGGCAGCCATCGCCTTGACAACATCGGCGCGCCAGCCCAAGAAATGTACCCGTTCGGCGATACGCAGCCGACAGGCCAACTCCTCCAACTCACCCCGCAATTCGCCCTCTCCCAACAGAACGAGCTTTACAACGTTACCCTGCCTCGCCAGCTCAGCCGTTGCCCGGATCAGCACCTCCTGACCCTTGATCGCGGTCAGGCGTCCTGCCGTGCCGAGGACGGTAGTGGCGGAATCGATGCCGAGTGCCCTTTTCGCATCCTCCCGGTCGCACCTGTCAACAAGGAACTTCCCCAGATCGACACCGCTGTGGATAACGACGAACTTCCGCTCCGGAGCTATGCGCAGATTCAGATGATCCTCCCGCTCCTGGGATGTGAGGGTGATAATCGCATCGGTGAACCGAGCAGTCATCCTCTCCAGCCATACGAACAGCCGGGTCTTTACCGGGCCAAAGTATCCCCAGAACACGTGACCGTGCGGGGTGTGGACGATGATCGGAACTCGGCAGAAAAGCGCCGCCCATCTCCCCAGGATGCCCGCTTTGGAGGTATGGGTGTGGACGATGACAGGCCGTTCGCGCCGGATAATCCTGAGGAGCGAAACAAAGGCCCTCAGGTCGGAGAGCGGCCGGACCTCCCGGAGAAGATGATTGACGGTGATCACCTTGACTCCCCAATAGCGGGCAGCGTCGATATTCGCCTGAGCTGCCCTTGTCTCCGGATCATCAGAATTGCCGGGAGGAGAAGGACCTTTGACTAGCAGTACCTCATAGCGACCCTTGTCGAGACCAAGTACGGTGAAGAACGTGTTCTCTGCGGAGCCGCCTTTGTTGAAACGCGTGATGATATGTACGACCTTGATCCTATGCAATTGTTGATTCATACCAGGCTTGGAAGGCGATCAGGTTCCAGATCTGCCAGGCGGTGTCACGCCTGTTGTGCATCAGATCGGACACAAGGCTTTCGATAGCAGGGTATTGAAAAATCCCTTGCCGCTCGATCCGTTCCCGTGCCAGATAGTCTTTGATCAGGTGATGAAGATCGGTCTTCAACCATCTGCTGACCGGCATCTCGAACCCCCACTTCGGCCGATTGTGCAGCGAGGGAGGCAGGATCTGCTTGAATGTCTCTATGAAGATGTATTTACCCTGGCCTTTGCGGAGCTTCCATTCACCACCGATCCTAAAGGCCAACTCGCAGACCCGGCGGTCGAGGAGGGGAACCCGGACCTCCAGCGGGTGCCGCATGCTCATCATATCCACCTTCCAGAGCATGTCGGCAGGGAGCGAGATCGTCAGGTCGGCATAGAGCATTCGGTTGACCGGGTCGGTCGGCAGCCGTTCCAGGGCCGCGGCGAACAAGGCCGGCGCAGCCGGGGTGTCCACGCCGTACCCCTCGGCAAGCAGGGCATTCCTGCTCTCTCGGTCGAAAAGCTCATTCCAGGCCAGGACCCGCTCTGCGAAGGACTCCTTCGCCCCGCGGATGAATTTCTTGATCCTCCGGATCCGCTCGGTGTACGGGTTGTCCCGGGAGTCGGGAAGCCGGCGGAGCATCGGTTCCAGAAGGCACGCTCTAAGGAGGCGGGGGATGCGGCGATACCTGTGGTATAAGGCCTCACCCCGGTACATTCGATAGCCCGCGAAGAGCTCGTCGCCGCCGTCGCCGGAGAGGGCGACGGTAACATCCCGGGCGGTGTCGCGGGCGACCACGTAGGTGGGGACGGCGGAGGAATCGCCGAACGGTTCGTCCAGGGAGGCGAGGACAGCGGGAATCATGTCGATGATGGCCCGTGAACTCAACATGATCTCGTGATGGTCCGTCCCGTGGAAGGAAGCGACATCACGGGCGTAGGCGGTTTCATCGAACATCGGCATATCCGTATAACCGATGGCGTAGGTCTTCACCGGCCGGGAGCTGTTTCGCGCCATCAGCCCCACGACCACACTCGAATCGATCCCGCCGCTGAGAAACGCCCCCAGTGGAACATCAGCAACCATCTGTCCGCGAACGGCTTCCTCCAGGGTCCGAAAGAGGGCTGCCTTCATCGTCTCAAAATCGTGAAGGTCCGGGTCTGAGGCAGGATTATCGGGAGGGATATCCCAGAACTTCTCCTCTTTGATCGCGCCGTTTTGTACGACTAGTACATGTCCAGGACTGAGCTTGCGAATCCCTTTGAAGATCGTCCAAGGGGCGGGGATGTAATTCAGGCTGAGATAAAGGTCCAAGGCTTCCCGGTCTATCTCCCTGAGAACCGAGGGGTCAGCAAGGAGCGCTTTGATCTCCGAGGCGAAGAGAAGCCGTTTCCCATCCCAAGAATAGACCAGCGGTTTGATGCCCATCGGATCGCGGGCCAGGAGAAGGGTCTGTGTCCTTTCCGACCAGAGGGCTAGGGAGAACATCCCTTCGAGCCGGGCAATTGCAGACAAGCCCTCCTCTTCGAAGAGATGGACGATTACCTCACTGTCGGTCCGAGAGGCGAAGCGATGGCCCTTCTTCTCCAACTCCTCCCGCAGGGCAGCGAAGTTATAGATTTCGCCGTTGAACACCAGCCGGAGCGAACCGTCCTCGTTGGTCATAGGCTGCCGGCCGGCCGCACTCAGGTCGATGATGCTCAGCCGTCGGTGGCCGAGCCCACAGGCCACAGGCCCCTGCTGACTCAGATAGAGACCAGAATCGTTCGGGCCGCGATGGGCAAGTCGGTCGGTCATCAGCCTGAGGAGGTCTTCCTGGATCGGCTTACCGGTGAAATCAAGGATTCCGCAGATTCCGCACATGGTCAATCCCTCTCCGTCGCGGGGTGCCGGGTGTTCCGTCCATCCCCGATCATCTGGGCAAAGAGGCGTTCCGTGGAATCGACATTCACGTCCCAGGAGTAGTAGCGCTCCGCAAAATCGCGGCAGCGCTGGGAATCGTGCTGCCGCTGCTCGGGTCGATCCTGGTATCTGTGGCACTCGTTGATTATCAGACGGCTGATCGCGGTGGGGCTGGTATCCTCGAACAGGAATCCTCTGTCGAGTCTGCCCAGAATCTCTCGCGTTCCGCCGACCGGTGTGCCGAGGACGGGTGTGCCTGATGCCAGCGCCTCGAGCGTCACCATTCCGAACCCCTCCAATTCAATGGTCGGCAGGATGAAGAGATCAGCTGCCTGATAATAGCGGGGGAGGTCCCCATCGGGGATGAACCCGACGAAATGGACACAGCGCTCCAGTTTCAGACGGCTGCGGAGCGCCTCAAGGTTGGCTTTCATGGGGCCGGTGCCGCCGATGACGAGCTGTACGCCCGGCACCGACAGGACGACATCCTCCATAGCAGCGATTAGGTTATCGATCCCCATGCGGGGCACAAGATTCCGCACAGTAAGCAGGAGGGGCGCTTCCTGAGGAAGCCCGAGGTGTTTCCGCACTGATCGCCTGTCCTGAGCAGGGTGGAAGTACTCGAGGTCGATCCCTCCCGGGATGATACGAACGGCGGCGGCGGATATCCCATAGTTGACGCTCAGTTTCTCCCGGGTGTATTGACTGAGAGCGATGATGCAACCGGCGCGCTGCAGCGCCCTTTTCTCGATTCTCCTTCGCAATGCGATATGCCCGACATGCCGTATTTTCCCCAGGAAAGAGCGGGGCTGCGGGTTTCTCGACGCGTATTCCTCAAAGGTGAGTGAGTGGCAGGTATAAATCTTCGGGATACCGCTACAGGATGACGACTGTAGAACGGCAAACGCGGAAAAGGGCTGATGGAAGTTGATGCAATCGAAGTGATGGATCCTGATGATCCTTTCAAACAGTTTCATGCCGTTGCGCAAAGTGGACCAAAGAAAAGTGGACGCGCTCCGCTGATCAACCGGGTATCGCCACTCCGTGACTTGCCCGATCGTCTCACAGTCCGATTGATGTTCGGACAGCCTTCGGGTGAGGACATGAACGCGGTGGCCACGCGCAGCCAGGCGGGTTGCCTGCTCGTGCAACACCCGCTCCGCTCCGCCAATGACCTGATGAATCGAGACATCGGAAACAAAGAGGATATTCATTTGCCCCTCTTCACCGCTGTGACTTCCAAGGAGGGGCCCAGTAACCAACGGTTACCCGAAATCAATTTAAGAAAAATGATGATCAGCCAGAGCAGGCATTTCAAAAACCTGCTTAGAAAGCGTAATATTGGAGAGTGCTGGTGCAGCGCTGCCCCGGAAATCTGGGCATTGTATAGCGCTCTATCTTCAAATCCCAGTTCCTCAAGGAGTTTTCTGATAAATGTTGGCGTAAAGGCATATTCGTGGAAGACCAGTAGCCGATTCATGATCGATTTTTCGGTTATTGTTGCCTGCATCCGGATAATTGAGGAATGAAACAATCCGTTGGAAAACCGGAGATACAGACATCCTCCCGGCCGGAGGAGGGCCACGACTCTTGACAAATCCTTCCAGGGCTCCCGCAGGTGGTCCAGAACATTGATCATGGTAACGACATCAAAAGGGCTTCCAATGTTCACATTTTGAAGCGTTCCAACCGACGCGGCGTCGCCAACCAACTCCCGGGCCTTTGCAATCGACTGCTCTGAAGGATCAACTCCCGAAACGCTCCACCCTCTATCTTTTGCTGTCCTGAGGAAAAAGCCACAGCCACAGCCGATGTCGAGCAGTCGCCCTCTTGTACAGTGCTTTTCTATGACGTCAAGGATGCGGCTATTCAGATGCATCTTATCCCGGATCGGTTGATCATCGGCGTATTGGTCAAAATAATCCTCTTGATAATACGAAAGCCCTTTGTCATTTCTCCATTCAGGGGCTCTAACGAGGTAGATAAGATCACAAGTGGGACAGCGGAAGTAGAGACGGGTGGAGAACGGAAAGGAGAATCGGCCCATCCGTCCACAATAAGGACAGTCTCTCTCGGATTCAGTTGACGTATGATTGGGAAAGTGCTTCATAGACGCTCATCGTCTCTCTTATCATCTGGTGCACCGAAAATTGAGCCCGTACCTTCTGTTGCGCGGCTTTGCCAAGGGCATAAGACAACACCGGATCGCCGGCAATTCGCATGATCGCCTGACCCAACTCGGCAGGATTCTGTGGTGGCACCAGGATGCCCTCCTTGCCATCGGTTATTTGCTCGATAGCACCATCAATCCGTGTGGCAACGATAGGTTTTTTCATTGCCATGGCTTCGAGAGTAATCATCGGAAATCCTTCCAAGACTGAAGGAACGACAATGATATCAAGGGCGGCAAGGATGCTATGGATGTCATGCCGGTGCCCCGTAAACACGACGCTCTTTTCTATCCCGAGTTTCCTGCTCAGATCTTCCAGAGATGCCCGCAGCACTCCCTCGCCGACAAGTAAAAATTTTATCTGCGGAAGCTGCCCAATCACCTCTGGTATGGATCGTAAAAGTGTGTCGAACCCTTTCTGCCAGACCATACGTCCGATAGCACCCACCAGGATGACACTGACAGCTAGGCCAAACTCGCTCCTGATCTTATTCCGTTGGTCTGCCTGTACATCGGGGTTATAGATATCCGTCTCGATACCGTTATAGATTCTGACGACTCTATCGGCAGGAATCCCGTGGTGATCAACCATAACCGCTTTCAGGGTATCGGAGACAACAATGAATCGATCAACGTAACGCTCGGAGAATCGATCGAGCGATCGATAGATTTTTTTCTGCAGTCCCCCGATGTCATAGCCCTCCACTGGCATGGCGATCGTTGATACATAACGGGCAGTCTTGGTGAACCCGCAGGCGAGGCGGGCGTAGAATTCCGCCCTCCCCCCCTGACCATGTACAATATCAATACGTTTTCCCCTTATTATTTTTACCAGCTTGAAGAAGATCGTTGGATTGTAACGTTTTGAAAAATCGATGGAATGCACCTGAACTTGCGCTTTGGAGATTGCCCGATAAAACGACTCTTGGGGGCTGGAGGCTAAAGCCAATGCATATCGGCCATCCGGCAGTCCATTTATAAGCTGGGCAAAGACCCGCTCCCCTCCCCCAAATTCCATGCCGTCGATGACGTAGAGAATATTACACTCCACAGTACAGCAGCTTACTCCTTTCGTCCCACAATACGCCCGTTTTCGTACTGAATACGGTATTTAGGATTCGCCAAATAGTGATTGAGCAGCTCCGGATACGGGCCAAATCGTTCAGCGTCATACGGAATATGATTTTGCAGAACCCTACCGGTGTATCTTTCTTCTGCTTCGGCCATTAGGGATGTGCCGAATTCCTTCTCCATATGATCAACAACGTAGTCCTCAAGGGTTGGATACTGCGTATAATTTTTTAACTCCATCCAATCTTCCCAGAAATATCGCAGCAGCATGCGGCGAGCCGGCTTGATGTTTAGATGGAAGATATAGGGCTCATACCAGAAGAGAGGCTTGTAATAGCATGGGAACTTGACAGCTTCATTCCGTCCGGGCTGAATAAATCGCGCAGCAGTAGAATAAGTATAAGCATATTCCTCGACATGGACCATCTCCATCGAATCTTGATGAAAAAGATCACCGGAGAGATTCATAAGTTGAAGATAGATGAGGTAATAGCGCCGAGGATTCAAGGCAAGAATCCGCTCTCGCAATTTAGAAATGGGGTATTCTCCGCTCGTATGGGCAACAAAGTCGCCATCCCACTTCATGACCCACTTGAAAGAGGTTTGCTTCAATGCAAAATTCGCGAGGTCACAATAATAGAGGTCTGGTTTGCGCCAGACTTTCAACCTCCCATCTCCAGTGAGTGCCATTTCCTGGAGCATTTCATAGGTCCCGTCCGTCGACCCGTTATCGACGATGATGATTTCATCGGAAAAATCTTTGATAGAGGCAAGTGAGACAGCGATCCAATCCCGTTCATCCTTGACACGCATGTGGATGCTAATCCCCAGAGGTCTATTGGACATTGCACACAGCACCGGCAAGAAGCTGGTGACTGCTCGAACTGTCCGAGACAAATAATTAATGCGATGGGGTCGTTGATTGGCGGTGATGGACCGGATCATTTCTTTAGATGAACCCACTATGCTTTCTTATAACATAATGATTTGATACAAGTTGTTATGTTATAATTCATCCTGAGTCTATCGAGAACTTAAATCAGTGCTTCCTTTGGAAGCAAGGACAAAGATGGTTCGGCCATCTGCTGCCGTGTAAATTGGAAGAACCGCTTGGAACCGACCCCACTCACCGATCATCTCTGCAAATTCGGCCGGCGTCGGATTCATATAGCCCCCATGCATCTGCGGGTCATCGGGATGATGAGGCTCGAAAAACATTGTGCGACACCGCAGTCTCTTCATGAACCTCTCCAACTGTTTGAAGCCAGCTTCAGTCTTCATGAAGTGATGGAAGATATTGACCGCCAAGACCACGGCATACTCGCTATCTCCGATTTTGGCCTTGGTATCATCTGAAAAAATGTCCCCAGCAATAATCTGGAATTTCATCTTCTCCGCATGTGCGATCTTCATCGCCGAATAGGCGATGTCAGTTTGATATTCCACACCTATTGGCGAAAAACCCTTTCGTTCCAAGCCATGACAGAAATAGCCCAGGTTGCAACCAATGTCGAGTGCCAAACCTTTCTCTTCCGGCAAGTAATCCGCAATTGCTGCCCATCGATCTTCGCAACCATGCGCGTATGGAATACCGCTTAAGTCAAAATGAATCGGTGGCTGGTAGAGAAAACCCCTCTTCGCCGCACCGCCCGTTCCTTTAGCCATGCGCATCATAAATTTTCGGAACGTTTGCCATTCTAGATGCCTAACGAAAATTTGCACTGGTATTTCCATGATGTTTAATACTCGAGCTATCGCCAAACGATGACGGCCATCTTGAAACAACGGGAGGCCATCTCGGCTTATGTTGATAATAATTTCCGCGTGTCCGAGCAGCGCATCGGTACCAGCAACTGACCCAAGCTGGCTCCTCGCCTGATAACCGCTCTTCGCAATCGATTCAATCAGTCTATCAATCTCCATGCAGCGCCGGTCGAAATCATCTCGATCCACACAGCCCCAAACATGACGACCCGATTCGATCTGTTGAATGGCATTCTGATAGTAGTCCGTAGACGCCCAAGACGCTCCACTGTTGATGCGAGCATCAACCGCGCGGCAGATCCGCATGTCGGCAACCTTTAAATTTGAAACATCCCAGTGGCCACCCTGAATAAGTTGTACGCGACTTTGTTGCGGGAAAACCCAATCCTCCCAATCCGAACTGTTATTTTTGAAAGATGTATGGAATTCTATCCGCATTGGATCGATCCGATAAACCGTTCTTGGGTCCGGAAAGTCTGCTGAATCGGTTAGACGCCTCATCTTAATGAGAGACAATTCCATCTTAATCAGGAGTTGACGCATTGCCGTTTCAATACACCTTCCTTCTTTTGGCAGAGCTCTCATGGCAGCCTTTATAATTTTCTTAATACGGCTCATCATTTCTTCGTGCAGTTTTTAGATTTCCAGCATCATTCCCGAATGCTTGCGGTTCATGGAAATGATCAGCAGTGCTCTCGATGTTCATAAAAAAGATAGAGTTACGTTTTGACGATGGAGTCCTTAAAAATAACCTTCCACTTTCCCTTTAATAAGTCTATCACACCATAACCTGCTATTTTATCTGTAATGAGGATTGAAGTAACATAGGTCACCAGAGCTGCGCCGATGAGAAAGATGAATTGGACAGGTGCAGTATAATCAACGGTTGTCTCTTTCAGAATGAAGGTGACCAGCCCCATAAGAGTAGCACTGATTAATGGAGGCATAAGGACTTTAGCGAGCGCCAGAAAACGGCCGTCGATTAATTTCACTGTTGTATAAAGGCTAAGAACAGTAAGGGTTAAATGGCCTGCGAGAACTGCAGCGGCGGTTCCATTTATTCCATAAAGTTTTGTTAACGGATAAATTGAAATGACGAGGATCATGAGATTGCAGAATTGTAAATAGGTTTCAAATTTTGGCCTGCCTCGTGCAGAATAGATAGGCATTGTCGTTGTGGCTATTGACATTGAAATACCCGAAAAAACGAGTATTTGTATGCATGCTATGACTGGCAGCCACTGTTTGCCTAAAAAAAGCAGAATGAATTCAGGAGCCAGGACAAAAATAATCACCCCGAGGGGAATGCTGAGCAGGGTTGTGAACTTAAGCACATCCAGATAGGCCACTTTAAGCCGGTGAGTGTCGTCCCGGATGGCCGAATATGCCGGAAAAGTAATTTGCGATAGGACGGTTGCTATTTCGCTGGATGGTAAAAACGATATTAAAGCAGCAATTTGATAATAACCAAGATCGGTTGCGCCTAAAAGTTTCCCGATCGTAAAGCTGTCAACCTGAGATAATAGCGAATAAATAATGCCAGCACCGAGAACCCATTTCCCAAATGAAAAAAGATCCCATAGTACTGTTCTGTCCATTGCAAGCCTTGGACGATAATCGCTCAATCGGTACGATATAACGAAACGCGTAATATTACCAGCGAGCCCGCCCCAGACAATGGCCCAGACGTTTCTAAAGAGAAAAGCACAGGTAATGGATATGATAAGATCGATGAGGGAACCAGATAGTTCATATTTGAAGTGTTTATCAAATTTCATCTCCTTCTGAAAAAAGACGATACCGATGTTTCGAAATCCTGTAAGTATGACGGATAGAGCAACAACTTTCAGCAACGGATCAAGATCAGGCATATTGAAAAATCGAGAAATCTGAGGTGCAAACAGAAAAAGGATCAGAAACAGCACAACCCCTCTGATTCCTTGAAACGTCCAAGCGGTATCCAATTGAGTTCGAGTGCAGCCCTTTTTCTGGATGAGGGCGGGCTGAAAGCCCGTCAGTGAAAGGGACTCCAATGTGAAAATCGCCAGGAGGGCTATCGCGATGAGACCGAAATCCGCCGGCATCAATAATCGCGCAAGAATGATCGTTCTCACAAATCCGAGCCCCCGGCTCAGAAAGCGCAAGGTAAACATCCAAAGACCAGCGCGTGCTACTTTTTCCGAAAGGAGAACATCAGACATGATGAAGCCTGTGCACAACCTTTTTGACCATTGTCATTTTCAGTGTGGTTTGAAGGCGTTTGATTCTGGGGTGATCCAAGATCTTTCTTTTGGGAAAAAATGAAGGCTCTTATCATATAGCTCCGCCCCTTGGATTACACGTACACCATAATCCAAGAGATACTTAAACAACTTGAATGGATCAATCCCGCGCTAGAGCAGGATATAAATACTCATAGGCATTTCAACTAGATAGAATCATTATTCCAACCAGTTAATTACGCTCATAGCGATTGTTTTACTCTCTGAATCGTTTCTGAAGAATCTTGATGCAGTAACGGCTCACGCCGGGGAATCATGATCACAATTGCCGTCAGGAACCAGAAGGGCTCCATAATCCGAACGATGATAAAGGTGTTGGACCCGATCGCATGAGTGAGCATGGCAAAAAAACCGGCAAGGAATCCCGTGGTGACCCCCAGAAAGAACGGATCGTAACCGCACCGCTTCCGAGTCATCACGGCGTTTCGGTAAATGGTAATGAGTAGGGCGGTAAAGGAAACAAACCCTATCAGTCCAGTCTCCGCCAAGACGCGCGGGTATTGCGCGTCGAGAAACGAGTAGCCCGTGACGCCGTAACCCAACAGAGGCTCCTTGATGAAATCGCGTTCCAGGACATTCCTCCATGACTGCAGTCGGGCGGATGTGGAGGTATCGATGCGCAACCCCCCAATTTTTAACTGCCCCTGCTCTGCCGATTGCGCAAAGGTGAACATGATCCGCGACTTTACCCCGGGAGGGATCAAAAAAGCCGCCACGGAAATTACAAAAATCAGGGAAATGATGATCACCAGTCTCCTCTTGCTGAAATAGATGAGCGCACTCAGCATCGGAATGAGGGCGAGCCAGGAACTCCGGGAAAGGGTTGCTGCCAGGGCTATCAGGATGAAGAACACCAGCGCACCGTAGAACATTTTCACCTTTGTCGTCCCGTAATTGCTCGTCCAAAGCCCCAGAACCAAAGAAAGTATGAGCACAAGATACCCCCCCAGGGTGTTGGGCTCACCCACCTTCCCCTCAAAGGGCGCTGAAACACGACCTCCGGCCGGAATCTGGGCGATGGCAACGATACAAACGATAAAGCAGACGACAAGCATTGTCAGGACATAACGCTCCATCTGTTTCCTTTCTTTCAGGTAGTTCACGGCCAGGAAATAGACGATGAAATACTCGAAATATTTCAGGACGAACATGATTCCCGCGATGCCCTTTACCCGCTGCATCATGTAGCCGATCAGCGTGGTGACAAGGCAGGCTAGGAAATAGTATGCGATGTACCGGTTCAGGGGCGTCTTGAGAAAGAGGCCCCTCTCCTTGTTGATGGCGGTGCTCAAAATCCAGCTGAAGCCAATGATGGCCAAAAGGAAGTCATCCAATCTAAGCGTCACGCCCCGGCCGCGGATGCTCTCCCCAGTCGCCTCCCCGAAACCGAACTGCGGCCCCAGAAGCATGGCGCAGATGAGAACGTAAAGACCTATTTCGGGATTTATAAAGCAGATGACGGCCAGGATGATGCCGCCGATCATCATCAGAGCGACGCCGGCCGAAATCTTGGTCAGGAGCATCCCCCCGGCTAAAGTCAGGAGGATGAGCACCAAAAAAGGAAAGAATGTTCGGCTGTCGAGTGAGGTTTTTTGCAGCATCGCGGGTTCGGTCTACCTTATTTCTTCGATTGCCGGTCGAGGAATTTTCTCTTGAGTTCCTCCAACTTTTGTGGATCCATGCCTTTCACTTGTTCCTTTACCTTGTCCATAGTTTGTCGGTCTATGTCTGCCGGGATATACTGGTTGTCGATGACATCGGCGTTCTTCTCCAGGAAGTTGATCAGCCCGCCTCCCAAGCCAAGGATCGCACCGACGATGACGACCACGAGTGTGATGATGAGAAACCAGACCAGAGAAGACCTGGAGCGGCGGAATATCTTTTTTCTGCGTCGGTGAGGGCTCATATGATCTATTATTGTTTTTGTACCATATTTCCCGATCCCATCTTATCGTAAGTCTCGGCTGTATCCTTCATTGGCAATGGAGCTGTGGATACAGATCCAGGTAAAACGGTCGGGATGGTCACAATGTTACTTACTGCCTTGGCCGCATTCCGAGAAGGTATTGATACAGGTTCCTGGTAATAAATGCCTGTCATCAGCAGGAGGAACGCCAGGAGAAGCAAAATGGTCTTCAACAGACCTGACTTTTTATTTTGTTTCCTTTCGCGTTTTACATCGCCTTTTACAGAAGCTTTCACTTTCTCCGGTAAGGCTTTAACATAAGCCTTTGCCTGATCAGGCCATGAGATAATCCTCTCACCAAGGGTGGGTTTTTTCTTCTGTTCGCTGCCGTAGTAATAATAGTATTTATCATGATATTCGAAATCCGGGCTGATTTCAGCTTTGAGGCCGTTGAGGACAACCCCGATGATCTTAGCCTTAACGTTATCGATCTGAGCCTTGGCCCGCTTCAGAGCACCGCGGGCGACCTTGCCTACCTGATAGACGATGATGACTCCATCGGCCCTTGTCCCCCAAATCGCCGCATCGGTGGCCGCAAGGACAGGCGGCACATCGATGACCACGAAATCATATTCATCATGTACTTCTTTGATAAAGTTTGCGTTTATGGGAGTGCTGACCAACTCCGCCGGATTGGGAGCGATCGTTCCACAGGTCATGATGAAGAGATTATCAAAGCCAGGTGTTGCCATAACCTCCTCCATCGTCATTTTACCCATCATGATGTCTGTTATGGAACGGACAACGCTACGCCACTCATAATTCCCGAGGATCACATCGGTCAGACCCGGTATGGACTGGATACCGAAGATTTTAGAAATTACCGGTCGGCGAAAATCCCCGTCAACGAGCAGGACCTTGTTTCCCGCCTGGGCCATGGCAATTGCGAGATTACAGGAGACGGTGGTCTTTCCCTCCTGTGGTGAAGAGCTTGTGAAGACGATCGTCTTGATGTCCTTCTCGAGTTTGACAAAGTTGATATTGGTGCGCAGGGCCCGGTAACTCTCCGCAGAGGTGGTTTTGGGAGCGAAGTGAGAGATGAGCCTCGCAGTCCGCCACAACTTGTCATCATCCATATCCTTATCGGATTTTTCTTGTAGTGTGGCCTTTAATTCATCAAAGTCGACATGGGGTACAATGCCGAGGACACGGACACCGAGAAATTCCTCAACCTCCTCTACGGCCCCGATCGACGTATCAAAGGTCTCAATGATGAAAGCAAAGATAATCCCCAAAATGGTTCCCAGGACCAACCCCAGACCTGTCGTTGCCCCTGTCTTTGGTGGATTGATCGGGAAGGTCGGTTCGAGCGCCGGCTTGACAATCTGGACTTCCTCAATCTTTTCCGCCATTTTGATGAGCGATTCCTGATGCTGTTTCTCCAGCATGATATAGATTTCCCTGTTGACCGCTGCCTCTCGCTCCAGGCGGGCCAGCTCCAAACCTTTATTCGGCAGTGACTTGAGCTCCTCATCCAATTCCCTCAGCTGCTTTTGCATGAGAACAATAGCCTGGCTGAGGTTTTTCTTTTGGGCGCTGAGCTGTGATCGCATGGAAGTGGTGATTTCACGGATCTTTTTATTGATCTCGATCACCTGGGGATAGCTCTCTGTGTAATTGATCAAGAGGATGTCCCGATCCAGCATCAGTTGGACGAGACGGTCGTTGAGATTTTTGTATAACGTCGACGCCTCTTCTATGTAAAAGGCTGTCTGGGATGTGAGTGCGGTGGTCTCTGCTTGGGCAAGGAGTTTTTCGATTTCACCAAGCTTACCTATCGCTATCTGGTCACGGTCATATCTCGTTTTTATTTCGGCAAATTGGGAAAGTAGACGGGAAGAATGCGAATCCAGTGACACCAAGCGATTGGCCTCACGGTATTCCTTCACTGCATTTTCCGATTTCTGCAGTTTTTCTCGAGTCACGACAACCTGACTCTCGATAAATTTCTTTGCCTCGATGGCCCGTCTGTTCAGATCCAGGGCGTGCTGTTCTTTATATACGGCGGCTACGGTATTGGCCAGGCTCTGCGCTTGTTTAGGATCCTCGGAAGTCGCCGTTATATTGATAATGTCGCTGTTTCCCTCCTGTTCTGCCTCTATCTTCGCCTTTAATTCGAGAATCGTAGAAAGATAACCGGGCGTTTTTCGCGCCTCATCGGAAGAAACCCCGGATGGGATCAAACCCATATTCTTGGCCACGATCTCCATGATGAAGTAACTCTTGATCATGGACATTTGGGTTTCCATATAGTTCGTGGATGAAAAGGAAACGGCCTGGATATACAGCCCCGTGACGGAGCCTGATTTTTCGACCTTCACGCTGGCGCTGGTTTTGTAGATCGGCGTCGGTCGGCCAAGGATGGAAAAGACGAGGCTCGAAAGGGTCATCATGATGACGGTAAAGATGATGATCCCCTTGCGTTTACGAATGGTTCGCCAATACTCGCGCAGGTTCAGGTCATAGGCCATCGGCATGACGGGGAGTCTCCTTCGGTTACCATCGTAACGCGTTCTGATCGAGGAGGTAATTCGTCCTAAATCCGCTCGGGCGGTTGTACAGAAAATCGAGCGACGGTGTTATATTCTGGATAAATTCGTTAACGTCTCCTATGATGCTTCGCGGCACGTAGATGAGATCCCCATCCTTCAGGCGAATATTTTGGGTTAAGTCTCCTTGCAGAAGGATTTGATCGAGATTGGCTGAAAGGATGATGGGCTTCCCATTCCTCTCCTGATATTCCCTGATGATCTTGATATCGGACTTTACCGCTACTGGAGTAGTCCCACCGGAGATGGCGATCGCAGTCAGCAGGTCTTGCGTATCTTTCAGCTTTCGGATACCTTGCGACATCACTTGCCCGAAGACATAAATACGTTCGGCATAGGTCGGCAACTCCGGCACGGTGACGATATCGCCATTCTCGATTACGACATTGTCATTCACATCGCCCCTGAACATGGCATTGTAAAGATTCAGGGTATACCGCCTTCCCTGTCGGACAAGCTCCACTTGGCGCAGGTCGGCATTTCCTACATCCTTGCCGGAGATAACCCCTCCTGCGGTTACGATGAGGTCGAGGACACGGGTCTTTCCAACCAACGGATACTTCCCCGGCCCCGAGGTCCCCTGTTGGAGGATGTTGATCTGGCCGAATAAGGAGGCGCTTTTACTCTTGTATTCCTTTACGATGACCTCGAACCGTGGGTCCCGCATATACTTTCGAGCCAATTCCGTCAGATTGTCATCGATCTCCTGGCATGTACGACCGCCTACAACGATATCGTCACCGAAGATGAACGATATTTTTCCATCCGGACGGACCGTCGTTGTGTAGGTGTTCTGTTTAAACCCCTCATCACGAGAAGGGGTCCAATAAATGACCGAGATGATATCTCCAGCACCAACTATATACTCGGGGACACCTTTTTTTTCAGTAAAAACACTGTTTTCTGTGACTTGATTCATACGTTGAATCGCCAGCATCATTTCTTTTTGTTGTTTATCCGCTGCCTGTATGACGGCAGCCGGCTCTCGGTATGTCTTTACGGAAATACCAGGAGACTCGACGGTGCAGGATAGGATACAGGAAAAAGAAAGACCCAAAATGAATAAAGAAAACACACCTTTTTTTTCGAAGGTCATCATTGTCACCCGTAGTGATATATACATTTTTCAGCGAGTAATATCATTGAAAACCCTAAAGATTGTCAAGACATTTTCTCTAATACGTATACGCATTGATTGATATCAAGTGGGTCTTGCATTTTTGGAAAATGCATAGTAGAAAATTCCGGTAAAATGCGTAAGAAAATCAAAAACAAATTCATTTAATCCTTAGGAAGGGTATTCTGGAAGCAGTCGATGGTGCGTATATCGGACCTGGTCAAAGGCAGTACACCACCGCAGCCGGCACCGAAAAGCGATGACCGAGGAGAAGGGGTTCGTCTAAGTAATCTTTCAGAACTCAAAGGATGGGACAAGAAAACTCCCCCCAAAAAAGAGAGCCCCGATAAACCTCAGGATATAGCACCTGGTGAGCAGACAGATACTGTCATAGAGAAACCTCAGGGAGCCACTCAGGAAAAAACACCGGAATCCGCTTTTGTCAAATCAGATGTCATTTCTGAAGACCCTTCCCTACAAAAAGTGGCACCTCATTCCAATACCCCTTTCTCTCAGAACGGCAAAACACTGTATTTCAATGCCCAGAAATATCTCCTGGAGCTCAAGGAACAGCTAATCAAGAAAAGGCCTATCCATTTAGCTCAGCCCCTGGAGATGATTGAGGAGATGATAGCGAAGCCTTCCCTGGTTGACGACATGTATCAGTTGACGCTGGCGTTTGACCTCACGACCGATATGTACATTGCATCACCCATCAACAGCATGATTTATTCATTCAAGATTGGTACGCGGATGGGGTATACCCCTGAGATGATGACCGAGATCTGCCTGGCAGCCTTGCATCACGATATTGGAATGTTCCTGATTCCTGATGCCATCATTCGGAAAAACAGTAAATTAACCGCATCCGAATTTGCTTTGATTCAAAAACATACCCAAACGGGGAGAGATCTCTTTCTATCCCTGAATTATCCAAATGTTGCCCGGGCAGTTCATGAACACCACGAGCGTGAAAATGGAATGGGATATCCGGCCGGCATTAAGGGGGATGAAATTTCCGAATATGCGAAGATCATAGGAATTTGCGATTCCTATGAGGCGATGACCCACGATCGCCCCCACAAGAAGGCAGCTGCACAATATCTTTCTGTCCTGCAATTGGCCGGGAGCAAAGATAGGCTTTTCGCGCCCCATATCGTGAAGATGTTCATTGACGTCATCACCTTCTACCCGATAGGGAGTTATGTCCGGTTGAACAACAAGGCCATCGGCCTTGTTGTTGAAACAAACCCGAACAACCCTTTGAAGCCTATTATCAGGGTTCTCTTTGATGGGCACGGCAAAAGGACGATAGAAGAAAAAATGATCAATTTGATGGAAAACAACATCCTTACCATTACCTCAGGTGTCTCAAAGGATGCACTGCCAGTCTAACCGCCTTCACCGATCACGCCGAAAAATCCTTACCAGATGCGTCCACACCTCCCAGAAACGCAGCAGGTTTAAGGAAACGCTGAATTCACGATCTCTTGCATATTGTCGTTGCAATAGAATATGCTGAGGCGGGAAGAAAGTTCGGAATAAGAAACGGCCCTTCTCCATCAATCCCCGATTCATTGCCAGATAGACGAGCATGCTGCTGCCGCGAAAGCGCCGATTTTGACATTGGAAACGAAGGAACATCCTTTCAAAAAGCGTCAAATCCACTGGATGCAGCTTCCGCAGCAATTCATCGGAAAAGGTCAATGACGTAAAGTATCGGACAATAGTGAGGCCTAGAAAGACCAGGTTCGATACATTAAACCTTCGGGCCTCTTCAGCAACAATATCCCATTTGATTTCATCCTGAAAGGTCTTCAACAGAAAAAAAATATCATACATCAGGATAAGGCGATCAAACGAATGATTGATCCTCAACGCATGCTCACAGAGATAAATCACCTGATGTTCCGGACAGAGGGTATAGGCACTCGCGTTCGCTACTGTTGTCGGAATAGCCTTTTCCCATAGCCGATCGGGATCAATCCGTCCTGCAAACATAAAGGCTGGTACAGATGTGTTGACCGGGTGCCAGTGGATGTGCAGATTCGGAAGCGATCCGTTGTTTTTCCAATAATCCAGACTGGCCAGATACCCTACAGGATTATCAAGTGCCCGGATTGCGGAGCTATCTCTTGGGGCATAGCCCAGGTCGGAAAGAAAAGCATCAATCCTGTGAACGTCACTCCTTTTAACAAGAAGATCGGCATCGGATGTCCCTCGTATGCCGAATCGGGGGTAAACATGCTCGGCCAACGCAATGCCCTTGAGGACGATGAAAGGTATCCGCTGTTCATTCAACAGATCGAATACCGGCTTCAGTGCAGCGGAGGCTATCATGTTCCTCCTCAAGTTGGCATGATATTGTCGCGACAGTACTTCAGCGACCCCTGCCGGAAGAAATCCCTGAAGACGGTATTGTTGAATGTAATAGAAGAAGAGAAACAAAACGCCTTCATTGGACATCTCGCGAATCAGATACCCCCACTCGAGCCCCTTGCTTTGCTCGAGATCCCTCCGCCCTTGCTCCTTCCCCCGGTCCGGGTGTGTCAGGCTACAGAGGATCTTGACCATAAATTGATCTTCGCTGCGTTTTCTCATGACGGCTCGCGATTAGTCCAGATTAATTGCCTTGAATTTTCATTCTATTATAATATAAACGTTTAAAAATGACACTAATCCCATGGAATGATGAAATGGAAAAAGCGATCCTTGTTATTGCCGGTACGTCCATAACGATTCAAACGGATGAAGCAACCGCATTTCTTATTACCCCTCTGAAAGAATTCTATCGCGGCTTTCTCAAAACGAGAGGTCTTACATCCATCGAACTTACCGTCTCCTATAATCACCTTTTTGCATATCATAAATTCAAAACATTCCCCATCGATCTCCGGGAAAAGCAAGATGTGCAAACTCTACAACTCCTCCGTCATGTAGAAAGACTTTATCCTTTCGATACACCTCTGCTGTTTGGATTTCTCAATGGGATCTTGGCTTATAATCCTAAGTCCCCCAAAGCCCATATCCATCTGTTCAGATCGGATGGGAAAAATTTTATCATGGGAAGCCTGCACAAACTGCTGTTCCTGTTCATGGCGATTATCATGGCGGATCAGGGCAAATTAATGATTCACGGAGCGGGTCTCAGAATTAAATCGGAAGGGTGCCTCTTTTTAGGGGCTTCAGGTGCCGGGAAAAGCACCGTCGCCGGTTATGCTGAACGGAAAGACGTTCTGTCCGACGATGGACCGGTCGTCACTAGAAACAGGGGGGCATTTACAATTCACGCCTCACCGTTCAGCCAGGTCGATCTTTTTGACGGAAAGGCAAGGAACCATCATCGAAAAGAGGTGCAACTGACAAAACTTGTCTTTTTGCGACAAGCGAACTGTCTTGATTTGAAGAGACGTGACAAACGTTCCGCGCTTGCCGAACTCTTGCGGGACCACATCCACGGGTTTGACTTTATGGGCAGTGAATTAAAGACACGCGTATTTTGGTTTTGCTGTGATTTGTGTACCTCAGTTCCCGCGTTTGATCTCTATTTTCAGAACGATGATCGATTCCTTTCGCTATTTGGATCTCGGAATCACCTTCACGTTGCATCATCAGACCAATAACTTCTTGACGCTCTGGTGCAGTATTATCCCATCGCTGACATACTTTTGCTCAGCAGTGTCACTGGGTGAGGTTTCCACAAGGTGTACGGTCAGCCGACAGGGGCGCTTCCAGCCTGGCACTTGCCTCCCGCAACCGAACCTGCTTTGCACTCCGAGGTGGTCACATTGCCCGACTTGCATGAGTTCGATTGCGCGGCGCTGCCCGAATTGCATACATCAGAGGCAACGCTGCCGTTGTCGCATTTCCCGCCAAAAGCGGTTGCACCGGATTTGCACTCTCGGCCCGGTGACCCTCCCGTCTGGCAGTGCTGTTGCTGGGCCGAGGCCCCGCTCTTACATTTTGGCGAATCCGCGAAAGCCAGTCCGCTTAGGCTTAAATCAATGATCTTGGGCGGTTCATATGGTAATTTGATTTTCATAACGATCTTCTACCTCCTACCTTGAATCACCAAATACCCGCTCCTACAGGACGTTCATAAGCACAACTGCCTTATATGATCTAAGATTGCGAATGGAAGCGGTTATCATCATGGGGGAAAACGGCATTCCCACATTCAGCAAGAAATCAGATTTCTCCGTTTCAAAGCCATGAGCGTCAAGACAACATCGGTTGCACATGCTCTAGGCGTCACAATGTAATCTTCCGTGATCGTCCGCACCATTGCCTCAACACCGTTTATACCGTTGCAGAGCGTCCAAATACGAGCCGCCGCTGGATTCAGCCGGATAAGATCTCTATCGTTAGGACCGGTAAGGATAGTGAAGTCCCCTTCTTGTCTTGATGCAATATCGCTCTTTCTGACGGGTGCCCCATTAAGAATCTCCTTGGCCTCATACCAGGTCCAGCAACATTTCAGGTGATCATAAACAGTCGCAGGCGTCGGGAGCTTGAATGTCGGTAACAGGACGGCCGTTCCAAAAAGCGCTGCCATAAAATTTCTCTTCGACTTTATCATAAAACACCCCCTTCTCCCGGATAGAAATCTACACCAGATGTCAATGATTTTCAACATAAATAATGTTTGCAATCCAACAGGTAGGGGCTGCAAAAAATCGTCTTGCTTTTCCTGAAGAGACCCTATAGATATATCCATAACGGATCAATATTATATATTTTTTTAGAAAACTACTCTGGTCCAAAAAAGAGCACAAGCACATGAATGAAACCGAAAAAGGAAATGTCACTGCGAATCCTCTGATCGTCCTTCGTGAAGAATTTGATGATTGGGCGATCCTCTTTGATCCGGAAACAGGCAACACCTTTGGTCTCAACCCGATAGGCGTTCTGATCTGGAAACAGCTTGATGGTCATCATTCCCTAGACGACATCGTAACAACCATCAGAGGGTCCGCAAAAGAAGTCCCATCCGATGTGATCATGCACGTCAGAACATTCCTCGAAAGCGCCGTCGAGTTCGGGCTTGTTCAATACGAAAAACATCGAGGATAAGATGGGCACTGATGTGATGAAGTCTCCCCGCTCCGTGGATGTGGAAATCACTACTTCCTGCAATCTTCGTTGTGCATACTGCAGCCATTTCTCGGGCCCCGGCGATATCGATAAAGACCTCTCCCTTGAAGCGTGGCTCAGTTTTTTCTCTGAGTTGACACGCTGCGCGGTCATGAACGTTACCCTCTCGGGAGGGGAACCTTTTTACCGTACCGATCTGAAGGAAATTATCCAAGGGATTGTGGATAACCGCATGCGCTTCTCGATTCTCAGCAACGGCACACTCATCGATCCTGACATGGCCGCTTTTCTGGCATCGACCCGCCGTTGCAACCATGTCCAAATCTCGATAGATGGAGCGATTGACATCACCCACGATGCCTTCAGGGGAAGTGGCAACTTTACGAAGGCAATTCGAGGGATCAAGGTCCTGCAGCAATCAATGGTTCCCGTCACTGTTCGTGTCACTATCCATCGAAAAAATGTCTACGAGCTTGAAGCAATCGCCAAACTTCTGCTGGAAGAAATCAAACTGCCCTCCTTTTCCACCAATTCTGCCTCTGCCATGGGTCTGTGCCGAAAGAATGCCTCTCAGACCCAGCTCACCGTCGAAGAGCGTTCTTTGGCGATGGAGACCCTTAGACTCCTGTGCAGTCGATATGGGGACAGAATCAACGCCACCGCCGGCCCACTCGCTGATGGACGCGCCTGGCAAGAAATGCAAGACTCCGCCCGGCGGGGAAAGCCGATCGAAGGGCGGGGGTTTCTGACAGGCTGCAACGGCCCGCGGCAGACGATCGCTGTTCGCGCGGACGGTGCCATCATCCCATGCCTTCAATTGGGGCACATGGTCCTGGGGTGGATCAATCAAGACAATTTACTCGATGTTTGGCAGGATCACCCCGAGTTACGCAAGTTGCGTGAACGATCATCGATCCCCCTCTCCTCTTTTGCCCTTTGTCGAGATTGTGACTATAAGAATTACTGCACGGGCAATTGCCCGGCAACGGCTTACACAATGGCCGGTAAAGTCAACCATCCGAGCCCCGAAGGTTGCCTCCGGTTATTCCAAGAAAAGGGCGGGTCGCTACTGAAAACCTCTTTCCATAATCCATCGGAATAACCTTATGGGAAACGACCTGTCGGACGAAACCATTCAATATCCATTAAACGAGCTTTACTTTTACCTCACCGATACATGCAACCTTTCCTGCCGCCATTGCTGGATCGAACCCAGTTACAGCAACGGGGCGAAAGCGATATCGGTGATGGACCGTGAACTGTTCACCACGATCCTCGACCAGGCGGAACCTCTAGGGATGAAGGCGGTCAAACTGACCGGCGGCGAGCCATTGCTCCATCCCCTGATCGATCAATTCCTCGACATTATCCGACAGAAGCAACTCCGCCTGACCATAGAAACCAACGGAACGCTGTGCACTGCCTCTCTCACCAAGAAGATAGCCACTTGTGAAAACGCATTTGTGGCAGTCAGCCTGGACGGGGCCGAATCCGCTACCCACGATTGGATCAGAGCTAAGGAGGGATGCTTTGCCGCATCCATCACAGGCATTAAAAACTTAGTTGCTGCAGGATTGAAACCCCAGATCATCATGACTCTGATGGAACGCAACAAAGATCAGATACAGGAGCTTGTCCATCTAGCCGAATCCCTAGGAGCTGGTTCGATCAAATTCAATATCCTGCAGCCGACGGCCAGAGGGCAGCGGATGCACGCAACCGGGGAAACCATCGATATTGAAGAGTTGATCTCATTGGGGACGTGGGTAGATGGAGAGCTGTCATCCGTTGCAAAGCTGCCTCTCTATTTTCACCAACCGCCTTGTTTTCGCCGTCTTGGGAAAATGTTCGGCGCAACGGGCGACGGCTGCCACTCCTGCGGTATCATGGGTATCCTCGGCATTCTTGCGGACGGGTCCTATGCCCTCTGCGGAATCGGCGCAACCGTTCCGGAGTTGATCTTCGGCCATGCCTCCAGGGATGCACTTAAAAAAGTATGGCTAAATTCTTCGACTCTCAGACAGATCCGTATGGGATTACCAGGGAAACTACAAGGGGTTTGTTCGGAGTGTGTCATGAAACATATCTGTATGGGCAGTTGTGTTGCACAGAATTATTATCGTCATCGTGATCTTTGGGCACCCTACTGGTATTGTGAAGAGGCATACAACCGAGGGCTCTTTCCGAAAACCCGGCTGCGGCCGGGGAAATTTCTTTGATCCAATTCAGCGATTCCAGTACTGTGTTCTAAATAAAGCACTTTCAAATGACCGCTTTGGAGTGGTCATCTCGACTATAACGAATCCTTGAGTACCCTTCTGACGATATCATTATCAATCTTTTGGGCCTTCACACTGAATCCTATCAAAAGGGAAAGATCGCAGACGTTGTTGATTTTGCGTGGAATGCCCTGAGAGTAGTTGTAAATTTCATCTATCGCGGCCGGGGTAAATATACTCTCCCTGCGCCCCGCCTTTTCCAAGCGGAATGAGATGTATTTTCCGGCATCGTCAGGGTTCAGCGGATTCAAGTGGTATCGGATGGCGATCCGCTGATCTAGCTGTTTATATCCCCGGATCACATCCCGCAGTTCAGGCTGACCGAGGAGGACCAGATTCAAGAGATAGCGGTCGTTGAGCTGGAAATTCAGCAGCAAACGAATTTCTTCGAATGTATCCTTGTAGATTAGCTGGGCTTCATCGATGATCAAAAGCATCGAGCGGTTGTTTTTCGTATTCTCCAACATCCGATTGTTCAGTATGTTCAGCAATTCCGGCTTTGAATTGGACTGGGAATTCAAACCGATCTGGTAGATGGCCTCCTTTAGGAAATCGATCGGCTCCAAGGACGGATTCGTCATTAGACCGACATCAAACTCGGAGTCGGGCAACTGCTGGATAAATACGCGGCTCAACATCGTCTTCCCGCAACCGATTTCTCCGCTTAGCATGACGGCCCCTTTATTGTGTTTTATGGCATAGACAAGACGGACAAGGGCCTCTTCATGCTCGGATGAATAATACATGAATTCAGGATCAGAAGCATTTTCAAACGGAAACCTTTGCAAACCCCAATATTCTAGATACATTTGATCAATCCCTCCATGGCCAGGGAAACTTCCGCATAGCACAACCTGTAATGAAACGGGGAGCGTCCATAAGGATCCCTGATTTCTTTCTCTGCATCGCTGAGACCCGTATCGGGAAGATAGGACTTCAATAGCCGTGATCTGTTCATGGCATGAGGATACCGAGCGCCTATGTCCTGCAGTTGTTTTCTTTCCATGGCAACGATCAGATCCGCATCCGCTATTATCGCTTCCGTCAGCATCCGGGACCGGTGTCCTTCATCATCAAGACCGTATTCCTGCAGAACCTGTCTTGCAGTTTCATCGGCAGACGCTCCATGCATATCCAAAAGGCCAGCAGAAGAAACCTCAACTCCCGAAATACCTCTACTCTTTAAAAGATGCTTCAGCACGCGCTCCGCCATAAAACTGCGTACTATATTCGCGTTGCAAACAAAAATAATATTCACCGTTACCAATCCATTTCAATAAATTACAGCTCACTATAGCAATAGGAGAAATATTTTCAAGCATTTTGTCCATTCTTGATCCCTTCTTGTAGAAAGGCTCAAATGGTGAAGATGATTACCCAGTCCAAACAGGAGTTGTGAAAATTGAGCATTCACTGATATCTGTATCGCCATGCAGGCAGACATCGAAGCACAGCTTCAGCGGATTACGCAGTTCATATGTCCCGGCTCAGTTCCTCCCGTTCCAGCATAAGGATCTTTTTACTTAAAGCGGGTTGAAGGGCTTTATCCATCTTCAGAAAAAGAGCGGCAACATGCAGCGACGCTGCTGTTTTCGACAACCTGACAACCTGTACTGCCAAGTGGGGATAGCTCTTGCCGTCGACGGTCAAAGTGCATTCCAATGTCTCGGCCATTTTAAACGGGGGATCGGAAAAACGCTGAATGAACTTTATCCCCGTCAAGGATATGTCCAAGACGGGATACTCTCTCTTTCCGATGGCCAATGAGATACCACCGTCTCTCGGCGGTCGAACGCGAAACCCCTTCCTGAGGCTTATCTCCTTTGGCAGGTGAGTTATGTCCACAATAAAAGTCTGCACACGAATCCCCGAAGAGAGCCGGTAGTTATTTTCGAATCCAGAAATGATCGCCGAGCACCCGAAACGCCTAACAGCATGCCCGTCTCTAACAATATAGGAAAGGTGAATGGATTTGTTGACGGATGAGGGTGGGATTGGTGGTGAGGTCTGTGAGAGGATGAGGCGCTTTTCTGCAGTATCGTAAACAAGAGCTTTTAAAGGAGATGACCAAGTCGGGGAGGGGTCAATACTAATATCGACTCCACTGCCTGGTTTTATGGACACGGGTGATTTACTATACATGGGGTAATGCGTTTTATACGTAAGAGATATTATAGGGCCATCTTATTTGTCAATAAGAAGTATCCGATCCGCTGAATTTTCTCATATCTGCCGTAGTCGCGAGCTCCATTGCCAACTTACTAAATTCATCAATCGTCAAGGTCTCCGCCCTTCTGGAGCCATTGATACCGATTTTTTTCAGTATACCTTCCAGATTTCGATCCTCAAAGCCGGCGGCACGGAGATTATTCCACAAGGTCTTTCTTCTATGAGAAAATGCAGACCGAACAGCAACAGTAAACAGCAAGTCATCCTCTGGTGTCGTCTCATCCTGATGTACAATAAAACTCAGGACCGACGAAACCACATCCGGTTCAGGATAAAAACAGGTTGGCGGTACTGTCATTTTATCTATTAGCTTGGCATAGCGCGCGACGATCACTGAGGGAATGCCGTAGTCCTTTGTCCCGGGAGATGCCATGATCCTGTCTGCCAGCTCCCGCTGGAACATCAGTACCATCGATTTGATTACCCGTCTGAACTTTATCAACCGAAAGAGTATAGGGGTGGAGATATAATAAGGAATATTACCGACAATTTTTATCCGATCACCAGGAGGGCCGGCAGAGAGGAAGTCATAAGCCATCACGTCCCCTGCAACGATCTCCACATGGCTATCCCCGGTAAAGCGATCCTTCAAAACAGAGATCAGTCGAGGATCGATTTCGAGAGCAATAACTCGACCTGCCTTCTTTGCCAGTTCCGCAGTCAATATTCCCAGACCCGCACCAATTTCCACGACGGTGTCAACTTCTTCCGGTGCCACCAAGGCGGAGATGCGATGGATTGTGTTCATATCTTCGAGAAAAGACTGACCAAGTTTTTTCCGTGGACGAATGGAATACTGAGCGAGAGCTTCTCTGACGGCGTTCATAATCCTCTGTTCTCCCAGCCGGTCGCAATCGGTCTCAGTTAAGAGGCCAACGGGAAACCGCATTCAGATCCGAACCGTCGCGATGTCCGCTCTTGAGAAGATGTTCACCTACCGCGGCGATCATCGCCGCGTTGTCGGTACAAAGTATCGGTGGAGGAACGAAGAACTCGATGCCTAACCGATTCGTCTCATTTCGGAAGCGTTCACGCAACCGGCTGTTAGCGGCAACACCTCCGCAGATCACGACCCGGGAGACGGAAGTCAGCTCAACTGACCTCAAGGTCTTCTCCAAAAGGACATCGACGATGGCTTCCTGATACGAAGCTGCCACGTCCGGTAATTCTTCTAGGGAAAAAGGCTCTTCTCTTTTCCGGAGGCTCATCATTAGGGAAGTCTTCAAACCGCTAAAACTGAAATTGAGACTGTCTTTCATTGCCCGCGGAAAGTTGAATGCGTTGCTTCTTCCCTGTTTTGCCATGCGATCAATGACAACACCTCCCGGATAACCGATCCCCAGGAGTTTAGCAGCCTTGTCGAACGCCTCTCCAGCCGCATCATCCAACGTTTGGCCAAGAACAGTGAATCGGCGAAAACCTTCTACCAGGTAGATTGTCGTATGTCCTCCGGATACAACAAGTGCAACGAAGGGAAACTCCGGGGGAGTCTCCGTTAAAAAAATCGCCGCCACATGACCCTCCAAATGATTAATCCCGACCAAAGGCAGACGCAAGGCAAAGGCCAGGGCTTTGGCCGTGCACAAACCCACAAGGAGCGATCCGGTTAATCCCGGGCCTCGCGTCACTGCTATACCCTCAATCTCCTTCAGATCCAAACCGGCACTCTTTAAAGCTTGAAGGATGACGGGTGCAATGGCTTCTATATGCTTACGTGAAGCGATTTCTGGGACAACGCCTCCATAGCGCGCATGCACATCCACCTGTGAAGCGATCACATTGGCAAGGAGTTGCCGCCCATCTCTTACGATGGCTGCTGAAGTTTCATCACAGGAAGATTCAATACCCAGGATCACCATCGTTACATCCCCATGAAATAGTCTTTTACAAAATTGTAAGAAATATATATAGAAGTCTGCAGCTTTTGCAAACAAACTTTTATAAAAAGAGGCAACCTTGGAAATTTATACTGATTTTCTCGTTCTCGGCTCCGGTATTGCTGGATTGAGTTTTGCCATTAAAGCAGCTGAGCTTGGAACCATTGCCATAGTGACCAAGCAGGATATGACCGACTCAAATACCAATATGGCACAGGGAGGCATTGCCGTAGTCCAGGATCAGACGGACCGTTTTGAGTATCACGTGAAAGACACGCTCACCTGTGGAGGAGGCCTCTGCAATGAAGAAGTCGTCCGCTTTGTTGTCACTGAGGGCCCTGAACGGATTCGAGAGCTGGTTCAATGGGGGGTTGAATTTACCCGATCGACCAATGACCCTTCTCAGTTTGATCTCGGTCGCGAAGGGGGCCATTCCATGCGGCGGGTGATCCATGCCAAGGACTTGACGGGCCGGGAGATCGAACGCGCCTTGAATGAGAAGGCCGCTCAGGAGAAAAATATCCACATCTTTGAAAACCATATCGCCATCGACCTGATTATGAAATCCTCCGTGTTAGGCCAAAAGATTGAACGGGGCGATCGTTGTCTTGGCGCCTATGTTCTCGATATCTCCAATCATGAGGTTCATACCTTCCGGGCAAAATTCGTCATGCTAGCGACCGGCGGCGCGGGCAAAGTGTATCTTATAACCACAAATCCTGATATCGCCACAGCCGATGGAATCGCTATGGCCTATAGAGCTGGTGCAAAAATCGCCAATATGGAGTTCATCCAGTTTCACCCAACCTGCCTTTATCATCCTGATGCCAAGCAATTTCTTATCAGTGAAGCGGTTCGCGGGGAGGGGGCTATTTTAAAATTGAAAAACGGGAACACCTTCATGGAAAAATACCACCCAATGAAGAGCCTAGCACCACGCGATGTTGTGGCCAAGGCCATTGATACCGAACTCAAGAAGTCAGGCGATGATTATGTTTTGTTGGACATAAGTCATAGACAAAAAGATTTTCTGGTTTCTAGATTTCCCAATATATATGAAAAGTGCCTGGAGTTCGGCATTGACATGACGCGAAGTCCGATTCCGGTTGTCCCTGCAGAGCACTATCTCTGCGGTGGAGTCATAGTAAATGCCAATGGAGAAACGAGCATTGAACGCCTTTTTGCCTGTGGGGAGGTATCCTGTACAGGATTGCATGGCGCCAACCGTCTCGCCAGTAATTCCCTTCTCGAAGCAATAGTTTTCTCCCATCGCTCTTACCTCCGCGTTGCAGATCTCATGTCCAGCGTAGAGGCTGACCCCTTGCCTATCCCCCCTTGGGACCCCAGAGGGGCAACTGAAAGCGATGAGTCCGTTGTTGTGTCTCAAAACTGGGACGAGATTCGCCGCTGTATGTGGAATTACGTAGGAATCGTCCGTTCTGACAAGCGTTTGGAGAGAGCCCAGCGCCGGATTGACCTCATCATCCGGGAAATTGAAGAATATTACAGGAACTTCATTGTTACACGGGACTTATTGGAGCTTCGCAATATCGCTATAACCGCCAAACTGATCGTCACTTGCGCCCGGATGCGAAAAGAAAGCCGGGGACTTCACTACAACATCGACTATCCAGAAAAGGATGACCGCCTTTGGTTGAAGGACACCGTCATCTCCCGGGAAGAATTGTGGCGGAAAACATGACGGTACCAGCGGCTTTGTTATAGTTGTTGCAATGACGTCAAAATTAACCTTCCTTACTTTCTCCTATGGTTCGTCAGTGGCCTTCAAATTTTAGAATCACCTCACCGATGACGCTGGCAAAAACCAGTTTCAGTGCCTGAATATCCCCTCCCGAATCATCAAACGAAGGGAAACGGAGGTGATAGGCGATCCCATAGTGAGGGTTGATATATGGGAAAAACTCCTTGATGATGGCTGTAACCGGCTCAATTCTCCTGATCTCTACAGGGTCAATTCTATCCCCTCTTTCATTCACCAAAAAAACGGTCCAGATGGAGCCCTGTTTGTCGAAATCGTTGGAGCTTTTTTCAGGAACATAGGCATAAAAAATAAATTCAGTAAGATTAGAAGCCTTTCTTTTTTGTATTTCTACTCCCCTCCTCGCTTCCTCCTCCTGTAGATGATAAATTTTAGAATATTCTTTGAAATAAGCCCTTTGAAATTCCGTATTCTTATAGGTCGCGCTGATATGCGTCTGTGTTTCAAATTGAGAATAGAGGATCTGTGAACGTGTCCACTTCGCCAGCACTGTCAGGTACTCCTCTGATATACCCTTCTGTCGGACAATATCCAAATAACCCTCGATATGGCTACAAGCGGCCGCCATGAGAATATAGAAACAACCGAATAGAAGTATGATATATCGTTTCATGGTTATTCTCCAAAAACCCGCTTGAAAATGAAATCCACATGGGTGAGAAAATTTTCGACCTTGAACGCTGTCTCAAGCGCCTCCGGTTTCAGCTTCGACATCACCTCTTTATCCTTAAAGAGTAATTCACGGAATTCGATTTCTTCCTGCCAAGACCGCATCGCATTGCGCTGGACGATGGCATAGGCCTCTTCTCTGGAGATTCCCTGTTCTATCAACTTTAGGAGCACCATCTGGGAAAAGATTACCCCTTTGGTCATTTGGAGATTGGTAAGCATTCTTTCCGGATAGATCACAAGCTGGGAAATCAAACCGGTGAAACGGCTCAGCATAAAATCGAGCAGGATTGTGGCATCTGGTCCGATGATGCGTTCAACAGAGGAGTGGCTAATGTCACGCTCATGCCAGAGGGCGATATCTTCAAGGGCAGACAACGCATAAGAACGCATCAACCGGGAAAGACCAGAGAGGTTTTCTGACAGAACGGGATTTCGTTTATGGGGCATGGCAGAGGATCCTTTCTGTCCAACGGAAAAAAACTCCTCTGCCTCCCGTACCTCGGTCCGTTGAAGCAGCCGAATTTCCTGAGAAAACTTATCCAGAGAGGAAGCGATGATGGCCAAGGTCGTGAAATACTCGGCATGACGATCCCTTTGTATGATTTGTGAAGAGACTGGGGCAGGCTTTAGCCCAAGCTTTCCGCAGACATAGGCCTCTACACGGGGATCGATGAATGAGAACGTTCCTACTGCTCCGGAGAGTTTTCCAGTACTTATTGTCTCCTTGGCACGGATCATCCGTTCCCTATTTCTGGCCATTTCACTATACCAGATTGCCATTTTTAGACCGAATGTGATGGGTTCAGCATGTATCCCATGAGATCGACCTATCATAAGGGTGTTTTTATGATCAATGGCTTTTTTCTTGAGGGCAGCTAGAAGCAAATCCAAATCTTCAATGAGAATATCAGCAGCCTCGCGCAAGAGGAGTGCGAAAGAGGTATCAAGAACATCCGAGGATGTCATCCCCATATGGAGAAAACGGCCATCTTCACCAACCTTTTCTGTCACAGAGGTAAGAAAAGCGATAACGTCGTGTTTGGTTGTTTTTTCAATCTCATCAATCCGACCAATATCAAATCCGGCCTTTTCTTTGATATTTTTGAGGGAGGAGAACGGGATATCTCCCCGTTCGTTCATGGCTTCGCAGGCCAGGATTTCAATATCCAGCCACTTCTGGTATCGGTTTTCCGGACTCCAGATCGCGGTCATTCTTTCTCTTGCATATCTCGGTATCATTTTTCCTCCTCGTAGCTTTGGCACCCCGCGAGCCTTCCCGGCCCCTCTTTTTGATGAAATTGGGATGGCTAGGAAACTTCATATAATGTAACGCAATGTATTATGAGTCAAAAAGGGAGTCAAGGATTTTGCACAGTAAAACAAAGGGGCTGTCAAGAGCACATAGAGATGTCCGGTTTTGTAGCACATGAATTGTCCGCTTTGTCTGTTCCTCTGGAGTGAAGATTTGAGGGCAGAGAGGAGAGCGGCGGACGTTCGCTTCCTCAGGC
>Ga0172371_10001799_pt1 | contig 34027 bp, 29 predicted proteins | sample Lak12m_FD_114543 | JGI IMG/M metagenome (GOLD analysis project Ga0172371, IMG submission 114543) | Freshwater microbial communities from Kabuno Bay, South-Kivu, Congo - kab_022012_12m | ecosystem: Environmental > Aquatic > Freshwater > Lake | place: Democratic Republic of the Congo: South-Kivu...
CCTGAGAAAACAATACATCCTTGCCAATTTCCGATTGAATTGGTCGAACGATTTGTATTAGCGCTGACAAACGAAAATGATTGGGTATTTGATCCATTCTCTGGGGTTGGATCATCAATCATTGCGGCAATAAGAAGAAATCGAAAAGCAATTGGAACTGATAGAGAACAAGATTATATAAAAATCACCGAAGATAGGATAAAAGAGTATTCTAAAGGGACGCTTAAGATTAGACCTTTAGGGAAAAAAATACATCAACCTAGCGGAAATGAAAAGATTACTCAAATACCTATTGAATGGTTAAAAGAAGAACAAGAGCGATATGAAAATAATCAATAAATACTCACACCTGAATGGTGAAGAATATTTACTAGTTCATAAAAATCAACTTTATTCTGAGATACAAGATATTATTAGAAGTGTTGATGCTTCTAAGTTTAGGACGAAGATATCGAAAGAAAAAGGTCGAATTGGTGAGCGATTATATAGTCCAGGAGAAATTAATAAAGAATTCGAAAGAATTTTCTCCACGAAAGGTTGGAAATCTGAGAGAAGATCATTTTATGTCTCAGATGATTTCCAAGTTGTTAAAGTGATAGAATCCATGGCGTTTGATGAACAACGTCAATATTTAGAATCAATAAATAAACCATTGATATATTCATTTAATCAAACGGATTTTGTTAAACAAGGAATTGCGGTTGAAGTACAACTGGGAAAATATTTTGCGGTAACATATGATTTGTTTGTTAAGCATTTGTCTTTTTATACTGGTGGATTAATTGATGTCGGGATTGAAATCATTCCAAGTAAGGCAATGCAGTCTCATATGTCATCTGGTCCTTCGTTCTATGAAAAAGAAGTCCATAATGTCCTTCGTCATGGGAGAACTGTTCCTCCAGTACCGATGGTGATTATTGGGATAGAACCTTCTGAGTTATCTGAGAAGTAAACCGCAACCTTATGTTAAGGAATAAAACATAGGTTTTTCCTATTATGCAGTATACCCAATGAGCAGTTTTGTGGGATTATTATCTCTCAGCAATTAGAGATAACTTATCCTTGTCATTAATTTTTAATTGAGTGCGCTGAATATCAATCAAACCATCATCTGAGAATTTGTATAAGATCTTGCAGACCATTTCGCGGGTTGTCCCGATCCGGGAAGCCATCTCTTCAAGCGTAAGATCGCGGGTTACGTATTCATCAACTGCACCTTTGTATTGATCAAGCAAAAAAGAAGCCAAACGACAGGTTAACGGTTGAAAAACCAATCCCTCCAAGATTTCACCGGCGCGTTCCATTTTTTCTGCCATTAATTGAAAAAGTGTCCAGGTGAATTGGTGGTTAGAGGCGATTATTTTGGTCAAAGCTTGTTTTTGCCATAATAGAATATCTACATCTTTCGTTGTTTGTATAGCAACCGGATTGGGTCGCTCTTCCTGAAAGAGAACTAGTCCCCAAAAGATATCACCAGGTGAGAATGATTCCACGATGAAGACACGACCTTGTAATGATTCTTTCAGAGCTACAATCTCACCAGCATGTACATAAAGCAGATACGGCCAAATATCTGCTTTATGAGTGATAATCTCACCTTTAAGATATTTTCTTCTGATTGCTAAAGAGATGATTTCTTCAATATTCTTGAAAGGCATCTCAGAAAAATAAGGACTCCGGGAGATTTGATCAATCAATTCCATGACTATTACTCACCTTGAGCATTTTTAAGAGCTTCGAGATCATGGATCGTTATGCTTGCTCGGGTAACTTCCAAAATCCCATCTTCTTGAAATTGGTATAAAACACGGCAGATCACTTCTGGAGAAGCCGCTACAGTGGAGGCTAAATCATTGAGCGTAAAATTTCTTTCAAGCGCAGGTTTAGCTTGGTTTGAATATTGATCTAATAATAGTGATGCCAATCTCCCCGCGACTGGTTTGAAGGCTAGGCTATAGATAATCTCTCTAGCTTGGCGCATAATTCTTGTTAGCATACCCGTAATTTCCCACATCACATCTGGATAACGGCGTAAGTATCTCAAGATTGTGTCATGATCCCAAAGAAGCACCTCAGTTCTTTTTGCAGCCACCAAAGAAGCGGGCAGTGGCTTATCATCGAAGATTGAATGTGCCCAAAAAGTTTCAGTTGGATTAATGTTGAACAGGGTATGTTCCTTACCGCTTGTTGATAACATTGTCCAACGTAATTGACCTGAATGAACATAGACAACGTAAGGCCAAATTTCTTCTTGATGTGCAAGGAATTGCCCTTTGAGTAATTTCCGAGAGTTCGATTCGAGTAATAATCGCTGGCGTTCTTTTTCCGGAAGATCTCGGAAGATTTCAGCTTGATGAAATTGTGGGTATTCTAATTTAGTCATCATTATCTTGTTTTTTTCTCTTCAGAATTCTTGATGTTTGTCAAGGTATTTTACCTTGAATTTATTGATAATTGGAGGAGTGATTGAAATTAATATCAACTATCGGAATAAAAATACCTAGAACTTGCTATTTATCAAAGAAAAAAAATATATTCGCTGATAGGCTAATATCAAAACTATTTTTAATAAAAGGAGAATGATATGTTAGAACAAACGTCGCGTCAGGTTCGGCAAATTGTGATCGGTGTGATCCTTGTGGCAGCAATTTTGATGATTGTATGGGTGCCCTTTATTTCATTTGATATGGTTAATCCGATTGTCACCTATCAACAGGAAAGAATTGCTCAATTTACTGCAGAAGGAAATCCACAGGCGCCATTATTGACTTTGACAACCTGGTTGGTCAGCTTCTTCTACCCGTTCTGGGGAACGATGAGTGTGATTGCGGGATTTGCTTTATTTGTCATCGCAAAACCACTTTTCGATGGAAAAGTTTGGGCAAGAGGCTTGGCTCTATTATGTCTGGCTGTACCTTCGATGGGTGGCGCCTATATGATTGTGCCTTGGATGAACTTTGTGGGCAGTAAGGAAGGCGGTTTTCCTCCAGCAGTAATTATTATGATGATTGGTTTAATCCCATATTTCACGCTTCTGCTGGCGGAAAAGAGTGATGCAAAACAGAAGATAGTTGATTTTCTAGTATTCCTTATGTTAGGAGTAACTGCTGCTGAATCCTTCGCTAATGGACATGCTGCTTTTCGAATTTTATACGGGCATCCAAAACGTCCACTTTTTGCAGAAGGTATTTCGATCACTTACTTTGGTTGGTTGGGTTTGTGGGTCGGCTTTGGTTTATTGGTCGCTGCTATCTATCAGTTGGGAGCCAGGAAGGAATCGGGGTGGTATTCAGGTATGATAGGCGCTATCATAGCCTTAGTTGTAGGTGGGGCAACTCACTATGTACGTCATGCTACTTACGATTACTTGTTCAATTCGCTCATGGGTCTCAGTTTGGTTATTATGTTCCTAATTCCATTGTTCAAACAGCGCCTGCTGAAAGCTTATGATGAAGAATAATTTGTAATCATTGATCGTTGATTACATAAGCAAGAAATACGGAAATTCTCTGAGCGTATTTCTTGCTTTTTTATTTAACGTAAAAAGTCAACTTCACCGATTCGGAATGGATATTTACCTTAAGACAAAGAAAAAATAGACATGATCTGTAATACTTGAAAAAATTAACAATTTGTAAAGAAAGAGGAGAAAAAATGAAAAGTAATAATAATCGTGTAATTTTAGCAATCATTACAGCTTTGATTGGTTTGTTGATGATCACTGCAGTGCCGATCATTACACAAGTTTCCTTAGAGCGAGTGCTTGTGGAATTGGCTATTGTAGTGGAAGGAGATCCAAAATTTGCTAGTGGGATCAAACTGTTTGGTTTATTTTACCCAATCTGGAGAGCGTTGATTTTTGTGGGCGGTATTGCTTTGATAGCGATCAGCCCAGCGATTAACAAAGGTGAGAAATGGACCTATCCAGCAGCGATGACTATTTTCGCGCTGCCATCGATTGGTGGAATGTTCATGTTTTTACCCTATATTAGTTGGGTAGGTGGTTTTCCCCTTCCGATGACGATTTCCTGGCTCGGTCTGGCAGGATTTTGGGTCTCGATTTTCTTACAAGATAATCCGAAGTGGGTTAAATGGGCTCAATTCTTTGCATTAACTTTCATCGGAATGCTTGCGACTCATGCTTTTACGATTGGGATTGGTGCACAAAGAATGCTTATGACTCGACCAGGACAACCGCTTTATGCTGGATTAGAGTGGTGGATATTAACCATTGCTGGGGAAGTGAATTGGATCGGTACGATCTTGCTTGTTATCTCGATCCCATTCTTAACGCTGCGAAAAAAGAGCGGATGGTGGTTGGCATTAGTTGGCTCATTGGCAATCTTGGTTATTGATGCCCCCACGCAGATTATTCGAACTAAAACATTCGATTACCTCTATGGCTCGTTGCTTGCGATTGGAGTTCTGGTTTCTTTGTTGATCCCATTCTTAAAGAACCATCTCTTGGATGAATCAGTCAATTCCAATTTAGACGCTGAAGTAGAGATCTAGAGTGTGTATAAGGAGAAAAAAGTGAAAAATAATTATAAATTAGGAACAGTACTGTCGGTTATTGGGATAATAACCGGGTTGCTGGCTTTTTATTTGATGGCGGATATCTACAACCCAACGATCGAAGGAAAGTTGCTTGATGGACGCCCCGATGAAGCTGTTACTGTACAAATCGTCTTTGCTCTATTAGGTTGGTTGGGCGTTAGCGCTGGAGCGCTTTGGGGCGCTGTTCTGTATGGTTTTGTTAAGAAGCAGGATTGGGCGTGGTTTTGGGGAGCAGTCGCTGCGACCGTTCATATTTTGGTAGGCTTTTTCCCCATTATTCCCCCTGCCAGCATCGGTATGCCTATCCCAACGATTTGGGTCTTTTTCCTGGCTTTTATTTTATGGTTTGGGATGCTATTGATTGGTGGCGTTACCTTCAAGGTGATAACGTTACTCTTTGTTACCGGCTTAGCTTATGTCCTGACTTTTATGGATGGCGTAGGCGTAATTGCCTATTTTCAATTGAGTTTAGAAGATAGCTTTATGAATGGGCTGTTTGCGATGTCCCAACAAGTTACTTGGTGGGGAGCAACGGCTTGGGCTGTATTTATTTTTGCAGTATTAAAACAAAAAAGTTGGGCGATACCTTTGGGGATTTTTGCAGCATTGATGTCTATGTTTGGCGGTTACCCGATGGGTATTTCCAATATGTTACAGTTGGGTCGTTTTTCGATGTTCTTGCCAGCGCCTGTGATCAGCACGGTGTTATTGATTGTGCTCCTGCTTCCGGGCACAAAACCACTGATCACAAACTGGGGAGCTATGCATTCGTGACTGGTTTGAGTAAAATTTGCAATCTCATGAAAATTCGTAAGGAGATTTATCCCTATATCATTATTTTTTCGTTAGTAATTTTCAGCATTCTCGGACTGATACTCGGATTTACGCCAGGACATTGAGCAAGATGTTGGCAACTTCAAAGAAATACAAATCAAAACAAAGACGATTGATGGTTGTAAGAAAATGGATGCAAGTTTCTTTTGTGATCTTAATATTTCTGATTGGTTTGCGTCATGTACTTCCAGCAGAATCATCAAGGGGTGGTTCTTTTGATGCCTTTTGTCCTTTTGGTGGAATAGAGACTTTGTTTGCCTATATAACAACCGGAAATACTCTAAAGACGACCAATTTGTTAAATTTTACTATGTTGTTGGGTGTGCTTGGTCTCTCGGCAGTTACTGGTAGATCATTTTGTGGCTGGGTATGTCCTTTGGGCAGCTTGCAAGATTTCTTCGCAAACTCAGCAAGACGAATTTTCGGTGGAAAAGAACGTCGGCGTGGGATCAAGGATAATAGTAAGGTTCCTTTTAGAATCCAGCCACAATTTGATCGTTGGTTACGGTTTTTTAAATACTTCATTCTATTTGCGGTTGTTGCGGTTAGTATGTTTTCGGTCTATCCACCTTTACATAGTATATGTCCGGTACGAGCAATCTTCAGCTTTCATTTGAATACAATTTTATTGGGATTTGTCCTGGTGTTATTTGTTTTATCATCAATGTTAAATAAGCGCTTCACCTGTAAATACTTATGCCCTATGGGAGCAGTTTTGACTATCTTCAATAAATTTTCGTTGATCCATTTGCGAGTGAATCAAGAGAAGTGTGCAAATTGTGGACGTTGTGATAACGAATGCCCTATGGACATCACTGCAATTCCTGAGAACTTGGATTCGCCAGAATGTATTCGATGTCTGGAGTGTCTGGAGACTTGTGCGAAAGAGAATACAATAGCGTTAAAACTTGGGTAGTATTCCAAAATCTGTGGAGATAAATCTATAAAAACCTTTTCGACAAAAAGAAGTAAGTTTTTGCTATTTGTTAAAGACTCTAATAGGAATCTATGTTATTTTTGGAGAGGTTTCTTGAAAGGTATAAAGGAAAATTTGGAGGATGCAATCTATGCAAGCACTTAATAAACGTCTGATTTACCTCTTTACTTCAATTCGAGGTCTGACGTTAGTAGCAATGGCGATTGTTGCATTGGTGACGGCAATATGGGGGATGCTATCTGGACCTATGGTGGAGTGGGGAGTAAAAGATATTGTTGTGCGCTTAACAGGTATGGATTTAATCCAAGCTGAGCGCGAAGGTCGCATCATTATGCTCTATCATACGATTGCCATGACGATCATAGCTATTGAAGTATATTTCATCACGGATCGTTTCCCGATGAAACGCCATCAGCAAACTATGATCAATGCCACGATTACGATTGGTTATATGACGGCAATCTTGTTTGGGTTAGTATTTGGCTATTTCGGGCATAATTTTGTTTTTCATGGATTGTTCTTGGTAGGTCAGACTTTGGTGTTTTTTGCGGGGATATTACTAGCAGTCGCGTTGTGGCCTTGGCAAGAGGAATATAAAGTCTCCAAGGAGTCGGGCTTAGCGCGCACGAAGAACGGAATAGACCTCGAGAGAGTCGCTTTATTTGTGATGGCAGTCGCCACATTATTTTCCGCGACGTTTGGCGCTGTAACAGGCTCTTACTGGGGAAATGGACATGAGACCTTCTTGGGTGAAGATTTGATCCGCAATCCACACAAGACGGCTTTGCAGAAAGCAATTATTGGTCATTTGCATATTATGCTAACTTTGGTGGCGATTGGAATAACATTGGTCGTTGGCAGATGGATGGGTTTTAAAGGCATCTTGCATAAAATCGCTATGCCATTGATGATCTTTGGCACCATTGTAATCACTATTGGAGCCTTATCGGTTGTGTGTTTAACCTGGGCGCATACTACGATTTATGTTGGATCTGTGTTTGTAATGTTGGCGGCATTGCTGTACGTCATTTTTTCCTGGGATAAATTGATCACCAGTCGACTTGCGGATCTGGGAATCAAATCTGGAAACGCATGGCAGAAGATTAAAGCGCTCCTGCATGATCCGATCAAATTTGGTACCGGTTGGCAGATGGTGTTCATGAATTTCACTGTCAGTGGTGTGGGTATTTTTATGGCTGCCAAGCTGGATGAAATATTCCGTGTTTGGCCGCACCGTGAAGAGCGTATCACACTTACAGGGCATTGGCATATCCTTTCGGGGATCATTGCTACGATCATTCTCTTGTATTATGCTGATCTCTCGGGGTTGAAAGGGAAAGTACGCCGATGGTTTGGATGGGCAGTAATTATTCTCTCTGATTTGGCTTTTGGATCGGTGACAGTATTTTCTATGAAGCGGTTGTTTGTAACTGAATTGGAACAACAGTCCCTAGTGAATTGGACAATGTTATTGACGGATATCGGGTTAGCGTCGGTTTTATTGGCTCTGGCGATTTTTATGCTTTGGCGTTTATATGACCTATTTACCCACAAAGGGCAATGGGCAAAAGAGATGGAAAGTGAAAAGAAACGAAATACAGAGGCGGAAATTATTGAGAAAAAGCGGAAACTTGAAGAATTAACTGCGGAATTGGAAGAGGTGTCGAAATGAAGCGCATGGTATTTATTGGGTTATTATTTACCTTGCTTGTAGCAGCTTGCGCGTCAGCGCCTAGTGTTGGAGAAATTACACCCCCATATATTGAAACGAAGGTCGATCCTGATTCATGGGTTGTCATTCCATCTGGATATTTTCCTTATGGACAACATGATGTTTTGACAAATATTGATTATGATTACGAGATGATGGTGACCAATGTCACAAATCAGCAATTTGCCGATTTTCTTAATCGAGCGCATGAAGATGGATCAATTCAAGTTGGTGATGTGGAAATCGAATCTGGAGAAAAAGTATGGGTTGAACCAGGTGTGTTTGGTTATTATGCAGGCGATCCATTTCATGGATACAAGCATGAGGAAGAAATTAAATCCGGAGACAAGATATATATTCCAATTGACCATCCGGGTTTACGTTTGAATTATGATGGTCAATCTTTCACAGCTATGCAAGCGTATTCCAATCATCCCATGACGATGGTCTCTTGGTTTGGAGCAAATGCTTATTGTGAATATAATGGCTGGCGGCTGCCGACCGAAATGGAATGGGAAAAGGCTGCTCGTGGTGTGGAGTTAGTAGATGGTTATGGTCTACCATTTCCTTGGGGAACGGAAATAGAGCGCAATCATGCTAACTATTACTCTTCCTTTGATTTATTTGAGAAAATGTTTGGTAAGTTAGGAAATACTACACCAGTCGGTTTTTTTGATGGAAGCACATATAAAGGTTATAAAACATTAGACGCTGCCAGTCCCTATGGACTTTATGATATGGCTGGGAATGTCTGGCAATGGGTCGGCGATGATTATCCTGATCAACATTATCGCTATATGCGCGGTGGAAGCTTCTATTCGTATGAAGTTGATTTACGTGTATGGAAAAATAACAGCGCTGGACCAAGTTATTACAGTGCTTCGATTGGCTTTCGTTGTGCGCGTGATTGATCAAATGATTCATTCGAAATAGATTATTCATTTCTGTTTACAGATTGACCCAAACCTTTGGACTATGAAATTGCCTGGAGGAAGCATGTCTGATCTACAAGCTGCTGCAAAACAAAAAAAACAAAATCACGTTTCCTTGACCCTTCAAAAATACTTGCCACTCATTAAGAGCCTTCAGACTGGTCTTTTATTGGTTACGGGATTGGCGGGTTATATGAGCGCAAAATGTCCAATCACACATTGGGGGACAGTGTTATCAATTACTGTTAGTTTGTTTCTGGTGATTAGCGGAAGCACGGTCTTAAATATGTGGTATGACCGGGATATTGATGGTCGCATGGAACGAACTAAGAAGCGCCCTATTCCAAGTGGTTTTGTTAAGCCTTGGGAAGCTTTTTGGTTGGGAATGACACTTTCAATTGTAGGGTTGGTTTGGGCTTTCGTTCTAGATCCGTTATATGCTTTGATTGTTTTTGCAGGCTTGTTTTTTGATGTGGTCGTTTATACGATCTGGTTAAAACGTAGAACAGCCTGGAGCATAATCTGGGGTGGAATATCAGGTGGTATGCCAGTATTAGCGGGGCGTGTTTTAGCCGTCGGAACTATTGATTGGATTGGAATTCTTTTAGCGGCAGCGGTCTTGTTTTGGATCCCTACTCATATCATGACGTTTAATCTACGATATTTCAAAGATTATCAAACTGCAGAAGTACCTACGTTCGCAGAAGCCTATGGTTTTCAAAAAACCCGAAAGATCATTGCGGCTTCGAGCGTGTTAGCAGCTACCGCAATGGTCGTGGCTGCTTATGGAATTGGGTTGTCAATTGGCTGTATGAGGGTTGTAGCAATTCTATCGATTGGATTGTTGTTCCTTGCTGTATTGAGCGCAGTAAAACCGTCGGACAAATGGAATTTTCGGCTTTTTAAATACGCTTCAATTTATATGCTTGGCGCAATGCTGTTGATTGCTTTACAATCATTTTGAAAGTAAAAGGAACTACTAAAACGATTTAATTGAAAGGTTTCTCAAAATTGTCGGTTCATCAGCATTTTATTGAAAAATACTATCGTTGGAAACCGCAAGTCCATAAAAGCTGGTTATATATCTCAGCAGGTTTGATGTGGGCAGGCGTTGGTGTACTGTTAAACCGCTATGCTTATCAATGGCTCGCTCATAACAAATTAGATCATATTGTTTGGAACTTGGTTGGAGGGGTTGTATTGGCATGCTTGGTTTATTTTTTGGGATTCTCACGTTTGGCAGAGAAGAATATCAAGAGGATAGAAAGTATCAATGTAGGAAAACCTTGTTTGTTTGCTTTTCAACAGTGGACGAGTTATCCGCTGGTTATTGTTATGATGTCAATGGGTATTTATTTGAGGAAATTCTCTCCTTTGCCAAAAATTTATCTTGCTTCTTTATATATTGGGATCGGTGGGGGATTATTCCTGGCAAGTTTACTTTATTTCAAAAAACTAATTTTTAAACCAACAAAAAGTTCGTGATAATTCGTTTTTTATGTTGAAGAACTTCTTATCTTGTGGGGAAAATAATATCGCTTCCCGCAGAATTTATTCAAGAAACCCATTATAATTAGCTTGTTTCCATTTGAAGAGACTTTATAAACCATTAAGCGCTGTTATCATAAAAATGTCATCAAAAAGAAAGGGTTTGAATAAATGCTGATCAAAGACTCGAGTATCGAAAAAACCGTTTACACAGTTGATCTAAACTTCCAAGGAATACCTGGCGCGATTGCATGTTATGTGATTCCTCATAAACATGGGGTCATATTAATTGAAACTGGTCCTGGTTCCACTATTCCAGAATTATCCAAATCATTAGATGAACTAGGGTTTTCATTGAAAGATATTACCCATGTTCTGCTGACACATATTCATCTGGATCATGCGGGTGCTGCTGGTTTTTTAGCAAATCAAGGCGCTCATATCTATGTACACAAAGTTGGCGCTCCGCATTTGATCAATCCGGAGAAACTACTCTCCAGCGCCACTAGAATTTATGGGGATATGATGGATCAGTTATGGGGAGAGTTCCTTCCTGTTCCAGAGGAACATCTTTCAATCTTAGAAGATGGAGAAGTCCTGGAAATTGAAGATCTCCAGTTTGCAATATTGGATACGCCTGGTCACGCTACTCATCATAATGCATACATTTTCAACAATATTTGTTTTTCAGGTGATGTGGGTGGAGTTAGGCTTCAGAACACTCAATTCATTCGACTTCCCATGCCTCCACCTGAATTTGTGATCGAGGATTGGAGAAAGAGTTTAGCTAGGTTGAAAAAAGAATTTGATCAAGGAAAATTTCAAAAGATAGCCCCAACACATTTTGGTATCTTCGATGATCCCGGTTGGCATCTTCATCGATTGAATCTGATTTTGGATGAGACTGAAAATTGGATTGTTAATGTCATGGCAAAGGATCCAACTGTTAAAGAATTAAAAGAAGAGTTTTTAGATTGGATTGCTATATCAGCACAGGATGCTGGTATGCAGCGAGAAATTCTTGATGCCTATGAAGCTGCGAACCCATCCTGGATGTCTGTATCTGGGATCTATAGATATTGGCATAAAGTACGGAATATTAATCAAAATGACTGAACAACCATTTCAAATTCCAGCGAGCTTGGTAGAAATACTTAGCAACGCAAACAGTGTGGTTGTGTTAACTGGCGCTGGCATTTCAGCCGAAAGCGGGGTGCCGACCTTTCGAGATGCTCAGACTGGTTTGTGGGAGAAATATCAAGCAGAGGAACTAGCCACACCAGGAGCATTCCAAAGAGACCCCAAATTGGTATGGGAGTGGTATGAATGGAGACGGGGTTTAATCTCCAACTCAAATCCCAATCCAGGGCATTATGCTATTGTTGAGATGGAGAGGCGCTTTCCTGAATTTACTTTAATTACGCAGAATGTGGATGGCTTGCATAAACAGGCTGGGAGTGGAGCTTATTCCCCGATCATTGAACTGCATGGCAATATCTTTCGTAATAAGTGTATAGATGAAAATATTATCATCAATCAATGGAAAGATACGGGTGAAATCCCTCCCCGCTGTCCATATTGTGGAGCCTATTTGCGACCAGATGTAGTATGGTTCGGTGAGATGCTTTCGCAAGATTCACTTGAAGCGGCTTGGCAAGCTTCCCAATCTTGTCAAGTCTTTCTTTCTGTAGGCACATCTAATCTTGTGGAACCTGCAGCTAGTTTACCTTTTATGGCATCTCGTAATGGAGCGACTGTGGTGGAAATTAATCCAAACACCACACCACTGACACAAACGGCAGATTTTTATCTCTCTGGTTTTTCAGGCGTTGTTTTGCCAAAAATAGTTGAATTATTGTGGGGGAATGACGAAATAAGCTGATCAACGATTTTGATTAACTAACCATACTCCCCAAAGGATCGCAGCGCCACCGAGCAAAGCGCCAATGGTGATCAATTCTTGAAGAACAATCGCGGCGACAATTAATGTGATAAATGGTTCAAGATAAACAAATGCACCGGTTTGAGACATGGGTAGGATTTTTAATGCCTTATACCAAAATATGTAGGCGAAGCCAGAGCAAAAGATACCCAAGAAAGCTAAGCTGATCCAACCATCGATAGCTACATATCTAAATTCTAAGAAGTATCGATTTGAAAAAAAGAATATTGAAGTAAACATCCAACCAAACAGCATGACAAAAAAGATCATCCGGTTCGGTGGGTGTTTTTCTAATCCTCGTTTTGAGAACATGGAGAAGAATGCCCAATTGACGGAGCTGATGAGGATCAAAAGATCACCTATCGTCCCAAATTGACCATTCAATATTGAACCTAACGCGCCTTTTGATACCACTAAGATCACACCACAGGCAGCAATAATAATCCCTAAGGTTTGTAAGAGAGACAATCTTTCCCGTAAGAAGAGCCAACCTACGATGACCATAAAAATTGGTGTGGTTGCAACGATCCAAGAAGTTGTGCTGGCTTGTGCGGTTTGCAAACCGGTTGACTGAAGCCATTGATGGAATGTGATGCCAATGAATCCCACTAGAGCGAAATATACGATATCTTTCCTAGACGGAATTAGGAATTGACCTCGTATAATGACAACAATTCCAATAATGACAATCCCCATGGCAAAACGTGTCCAAACAACAGTCGTAGGAGAAACATACTGTAATGCAATTTTTGTGGCGACAAAAGACACCCCCCAGGAAAAAACAGCCAGAATAGCTCCGATGATGGCAGTCGTTTTCTCTGACATAAAGCTGCTATATATTAGTTATTCTTGATCGGTCGCCAACTCGATATAATCCATGGTGATACTTTTATCCGCGGAAGCATCTAAAAATTCTATTAGATCGGTTGAATAGCGGGCTTTATATTCTGCGTCTCGTGCACTCCAGGTACGGCTTTTTACTTCTAAGAAATAGCCCATATCAGGTGTATCCAATCGATCGATATTAATATAGAATTCTGTTCCACGGAATAAAATCCGCCAACGTTGTCTGTCCTTTTCGACAAATACTTCTGAAACTGGGTTGAAGTATTCGCGATAAAACCTGAGGCTATGAACTGCTGGCGCCAAGAATCGGCTTCTGGAGAGTAAGACATCGCTAGGAAATTTCTGTTCACGAGTTTGACCAATTAAGGTCAGTCGGTATCGAACCTGACTTACTTCTCCATTTTTATCGATGAATTCATCTTCGCGATACCGCAATGTACCTTGATTGATATCTTCAAACACAAAATAGGTGTCGTATTCGTGATAGTGTCTTTGATACAAAATTTCAATCTCTGATTTGTGGATTGCCTCAATAACTGGTTTAGGGTCCGAAATCTTAACTTTTGCCTGAATTTCAAAGCTTTCTTCTTCGATCGTATCACCTATGGCAATCAACTTAGAAAAGACAGATTTCTCGCGTTGCAGGAGAAAATTGTCAATTCGTTGTGCATATTCTGCAGCTAGTTTCATCAATTCAGATGTATTGATTGAAGTTATAGTATTATCTTTCATCAACCATTTTCCATTAACCATAACGTCTGTTACATCTGATGAGTGCGCCGCGTATATGAGTTGTGCATAAATACTATTCGAGTCACGGTGGAAGCGTGGAGTGTTGTGTACTTTATTAAGATCAACAAGGATTAGGTCCGCACGTTTTCCTGCTTCAAGGGATCCTGTGATTTTATCGATATGCAGCGATTTTGCTCCGAATCTGGTTGCCATTGCGAGGGCTGTTTTTGCGGGAATTGCTGTTGGGTCATTGGTAACCGTTTTTCCTACCAATGCTGCCAGGCGTACTTCTTCAACCATATCCAAATCATTGTTAGATGCGGTTCCATCTGTTCCGATGCCAATATTCAAACCTAATTCGAGCATTTTGTTGATCGGCGCGAAACCTGAGGCTAGTTTTAGGTTGGAAGATGGATTGTGAGATACACCGACATTATGCTCTAATAAGGTGTGCATTTCACTCTCATTGATATGCACACAGTGAGCAGCGGTAACATTCGCATCGAATAAACCTAATTTTTCAAGGTAGGGAACGATCAGGGTTCCATGTTCTTTCTGAAAACTCTCCACCTCATAAGAAGTTTCAGCGATATGAATATGTAAGGGAGCATCAAATTCTAGCGCTAATTCCTTTGAAGCTTTGAGAATTTCATCCGTACAAGAAAAGGGAGCATGTGGGGCGATTGCAGGAATAATCAGTTCGTGATCTTTCCATTTCATTAAGAAATTTCTTGCCAGTTCAAGCGCCTCTTCATAGAATTTTGAGTCTGGTGATGGATATTTCATAACTGTTTGACCACAAATTGCTCGCATTCCAATTTCAGCGGTTGCTTCAGCGACACTCTCTTCAAAATAATACATGTCCGCGAAAGTAGTCACACCAGAGCGTATTAATTCGATACAAGCGATTTTTGTACCTAGGTTTACAAAATCAGGTGAAACAAATTCCCGCTCCACAGGCATCATATAACCCATCAGCCAAACATCCAGACGCAGATCATCTGCCAACCCTCGTAATAATGTCATAGGAACATGGGTATGGGCATCAATGATACCTGGCATGAGAACTTTTCCCCCACAATCCATGTTCTCTTGAGCTTCATATGACGCAAGAATTTCAGACTCTTCCCCAACTGCGACGATACTATTTCCTTTGATAGCGATAGCGCCAGGTTCGTAGATATGGTATTCATCGTCCATTGTCAGAAGTACAGCGTTTATTATTATTTTATCGACACGATTATCCATTCGATTTGCTCCTCATATTCTTAATGATATTTAGACTGTGATTTAAAGCGTATAGAGGTGTGGTTGAAATCGGACCACCATACGAGCGTGAAAAAACTTGTTTCCCTAGAGGGGAGACTATGGAAATATCGATAAGTGATTTCCCGATGAGATGATGAATACTAACGCCTAAACACAAATCAGCATCACGTTTCGATCGCATTTGATTCAAATTGTTGGTTAATTCTTCCGAGTCGGAGATATGTGAATAAACTTCACCTCCGTGAAAAGGATTTTCTTGGGTTTCATAATATTTTTGGGCAGTGCTTGCTAAACGATTGATCAGAATTCCATTCAAACCCGATTCGATGATTGCTAAAGACCAATGATTTTCTTTGCATATTCTCAATACGGCTAGCTCAAGCGTATCTTGGTCAACACCATATATCCACTTTCCTATCCTTTGGCGAAGTTCAACTTCGATTTCATTGATCAGATCATCAGCTTGCGTTTCAGTGTTTGCTTTGGCAGTAATTCTGATATCGACCTGCCCAGCGTGTGCCGCTAATCCTATGGTTGGATTGGAAAAAGTTTCCAGATCCCCAATTAGATCGTCGATCTGTGATTCACCAACTCCAACTGTGTGTATGATGCGAGATTTTATTGTTTCTTTAATATTGAATTTTGATCGTAGATATGGTAATACAGCTTGATCCAAAAGATATTCCATCTCTTTGGGTACGCCAGGTAAAGCGATGATAGTTCGATTATCTTGTTCGATATAAAAAGATGGAGCAGTTCCGACTGGATTTTCTATGGCAATTGCGCCTACCGGCAGATAAGCTTGTCTTTTGTTATTTTCGGTTGGCACACGCTGATAGCGACGAAAACGATCTTGAATTTGTTCCCACAATTCTGAATGATAGTTTGTCTCGACATTGAGAGCGAATGCAATTCCATCACGTGTCGCATCATCAATTGTTGGCCCAAGTCCTCCCGTGGTGATAATGATCTCGCTGCGGGATAAGGCTTCAATTATTGCTTGTGAGATACGATTTGCATTGTCACCAATAGTTGTTTTTCGGAATAAATCGATACCAGATTCCCGCAACTTGCGTGCGATATAGTAGGCATTTGTGTCAACGATCTCGCCTAGAAGTAATTCGGTTCCGATGGAGATGATTTCTGCAGTTGGCATTTTATTATATGAATTGATCCAAAAATCGCTATGAATAAAATATCTTACCATTTTACTTTGATTCTTCCCCATTTGCCAATCAATCTTTTTCTATCGTAGTATTTTCCCAAGAATAAAGAAAGCGTATCTTAAAAGATTGGTACGAGATATTTGTAAGTATTAAGGAGATGACATTAAAAAGCAGGCATGTCCGAATAACATACCTGCTTTATTGACAATAACGATGAGAACAAAAAGACAAAATTAGATCAGAGCAAAAGGAAGATTATTCCATACCTAGGTACGCTTTTTGGACCATTTCATTTTGGTGCAGATTCTCCGCTGTATCATGTAAGACGATCTCGCCTGTTTGCAGAACATAACCACGGCTAGCTACAGATAAAGCCATTTGTGCATTTTGCTCAACGAGTAATATAGTTGTGCCTTCTTTATTAATTTCCAAGATCGTCTCAAAAATGCTTTCAACGAGGATTGGCGCTAACCCCATGGACGGTTCGTCTAGTAACATGAGTTTCGGATTTGCCATGAGCGCTCTTCCAATGGCTAACATCTGTTGTTCTCCACCAGATAATGTACCCGCTACCTGTTTTCGTCTTTCATTGAGGCGAGGGAAGAGCGAGTATACACGTTCAAAATTTCTATCCACTTCAGAACGGTTAGTACGGCTATAAGCGCCTAAATCCAGATTTTCCGCAACGGTCAATCTAGCAAAAACGCCTCGACCTTCGGGAACCATGGCAACGCCCTTGAACACAATTTCGTGTGCTTTATAGGCAGACAGGTTCTCACCAATAAGATAGACATTTCCCTCTCGCGGTTGCAGCAACCCACAGATAGACCGGAGAGTTGTTGTTTTACCAGCTCCATTTCCGCCGATCAATGAAACGATTTCACCTTGTTCGACGGATATTGAGACACCATTCAGGGCATGAATATTCCCATAATAAGTATGGATATTATCAACGAAAAGCATTGGATTATGTTTTTCATCAAGATTATCTTTACTCAAGTTTTGTTGATTGCTCATAAGTGAGTTTTTCCTATAAACCGATTATTGAATATTATTAATGCTTCAATCCTGAAGCAGCGCCTCGTCCAAGATAAGCTTCAATTACTTTTGGATTTCCTTGGATTTCTTCTGGCGTCCCCTCGGCGATCTTGACTCCGTAATCTAATACGGTAACCTGATCACTGATACCCATAACAACGCGCATATCATGTTCGATAAGCAGGATTGTGATACCTAATTCATTTCTTAGTTGTTGAATGAAGTCCATCATTTTTTGGGTTTCGATTGGGTTCATTCCAGCGGTTGGTTCATCTAAGAGTAATAAACGCGGTTTATTAGCCAGAGCGCGCGCAATCTCCAATCGCCGTTGTGCGCCATAGGGTAGATTTCTTGCGAGTTGATCGCCTAAACCTTGCAATCCAACGAAGCGCAATAACCGCATGGCTTCATTTAATCCATCTGCCTCTTCATTTCGCATACGTGGGCTATGAATAATTGCCTCAGGCCAAGTTGCATTAAGGTGAGGGTCCATCCCAACTAGGATATTTTCGATTGCAGACATATTTGCGAATAAGCGAATATTCTGATAGGTGCGGGAAATTCCTAGATAAGCAATCCTATCTGGGGAAAGTCCTAAGAGTGAGCTATTACTTTCAAAGATGATATCGCCTTCTTCTGGTGTGTAGAATCCAGTGATACAATTGAAAAAGGTTGTCTTTCCGGCTCCATTAGGGCCAATGATGCTAGCGATGGATTTTTCTGGAACAACCAGATCAACTTTGCTCACAGCCGTAAGACCACCAAATATTTTCGATACGAAGCGGGATTCAAGTGTGTTTGTCATGATTACTTACCCGAAATAAAAGATTTATTATTGATAATTAATTTTCTAATCATTTTACAAATCCGGCGGTTCTTCATCTTCTTGCGGATGAAATTCCAAACTACGTCTTTTCGCAGGCCATAAACCTTCTGGTCGCCAAATCATCATTACGACCAATAAGCCGCCAAAAGCGAGAATACGGTAATCTTCGATTTGTCGTAAGATTTCTGGCAAACCTTTCAGAGTAAAAGCGCCCAGAATAACACCTGGTATGCTTCCCATGCCGCCTACGATAACAATCGATAAAACGTTAATGGATACCATTAGGTTGTGATCTTCAGGACCAGTGTATTGATTTCGGGAAGCAAATAACACGCCTCCTAAACCAGCGAATACAGCGCCAATCGCAAATGCCAACAATTTCGCTCTATAGGTGTTGATACCCATGGCTTGAGCTACAGTTTCATCTTCGCGCATAGCGACCCACGATCGACCGATCCTGGAATGCTGAAGCTGAATGGTAACGAAGATGACGAGCAAGATGCCCAATAGGATTAGATATACGAAAGCTTGTTCGCTATCAAAAGCTTTTCCAAAAAGCGTTGGTCCTGCGATATCACGGACACCTTGAGGACCACCCAGATAGTTAGCTAAAAGGTCGCTTTTAACTAAGATACGAATAATTTCCCCAAAACCAAGCGTAACGATCGCTAGGTAATCCCCACGAAGTCTTAAAACTGGAATACCTAAAAGGATACCAGCCAGAGCTGCCATTCCTATTGCGATGGGTACCACAACCCAAAAGCTTAATTCTAGCCCTATAGGTGCAGGTGAGGTTAATAAACCCATGGTATAGGCGCCAACCGCAAAGAAAGCCACGTAACCTAAGTCAAGCAACCCAGCTAGTCCTACAACGATATTAAGTCCTAAACCCATCATTACGTAGATACCTACTGTTCCTAGTATATAATTCCAGTATTGACCTGCGAAAACCGGTATTCCTAATAATATAATGATGAGCAGTCCATAGAGGAAATATTTTGCTGCGGGTGTCGTCGTGAATCTAGCAAGAGGAGTTTTTTCATAAGAAGTGATACTATTTGTTCGAAATGATTTTAATTTCTCTGTGAGGGCGAGTTTTTCTCCAATAAGGGATAATATCGCGCCGAATAAACTTGTTACTGAAATTAGAGCGAGTTGATAAAAAGAACCAGTTAGTGGTTCTTTCCCATATAGTAGTAGGTTGGCAGATTCAGCAGAAAATTGAGCCAGATATTTTCGCAAGTCTAATCCAGCGGATGATAGCATGCCGATAATATACACAAGGATGAATACTATGAACCCACTAGCCAACCCAGCGATTAATCCTGCAAGGAAGGTATAAAACCATGTACTTGATTGATCCTTATCTCTTGCATATGTCCCACCGAATAAACTTATGAGACCTAAGAAGACAGCCAATCCCATATAGTTGCCAACTGGTGCAGTTGTTTCAATGTTCAGAAAATCTCCGATAATGGTAGAAGCAATGATCACGAAACCAGTAAAGATCAGGTAAAGGAAGATGATTCCCAGGATTACGCCTGAACGTAAGTATTTTTTAATAACGTTATCCATCATAGTTTCTCCTCACTCAAGACTTCACCCATAATTCCTTGTGGTCGGAAAATCAATACTAAAACCAAAATTGAAAACGCGATCACATCTTTGAGTTGGAAATCAATACCAAGCGCTGCAGGGCCAAGAGATTCGACAACTCCAAGGAAAAGACCGCCTAACATGGCTCCTGGGATATTACCGATACCTCCTAAGACAGCGGCAGTAAAAGCTTTGATACCAGGGATAAAACCAACATAATGATAAATAATTCCATTTTGAATACCCCACATCACGCCTGCTGCGCCAGCGAGCGCTCCACTGATCGCGAATGTTCGGCTGATGACAGCATCAACATCGATGCCCATTAAAGCTGCCGATTGTTTGTTTTCTGCGACGGCGCGCATAGCACGACCTAATCGTGTGCGCTGCACAAGGGTGTAGAGGGCAATCATAAGAACGATTGACATAATAAAGGTAAACACACCTGTGTAGGTGAGGATTACTTCTTTGTTGGCAACCAGTATTGTCCAGCCCTTGTTTCGAGCCAGCAACTCTGGGTTGATATAGGTGCGACGCTGAGGTCCGAATATTAATTGTGCGGTATTCTGGAGAAATATAGAAGCGCCAATGGCGCTGATTAACGGTACTAATCGAGGGGCGCCTCTTAAAGGTCGATAAGCAATTTTCTCTAGATAGATACCCATGATAGTAGAAACCAGCATTCCAGTGAAAAAAGCTAGAATTATAGAAATAACTGGATGGGCATCAATAAAAGCAAGTTCTGAGGCAGGGTCAATAATCCAAGCGCTCAATCCTTCAAATACAAAGTAACCTGCAAACGCGCCAAACATCATTACTTCACCGTGCGCGAAGTTAATCATGAAGAGAATGCCGTAAACGAGTGTATATCCGACGGCAATCACTGCATAAACGCCACCGATAATGAGACCGCTGATTGCAAAACGTAACCAGGTGTCAGGCCCATAAGCGCCTTTGATTATAAGTACATCGTAAAGTCGCCAAGCAAGGAAGCTGATTGCAAGAACAGCAATTACTATTTGGGCAATTTGAAAAGGGGTTGGGGATTTCCTTCTTTGCGGAATCGATTTTTTTTCTTCCATGAACAGCCCTCTTTTTTATGAGGTATATTAATTTAGCTAATTGCAAAAATATGGTGGGGTAAGTCCCGCTTACCCCACCATTGAATAGATTAATAATTAACGCTATTTGGCTTCAACCCAAGCGCCATTCTCAACAACGAAGAATGTAGGACCGGTGGCATTACATTCACCAACTTCGGAGCAGGTGATTTCACCAGTTAGACCTTGATAACCAGACAGCGCGCGGACGCCAGCAACCATTGCTTCGCGTGGTACGTAGAGGTTTCCGTCATCACCAAGCAATGCTACTTGGTTGATAACAGTGATCAAAGCAGCTACGATATCATAGCCGTGCCAAGTGAAGGTTGATAATTCGCCAGGAGCGGTACCGTATTTCGTGGTGTAGTCGGTTTCAAATTTATCTTTTGCTTCGGAGGCAGGTGGTAAACCGGAAGTTGCATAAACACCTTCCGCATTCTCGCCAGCTAATTCCAGGAATGTGGTGCCAAAGGTACCATCATCACTAAATAGAATTACATCAGTTAATCCTGCAACAGGCATATTGTTGGCGATAACTGCCGCTTCTGGATAGTAACCGCCATAATAAATTGCATCCGGGCTTTGGGCGCCGATATCAGTAAGTGGTGCAGTGTAGTCGGTTTCACCAGCTGTGATAGCTTGGAAGGCAACTACTTCGCCACCTAATTCAGTGAAGACGGTTTGTACTTTTTCTGCTAAACCTTGTCCATAGGCATCCCCATCGTGCATTAGGGCTAGCTTTTTGACACCGAGGACATTATAAAGATATTCAGCAGCATTTGTACCCTGAACATCGTCCGTGAAGGGAATACGGTTGAATACATCTTGGTCTCCCTCAGTTAAGTCTGCGCGAGTGGCGGATGGGGATAACATAGGGATACGTGCTTCGTTATAAATCGGAATAGCGGCAGCGGTAGCGCCGGAGAAGGTGTGCCCTGCGATGGCAACGACGCCGGGATCTGATACATAAAGGTTCGCCACAGACGCGCCACCCTCGGGAGCGCCGAGGGTATCTTCTACGAGCAATTCAACCTTCCAACCTTGGATATCACCCAATTGTTCAGCAGCCAGTTGACCGCCTTGGGAAATATCGATGCCAAATGCTGAGTAGTCGCCAGTCATAGGACCAGCGTAACCGATCTTAATAGTCTCGCCGGGAGCAAAAACTGCACAAGCGCCTTCTACCTCGCATCCAGCAGGAACGCTGCTAGCAGGTTCTTCAACGACTTCTTCTTCAACAACCTCTTCTTCAACAGGTTCTTCGGGTTCAGCGGGAGCTTCAGTTTCTACAACTTCTTCAACCACTTCTTCAACTTCGGCTGGAGCTTCCGTTTCTGCGGGAGCGGCAGCTTGCGGCTGGCATGCTGCAAGTAACATACTTACGACCAGCAATAACGAAAATATAATAAATAACTTTTTAGACATCTTCTTCTCTCTCCTTGTACTATATATTCTTTGTGTGGTTTACATTTTCCCCGCTATAATGCGGGTGATAAAACAGATATTCAATTATTAGTAAATCTTTTCCACTGCACCTCCTGATTTCCTTTTTTAGGAAAAATCAATCCCTGCTTTTTGGATATTTAGTATTGTATTTGATCTGTTCCTAAAAGAATACTATTTTTTACTTTAATTTAATGTATTGATTTTACCGATAAGCTGAAGGTTGGTCAAGTGGTATTTTTGATGAATCATCTTTTTTTTGATTTAGTTTTGACGGAATAAATACTTCTAATTCCAGAATTTTTATTTTGTTTATATTGGATTTTGTTAAGAATGATTAGAATTATATAAAAAAATATCTTGAATGATTCTTAAGATTTTGATCAGTTTTTGAATTATATTTTTTTTAGGAGAGCTTTGTTGATTTACATTCTGAAAAAAGAGTCTTGGTCACGAAAGACTTTAATTGGATAATACTCTATCCGCCCTATGGTAAAATTACTCAGCTATGAATTCTTTAAAACCGAATGCTCTACCGAAACCTCCCAGCCTTATGCAATCGCTTTTGGCTGGGTTTGATACGATTAGCAATCATATTGGATTGGTCTTGTTCTCAGTCCTATTGGATTTGATACTTTGGTTTGGACCACGTGTCAGTTTAGGAAAGTTGTTTGAGCCATTTTTAATACCAGATCCGTCCATCCCTGAGCTTCAAAATGAAGAGATATTCGAAATGGTTCGAATGACGATGACTGAATTTAATTTACTGAGTGTTCTAAGGACATTCCCTGTAGGTACACCTAGTTTATTAGCCAGTCAAGTGATTATGGGTAATCCTTTAGGAACGCAATTGATTTTTGAACCCATGTCATTTAGAAGCTCATTATTATTATGGTTGGTCCTAATTGTTTTAGGAATTGCTTTAGGGACTTTTTATTTTGATGCCGTTGCACAAGTTGCTATCTACGAAAAGATCAATTGGAAGAATATCACAAAGTCCTGGTTATGGTCATTTGCTCAAATTTCATTATTGACCATTATTTGGTTTATTCTATTATTAGGTCTTTTAGTTCCATTTAGTTGTATTTTTTCTTTACTGCTTTTTATGGGAGCACAATTGCAATTATTTACATTGTTTATTGCCGTAATTGTTGGGGGAGTGCTTGTCTGGTTGTTAATCCCGTTAGTGTTTACACCGCATGGTATTTTTATTAACCGTCGAAAAGTGTGGGAGTCAATGAAAGACAGCATACGAATAATAAAATTAACATTACCGACTACTAGTCTATTCTTGCTATCTATTGTTGTCCTTAGTGAAGGTTTGAATATTTTATGGAATGTCCCTGCAGAAAAATCCTGGTGGTTTCTTGTTGGTATTATCGGTCATGCCTTTGTCACTGCTGGATTATTAGCGGCGAGTTTTATTTATTATCAAGAAGCTGGTAATTGGTCAGATCGTTTAGTAGAAGAAGTGAAAAAATCTATCCTGTAAAGCATTGGAGGTTTCTTTGGCAAAAGAAAACCCATATTCATATGAAGCTCAAGATATTCAAGTATTAGAAGGTTTAGAAGCCGTTCGCAGACGCCCTGGAATGTATGTTGGGGGAACGGATATTAAGGCGCTTCATCATCTGATTTATGAGGTCGTCGATAATTCGATTGATGAAGCTTTAGCGGGTGTTTGTGATCGAATTGAGGTCATTATCCATTCTGATAATAGTGTAGAAGTCACTGATAATGGACGCGGTATCCCAGTAGATATACATCCTCAAATCAAGAAACCGGCTTTAGAAATCGTGATGACAACATTGCATGCTGGTGGCAAATTTGGGGGAGGCAGTTATAAGGTTTCCGGTGGATTGCATGGTGTTGGCGTATCAGCAGTCAATGCTCTATCAGAATGGTGTGAAGTGGAAATCTTCCGCGATGGGAATATTCATAAACAGAGATATGAGCGTGGCTATCCACAAGGACCGATTGAAATTATTGGTAAGGTAAATCCAAATGCTACTGGCACCAAGATCACCTTTAAATATGATCCAGAGATATTTAAGGGCGATTTTGAATATCGTTTTGACACGCTGGTACAACGTTTTCGCGAGATGGCATTCGTTACAAAAGGGGTCACAATATTCTTGTTGGATGAACGAACTGATAAGGAAATGACCTTTTACTTTGAGGGAGGGATTACATCGTTTGTTCGTTACCTCAATCGAAATCGGAAGGTCATTCATCCAGTTGTGCATGTCGAAAAGGAATCGGAGGGTATTACGATTGATGCAGCCATACAATATACAGATGCATATTCGGAATCTGTATATGCCTTTGCAAACACGATCAATACTATAGATGGAGGTACACATCTTACAGGGTTGCGTTCAGCTGTGACGCGTACGATTAATGATTATGCCAGAAAGAGTGGGTTGTTGAAGGACTCAGATCCCAACTTCACCGGCGATGATACCCGTGAAGGATTGACAGCGATTGTCAGTATCAAACACCCTGATCCTCAATTTGAAAGTCAAACAAAAGTAAAATTAATGAATCCAGAGGTTCAAACACTGGCACAGCAGATCATCCATGGAACTTTCAGTACTTTCCTTGAAGAAAATCCTTCTGCTGGGAAAGCGATTGTCCAAAAGTGTCTAACATCTGCTCGAGCTCGAGATGCAGCCAGAAAAGCAAGAGATCTAGTGATCCGAAAGTCTGCTTTAGAGAGTTTAACTCTTCCAGGTAAATTAGCTGATTGTTCAGAACGTGATCCTGAGAGGACAGAATTGTATATTGTTGAGGGTGATTCCGCAGGCGGTAGCGCGAAACAAGGGAGAGACCGACATTTCCAAGCCATTCTTCCCTTAAGAGGGAAAATTCTCAATACGGAACGAGCCCGTCTTGATAAGATTCTCGCAAATAATGAAGTCAAGGCATTGATCTCTGCGCTTGGGACAGGGATCGGGGAATCATTTGATATTGCAAATCTGCGATACGGAAGAATTATAATTATGACTGATGCAGATGTGGATGGTTCTCATATCCGGACGTTACTTTTAACCTTCTTCTTCCGATATATGCAAAATCTAATTGAAGAAGGGCATCTCTATATTGCTCAACCCCCCTTATATCGTATGTCCTTTAAGAAACAGATTGAATATGCATATACAGAGGCAGAACGAGAAAAAATTAATGCCGAATTTGGTGTAGATCAAGAGAAGGTGAGTCTCCAAAGATATAAGGGTTTGGGTGAGATGAATCCGGATCAATTATGGGAGACCACTATGAATCCAGAGAGCCGGACCTTGTTGTTGGTGACTGTAGAAGATGCCGCTGAGGCTGATCAAACGTTTGATATGCTAATGGGGGCTGCTGTCCCACCTCGAAAACGTTTTATCACCACACACGCCCGAGAAGTGCGCAATTTAGATATCTAATTTAATTGGTCATAGAGCGATCGATTGAAGTATTTCTTTGTAAAGATAGTGTTAAATAAAAATGTTGTTAGAAAACGGCGCCCTTCTAAATAATCGCTATCGGATCATAGATATTCTAGGAAAGGGTGGAATGGGTTCAGTTTATCGCGCAATCGACGAAAACCTCGGTGTCGATGTTGCTGTTAAGGATAATTTGTTTACAACGGATGAGTATGCACGCCAGTTTCATCAAGAGGCAATGATCTTAGCTAGTCTTCGTCATCCAAATTTACCACGCGTTACAGATCACTTTGTGATAAAAGGTAGGGGACAGTATTTGGTGATGGATTATATAGAAGGTGAAGATCTTCGTCAGCGATTGGAACGCATAGGTACTATATCCGAAAAGGAATTGGTGACCATTGGCGCTGCGGTTTGTGATGCGCTATCCTATCTTGGTTCTCGTGAGCCTCCCGTCATTCACCGCGATATTAAACCTGGTAATGTCAAGATTACTTCCCAAGGTGAGATTTATTTAGTGGATTTCGGCTTGGCGAAAACGCTTGTAGGTTCTCAAGCCACGATGACTGGAGCTCGTGCTATGACGCCAGGATATTCTCCTCCAGAACAGTATGGCACGGCGCGTACGGATCAACGCTCTGATATCTATTCGTTAGCTGCAACTTTATATGCCTCCATTTCAGGCGTAACCCCTGAAGATGCCCTGGCAAGGGCAATGGATCAAGCTGAATTGACGCCTCTCTGTCTGCATAATCCTGCTATTCATACGAAACTATGTGAAAGTATTGAGAAAGGTTTAGCAATACGCCCAGATGATCGATATCAAGATGCAAATTCATTCAAAGAAGCTTTACTTTCATTTGATGTTCAAGAAACTAGCCTAAATGATCAGTATCATATTTCACCTGCTCCCTATGGTGATTATCCGATCGTTACAGGTGATAAAAATAAGAAAGAGATCCAAGCGGGAGTAGTGACTTCGCTAGGGGGTGATGGAGGTAATAATTTATATGATGGAGTGGATGATCATCAACTAGGAAAAGGAAGAAAAAGAAACATATCTCGAAGCTGTTTAGCGATAATACTTGTGGTCATTTTGATCATAACAGGTTTAAGCGTTTGGAGTTATTATTACCAACCATCCACCTATAATGCTGCTTATTATACGGTTCAGTCCTACTCTTCAATAATTTATGGTAAATTTGTAACTTCTACTGTTCCTTCGATAATCCCTCCATCAAATACAATAACTCCTCATTATACAGAGGCAGAGGTTTTACCCGCCTCAAAAACCTTGACTCCCACAATACCTATTACAGCATCATCAACGCCTACAAAATCAGCAACTCCAACTCAAACAGAAACGCCTACTTATACTCCCACGCAGCTTGGTGGCGGTGGTGGTCAAATTGCTTTTGTGTCTGATAAGACCGGAACTTATCAAATTTTTAAAGTGAATTCAGATGGAAAGAAACTGAAACAAATTACGAATATGGTTGAGGGTGCTTGTCAACCAGATTGGTCTCCAGATGGGACGCGACTGGTATTTATTTCACCATGTAAGACAAATACAGATTATTATCCTGGCTCAGCGATGTTCATTATCAATGAGGAAGGTACAGGATTAACTCCTTTACCGACCATGATAGGTGGGGATTACTTTCCCCAATGGTCACCGGATGGAGAGAAGATTGTTTTTACTTCACTTAGAAACAGCAAAAGACCTCAAATTTATATATTAGATCTAAAAACCAATAACGTGACTGCTTTGTCGGAGAAATATTCCTTTGATATGCAACCTTCCTGGTCCGTAGATCAGAGTCAGATTGTTTTTATCTCTCGACATAACAATATTGACCAAATCTGGGTAATGAATGCTGATGGAACAAATAAAAGGCAATTTTCTTATGGCAATCCCGTTTTCCATTACTCTCGTCCATCTTGGTCATTGGATATGAGTATGATTTTGTTTACCCAAGTATTTTCTGAAAATGCAGTCCCACGCGTAGGTATTGCTCCATTTGGAATTGATGAAAAATATGTGGAATACTTTTTCGGGCAAGAATCTCTTCCAATGCGGGAAGCAGTCTATTCGCCAGATGGGTTATGGCTGGCTTTTGAAAGCTGGGAGGGAGGAGGCAGTCATAATATCTATATCATCGCTGTAACAGGCGCTGGTCGTTCAGCGGTCACAGATTTAGATGGCATAGAATTCGATCCTGCTTGGAATCCTTCTCCATAATAGCTTAATTATTCCCAAAGAAGAATTAATGATTGGTAGAAAAAAATTCTAAATATTTATCTCGATTAGATGATCTGGCAATTTTCCCACTGCTTGTTTTTATCAACCAAGATTTATCCACGAGCAATACATAACGAAGCGCAATATCTGTACTTTGGTTTACTTGCTTTCTGATTGTCTCTGAAAGAGATTGTTCCTGCTTTTTGAATTCTTCTTCAGATAAATTATTGTTCTCTTCTTCAATATCTGTCTCTGCAATGATGACAACGTCTTCAGTTCCAGTTTTTTCATTAAAGATCCCAAAGGCGACAACTCTTCCAGGGTGAACGCTAGGTATATCGCCAACGATATTCTCTAGGTCTTGTGGGTAAATATTCTTCCCGCCGACAATAATTAGGTCCTTTTTACGTCCAGTAATATATAATTCTCCCTCTGCTATATATCCTAGATCTCCAGTTAGAAACCATTCATTGTGAAATGCTTTTTCTGTGAGGTCAGGTCGATGATAGTATTCACTTAATAAACAATTGCTATGTATAGCGATCTCTCCGATATGTCTCTCGAGGAGTTCCTTTCCTTTTTCATTGAGAATTCGTATCTGAGTTCCTTCGATTGGATAACCGGCAGAAACCATTTTTCTGATATTGTTTTGCTGCAATTTACTTTTTTTAGAATTGTTATCGACTGGTTTAGCAATCTTATTTGTCTGGAGTTCATTTTGATCGATAATATCAACGTTAATAGGTTTATCAATTCCACCTTGTGTTACTGCAAAAACATTTTCCGCCATTGCATATGAAGTCGTAAGAGCTTCTGGTTTCAATCCATAAGGTTTGAAACGCTCTAAAAATAATTGATGGCTTTGCCAATACATAGGCTCGGAACAATTGGTGATTGCGCGTAAGCTATTTAGATTAATATTCTCGAGGTCACGGTCGCGGATTTTTTGGGCGCTAAAGTTATACGCAAAGTTTGGTAACCAACAAAGCGTGCCTTTATAATCAGTAATAGCCTGTAGTAATCGGTGAGGCGCTCTAACCCAATCGAATGGCGACATGAGAACCAAGGGTATGCGTTGTACGATTGGCATAATGAAACCAGCAATCAAACCCATATCATGATAAAGGGGAAGCCAACTTACAACAACATCATCATTATTTAACCTTATCGCTTTCGAATAACTAACCAATTGATTGAATACTGCTTGATAAGAAAGAGCAACCCCCTTTTGAAGACCAGTTGTGCCAGATGAATGTTGTAGAAGGACGATTTCTTGAGGGGGAAGATGAAACCCTTCAAGATCTTCTATCGAAATTGAGCTAGAATTGTGTGGATCACTAGTATTTTCACTCAAATTTGAATAATCCAGAACCGCACGCACAGAACTATTCTTGGAAGCTTTTTTAACTTCTCCTTTGAAATCAGGGTAAGTGATGATTGCGGATGGTTTCGTGATTTCTAGTAGGGAAACAAGAGATTGGCGGTATTTTTCGGGTGATAGTTTTTCCGTTAGAAAAGGCATGATGGAAGGAATTGCACCTCCTAGAATAGCGCCAAGAAAAGCAGCCACTAGATCAACCCCATGTTCGAGAATCAGAATAACTACCTCACGAGATTGTATAGTAGCTTCCTTGAGTGCAAAGGTGTATTTTAGTGAAGTCAGGAATAGATCGCTATACGTAAGTTTGAGATCAGGTTGACCACTCTTTAATATATATACAGCAGGTTTATCGGGGATTTCTTGATAAGTTGTGTATAGTGTCCGAGAAAAATTAGTTGGATTCATACCCGTAAGCAAAATTTTCAGTTTTTATGCGTAATTAGATCGATTAATTCTTCGATCGTATCGAAAGAGTTTGCGTTTAATTCAGTATCATCAATACGCACATTAAATGTCTGTTCAATAAATAAGGACAAATCAATAAGACTAAAAGAATCAATAAGCCCGCTGCTTATCAGAGCTTCGTCTTTCCCTATTGCTCGATCGGGTTGTTTTAGGATTTCATTAGAAATAAATTCCGCGATTTTATTGAATTGGGATTGATCCATGATGGTAGTTTCCTCTTCAAGTTTTTGATCCAACTACTAAGCTGTAATATGTGTTGATATCGATATTAATCATTCAAATCCTTGACTTCTTGCCAGATGGCATCCAGGGTCATTAATGCCGTCAGATTACGGACTGACCAAGCTTTTTTCATATATTCTGGTTCGTCGAAAAAGTTCTTTCCAAAAGTCAAGTGTACATTATCTTCTTGTAAGCCTCGATTAGGAAGATCTGCTAAAGCAAGCCAAAAATTCCAAAAGGGTACATGGTATTCTTGGGCAAGTCTGGCGATGGTATCGTTAATGCTGTAGTCTTCTTCAATATTATCTGGTTTGGTGGATAAGATAGGAATGACTCCGTTCTCTAAAGAATACTCGATAATTTTCCGCATTTGAGGCTCGAAATCTTCAGGATGCCAGACATCATTTGAACCAAGCATGATGAAACAGATGCTTGGTTTGTGTTGTCGATATTCACAAGCTAAAGGAGCTTCATCAGATTCACATTGGCTACGATCAGACCATATAGGCACGAAGAGCGATGAAGCATTAAAGCCAGAGCGTGCAGCTAGGCTAGTTCGTCCAAAGGATCCCTGGTAATATTCGATAACATCCTCGAGGTATTCATATTCACCTAAGTCGTAGAATCTTTCCCCGCGATCAAAATCGCCTAAGAACCAAGTAGGAGTACTTCCGCAATCACCGACCTTTGAAAACGCCTGCGGATTATTTCCTAATTCTAATCCTAGCAAGTAAGTATCTTTTATGGCTGGATGAATGGTTGGAATAACGGGTAATGTCTTCCATTCGTCAGCGCGCAGGGTTGCTTCTATAGTAGGAGATGGTGTTATTTTGGGGCTTTGAGAAGTCGCCGACTTTAAAGGTTTAGCGCTTGTCTTTTGATCCGGTTCAGTTGTTGGAGTAGGTTCCTTTTGCGTTTCTGTAATTTTCTCCGTTGCTGTACTGGTTGACTTTTTTGGGGTTTTGGTCGAAACGAGTGTCGTTTTGATTACTTGCTCAATATCAGTGCTCGTTGAGATTTGGGTGGGTGAACTGCAGCTTGAGCATACAGAAATGAAAAAGAATAAAGCAGCGATGATGACCATGTGCATGTTTAGGTAATCAAAATCGTTTTTTCTAATTGATGAATTTAAATACTTTGTACTCAATATTCTGGTTTTCCTTTCCATAGTTCTTGGATTGCTTTCTTGATCAATTGTGCAAATTCTTGAGAACCATTGGGAGACAAGTGTACCGCACTATTGGTAAATTCTTCCCCTGAAATGCTATCCCAGGCATCCAGGTAGTTCCAATTATTTAGCAACATCTCTTGCTCCAAAAACTTGCGGTAATCATCATATGCCCAACGAGGATAATAAAAATTATAACGGATATCACTATTTTCGCCCTGGCTAATGAACATTGGTTCATTAATGAAAATAATGGGAGTATTTTTTGCCATAACCACCCCCGCTTCAAGTATATCTAAAGCGAGATCAGATGGAGATAGTGTTGGCGGCGTGATGTCATGAAAGCTTTTGTCGTCGGGAAGGTCTTCTATTCGCTTTGTATATTCTTGAGGGATATATTGATCAATTCCAGTCGCAGCCCACATGATCCCATAAGTCTGTAAGCGAATCAAATCGGCAATATTTCGACGTGATCCAACGATTGTCCGTTCCCAGAAAGAAGGTGGACTAAATAGATCCTTATTCAGGTTAATATTTAAATTAAATTCTTCTATCAGAGTTTTCACTTTTTGTGGATTGTTTTGAATAATTGGTGGAAAGAGTTGCTTATCAAGTGGGAATGATTCTAAAGTAAAAAGCCAGATTATCAGATCCGGATCATACTTCACAGCATAGGAGAGTATGAGCAAGTCTTTGGTTAATGACATAACTGGATAACCCAGGTTATATACCTTGACTCTTCTCCCATCAGAATTGATCAGCATTTCTTGATTTAAGTTGGCATCAAGGGTTTGATCTGGTTCTAGAAGGAAACCCCATGTAGCTGAATCGCCGATCAATATTACTCGGTATTCATCGGATGGTTTATGTCCTGCTGAAATAATATGTGAAGTGAACATCGCTTCGATATTGAATATTCCTAAGTTGTATGATTTTTCGGGAATCTCACCATAGGGAAGACGAGTGCGACCAGGGAATATTCGGTTATATAAAGAGATTTTTCCTAGTGCTTCGATTGGGAAGAGTGCAGTGAAAATTAGATTAAAGAAAATAAAAAGAAGCAGCGTTTTCACGATAATATTCCGTATGAATAATAAAGGCTCTTTTTTATCTTTAAATATACTTTCCATAAAATTACTTCCGATTAGTTCAGTCTTTATCCTACTTAATAAAAACTTTATTTTATCTGGAACAAGATATGAATAACACGATTGGATAGCTCGAAATCTGGGAGCGCGAACCATACCCAACCCAGGGTAACAAATCCAAAGGTCAGCAACCAAGATGAGAAGGCGAAGAGTTGTTTTTGGATATTTGTTTGATTAATAAAGATTGTTTTCGTTTTTGTCCAATCTTGCCAGCGATTATGGATAAAAAGCCCTAATCCGTGCCAGATTCCCCAGATGAGAAAATTCCAGGTTATTCCATGCCACAAACCGATGAATGCCATTGTACTGAGCTGACCGATAACAATAATGCTCCACACAGGCATGTTTTTTGCTTTCATTCGTAAGGAGCGGGTTATAGGAAAAAAATAATAAGCTCTTAACCATTGTGCCAAGGTGATGTGCCAACTATTCCAAAATTCAGTGAGGTTCTTTTTGAAATACGGTCGATTGAAATTCTCTGGTAATCTAAAATCCATCAATCTTCCAATTCCAATCGCAATATCTGTATAGCTTGAAAAGTCAAGGAAAATGCGGAAGGCATAACCTAATAATAATATCCACATCCAAAACGATGAAGATACCTGAGATGCATTTTGTTCGTTCAAAGCAAATAATGCTAAAGTATCTGCTAGAACGAATTTCTTGAAGATGCCTATGATGATTCTTTGCGTGCCAGCGATTAGATTATCTTTCTTCTCGATCGTTTGTTGATCATTATCGTACTGTTTTTTAGATAAATCTTCCATAAATCGCTGAGAGCGATCAATTGGTCCAGCAGTAAAAGTTGGAAAGAATAAAGCGTATGTGACGAATTCAGCGAGCGTATAGGTTGGAAGTTTCCCCATTTGGAAATCTCGTAAGACGTGAATCAATCGAAAAGAAAGATAAGAGAAACCAAGCCAGGTTAGGTCAATTGGAAGAGCTAGCTCGGGACTTTGACCTGTTAAAGTTCTCAAAAAAACACTGCTATTTTGAGCGAGGATAGGTGATTTTTGAAAGATGAAAAGAATGAAGAAAAATAAGATCGCAAACGGCGCCCAAAAGCTTTTTTGAGGAAGGATGACAGGTGAGGATGCAAATAATAATCCGAGGCTAAATAATATAAAAATCTGTTGGATTGCTGGTGGACGTGATGCAGTGATGCAACAAAGGGTATTGATATAACGTGTAATACCTATGAGGAGTATGATGCTGGTTATCCCCGCGAGTGTAACGAGGATCATCTTCTTGTTTAGCGCCTTCTTATTTTGAGTGATATTCCAGACGAAGATGGTTAAAATGATCGAGGTAGTCGGTAGCCAAAAATCAAGATTGCGAATAGGACTGGATATCTGCAACCAATAAATGGAGAGTATGCTGGTAGATAGTAAAAATCCAATCCTCCATTTCTTTGGTATGAACCATCCAGCGATCAATCCGGTGATACTTAAAATGAGGATATGTGTGAGTGTCACTTAAAAACCCTGGTAGATCCATTGTGGGGATTGATCGGAAGTCATGATGATTATTGCCAGAAGAATCAAGCAAAGGATGAG